>WNFL01321654.1_pt2 | contig 10822 bp, 4 predicted proteins | sample 5400361 | NCBI WGS metagenome assembly WNFL01 (sample SAMN13153351, study PRJNA577476) | soil metagenome | isolation source: 40 cm soil on Douglas fir-dominated hillslope | place: USA:California | collected 2013-09-17 | reverse complement strand
CAGCGCCGGCGCGTGGGAGCCGATGTATTTCGAGTTCAGCTTCGGATTGAACGACCAGGGACGCGACCCCCGCAGTCTGAAAGAACCCGTCGTCGTAGATGGCCGCTTCCGGCTGCACGGATCGGTGGATCTCATCGAGTATCGCGCCGACCTCGACGTTCTCCGGGTCACCGACCACAAGACCGGAAAAAGTCGCACCACGGCCGATCTCGTCGTCGGCGGCGGAAAAGTTCTGCAGCCAGTCCTCTACAGCGTGGCGGTCGAACAGGGCCTGGCGAAGAAGGTCGTGGAAGGCCGGCTGTTCTACTGCACGACCGTTGGCGGGTTCGCCGAGCGACCGATTCCCGTCAACGACTACACCAGAGGCCAGGGCCTGCAGGTGCTCACGATTATCGATCGTGCGGTCGAAACCGGCTTCCTTGCAGCGGCTCCCGAGAAGGATGCGTGCCGCTGGTGCAACTTCCGTCCGGTGTGCGGTCCACGCGAGGAGGAACGGTTGAAGCGCAAGAACACGGACCGACTCGGCGATCTCGAGGCCCTGCGAGCTCTAAAGTAGCGCTGTAGAGACAGCTGGTCGCGCCAGTACTGAATGATAGAGACGCAGCGCCAGGCGATCACAAAATGCTATACGCAGACCACAAAGCGCGAAGCGCGATTCACGACTCGCTTGACGAGACCCTGATCGTCGAAGCGGCAGCGGGCACCGGCAAGACGACGGAACTGGTGAACCGGATCCTGCGCGTGCTCGAAACCGGACGCGCGGAGATGAAGCAGATCGTCGCGGTCACGTTCACCGAGAAGGCCGCAGGAGAACTCAAGCTGCGCCTGCGCGAGGCGCTCGAGATCAGACGATCGAATGCAGCCGACGAACAGGTGGCGGCGCGGCTCGAGGATGCGTTGAAGAGCCTCGAGGAAGCGCACGTCAACACGATCCACGGCTTCTGCGCGGACCTGCTGCGTGAGCGTCCGGTGGAAGCGCGCGTCGATCCGCTATTCACCGTGCTGACCGAACCGCAGGCCGACCGCTTGTACGCCCGCGCGTTTCGCGCATGGCTTCAGGAGGCGCTCGAGGACCCGCCCGAAGGGCTGCGGCGCGGCCTCCGCCGAACCAGTGCGCCGTCGTTTGGGTCGATCGACGACGGTCCCATCGAGCGGCTGCGCGGCGCCGGCTGGAAGCTGGCCGAGACGCGCGACTTTCCGGCGCCGTGGAAACGTCCGCCATTCGATCGCGTCGGGCGGATCGATCGGCTGCTCGAGTCGCTCCACCACCTCGCGCGGCTCACATCCGCGGCGTCGTCTGAACGCGACAACCTCTTCATCGACACGGATGCTGTCCGCCGTCTGAGCCGGCAGATTCAGCTCGAGCAATCGTTCGGACGGCGAGATGACGATGGGTGGGAAGCGCGGCTGGTAGATCTGGTGCGCGACCGCGGCCTCGCCCGCACGCGCAAGGGCAGCGGCTATAAATTCGGCAAAGACGTGACGCGATCCGAGGCGCTCGCCGCGCGAGATGCGCTCTTCACCGAACTGCAGCAGTTCAGGCAGGACGCCGACGCCGACCTCGCCGCGTGTCTCCAGCAGGAACTTGCCGGCGCGACCGCACGCTACCAGGCCCTCAAGGCCTCGGCGGGCGCGCTCGATTTCACCGATCTCCTCGCCCGCGCGCGCGACCTGATCAAGAGCGACGAACGCGTGCGCCGCCACCTCAGGTCAGCGTTCCTTCGGATCTTCGTAGACGAGTTCCAGGATACCGATCCGATCCAGTCGGAGATTCTCTTGTTGCTCGCCTCAGACGACGGCGACGTCAGCGAGGTCACGCGTCTCACAACGGTTCCCGGAAAACTGTTCATCGTCGGCGATCCGAAGCAGGCGATCTACAGGTTCCGAGGGACCGACGTCGGCACGTACTGGCGAGTCAGCACACAACTCGAGAAAAGCGGCGGACGCGTCCTGCACCTGACGACGAGCTACCGCAGCGTCCCGGCGATCCAAAGATTCGTCAACGCCGCGTTCTCGGAAGAGATGGTCGCGAACGATCACACGCTGCAAGCCGGCTACGTCGGGTTGTCGGAGCATCGTCCCGCCAACGAATCACAACCGGCGATCGTCGCGCTGCCCGTCCCGAAGCCGTATTCCACCCGCGGTCCGCTCAAGGCGTCGGGCAGGGCGATAGAGGAATCGCTGCCGGACGCGGTCGGCGCATTCATCGAGTGGCTGGTCGATGAAAAGAATGGGTGGAACGTGTCGGAGCGCGGCGCCGATGGACTCGAGCGGCAGGTCCCAATCCGCCCGCAGCACGTGGCCGTGTTGTTTCGGCGGTTCGTCAGCTTCGGCCAGGACATCACACGCCCTTACATCGACGCCATCGAGGCGCGGAGCATTCCGCATCTCCTCGTCGGCGGCAAAGCCTTTCACGGCCGCGAAGAAGTCGAGACGATCCGGGCGGCGCTCGCGGCGATCGAATGGCCGGACGATGAGCTCTCGGGCTTTGCGACGCTGAAGGGATCACTCGTGGCCATCGATGATGCGCACCTGCTCGAATTCCGGCATCGCTTCGGGATCTTCCATCCGTTTCGCGTGCCGAAGGAGCTCGGCGGCAACTCGGGCCAGGAGCTTGCGCTCACCGGAGAGCCAACGGCGCACCTTTTGCCGATCGCGGACGCGCTGCGGATGCTTCAACAGCTGCATCGAGCGAGAAATTATCGGCCCGTCGCCGAGACCATCGGCCGTCTGTTGACCGAGACGCGCGCGCACGTCGGGTTCATCCTCCGCCCTGCCGGCGAGCAGGCGCTCGCCAACGTGCTGCATGTCGCTGAACTCGCGCGCCAATACGAGGCTGGCGGCGGCATCTCGTTTCGAGGCTTCATCGACGAACTGCGGACTGCCGCCGAATCCGACGCAGCGGAAGCGCCGATTCTCGAAGAGAGCAGCGACGGCGTGCGGCTGATGACGGTTCACAAGGCGAAGGGACTCGAGTTTCCAGTCGTCATCCTCGCCGATCTCACGTGCCGCATGAGCCGCGAGGACGCGAGCCGCTTTCTCGACGCGGACCGACGGCTTTGCGCGATGAAGATCGGCGGCTGGGCTCCCCACGAGCTTCACGAGCATCAGGCCGAGGAGGTCGCGCGAGACCAGGCGGAAGGCGTCCGCCTCGCCTATGTCGCGGCGACTCGTGCGCGGGATCTCCTCGTCGTCCCCGCCGTTGGCGATGATGCGTGGGACGGCGGTTGGCTCAGTCCGCTCAACCGCGCACTCTATCCGCCGATCGCGTCGCGACGCAGTCCAACCCGCGGCCCGAAGTGTCCGGCGTTCAAGTCGAAGGATTCCGTTCTGATGAGGCCGAACGAGGAAACCGCCGGGGTGACAAACGTGTGTCCTGGTCAGCACACATTTTCGGCAAGCGCCTACTCAATCGTGTGGTGGGATCCCGGCGTTCTGTCGCTCGGCGCGAAGCCGCCGTTCGGCGTGCGACGCGACGACCTGATCGTGAAGGACGTTGCGCGAAACGTGGTCGCGGACGGCCGCAGCCGGTACGACCGTTGGCGGCTGGCGCGGTTCGATGCCCGCGCGGCCGGGGCGACACCGAGCGTGTCGGTCCAGACAGTGCACGAGTGGACGCTCGATCCCGCGCGAGAGTTGCCGCCCGCCGCGCGTGCGATTGACGTCTCTATCGCGCGCGCAGGAAGAGAGTCAGCCAGCAAATCGGAAAGCGGCGGCGTGGCCTTCGGCGAGCTCGTCCATGCGGTGCTCGCGCAAGCGCCGTTTGAGGCCGATATCGCGGCCTTCATTGGCATTGCGCGCGTCGAGGCGCGGCTGCTCGGCTTGAGCGAGTCGGACGCGCTCGCGGCTGCAGACAGAGCGGAGGAGGTGTTTCGATGCGCACTGCTGGAAAGAGCGCGGATGGCCGCCGCGGATGGCCGCTGTCGCCGGGAAACGCCAGTAACCTGCCGCCTGCCCGACGGCGCGCTCGTCGAGGGCGTTGTGGACCTGGCATTCGAAGAGCAGGGTCGATGGACGATTGTGGACTACAAGACGGACCGCGAAATCGCGACTGCGGGCGAAGATCGCTATCGGCGACAGGTCGCCCTTTACGCCGCCGGCATTGCTCAGGCGACCGGTGCTGTGGCCTCGGGCGTCCTGTTGCGGGTCTGATTTCTGTGCGTGAGCGAAAAGTGGCACAGACTTCGCTGTCATACCAGTCGTGCGGGACGAGTTCCTCGAAGAACAGCTGAGGCGCGTGCGACGGCTGACTGAAAAAATGGCCGAAGCGCACGACCAGGTCAGGAAGAATACCGAGCGGATGTCCCGCGATCGAGAGGCGGTCGGGGAGGACTCATTACATCCGGTCCGCAGCTACGAGCCTAGCCCGTCGGCATCGTCCAAGCCGGGCCGCCGCCGGCGTCGCTGACAAGGCCGGCTATTGCTGTGCCGGCTTCTCCGGCATCAACGTCACAACCGTATAACGCTCGAGCGGGAAGTACTTCTTGAACACGTCCTGAACGCCGGCCGGCGTGACGCCGTCGATGCGTTTGGCGCGCTGAAGAATCTCGCCAGGCTCCGTGCCGTACATGTGCGCCGACTGTAAGCGCCGCATCCAATACTGGTTCTCTTTGAGGCTGGTCTCGTAACCGCGGCGCGCCGTTTCCTTCGCGCCGGCGACGAGCTCCTGCGTCGGCCCCTCCTGTTGGAGGCGCTTGATCTCCTGCATCACGCGATCGGTCATCGCCTGGATGTTCTCCGGCGCGGCGCCGAAGTTCACCTGCATGTGGCCTTCGCCCTTCTGCGGCAGCGATTGCGACAATCCAACGGAGATCGTGTAGGTCTGTCCGAGCTCTTCGCGCAGGATGTCGCGGAGCCTGGTCTGAAGCACGGTCGTCGCCGCGCCGATGCGCTCACTTTCGTCGAGATCGATCGGCGGATCCGCGAAGAAGCTGATGACCGTCTGGCTCCTCGGCTCCTTGCCCTTCTCGACCACCGCGCGCTCGATTGACGACGGAAAGTGGATCGCGAGGTCCCTGTAATTCGCGTTCCGCTTGCCTGCGGACGGCAGGGACCCGACGTACTGCGCGATGAGCGGGATCGCCTCGGCAACCTTGAACGCGCCGACCATGAAGAACGTATAGTCGGCCGCGTTCGCGAACCGATCCTTGTAGAACGTCATCATCTTCGCTCGATCGAGCGTCGCAACCACTTCGGCCGTCAGCGGCCGCTCGGTGTAGTGATTCGACGAGTTGATCTGGCTGACCTTCTCGGAAAAGACCTGCCCGGGGCTTTGTCCGCGGTTGGCCATCGAGGCGTCGAGTTGCCGCTTCATCAGAGCGAACGCGTCGGGGTCGTCGCCCGGCGCGGTGAACGTCTGATATAGCAGTTGCAGCGCAGTCTCGATTTCGCCCGGCGCGGCGGACCCCGAGATGCCATGCGTGGAGAGCGACACGAACGGCGACGCGCTGGCGCGCTTCCCGGCGAGGAGCTTGTCGAGGTCGAGCGCCTTGATCCCCGCGAGGCCGCTGAACCCGACATATGTGGACGCGAATTCCGCGTCCACGAAATCTGCGGGCGCGGCCACCGACAGGCCGCCCCACGAGTACATGTTGAAAATAATCTGATCGTTCTTGAAGTCCGTTGGCTTCAACCATGCCTCGACGCCGTTGGCAAAGCGGACCGCGGTCACACCGACTTCGGCCAGCTCTCGTCGCGACGTCACCGCGCCTGGCGCCGGTTTGTTCTCCATCAGCGACGCCGTGATCGCCGACTCCGTCCACGGCGTCACGGCGAGTCTTTCGCCCGACTGGAGCGACGCCTGGAGGTCGCTTTCAGACGGCAGCGGCACGCTCGGTTTCTGCGGCGACACGGCGAGCACGACGCGGCTGTCGTCGGCTAATTCTTTGCGCGCGACCGCCGTCACTTCGTCGAGCGTCACGCCGCTCAACACCTGCTGCGCGAGCTTGTACTCGTATTCGATGCCCGGCGTCGGTTCGTCCTGGAGGAAATAGCCGAGGTACTCCTGAACGTAGCCACCGCTTTCGCTCTTGTCGCGTTCGTTGTACGCGCGCTCGTAGCCAGCGATCATCGATCGCTTCGCACGATCGAGTTCGGCTGCCGTGAATCCAAACTCGCGGACGCGCTTGGCTTCGATCGTCAACGCCAGGAGACCGTCGGCGAGCTTGCCGTCCGGCACCCGCGCACGCAGCGAGAAGGTATCCACCGCGGGGTTCAACCCGCCGCCGCCCGCGCCGGCCCCCAGGAACTTCGCGTCGGGCTTCAGGGTGAGCTCGCTAAAGCGCTCGTTGAACATCCGGCGGAAGAGGCTCTCCACCATCATCCGGCGGTAGTCGCCAGTCGTTTTCTGCGGCTCCGACGGCCGCTTGCGCACGACTTCGACGCTCGATCCGGTGACTTCGGGGTCAGCCGCCACGTTGACCAGCAGCTCCCGATGGAGCGGCACTGAGTTGTCGGGCAAGGGAACCGCTGCGTTCCGCCCTTTGAGCGGACCGAATGCCGTTCGAATGAGTGTCTCGACCTGCTGTGGATCGATGTCGCCCACGACGACGACAGCCATGCGCTCGGGCCGGTACCACGTATCGTAAAACGCTCGCAGTCGTTCCGGCGGTGCACTGCGGATGATCTCGGGCTTGCCAATCGGCAGGCGCTCCGCGTACCGAGACTTGTAGTAAAGGACGGGGAGCTGTTTGTCGCTGATGCGCGAACCGGCGCCCAGTGGGCCGCGCCACTCTTCGATCACCACTCCGCGTTCCTTCTCCACTTCCAGCGGCACGAAGCTCAAGCCGCCGGCAAAATCGGCGAGCGCGGTGAATCCCTTCGCGACGATGTCGGGTTTGTCGGTCGGCAACTCGAACATGTAGACGGTTTCGTCGAAACTCGTGTAGGCGTTGACGTGCGGACCGAGCCGGGACCCCGTGGACTCGAAATAGGAGACGAGCTCGCCCGGCTTGAAATGCTCGCTGCCGTTGAACGCCATGTGCTCGATGAAATGCGCGAGGCCTTGCTGGTCATCGGCTTCCTCGAGCGAGCCGGCCTTCACCGCGAGACGCAACAGCACCCGCTTCGCCGGGCGCGCGTTCTGCCGAATGAAAAACTGCAGGCCGTTTGCCAGCGTGCCGCGATGGACGGCCGAATCGAATGGAATGGTTTCTTGCGCGTTGAAGACGGCCGCTGCCGGCGCTTGGGCCGCCACGCGCGACACGCCCCAAGACCCGCCAGCGAGCAATAAACCAATGATGACGGCCATGCGGAAACGTGAAAGCTTCATAGGAATTCGGATATTACACCCGCGAGTTGAGCCGATCCGTGCTGTTTCGAAACGAACCGTGCCTCATTACTGCACAGTCGAGCCATCTTGATGCTTAACAACACTTTAGACGCCGCTTCGGTGCTGCGGGTCTCCGAGAGTGTTCCAATGTAGGATTTTTCGGGACCTTGACCCACATCCGCTGCCATCCGCAAACCTCTGACAGACAGACCCTTATCGCCTCGATTGGATCAGGCATGGATCTGGCTAGCGAGTCTTCGCCACGACTGTTACGTCTCTTTATGAACCAAGGTGTCAGTTCAATGACCTCCGAATCTGACGCGCCCGAGATGGCGCGAACATTCCGGCGTCGCCCGACGCTCGGTCTTGCGTCGCTCGTTGCGCTGCTTTTATCGTCTGCGATTGGGCTGCGCGGCGCGGCAAACGAGCACCGGGCCCATCTGTCCGACGATTTGTTGAAACACCAGGCCGGGAGGTCGGCGGCCCGCGTGCGCGTGATCGTGCACGGGTCGCGATTCGAACTGGAAGCGCTGGCGGAGCGCAATCATCTCAACGTCGCGAAGTGGCTCAAGGAAGGCGCCGTTTTCCAGGCGAATAACGTCGAGCTTTCGCGGCTCGCGTCCGAGGCAGCCGTCGATCACCTGTCGGGGGATCCGCTGGTCGGGACGGCGATGTCCGTGTCGAATCAATCCACCCTCGCGGCTCAAACGCGCGCGGGGACCTCAGGCCTCCTCGGCATCGGCGCCGTCCCGGGTGTCACCGGACAAGGCGTCGTGGTGGCGGTCGTGGACTCCGGGATCGCGAAGCACAACGCGCTCAATAACAAGGTGCTCGCGAGCGTGAGTTTCGTCACCGGCGATCCGTCCACGGCGGACGTCTACGGTCACGGGACGCACGTCGCCGGCATCATCGCCGGCACGGGCAGTGCGGCCGCCGGTGTGACGACGCAGTATGACGGCGGGATCGCGCCCGGCGTGCAGCTGGTGAACGTGCGCGTGCTCGGCGCCAACGGCGTCGGCTACACGAGCGATGTGATTGACGGCATCGACTGGGTGATCGAGAACCGCGCGCGCTACAACATCCGCGCGATGAACATCTCGCTCGGTCATCCGGTGGGCGAATCGTCCACGACCGACCCGCTGTGCGAGGCGGTGGCCCGCGCCGTCGGCGCCGGCATCGTCGTCGTGGCCTCCGCCGGGAACGATGGACGGACGGTGGGCGGCGCGCCGATTCTCGGCGGCATCACGTCCCCTGGAAATTCGCCGTTTGCGATTACCGTCGGCGCGATCAACACGTGGGGCACCACGAGCCGGTCCGACGACACGATCGCGACTTACAGTTCGCGGGGACCCACGAAATACGATCTCACGATCAAGCCGGATCTGGCCGCACCAGGCAATCGGATCATCTCACTCGAAGCCCTCAACTCATTTCTCTCGAAGGGGTATCCGACGCTCCACCGCGCCGGCAGCGGGTGGAACGAGTACATGCAATTGAGCGGCACGAGTATGGCGGCGCCGATCGTGACGGGCGCGGTCGCGCTTCTGCTGCAGGGCACGCCGGGCCTCGGGACGGCGCAAGTGAAGATCGCGCTCCAGTCGGGCGCGACCTATATGCCCGACGCCGGCCTGCTCGGCGCGGGAGCAGGCAGCCTGAACATCTGGACGTCGCGCAAGATTGCGGCAAACGGTCTCGTCTCGCTGACGACGACACTCCTTGGCGGCGTGCTCGGACCAAGCGGCGCGTCGTACTGGGACGCCGGCTCGCTGGCCGCGAGGTTATACGACGGCGTCGGCCTGCGGCTGCTGTCGTTCCTCGACCTCTCGAAAATNCGAAAATCTGGAGCAACACGTCGCTGCTCAAATTCGGCGACCTGAACCTCGTCGGTCCCGTGAACCTGCTCTCGCTCGTGCCGCCGAACCGCTTGATCTGGGGCGGCGAAGTCACCGGGTGGACGTCGGAGCAGCACATCATCTGGGGCACGGACATGTACGACGATGGCGGCGATCACATCATCTGGGGCACGTCCGAAGACGACGATCACATCATCTGGGGCACTGGTGGTCCGATGACCGATGACGCGCCTCAGTAAAAGAATGAAAGGCGCCGCGCTCAAAGCCTACACGCGAACGATCACCGTCCTGGGCGGGACGGTCGTCCTGTACTCGCTCGCGTCGCTCGCCAGCGTGCCACACCCGCTCGAGTGGTTTCTGTTCGGCGTGCTTGCCATTCTCACCGCCTCGTTCGTCATCAAAATCGCCGCGATCGAGGCGCACGTCACAGTTGACGACACATTCTTCATGATTTCCGCCATGCTGTTCGGACCCGGTCCGGCAGCCGTGTCGCTGGCGGCCGACAGCTGCTTCTTGTCGTGGCGTAAAGGCCACGACTGGAGCCGGCTCGCGTTCAACACCGTCGCGCCGGCGCTGTCGCTCTGGGTCGGAGGGCAGACGTTTTTCTTGCTGGCGCGCGTCGGGCCGCTCTCGACCTCTGACGCGCCGATCGGTCCGCTCCTCGCGCCGCTGCTCTGCCTCGCCGCGGTGTACTTCGTTCTGAATTCAGGATTGATGGCGATTGCCGTCGGCCTCGACAGCCGGCAGTCACCCTTGAAGATCTGGCGCCAACACTTTCTCTGGCTCTCGCTCAGCTACTTCGCCGCGGCATCGGTCGCGCTCGGGTTGGTCCTGATCATCAGGCAGGTTGGTCTGCTCTCGGTCGCCGTGATCCTGCCGGTCGTCGCGATTTTCCATCGCACGCTGTTCGCGTCGTTCGGTCGCCTCGAGGACGCGAATCACCACCTGAAGCAGATGGACCGTCTTTACCTCTCCACGGTGGAAACGCTGGCGATGGCGATCGACGCGAAAGACGACGTGACGCACAGCCACGTGCGCCGGGTCCAGGCCTATGCCGTGGGTCTTGCGCGCGCGCTCGGCATCTCGGATGAGCCGACGATCAAAGCAATCGAAGCGGCGGCGCTTCTGCACGACACCGGCAAGCTCGGGGTGCCCGAGCACATCCTCAACAAGCCGGGCGGTCTCACGACCCACGAGTTCGATCAGATGAAGCGCCACGTGGACATCGGCGCGGACATTCTCTCGCTGGTGGATTTTCCGTACCCGGTCGTACCAATCGTGCGGTGTCACCACGAGAATTGGGACGGTAGCGGGTACCCGCGCGGCGTGACCGGAGAAGACATCCCGATCGGCGCGCGTATCCTGTCGGTCGTGGATTGCTTCGACGCGCTGACCTCCGATCGCCCGTACCGGCGCGCGCTCTCGGACGCAGCCGCGATCGACATCCTGATCGAGCGCCGCGGGCGGATGTACGACCCGCTGGTCGTGGATACGTTCATCCAGATTTACCGAACGATCGAAGTCTCGGGCGCCGACAAGACCCAGCAGCAACACGACGTGCTGGAGCAGATCAGCCGATCGCGGCAGGGCGCTCTGCCCGCGGTCCAGCCGGAGGCCTCGACGGCGCCGCCCTCCGCGACCGCGGCGCACGCCGGCGACAACGTGCTGGCCTTCGTCAGCTTGTCGCGCCTCGCGTCGG
>WNFL01217969.1_pt1 | contig 10822 bp, 12 predicted proteins | sample 5400361 | NCBI WGS metagenome assembly WNFL01 (sample SAMN13153351, study PRJNA577476) | soil metagenome | isolation source: 40 cm soil on Douglas fir-dominated hillslope | place: USA:California | collected 2013-09-17 | reverse complement strand
AAAGAGCACGTCGGCGTCCATGATCAGGGTGGGGCCGCTCCGCATGGTCTCGCGGGCGTGCCAGAGCGACAGGATCGAGCCCTTCTGGTACGCCGGGTTGTCGACGTAGCTGATCCGCATGGCTCCGCGCGCCGATCCGGCGGCGCGGCGCACCTGGTCCTGGCAGTGGCCGACCACCAGCACCGACTCCTCGACGCCGCACGCCGCGAGGCTCTCCAGCATGCGATCGAGCAGGGAGCGGCCGCCCACCGGCAGGAGGGCCTTGTGGGTGACATCGGTGAGCGGGGCGAGCCGGCGGGCCATCCCGGCCACCAGGACGACGGCCTTCACCGCGTCGTCCGGGTGGACATCGAGGGGCCGAAGCCGGAGCGGAACCGATCACGGATCTCCTCGGGGGAGTAGGGAATGCGGGGTGCCGGCTGCTCCTCGCCAGTCACGCGGGCCAGGATGAAGCTCGGCCCTCCGCCCGCCACCGCCGCGGCGACCGCGGCGTGCAGCTCGTCGGCGCCCGCGACCGCGACGGCGCGCGCGTAGCCGGCGGCGCGCGCGATGTGGTGGAGGCCGACCGCGCGCGACGGGGAGGCCTGGCTGCCGGTGGAGCCGTAGAGCGCGTTGTCGAAGACCACGTGCGTCAGGTTGGCGGGTCGGCCGCGTCCCATCACCGGGCCCCCGCCGATCATCGGCAAGATGCCCAGGCTCATGAGCAGGTTGCCGTCGCCGTCCCACACGACGGTGGGTCGCGCCGGCGCCGCGAGCGCCACGCCGAGGCCGATCGCGGAGGCCATGCCCATCGACCCGATCATGTAGAAGTTCTCGACGCGGTCCTTGATCGCGAACGACTCGCGGCAGACGTAGCCGTTGGCGTGCACGACCGGCTCGTCGGCCAGCGCCGCTACCGCGGCGCGCAGGGCCTCGAAGCGGGAGATGCGCGGCGCCGGGATCGGATCGTCGAGCGCCAGGCCGGGCGCGGGCCGGGCGGCCACCGCCGGGACGGGCGCGTGCGCGCCGGTCTCGAGGACGCCGGGCGGCAGGAGCAGCGCGACCGGCTGGCTCAGCCGCTCCGATTCGGCGCGGCCCCAGGCCACGTCGTCGGCGATGGTGCTCGCGGAGAGCACGCGGTGCGGGATCCGGATCATCTCGAGCAGGCCCGGGGAGATCTCGCCCATCAGCAGGTGCTCGGGGGCGTCCGCGCCGCGGTGGCCTCGCCAGGTGACCAGCAGCAGGGCGGGGAGGCGGTACATGAGCGACAGCGAGACCAGCGCGTTCAGGCTCGTGCCGAGGCCCGAGTTCTGCATGAGCACCATCGGCCGCCGCCCGGCCAGCCAGGCTCCCGCGGCCAGGCCCACCGCCACGTCCTCGCGCACGGCCGGGACGTAGGGCAGGCGTGGGTGCGTCTCCAGGGTGGCGATGAGGCTCGAGATCATCGAGCAGGGCACCCCGGTGAAGAAGTCGTAGCCCTGCGCTTCCAGCAGCGCCGCGAGCGCGGCGCCGGTCACGGCTTCTTCTTCTTGTCCTCGGCGAGCAGCTCGTCCTGCTTGTTCCGGAGCTTGGAGACCAGCTCGTTGTAAGACGTGGTCTGGATGATCTTGTTGAACTGGGTCCGGTAGTTCGACACGAGGCTGACGCCCTCGATGCTGACGTCGTAGACGAGCCACCGGTCGGCCCGCTTGATCATGCGGTAGTCCACCGGGACCTCGGTGCCGTTCTTGGTGATGATCCGGGTGGACACGGTGGCGAGGTCGCCGTCCGCGCGCTCGGCGGTGTACTGGATCTTCTCGCCGCCGTACGTCTCGATCTTGGAGATGTAGGAGCGCTCGAGCAGATCGGCGAACAGGCCGACGAACTCGCTCCGCTGCGCCTCGGAGAGCGGCTGCCAGTGGCGGGCCATGGATCGCTTGGCGATCTCGCTGAAGTCGAAGATCTCGTTGGCGATCTTGCGGACGGCCACCCGGCGCTCGGGGAGCCGCGCCTCCCCCTTCAGCGTCGGGTCATCCAGGGTCTTGAGGACCCGCTCCACCGCGCCCTTGAGCTGGTCGGTGGGTACCCCCGCCGCCGCGGGCGCCGAGCTCATCCCGACCACCAGCGCGCCCGCCAGCACCATTGCCCCCATGCGAAGCCAGTTCATCGAACGCCTCCCTTGGAGAATGAGTCTAGACCTTGCCGAAGATGTACTTGGACAGGAGCTCCTCGATGTCCACCGGCGGCTCGACCTCGCGGATCCGCCCGTTGGGACCGATGATCTTGTCCGAGCCGCCTGGGCTGATGCGCACGTACCGCTCGCCGATCAGCCCCTTGGTCTTGATGGACGCGATCGAGTCGTCCTGGAGCTTGATCCCGGGCTGGATGACCATGACGACCCGGGCCTGGTAATCCTGGAGCACGATCTTGTCGACCCGTCCGATCTCGACCCCCGCGATCTCGATCGCGGACCCCGCCTTGAGGCCGCCCACCGAGGGGAAGTCGGCGCTGATCACGTAGCCCCGACTCCCCAGGAGATCGACGCGCCCCAGCTTCACGGACAGCCAGCCGAGCGCGAGGAGCCCGACGAGCACGAAGATGCCGACGCTCAGTTCCAGTGCGGAACGCTTCATGCGGTTCTCCCGGCTAGCGCCGTTGTCCCGCGGGCACGGTTTCGATGTCCCCGCGGATGAATTGCTGGACGATGGGGTTCGCGGACGCGCGCACCGCATCCGGCGGCCCGACCTCGACGATCACGCCGTCGTGGAGCATGGCGACGCGGTCCGCGATCTCGAAGATCTCGGGGATCTCGTGACTGACCATGACCGCGGTGAACCGGAACTTGCGATGCAGCTCCATGATGAGGTGATGGATGGTGTTGACCAGGATCGGATCGAGGCCGGTGGTCGGCTCGTCGAAGAAGACGATCTCCGGCTCGGTGACCAGGGCCCGCGCGATCGCCACGCGCTTGCGCATGCCGCCCGAGATCTCGGCGGGGTTCTTGGCCCCCATGCCCTTCAGCCCGACCTGCTCGAGCTTCTCCTTCACCCGGCCCCGGATCTCGGTGCCTCCCAGCTTGGTCTTTTCCCGGAGCGGGAAGGCCACGTTCTCCGCCACCGACATGGAGTCGAAAAGGGCGCCGCCCTGGAAGACCACCCCGTAGCGCTCGCGCACCCGGTCGAGCTCGCCGCCCCGCAACCGGGTGATCTCGACGCCGTCCACCGCGACGGTGCCCGCGTCGGGCCGGAGCAGCCCGATGAGGTGCTTGAGCAGCACCGACTTGCCGCCGCCGCTCCGTCCGATGACCACCATGATCTCGCCGGTGGCGATGTCGAGATCGAGGCCGCGCAGGACCGGCTGGCTGCCGAAGCTCTTGTGGAGGCCCTGGACCCGGATCACGGCAGCACGGAGCCCAGGAAATAGTCCCAGACCAGGATGAGGATGGAGGTCAGGACGACCGCCTGGGTGGTGGCGCGCGCGACGCCCTCGGCGCCGTGCCCGCAGTTGAAGCCCTTGTACGTGCAGACCCAGGGCACGATGATCCCGAACGAGATTGCCTTCCAGTACCCGGTCATGAGATCGGACATGTTGACGAAGGTCTTCATCTCGCCGAAGTAGGTGCCGGAGGACAGGCCGAGGAGCTCGACCCCGACGAGGTAGCCGCCCAGGATGCCCACCACGTCGAAGATCGCGGTCAGGAGCGGGAAGGTGATCACGCCCGCCACGAGGGCCGGCGAGACCAGGTAACGCATGGGGTTGAGCGCCATGACCTGGAGCGCATCGATCTGCTCGGTGATCTTCATGATGCCGATCTCCGCGGTCAGCGCCGAGCCCGCAAGGCCGGTGACGAACACCGCGCAGAGCACCGGCCCGAGCTCGCGGATCAGGGAGAGCGCTACCGCAGGGCCCAGGTAGGCCTCCGATCCGAACCGCGAAAGGGTCAGGAAGATCTGCAGGCCCAGGACCATGCCGGTGAATGCCCCGGTGAGCATGACAATGATGAGCGATCGGAAGCCGATGAAGTGGATCCGGTCGACCAGCCGGCCGACCTTGAAGGGGGGGATCACGATGTAGCCGACCGCCTGCGCGAAGAACCGGCCGAAGCGACCCAGGGCCGAGACCACGTCGAGAGTCCGGCCCCCTAGCGCCGCGATCGGACGAAGCGGCGCCGGCCACAGTTCTGGCGTTGACGACGAAAACATCGCTCGATACTAGCACAGTGCTTCGCCAACCCGGCGCCGTTCTTGAAAAAAACCGATAAATTCCGTATCGTGAGCGCGTGGGGAACGTGACGGATGCGATCTGGTCGGTGGTGGCCCTGCTGACCGGTACCTTCGTGCTCCGCCCATACGTGGTCGGCTTCCTCGCCTTCTTCCTGGTGGCGGGCGCGCGCGACCTCGGGCGGGCTCGCACGCTCGGATTCCTGCTCTGGGGGTTCGTCGTCGCGCTGGGCGCCGAGCTCTGGTCCACGCGCATGGGAGTGCCCTTCGGGCTCTATCACTACACCGGCGAGACCTCGGGCGCCGAGCTGTTCCTCTCCGACGTCCCGTTCTTCTCCCCGCTCTCGTTCCCGTTCCTCGCTTATGCGTCCTTCTGCCTCGCCCGCCGGGTCCTCGGGTCGGGGCGGGCCGGCAGCCACGCGGGCGGGCTCCGCCTGGTCGGCCTGTCGGGCGTGCTCATGACCTTGCTGGACGTCGTGATCGATCCGCTGGCGGTCCGGGGCGGGCGGTGGTTCCTGGGCCATCTCTTCACCTACCCACAAGGTGGGATCTACTTCGGGGTGCCGCTGTCCAACTTCGCGGGCTGGCTCGTGGTCGGCTGGGTCACCATCGGCGGCTACGTGTGGGCGATGGGGGAGGCGCGTCCCGGCTTGCCCCACCCGGGGGTCGCGCTCTACTATCTGGTCCTGGCGGTCAACCTGACCATGACGCTGTGGATCGGCGAATTCCTCATTGCCGCCGCGGGAATAGTGGTCCACGTGGCGGTCTTTCTGCTACTGTACAATGTCAGTCGGGTATCGCTCGGCCGATGGTCGGCGGAGCGGCTGTCCGCAACCCCCTGAACCACGAAAGGGTCCGCACGCATGGGCGTTCCGGTGTCTCAGATGTGGACGGTGGCGACCTACGTGCTGCGCCAGAAGCTGGCGGGGCGCAAGCGCTATCCGCTCGTTCTGATGCTCGAGCCGCTCTTCCGCTGCAACCTCGCCTGCGCCGGGTGCGGCAAGATCCAGTACCCGGCCCAGATCCTCAAGAAGAACTTGAGCGTGGAGAAGTGCCTGGCCGCGGTGGAGGAGTGCGGGGCGCCGATGGTGAGCATCCCCGGCGGCGAGCCACTCATGTACCCCGACATCGACCGCCTGGTGGCCGAGCTGGTGAAGCGGAAGAAGTACGTGTATCTCTGCACGAACGCGATCCTCCTGAAGGAGAAGCTCGACCTGTTCACCCCATCGAGGTACCTCTCGTTCAGCGTCCACATGGACGGCCTCCGCGAGGAGCACGACGAGGCGGTCTGCCGGGACGGGGTCTACGACCAGGCGGTGCCCGCGATCCGCGAGGCGGTGGCGCGGGGCTTCCGGGTGACCACCAACAGCACGCTCTTCGACGGGGCCTCGCCGCTGCGGATGCGCGAGTTCTTCGACGAGATGATGACCCTGGGCGTCGAGGGGATGATGATCTCCCCGGGCTACAGCTACTCGAAGGCGCCCGACCAGGAGCACTTCCTGCTGCAGTCGCGCACCCACGAGCTCTTCGCCCGGATGCTCTCGAAGCCGAAGAAGCGCTGGCGGTTCAACCAGTCCCCGCTCTTCCTGCGCTTCCTGATGGGCAAGCACGACTTCGAGTGCACCCCCTGGGGCAACCCGACCTACAACATGTTCGGGTGGCAGCGCCCCTGCTACCTGCTGCAGGAGGGCTACACCAGGACCTTCCGGGAGCTGATGGACACCACCCCCTGGGAGAACTACGGCAAGAAGAGCGGCAACGAGAAGTGCCGTGACTGCATGGTGCACTGCGGGTACGAGGCCACCGCGGTGGACTACACGTTCAGCTCGATGAAGGGCTTCGTGGAGACGGTCGGGGTCACGCTGACCGGCAAGCTGTAGGGGCGCCGCCAATGACCCTCGAGGGCTGGGTTCCCGAGGTCGGTCAGTACCTCACGCTGGCGGAAGTGGTGGAGTTCGCCTTCGACTACCGGGGCAACACCACCATCGTCAAGACTGACGGCGCCGCGGTGGTCGGCTACATCTTCAACCGCAACACCTACGGGCCGGAGCCTTTCCTCGAGTACTTCGAGGAGAGTGGCGAGGGCCCCTTCACGCTCCGCTACTCGGAGGTCGCCAACATCAAGTTCTCCGGCAAGGACACCGCGGCCGGGAACAGCTGGCGGGCGTGGCTCGAGCGCAAGGAGCGGGAGAAGGCCGAGAAGGCCACGGCCACCGGGAGTGTCCGGGATCCTGATCCTGACCGCGGTTGAGCTCGAGGCGCGGGCTCTGGCCCGCCGTCTCGAGCTCCCGCCCATCACGGTTCTGCCGTTCCCCGCGTACGGTCGCGGCCTGCTCCGGGTGGCTCCGGTCGGCCTGCGGGCCGGTCTTCTCGCCACCCGCTGGCCGCGGCTCCTGGCCGGCTTCAACTATCCGCTCGTGGTCTCGGGCGGGGTTTGCGGCGCGCTCGCCCTCGATCTGAGCGCGGGCGACTTGGTCCTGCCCGAGAGCGTGCTCGGGCCGAGCGGCGAGCGACTCAACGTGACGCCGACGCGGCACCGGCAGGTCACCGAGCTGGCCGGCCCCGCGCGCGGCGGCACCCTCGTGACCTCGTCCGAGGTGGTGGCGACCGCGGAGGCCAAGGCGGCGCTTTTCGCGAGCACCGGCGCGATGGCGGTGGACATGGAGTCCTCCGTGATCCTGGCACACGCGGGGAGCGCGGGCTGCCCCACGCTCGTGGTCCGCGGGGTATCGGACGCGGCGGGCGAGAGCGTGCCGCGCGAGCTGATCGACCTCATGACGCCCGCGGGGCGGCTGCGCCCCATGCGCGCGCTGGCCCTGACCGTCACGAATCCGCGGCTGGTGCCGCGCGCGATGGCCCTGAGTCAGGCCACGCGGCGGGCCCTCGCCGCGGTCGCGCGGGTGCTCGCGGCGCTCGCCGCCTCGTCCCGGCCGTGAACGTCCTGGTCACCGGGGGCACCGGGTTCGTGGGGGCGAACCTCGTCCGCGAGCTCCTCGCGGACGGTCACGCGGTGCGCGTGCTCGCGCGGCCCGGCGGCGACCGGCGGGCGCTCGAGGGGTGCGCGGTGGACATCGTCGAGGGCGATCTGCTCGACACCGCCTCCCTCCGCAGGGCGGTGGCCGGGGTCCGTCACGTCTACCACGCGGCCGCCGACTACCGGCTCTGGGCCCCGGATCTCCAGGTGCTCTACCGCGCCAACGTGGACGGGACCCGACACCTGCTGGCCGCGGCGTCCGAGGCGGGGGCCGAGCGCATCATCTACACCTCCACGGTCGGCGCGGTCGGCATCCCCAAGGACGGTACGCCCGGCGACGAGACGACGCCGGTGTCGCTCGCCGACATGGTCGGCGCGTACAAGGCCTCCAAGTTCCTGGCCGAACGCGTGGCCGACGAGTGGGCGGCGCGCGGGGCGCCGGTCGTCATCGTCAACCCGTCGGCGCCCATCGGCCCGTGGGACGTCAAGCCCACCCCCACCGGGCAGATGATCGTGGACTTCCTGAACGGCAAGATGGTCGGCTCGGTGGACACCGGGCTCAACGTGGTCCACGTCCGCGACGTGGCCCGCGGCCACATCCTGGCCGCGGAGAAGGGCCGGGTGGGGGAGCGCTACATCCTGGGCCACCGCAACCTGTCCCTGCTCGAGATCTTCCGGATGCTCTCGGCCCTGACCGGCGTGCCCGCGCCGCGCTTCCGCGTGCCCTACGCGGTCGCGTGGATGGCGGCCGCCGCGATGGAAGGCGTCTCCCGGATCACGCGCCGGCCGCCCGCGGTGCCCCTCACCGCGGTGCGCATGGCCCGCAAGCGCATGTACTTCAGCGCGGCCAAGGCCATCCAGGAGCTCGGCCTCCCGCAGACGCCCGCCGAGACCGCCCTCGCCGACGCGGTGGCCTGGTTCACCCACCGCGGCTATGCGGGCGCCAAACGGAATCGGGGTCGAGGACAAGGAACCCCGTGAACGCGGGCCAGTTCGTCGCGCGCCTCACCCGCAAGAGCCGCTCGAACTTCTTCTACGCGTTCCTCTGCCTGCCGCGGGCCCAGCGCGAGGCGATCTTCGCCTGCTACGCGTTCTGCCGCATCGTCGACGACGCGGTGGACCTGGTCGCGGACCGCGCGCAGCAGCGCGCGGAGCTCGAGCGCTGGCGCGCGGAGATCGCGCGGGTGTACGAGGGGCGGCCGGAGCACCCGGCGGGCCAGCGCCTGCAGGTCGCGGTCCGCCAGTTCCCGATCCCCCGCGCCGCGCTCGAGGAGATCATCGCGGGAGTGGAGATGGACATGGACCATCCCACCTACGAGACCTTCGACGCGCTGTATCCCTACTGCTACCGGGTGGCCTCCGCGGTGGGGCTCTGCTGCATCGAGATCTTCGGCTACTCGGATCCGCGGGCGCGCGAGTACGCGGTGAACCTGGGCGTCGCGCTCCAGCTCACCAATATCCTCCGCGACGTCCAGGTGGACGCGCGCATCGGACGCGTCTATCTCCCGCAGGCGGACCTGCGCCGGTTCGGGGTGACCGCGGAGGACCTGGCGCAGGGCCGCTACACCCCCGGGTTCGTCCAGCTCATGACCTTCGAGGCGGCCCGCGCCCACGAGTACTACGAGCGGGCGTGGGCCGCGCTCCCCCCCGCGGACGCGCGCCGCCTCTTCGCCGCCGAGATCATGGGCCGCACCTACTTCGCGCTGCTGCGGGCCATCGAGGCGCGCCGCTTCGACGTCTTCGCCGGTCGCGTGACCCTGTCCACGCCGCGCCGCCTCGCCATCGCGGTCCGCGGCTGGCTCGGCGCCCGCCTGACCACCACCTCGTGAAGGCCGCGGTCTGCGTCGCGGGCGCCATCGAGCTGCGCGAGTGGCCCGCGCCCGCGCCCGGCCCCGGCGAGCTCCTGCTGCGCATGAGCGGCTGCGGGCTCTGCGGCTCCGACATCCTGAAGATCAACGCGGCCGCGCCCGAGCCGGCCGTTCTCGGCCACGAGGTCGTGGGGCAGGTGGTGGAGCTCGGCCCCGGGGTGCGGCGCTTCGCGCCCGGCGATCGTCTGGTCGTCGCCCACCACGTGCCGTGCTTTCACTGCCACTACTGCCGGCGCGGCAGTCCGTCCATGTGCCGCCACTTCAAGCGCGTCAATCTCGATCCGGGCGGCTTCGCGGAGCTGGTGCGCGTGCCCGCGCCGAACGTGGAGCACGCCGCCTTCCGCCTTCCCGCCGAGATGAGCGAGGAGACCGCGTCCTTCACCGAGCCGCTGGCCTGTTGCCTGCGCGCGGTCAAGCGCAGCCGGGTGGCCGCGGGCGACACCGCGCTCGTGGTGGGGCTGGGCTCGATCGGTTGTCTCCTGGCGCAGCTCCTGGCCCTCGAGGGCGCGCGCGTCCTGGCCTCCGATCTGCTGGAGAGCCGCCGCGCGCTGGGGAGCCGGATGGGCGCGCAGGTCTTCGATGGCGACGCGGCGCTGGACGCCGCGTTGCGCGACGCGACCGAGGGGCGGGGCGCCGACCTCGTGATCGTCACCGCGGGCGGGGCGGCGGTGCTGCCCGCCGCGGCCGCCCGCGTCCGGGACGGCGGAACGCTGCACTACTTCGCGGGCGGCGCGGGCGAGAGCCTGCCGCTGTCGCTCGGAGCCCTCTACCACCGCGAGCTGACCCTCACCGCGACCTACTCCTCCTCGCCGGCCGAGCTGGATCAGGCGTTCGCGCTGCTCGCGGGCGACCGGATCCGCGTGGACGGCCTCATCAGCCACCGGCTCCCGCTCGGCCGCCTGGGCGAAGGCGTGGACCTGATGCGCCGTCACGAGGCGGTGAAGGTCTACGTGACCCCGTAGTCATGCGGGCCCAGGTGTTCTACGGGCCGGGCGATCTGCGCTTCGAGGACCAGCCGGCGCCCGAGCCGGAGCCCGGCGGTCTCGTGGTGCGGGTGGAGGCGGCGCTCACCTGCGGCACCGACGTCAAGACCCTGCGCCGCGGCCATCCCGTGATGATCCCGCACGTGCCCACCGTGTTCGGGCACGAGCTGGCCGGCGTGGTGACCGCGGTGGGGCGCGGCGCGCCCGGCGTGAAGGAAGGCGACCGGATCGTCGCCGCCAACTCGGCGCCGTGCGGGCAGTGTCGCCTGTGCGCGGCCGGGCGGCCGAATCTCTGCGAGGACCTACTCTTCGTCAACGGGGCCTACGGCCAGTACATCGCGCTGCCTCCGCGGCTGGTCGCCCGGAACGTGGTGCAGATCGGGCCGGGGCTGGCCGCCTCGAGCGCCGCCTTCGCGGAGCCGCTGGCCTGTGCCCTGCTGGGCGTGGAGCGGGGCCGCGTGGAGGCCGGCATGACGGTGGTCATCTGGGGCCACGGCCCGCTGGGCTGCCTGCTTGCCCTGGCCGCCCGCCAGAGGGGGGCCCAGGTGGTAATCGTGGGGAAGGCGGGCTGGCGCCTGGAGCGAGCGCGCGCGCTGGGGCTCGGGACCTGCCTGGACGCTCTGGCCGTCCCCGACCTCGTTGGGCACCTGCGGGGGCTGACGGGGGGGCGGGGGCCCGATGTAACCATCGACGCGACCGGCCGTCCGGAGGTCTGGGAGCAGGCCATAGATGGGGTCGGCCGTGGGGGCACCGTGGTACTGTTTGGAGGCTGCGCCCCGGGCACCTCGGTTCGGGTGGACACGCGTCGAGCCCATTACG
>WNFL01115466.1_pt3 | contig 10822 bp, 9 predicted proteins | sample 5400361 | NCBI WGS metagenome assembly WNFL01 (sample SAMN13153351, study PRJNA577476) | soil metagenome | isolation source: 40 cm soil on Douglas fir-dominated hillslope | place: USA:California | collected 2013-09-17 | reverse complement strand
CTACCTGCCCGTCGATCGCGACGCCATGAACCGGAAAATCTTCGCCGCGCTGAAGCCCGGCGGACGCTACGTCATCGTGGACCATTCGGCGCTTGCGGGCACCGGCATCTCCGCAGGCAAGACGCTGCACCGCATCGAGGAAGCGTTCGTGGTGGCGGAAGTGAAACGCGCGGGGTTCGTGCTCGATCGCGAGGGACCGTTCATGCGCAACGCCGCCGACACGCGCGACGATTCGTCGGCGCCGCCGAAGGTCACGGACAAGTTCGTTTTGCGGTTCGTGAAACCGCGCTAGGGGCGCTCGGAGTCGCGCGTGCTGGGTCCCTGCCTACGCAGGGACGGAACGTCTCTGCGTTAGCGACGTTCCGGTTTTACGAGTGGGACGATGAAGTGGTAGAGCGGCATCGTCACCATCATGCCGAGCACCACGCCGCAGAAGGCGCCGGCGAGGGCGAAGATCTTCGAGTTGAACGTGTCGCCCACGAACCAGAGCCCGGCGATGGCGAGGACGAAGACAGGAAGCGCGGCCAGGTGGGCGCGTCCCCAGGGAACGCTCACGCGCCGCTTGCAGCCGGTGCACGCGAGCGTCTTGCTCGGGCCGAGCGTCTGCTTCTGCCAGAACGAAAAAGTCTTCCGCTCACACCATGGGCATTTGTACATCGAGTCTCCCTGAACCGGCCGCTCGAACGCGGCTCTATGCCGCCTATTTTATCGCTGCGGCAAGCCCTTTTTCCGCCAGCCACGCCGGATTGAAAAGACGTTTGAAATAGAGCGAGCCGCGATCGCAGAGCAGGGTCACGATGGTGTGGCCCGGTCCTAGCTTGCGGGCGGTCGCAACGGCCGCGGCGACGTTGATCCCGGTCGATCCGCCCACGAAAAGCCCCTCCTCGCGCAATAACCGGTAAACCATCCCCACGGCCTCATGGTCGGAGATGCGCTCCGCGTCGTCCACGGGCGTCCCCTCGAAATTCGCCGTGATGCGCGTGGTGCCGATGCCCTCGGTGATCGAATTGCCTTCGGCCTCGAGCTTTCCGGTCCTGGCCCAGCTGTAGAGCGCGCTACCGTGCGGATCGGCGAGCACGATGCGCACGTTGCGGTTCTTCTCCTTGAGGAAGCGGGCAATGCCGGCGAGCGTTCCACCCGTTCCCACGGCGCTCACGAACGCATCGACTTTGCCGCCGGTGTCGCGCCAGATCTCGGGGCCCGTGGTCTCGTAGTGCGCCTGGCGATTGATGACGTTGTCGAACTGGTTCGCCCAGATCGCGTTCGGCGTGGCGGCGGCCAGGCGCCCCGCGACCTTCTGGTAGTTGTCGTCGTCCTTGTAGGGCTTCGGCGGCACGGGGCGCACTTCCGCTCCGAGGATGCGCAGCAGCTCCATCTTCTCTTCCGACTGGTTGTCCGGGATCACGATCACGCACTTGTAGCCGCGCGCCGCGCAGATGTGCGCGAGCCCGATGCCGGTGTTGCCCGCGGTTCCCTCCACGACCGTGCCGCCGGGCTTCAAAGCGCCCTTCTTCTCGGCGTCGCGAATGATGAAGAGCGCGGCGCGATCCTTCACCGAGCCGCCGGGATTCAGGAACTCGGCCTTGCCCAGGATCTCGCAGCCCGTCTCGCGCGATAGCGATGCGAGCCGTATCAGCGGGGTATTGCCGACCGCGCCTATGAATCCATCCCTGATCTCCATGCCGGGATTGTCCCACCGCCTACCGCCAACCGCCTACCTCGCACCACTACTTTAGTGTCCATCGATACACCGCATCGATGCCCGGCAGGTATCCCGCGCGCAGGAGCAAGTGCAGCTGCTGCGTGATCCGGTACGTGACCTTCAACGCGCCCTCCGTATCGGCAAGCCCCTGCTCGAGCGTGAGCTGCAGGTTGCGATTGATGCTCTTGCCGACGCTCACGACCTCCGAGGCGGCCGGCGTGCCCGTGCGCCCCGCGACCGTGCTCTGCGGCACGACGCCGAGCACGCTGTTGGTGTCGGCGCGCCCGATCTTCACCTCGTCGATGCCGAGCTTCTTCGTGAAGTCCTCGCCCGGCGTGCCGCCCATCATCGCCTGCGCGGCGGCGACCATCACGCCCGCATCGCCCACCGACGCATCCGCGGCGCCGCGCCCGAGCACGAGCCACGAGAGCTTCTCCGGTTCCGGCACGTCCGGCGTCGACACCAGGCGCACGCGCGGATGCGTCGTCGTGCCGAGGATCTCGACGCCCGCCTCCACGGGCAATCCCTTGCGAAGCGCGAGCACGTTCAACTGCGGATTCTCGATCGGCCCGTTGAACGTGAGGACGCCGCGCTCGATGGCGAGGTCCTGGCCGTAGCCCTTGTACGTGCCGCCCACCGTGCGGATCGTGCCGCTTCCGCGCAGCGGCGTGCCGAGCTGTCCGGTCACGTGCAGGTTGCCGTCCAGGCGCGTGTCGAGGCCGCGGCCCTGGAACCAGACGCGATTGTTGAGCGCGAGCTGCACGTCGATTCGCATCGGCTCCTTGCCTTCCGTATCGTCGGCCGGCGCTTGCGGCCCCGATTTGCGAATGACGACGACATCCTCCGAGACCGAGGGCAGTGGCGTGGCGAGCGCGCCCACCCAGCCGGCGTCGGCCTTGAGCGATGCGGTGACCGCCGACCCGTGCTGGTCCATCTGCAGCGTGGCCTCGCCGGAAACGGCGAGGAACCGCGACGGCAGTTGCGTGAGGGCGGCCCGGTCCGCCTTGAAGCGCAGATTGCCGGTGTGCGCGACGAGGTCGATCACGCCTTCCGCGCCGATCGTGCCGGGCGCGTCCTCGGAAATCTCGACGCGGCGCATGCGTTCGCGCGCGCCCTCCGACGGGTGCCACGGCGTCGATGCCGTCAAGCGCTCGATGCGCAGCGTGCGTCCATCCATCCGCAGCATGACGTCGCCACTCGCGATCTCGAAACCCGTCTGCGGCTCGCGCACGGCGATCTGCGTGGCCTGGACGGTGCCCGCGATGCGCGGCTCGGCGCCGGTGCCCGCGACGGTGATGTCCGCGTCGATCTTGCCGGCCAGGCGCGATTCGGGGCCGAGCCACGGCTGCAACGGCGCGAGATCCGGAAGCCGCGCGACGATGTGTCCCTCGATCGGCGAATCCTTGGCGAACGTCCAGCCTTTTTCCCCGCGAACGATGAGGCCGCTGCCCTGGCCCTCGACGTGGCCGATCTTTTCGCTCGTGACGGCGAGCGTTCCTCGCGTCCTTCCGTTCGTTGCCTCCGCGCGTAGCGTCATTTCACGGATTCCCAGCGGGATGGGCGGCTCGCCGGCACGCAGGTCGCCGGAGACGCGGCGCACGTCGATGGAACCGTTGAAGCTCTCCGAGGCGTGGATGTCCCATTCGCCCGCGACCACGAGGTCGGAAGCGGGAATGCGCCCGACGCGGAACGTGCGCGCAACGCCTTGCACGCGCATCCCCGTCGTGTTGCCCTTGAAGTCGAGCGTGCGGGGAGTCCAGCGCGTCGTCGCCAGGTGCGCGTCGCCCCATTCGCCGCGCAGCAGGGCGTCGCCCAGCTCGATGCGTGACGCCGAGAGCGAGAGCGTCGCGGGCGAAGCGAGCGCGAAGGCGCCGGTTCCCTGCAGGGCGAACGTCTCGATCTTCCCGCTCCACGCGAGCGTCTTCGCGGCCGGATCGAGGCCGCCCTGGATCGCCGCGGTGAAAGTCGCGCGGCGATCCATGACGACCTGCGCATCGAGGCGATGGTCGCGCCGCGTGCCGCGCAGCGTCGCGTGCGCGGTCTCGGCAATCGTGGCCGGCGGCGATTCGTCGCCCATCGCCACGCCTTTCGCCTGGAGGGTCGCGTCGATCGCGCTGTCCGGATCGGCGCCCGCTTTCGCCTGGAGCTGCAGGTCGTTCACGACCACGTTCGCCCCCAGCGTGAGGTTGGTCCCCTTGATGGAGACCTCGCCGGCGGGAGAGGCGAACGTGCCGGTGATGCGGCCGGTGGCCTCCACGCGACCGGCGAGCGCGAGGTCGAAGGGCTTGGCGAGCGTCGAGACGTTCGGCAGGCGCAGCGTCACGTCCATGGCGTCGCCCGCGCGGCCGAAGGTTCCCTTCGCCGTGGCATGCGCCTCGCCAACGACGACGTCCACGTCCGCCGATGCGATGCGATCGCGATTGCCGGAGACATGGACGCGGCCCGAAGCCGGTTGCCCCGCGAGGGTGCTCGCCGCGATATCGAGCTTCGCGTCGCCCGCCACACCCTTGGCGATCGTGCCGGAGGTCACGAAAGTGAAGTTGAGGTCGCCCTTCGCCGACTTCACGAAGGCTGAGGGATCGAAGTGCTCCGCGCGGCCCTCGAAGCGGAATTCCTTCGCGCCCTTCAACGCGACCGTGCCCTTGCCCTGCACCGCGCCGGAACCCGTGTCGATGCGCGCGGTTTCCACCTCGAGGCGATCGTTGGCGATCGCGGCCTTCCCCTCGACGGCGAAGCGCGGATCGCGAAGTACCAGGTCGAAGCGCTGGGTGCCGTGCTGCGACACCAGCGCCACGCGTCCCGTCACCTGCGTCTTCTGCAGGCTGCGATGCAATGCCGCGAGATCGACACCGGAGACCTCGAGCTGCGCCTCTACGCTTGCCTTGCGCACCGCCGCGCGCCCGCGCGCCTTTCCGCCGCCTGGGAGATCGACATCGAGGTCCGTCGCGTCGAGGCGTCCCGCCGCGGCGATCACCTGCGCCGCGGCCGACCGGAATGGGAGCTTGCCGGCATCCCACGGTCCCGGGTCTTCGTTGGTGACGCGAACCGGCCCCGCATACGCGCCGTCTTGCGGGACGATGCGCGCAGCGAGCACGAAGCGAGTCGAAGGCAAGCCATCGGCGAAGCGGGCGATGTCGACGTCGCGCGCCTCCAGCTCGACCGACTTCAGCGGGGACGAGGCGAAGGGCTCGACGAGCGCTTTCGCCGCCGCGCGAGCGCCCGCCACCGCGCCCTCGGCCGTCGCCTCGATCTTCTGCAACGTGCCGGTCGCCTTCGCGGTGACACGCACATCCTGCTCCTGCACCTTGCCCTCGAAGCGCCCGGTGAGATCGACCGCATAGGGCTTCGCATTGCCGAGCGTTCCCGCAACGCTCACCGCGCCGTACGGGGTCGCCACCGCGGCCTGGTCAACGCGCCAGCGCTTGTCGTCGCCCTCGCCCTTCAGCACGATGTCGCGCAGCACGAGGTCGTCGGTCTTGCGCGAGATCGGACCCTGCGTGAACGTCCCGATGCGCCCGTCCTCGAGGCGGATGGGATACGGCGGCGTGAACGACAGCGGCGCGCGCGCGGCGCCGGCGGCCCCGGCCGTGCGCAGCTCGACGTTGCGCGCATAGAGCCTGCGCACGAGAAGCGAGCCGCGAAATGGCGAGAGGAAGGACGTGTCCATCTCGACGTCGTCGATGCGCACGTAGAAGTCGGGGCGATCGACCACGATCAGCTTCGCGCGGAGCGGCCCGCCGAGGCTGCCTTCGATGCCCTCGATCTTCGCGCCCTTGCCGAGCTTGCCGGCGACTCGCTCGAGCACGAGCCGCGCCCCGCCCGGCGTGGCGACGATCCAGTAGCCCACGCCCACGACGGCGACGACGGCCACGAGGCCGATGACGAGGAGCCAGCGCAGCGCTTTTTTCATCGTCAGAATGCGATCGTCACGGAGAAGGCGAGCCGGACCTTGTGGTCGCGATCCGCGTACGCGAGGTCGATCGCGAGCGGGCCCGCGGGCGTGCGGAAACGCGCGCCCACGCCGTAGCTTTTCAACGCTTCCCACGTCTGCGTGGAATCGGCCGCGTCGCCGACGTCGGCGAAGACGGCCGCGCCCCACTTCTCGTTCAGCCAATGAACGTACTCGACGGTGCCGGTGGCGAGGAATCGCCCGCCCACGATGGCATTTCCCTCCTGGACGCCCAGGCTCTGGTAGGCGTAGCCGCGATTGGAGCGCGAGCCGCCGGCGCGGAAGAGATAGTCCTCGGGAATGTGATCGCGGCTCGGCGTGAAGTTGCGGCCGAACTCGCCGCGAAAGTAGAGCTGGTCGTCGGGACCCAGCGGGAACCAGTGCTGGTACTGCGCGTAGATGCGGAAGAAGTCGTCGCCGGAGGCGAGCGCCTTCGCGCCGACGGCGAGCTGCATTGCAAGCACGCCGCCGCGGCGCGGATCGAAGATGTTGTCCACGCGCCGCCAAGTCTCCTCGGCGTTCACCGGCTTCGAATCCTCGATCTGGTAGGCAAGGCCCACGCGCAGCTCGAAGTTGTCCAGGCGCCAGTGGCGGTATCCGGCGACGGCCCAGCGCGAGAGGATGAGGTTCTCGATGTTGCTGTGTTGCGCGAGCACGCCGAAGCTGTCGGTGTAGGGAATGTTGCCGCGTGGCTGCAGGAACCAGAGGCCGGGGGGAATGTAGACGTCGGCGTACGCGAACTGGTCCTTCTGCGACAGGCGAAGCGAGCTCTGAAGGTCGAATCCGCGGGAGAAAAGGTTGCGGTCGCGGTACGCCGCCTCGCCCCGGATGCCGTCGTCGGTGCCGAAGCCCGCGGAGAGCCCGACATCGCGTGGCGGACGCTCGATCACCGTGATCTTCACCGGGACTTCATCGGACTTCCCGGGATCGCGCTCCGTATCCACGACGACGCTGGAGAACCACCAGCCGTTCTGGATCAGCCGCTGCAGTTCCTCCAGGCGCGTGCGGCTGTATCGTTCGCCGCGCTCGATGTCCACGAGGCGGTGCACGACATCGATCGGATACGTCGACACGCCCTCGATCACGACTTCGCCCATCGTGAACGCCGGGCCGCTGTCGAGCGTGAGCGAGAGCTTTGCCGTGGCCGCTTCCGCATCGACTTCCCCGCGCGATGCGGTGAGGCGACCGGTTGCGTAATCGAGCGCGGTCAGCTCCTCCTCGATCCTGACCTTGGCGCTTTCCCATTCGGAGCTGCGGAAGGGCTGGCCCTGCTTGAGGGCCCACGCCTCGCGCAATTCCTGGCGCCGCTTTTCACGCAAGGGTCCCGGGCCCGCGACATCGCCGGCGAACTCGATGTCCACGCTGGAAACCGTCGTTCGCGTGCCGAGGGTCACCACCACCGTCGCGTGCTCACGCTTCTCGTCGTCGTATTTGATGTCCACGGTGGGCGAGAAGTAGCCCTCGGAGGCCACGATGTCCGGGACGCGGCGGCGTACGTCGCGCTCCCAGGGGCGCAACAACGCGCCACGTCGCCGGCCCTCCTCGAGCACGGGGGGCTTGAGGTTCTTCTCGAAGATTTCCTTTAGCGGCTTCGGCGCTTCCCACGTCACCGTGAGCGCGGGCCCCGCGGCATGCGGCACGGACTCGGGCGAGGTAGCGGGTGCGGACTCGGACTCGGGCGCGGGCTCCTGGGCCATGACCGCGGGCATCCAGGCGCAGAAGAGGAGAGCGGCGATCGGCCTCATGGAGTCTTTTCGGGACCGTTTCGCGCGGCCCGGGTTCCGCTCTAGTACCACGCGGGGGCTGGTGCGATAAATCGGACTAAAGGGCTTTGCCTACGACTCGAGGCGTTCGATGCGCTTCTCGAGGCGCTCGATGGCGTCGCGAAGTTGCGACATTCCGGCCACGAAATCCTCGACCTTCACGCGCGAAGCGATGAGCGGCGACTCCTCGGTCCAGTATTCGGCCGCGCCCTGCGCCATTCGAAATGCCGCGTCGCGGGACCACCTGCGCATCGCGCGAGCGCCGCCGGCGATGCGGTGTGCCGCGACGTCGCCGACGGCCTTCGAGAGATCCTCCTCGAAGTCCCAGTCGAGGTTGCGCGCGATGAAGGAGATCTCCTGCGCGAGCTCCATGTCGCCTTCCAGCTCGATGTCGCGGTAGGCCGCCTCCTCGCCCGCGGCGAGCCGCGGCAGGAGGAAGGGCGAGATGCGCACGTCGAGATCGCGCGCCGCGCCCGGAACCGCGCGCGTGACTTCGCCCGTCGTCTGGATCGTGAGCGCCGTGTCGACGGGGCCCACGCGGAAGACGACGGTGCGCCCGGCGTGCTTCGCCAGCCGTTCCATGGCGAGCGGTGCCGAGCGCAGCACGTGATTCACGAAGCGCTCCCTCATCCCTTGTATCCCCGGTGCAGCGCCACGATGCCGCCGGCGAGGTTGAAGTACTCGACCGATTCGAGTCCTGCTTTCTCCATCATCGACTTCAACGTCTCCTGGTCCGGATGCATGCGGATCGATTCGGCGAGATATCGATACGCCGCCTCATCCTTCGCCACGTACTTGCCGAGCGCGGGCAGGATCGTGAACGAGTACGCGTCGTAGGCGCGCGAGAGCGGCTTCCACGGGCGGGAGAATTCGAGCACGAGCACGCGTCCGCCGGGCTTCGTCACGCGCGCCATTTCGGCGAGCGCCGCCTCCTTGTGCGTCATGTTGCGAAGGCCGAAGGCCACCGAGACGCAATCGAAGGAACTCGCAGGAAACGGGAGCTTCTCCGCGTCGCAGAGTGCCAGCGGCGCGAACACACCCTGGTCGATCAGCTTGTCGCGGCCCACCGCGAGCATCGCGCGATTGATGTCCGTCATCCAGACTTCGCCCGAGGCCCCCACGCGCTTGGCGAAAGCCGCGGCAAGGTCGCCGCTGCCCGAAGCCACGTCGAGCACGCGCGAGCCTTCGCGCACGCCGCTCATCCCGAGCGTGAAGCGCTTCCACACGCGGTGCAGGCCGAGCGACATGAGGTCGTTCATCACGTCGTAGCTGGGCGCCACGGACTTGAAGACGCCGCCGACGCGTTTCGCCTTCTCGTCCTCCGGCACCTGCTGGTAGCCGAAATCCGTCGTCTTGTCGCTCACGAGTCGCGGACCATTTGTTTACGGGGTCCCCGCCTGCGCGAGGACGGGAAAGATTTGGCGACCATCAGTCGCGACTCTTTCCCGCTTGCTGGAGCCGGGCGAGATAGGTGCGCCAGTTGGATTCGTGCTTCGTGCCGAGGTCGTGCAGGTATTCCCACGAGTAGATGCCGGTGTCATGCCCATCGCTGAAGACGAGCTTGATGGCATACATCCCCACGGGCTCGATCGCCTTCACGGCGACGTTGCGCTTGCCCAACTGCAGCACTTCCTGGCCCGGCCCGTGGCCGCGCACCTCCGCCGATGGGGAATAGACGCGCAGGTATTCGACGGGAAGCGAGAAATGGCTGCCATCGTCGAATGCGACGTCGAGGACGTTCGACTCCTGATGGAGGGTGATATCGGTGGGGCGCGGTGCTTTGGTCATGCCTTATTATCCCCGAATGATCGGCATTCTCATCGTGAGCCACGGGGCGTTCGGCGAATCGCTCATCCACTCGGCGAGCCACGTGCTCGGGAGGCGCCCGCTCTACCTGAGGCAACTGGGCGTCACCGTGCACGACGACCCGGAGGCCATCCTGCCGGTGGCGGAGGACCTGATCCGCTTCCTCGACCAGGGCCAGGGCGTGCTCGTCATGACGGATATCTATGGAGCGACACCCTCCAACATCGCCGCACGGCTCCTGAAGCCCGGCCGCGTCGAGGGTGTTTCGGGCGTGAACCTGCCGATGTTGATTCGCGCCCTCAACTACCGCGAAGGAACGGGGCCCGTCTCCGACCTGGCGGACAAGGCGCTCGATGGGGCAGCCGAAGGCATCGTGCGCATGCAATCCCCGCGCTGATGCAGAAGCGGATGATCACCATCTCCAACAGGCTGGGGCTTCACGCCCGCGCATCCGCCAAGCTCACCGCCGAGGCCGCGAAGTTCAAGAGCGGTATCTGGATCTCGCGCAACGGCCGGCGCGTGAACGCGAAAAGCATCATGGGTGTGATGATGCTGGCCGCGGGAATCGGCTCGTCGGTCGAGCTGGAGACCGACGGCCCCGACGAAGTCGCCGCCATCGACGCGATCGAGGCGCTTTTCAAAGCCAAGTTCGGCGAGGGCGAGTGATGCCGCCCGAAGGCACGCGCGCCGGCGCCAACACCGTCTCCTTCACGATGCACGGCATCGGCGTGTCCACGGGCATCGCCATCGGGCACGCGCACCTTTTTGTCGGCATGTCGGCGGAGGTCGATCACTACGAGATCTCCGCGGCCGACGTGCTGCGCGAGCAGCGGCGCTACGACCGCGCGGTGAAGGAGGTGCGGGACGAGCTGTCCGAGCTGGAGAAGAGCGTGGCGCACAGCGCGTCCTCGGAGCTCGCGCCGTTCGTGAAGGTGCACGTGATGCTGCTGGACGATTCCGCCCTGTCCGATGCGCCGCGCGACATCATCCGCGAGCAGCGCTGCAACGCGGAATGGGCGCTGCGCGCGCAGCTGGACGAGCTGATGGCCCAGTTCAGCGACATCGAGGACCCGTATCTCAAGGAGCGCGAGGACGACGTGCGGCAGGTGGCCGAGCGTATCCTGGCAGCGCTCGCGGGCACCCAGAGGCGCATCGCGATGAAGCCCGTGCGCGAGGATGCCTCCATCCTCGTGGCGCGCGACCTTTCGCCCGCGGACGTGATCCTCTTCCGCGAGCATCCGTTCGCCGCGTTCGTCACCGACCTGGGCGGCGCCACGTCGCACACCGCGATCGTCGCGCGCTCGATGAACATTCCCGCCATCGTCGCGCTGCACCACGCGCGCACGATGATCCACGAGGACGAGCTCATCATCGTGGACGGCACGCAGGGCGTGGTGATCGTGAATCCCGATCGGCACGTGCTCGCGGAGTACCGGCTCAAGCAGAACCAGGCGCGGCTCGAGCGCGACAAGCTGAAGCGCCTGAAGACCGCGCCCGCGGCGACCCTCGACGGCACGCCCGTGCAGCTCTACGCCAACATCGAGCTTCCCTCGGACGTGCAGGCGGTGAAGGACAGCGGCGCCACCGGCGTGGGCCTTTTCC
>WNFL01025209.1_pt3 | contig 10822 bp, 6 predicted proteins | sample 5400361 | NCBI WGS metagenome assembly WNFL01 (sample SAMN13153351, study PRJNA577476) | soil metagenome | isolation source: 40 cm soil on Douglas fir-dominated hillslope | place: USA:California | collected 2013-09-17 | reverse complement strand
ACCACGGCGCAGATCGAAACAGATCAGCGGATGCAGATTCCCATCACCGGCATGGAAGACGTTCGCGAGTTGGATTTTGTGCCGCGCGCTGATCCGATAGGTTTCAGCCAGGACTTCCGGCAAACGCGAGCGCGGCACCACGGCATCCTGAATCATGATGTCGGGACTTAAACGGCCGACAGCGCCAAACGCCCCTTTGCGTGCGGCCCAAAGTTTTTTTCTTTCGTTCGCATCCGTTGCACGATGAACTGAACGCGCGCCGTGTGCGCTGAGAATGCTTTCGGCCTGGGCCGCATCGTCGTCGATCCCGGCTTCGATGCCGTCTAACTCGACGATCAGAACCGCCTGGGCATCGAGCGGCAATCCAGCGGTGAAGACGCTGGCTTCGACGGCGCGAATAATCGCATTGTCCATCATTTCCAGAGCGGCCGGCAGCATGCCTGCGGCAATAATCGCGGACACGGCACGGCTGGCATCATCCACGTTCGTGAAGTCAGCCAGGACGGTGCGGACCGCCGGCGGAATCGGTAAAAGCTTTACTGTCGCTTCGGTCGCGATGCCAAACGTTCCCTCCGAGCCTATGAACACACCCAACAGATCATAGCCGGCGCTGGCTCCGCCCAGATCGACGATCGCGCCGTCGGCCAGAACCACGCGAGCGCCTAAGACATGATCAGTCGTCGTTCCATATTTCAGGCAATGAATGCCACCGGCGTTCTCGGCAATGTTCCCGCCGATGGTGCACGACGGCTGGCTCGAAGGATCGGGCACATAGTAAAGACCGTAAGGCGCGACGGCGCGCGAAAGGTGCGCATTAACCAATCCGGTCTGCACCACTGCCAGACGATTTTCTATATCGATCTTCAAGATCTGCCGCATGCGCGCGAGTTCAATCACCACGCCGCGATCGATTGCCAACGCGCCGCCCGAAAGCCCGGTGCCGGCGCCACGCGGCGCGAAGCTCACACCTTCCTGCGCCAATAGTTTCAGGACTGCTGAAGTTTCTTCGGTCGAGGTGGGAAAGACTACGGCACGCGGCGGATGCTTGTGCTGCGGCAGGCCGTCGCATTCATAGACGAGCAACTCTTCGGGCTCGTTGAGAACATTTTCGCGACCCACAATCGCACTAAGATTTTTGATGAGTTGATCCACAGCTCAGCACAAGAGTAGCCGGAACCTGATGCAGCTTCAATGCGCGAGCTATACGAAAATGGCAGGAATGAGTTTGGCCGTCCCAATCTCATTAGCACCGTCTCATTAGCACCGTGGCTTTAGCCCGGTGATTAGTGATCGGGTTCGAGAAGGAAACCGTTTCAAACGGTTTCCGGTTGTATCGGGTTCGTGAGTCACCGGGCTAAAGCCCCGTGCTAATGAGAAAGGCGGGTCGAAATGATCATTAGGTGTATAATGTTGGTCTAATGAGCGCTCAGGCAGACGTAATAGAACCGAGAGAAGAAGTCGCTCGGATAGGCGAACACATCTACGAGCAAAATCTAAGATCTCTGCTTGAGCCGGCCCACACCGGTCGACTTGTCTTGATTCATCTCCCGAGCCACGATTATTTCCTCGGTGACTCTCTCGTGGAAGGCTCAGATCGTTTGCGAGAGAAGTACCCAAACGCTGGCCGAGGCGAGGTCTACAGCCGCCGGGTTGGGCAGGAAGCAGTAATTCGAGCTCGCACACCGCGCGTCACAGGGGAACGACTGTGAAAGGTCGGCTGGCTTCCGATCATACTCCTTACGTTACAATTGAAGTGCTGGAAGCCGACGTCAGACGCGAGTTTGTTGTTGATACCGGCTTCAGCGGATCGCTTTATCTCCCGGAAGACAAAATCGCAGCCTGGAACTTGCTATTCATTACTAGTGCGCCAATGGTTCTCGCCGATCAGAGCGTCCTAATCGCAGACGTGTTTGAATCCACGGTAGTCTGGTTCTCCGTTAAGCATCGTGTCCCTGCCATCGCCGGTCCTTCGGGCTGTGACTCTCTGCTTGGAATGGAGCTCCTCGAGGGTTGTCGGATTGACCTTGATCGCGTGCTTGGAGAAATACGCATCGACCAGCTCTAAGCCTGCCCGCGATAGCCCCGATAACTCAGATAGATAATTATTCCCCCCGCCGCCGCAATCACCGCAGTGACCGCTTCTCTCAGAGTGCTATTCGCCAACAGCCACACCGCCAGGATCAACGCCGCCACCGCGATGATCGGTCCACCGCGGACTTTGAACATTGCGACCGGCACCCCAGAACGCCGGCGCAAAACTGGCAGTGCAGCGCACGTCACAGCATAGGTCACCAGCCTCGCGATGGCGCTGATCGTCAAAGCTGCGACAAAGGAGCTTCTCAGCGTTAACACCAGCATCACGCCGGCAGTAACCACGATAGCAATATGCGGAGTAGAAAAGCGCCGGTGAATTGCGGCAAAGACTTCCGGCAACTGCTTTTGCTCGGCGATCGCAAAAGGCACGCGCGAACCTGACAGCAAGACGATATTTAGATTTCCCGCGATGGAAATGATGGCGCCCGCGGAAATGATGGCGGCGCCGGTTGTACCCATGAATCGCTGAGCGGCGTCGGCGAGCGGCTTTTGTGAAGCGGCTAACTCAGGCAGAGTCCCGATGCAGACTATCTGAATTAGAATGTAGGTACAGGCAACAACCGCGATCGAGATCAGAAGAGCTCGCGGCAAGTGCGTTTGTGGATTGCGAATCTCGCCGGCGGGAATCGCGGCCATCTCGAATCCAGTAAAGGCATATATCAGCAGCAGCACCGATTGCGAGAAGGCCCCTGCTGAGGGACCAGCGCCCAACGCGAAAGCGTGCGGGTTAAGAAAGAAGAGACCGGCCGCCACAAAAATCAGCATCGGAATCAGCTTGCCGACGGTGAACAGGTTGCTCGCGATGGCGGCTTGTCGCACGCCAAACACGTTGAGCGCAGTCAATGAGAGCACGGTGCCCGTAATGATTAACGCCCGTGGCATCGTTGAATTCGCGGGCGCCCAAAAGAAAGCCAGATAGCTGATCATCAAATTGCAGTTGGCCGCAAACGCCGTCAGGCGTGCCAGCCAAATCAACCAACCAACTTCGAAGGCCACCGTCAACCCAAAGGCCTCGCGCGCGTACAGGTAGGGCCCGCCGGTTTCATCAAAGCGGCTGCCAACTTCAGCAAAGCAAAGCACGATTAGCGTAACGACCAGCGCACAGGCGACAAAGGCGATCAGACTGTAAGAGCCGATGAGGGCGAACACCTTGGCCGGCAATCCGAAAATTCCAGCGCCAATGATCCCGTTGATAGTGACCGCGACCAGATCCCACTTGCGTATGCCGCGGATCAGGCCTTCCGGGGAAGTTTTGGTTGATTCAGCTTTCATTGAAGAGACGAGATATAGAACCGCTCGCGGTAGCCAGGGCACCTCCAATCAACTACCGAAGTGAGGTCACAGTACCGGGAGCCGTAGCGACGGGGTGAGCCGTTAGCTATCACTCGTCGTGTTGAGCAATACGACCCCGTCGCTACCGCTCCCGAACTGACCTCACTCCTGGGGATCGGTCCGTCTTTAACCCAACGAAATGCCGCGCACCCACTCGCTAGCGCGAGCGGTTCGCCGCCAGTGCTTCGCGCGCTATTTCTTTATCGTCAAAATGAAAAACCTCGCGACCAATAATCTGATAATCCTCGTGACCTTTGCCGGCAATTAGGACCAGGTCATCAGCGCGGGCCTGAGCGATTGCCTGATTGATCGCTTCACGGCGGTCTGCGATCTTTTTATAAGGCTTGCCGGTTTTTTGAATTCCCTTTTCGGCGTCCGCCAAAATCTGATTCGGATCTTCAGTGCGTGGATTGTCTGAAGTGAGAATTACGACGTCGCTCAAAGAGCCCGCGGCTTCGCCCATCGGCGCTCGCTTCGATGCGTCGCGATCACCGCCGCATCCAAAGACCGTGATGATTCTGCCTCTGGTAACCTCGCGCGCCGTCCGTAGTACATTTAGCAGCGCATCATCGCTGTGCGCGTAATCGACGACCACCGCAAAGTCGCCATCGTGGGGCACGCGCTCGAATCGGCCCGGCGCGCCGGTGCACTTCGCCAGCGCCTCAGTGATTACATCCAGGCTGTAACCCAGCGCGAGCCCACACGAGACCGCCGTCAAGGTGTTATAAATATGAGGCGGGCCGACCAGAGGAGAATGAAAGTCACGCTCACCCGCCGGCGTCCGCAAACGAAAACGCATTCCGGCTAACGAAAACTTCGGATCGACGGCGGTCACATCAGCTGCTGTCTTTACCGCATAGCGAATCACGCGCAAACCTTCGTGCTCGAGTTTATTCGCCAGCTCAACTCCGTAAGGATCGTCAACATTGATCACCGAAGTCTTCGGCCTGGACCCGAGCCGCCCATCGAACAGGCGCTGCTTGGCATACCAGTAGTTCGCCATCGTCTTGTGATAGTCCAGATGGTCGCGGGTAAGATTTGTGAAGGCAGCGACGACGTAATGCAGTTCGTCGCAACGGTGAAAGTCCATTGCTTGTGAGGATGCTTCCATCACCGCGGTGCGACAGCCAAGCTCGACCGCCTGGCGCAGCAGTCGCTGCATGTCGGTCGCTTCCGGCGTGGTGCGTTCGGCCCTGGTGCGAATCTGGCCCAACCGATATTCGACGGTCCCCGTCATCGCGACCGGCTCGCCAGCCGCTTCGGGAATCGATGCGATCAAATAAGCTGTAGTGGTCTTGCCGTTGGTTCCCGTGATGCCAACCAGTTGCAGTTCTTTTGAAGGATGATGATGCACTGCCGCAGCCGCGAGGGCCATCGCACGACGAACATTGTCGACTTGAAGCCAGGCAGCGAGGGCGAGTCCACTTCCTGACTCTGATGATAAGTTCCAGTCTGCCGGCGGTTCCAGTTCCGAGAGCACGCCCGCTGCACCCTGCTCGATTACTTGCGGCACAAACTTGTGCGCATCAAACAACTCGCCGCGCACGGCGACAAACAGACTTCCCTGGCCGGCCTGACGCGAATCATGCGTTACGTCGGTCACCGGAATGCCGCCGTCGCCGATCAGCTTTGCGTCGGTTGCCTCGCGGACTTCTTCGATTGTCACTGGTAGTTTCTTGATTGCTTTGTATTCAGTTCGATGGCTGGATTCCAGGGAAAGTGTAGCAGACCATGTGCCCTACTCGAAATTGCATTTCGCGAGGGTGACAGCCGAATCCGAAGGATAAGGCAGCCTCGTTCGGCGAGACAAAACAGTCTCGCCGAACCCGCGCGATGAGCGCAAAGATATAATGTTCCGGCCAGTGACTACTTGAACGTCACTGCGACTGTCGGTTGATGCGCCGGGACAAATGAACTGCTGTATAGCACAGTGCCCGCATCGTCTTTAATCACCACGCCCGTTATGTGAGCGGTGCCTTTGGTGTGCGTGTAAGTGTAGCTGCCGGCGGTGTGCTGGAGACAATCTTTCCCGTGATTGGCGCCACACTGAATAGACATCGAACCGCCCTTGATAATGATGTCGTCACCGGGCGCCACTGTGATTTGGCCCGGCGGATGAATCAGTCCAAAGACGCCGAGGGCGAGGGCCAAAATCGTTACGAGGGCTACGATAAGTAGGCGAAAGCTGCGCATTGTTTCTCTCCTTGTTGGGGGTTAACTGTAATGACGCGGACTGGCCGCGCAAGTCTGAAACTGCCTGCAATATCCGTTCTTGAAAATCAAAGATAACGCGAACCGCAAAAGATCATTTGGCCGTTCCGGTAATGTGCTCAAGCTGTTTTCTTAGTCGCTGCACATCCGGGCGTGAGAGGAAACCGTCGCGATTGTCTTTACCCCAGATGGGTTCAAGTTTCGACAATGCCTCGTTTGCCTGCACAGCATACTCCTGCGCTTTACTTTTGTCGCCTAACTTTTCTGTCGCCAGCGACACCAACGCAAGCGCCCGCCATTCGGATGCCTGGTGGCCCAGTTGGGCAAACACCTGGTGCGCCTGGAGGGCAATATTCGCCGCGCTTTGTGAATCACCTGACACTAACAACGTTTCGGCGAGCGCGAGTTGCGCTTTGGCCGACTGCCAGCGATCATTTAACTGCCTCGCCAATTCGACCGCTTCGGCGCATTTCTGTTTCCCGCTCGGAGTTCCGCCATACGCTAAAGCCATTCCCAGCACCCAGGTGCCATTCATTGAAATTTCGGGAAACTTGGCGGCGTCCAGCGCCAGCAATCTCTCGGCCTTGTCTCTCGCTTCGGGATTGTGATCCTGAGTCAAAGCGATCTCTGCACTCGCCAGCTGTCCTTCAAGAGAGAGTCGCTTGATCTCACCGCCAGGTTTATCCGCAATGGCCGCTGCCTGGCTCAGCAGGGTTTCGACTTCGCCGTAGCGACCGATACTCCCGAGCACAAAAGCGCGTTCGACCAGGTTGTAACCCATGCTCCGCTGAACTCCCTGTGACTTGTAAATCGCGTAGGCCTGCGTGAGATGATCGAGGGCCGCGGTAAACTTTTCCTGGCGGGCCAGCGCCGAAGCCAGTTCAGCATGCGCCAGCGCAATAATCGACTGATCGTTCACCTCCTGGCCCAACTTTAGTAGTTGTTCATGGGCTCTGTCCGCGGCCGCGTAATCGCCCTTTTGCAGATCAGCCCGCGCCAACAGAGCCAGACACGAGGAAGCTGCTGATCGATAGCCGGCCTGTCGATAAAATGTCAGTGCCGGCTCGAGATATTGAATCACTTCGTCGGGCTTGTTCTGTTGTTGGCGCAGGCTGGCCATCGCGCCACGCGCTCTCGCCTCGTTACTGCGGGCTTTGACTCTCTGAGCAGACTCAAGTGACTGCAGAAAATATTTCTCAGCTTCATCGGGTTGGCCCCGCACAAGAAAGCTGTATCCGAGATCAGTCAATCCCTGCGCACTCAAATTCTCCATTCCATTTTTCTGCGCCAGCTCGACGGCGTCTCGAGCGTAATCGGTCGCCTGCGCTGTTTGTCCGGCGTCTACGGCGACGGTGCTCAATTGCAACAGCGTCTTGATCTTCTGAGACGTATTGCTGCTGGCAGCGGCTAAGGTGAGTGCCTGATCCAATTGAGCTTTCGCGTCGGACAACTTGCCCAATTGATTAAACAACGCGCCGCGCTGGTAGGCGACTTCCGTGCGCCCTTCGAGATTGCCCAGTGCCTGATACGTCTGATCTGCTTTGTCGAACGCTGTGATCGCGTTCGGAAGATCGCGCTGCCGGCCATAGAGAACGCCGAGGTGCAAAAACGCAGTCGCGTAATGTGGATTTCGATTCGCCGCTTCGGTATAAGCCTCGATGGCTTTCTTAATGTCTTCGTTCTTTTCGTAAGCGCGGCCCAGATCGACGAGCACGCGAGGCTTTTCTGAATCAGAAGACTGTTTCACGAGGGCCGCATAAGAATCGATCGCCGCGGAATAGTCACGCCTTCCAGTCGCGGAAATTGCGTCGATGTACAACGCGTCAGTTTTGGGCAGCGAGCGATCGGCGGCTAGCGCTCCGGCGGTCAGGAGCTCGTCCTTGGCCCTGTCGAGATAGTCCAATTCGATCAGGCTTTCAGCCAAACGTGCATGGGCCAGGGCATACTTATTATCGATCGAAATGGCTTGCTCCAGGGCCTTGCTGGCTTGATAGAAAGACCCGTCCCGCAAAGCGTTCGACCCAATCTCGTACCAATTTTGAGCTTCCGCGGGCGGAATGTGTGCCGCCGGCCTCCACCATCGCCAAACTATCAATGACGCGACCGCGACAATCGCCACGCCAACCAGAATGTACCAGACGGGCACCCGTGGCCGGCGCAGCATTTGTGAGAAATTGGTCAGCGTCGTTTGCCGCGTGCTCGACATCGTCGATATCGGCTGGATCAGAGTATTGCCCAGGTCTTCCTGCAACACGCCGCGAACTGATTGCACGTCTGAGATCAGTTCGGCTGCCGACTGATATCTTTTTTCAGGATTCTTCGCGAGCGACTTGAGAATGATGGAATCCAGTTCGGGCGGAACCGCCGGGCTAACCGAGGATGGGGGCGGTGGCTCGAAGTGAATCACGTTGGCGGCAATCTCGATCAAACTGGTTCCGGGAAAGGCCGCGTGGCCCGTGAGACATTCATAAAAGACTCCACCGAGCGCGAACAGATCGCTACGCCCGTCAACGTTGCCGCCCATCGCCTGTTCGGGAGATAGATATGCCGGCGTTCCGACCATGGCGCCGCTACGGGTGTGCACGGCGAGCAGTGTTTGCGCTTCGGGCTCCGATTCATGAAGCTTGTCTTCATTCATCTGTTTGGCGAGACCAAAGTCGAGCACCTTAACCTGACCGCGATCGTTAACCATGATGTTCGACGGTTTGATATCGCGATGAACGATGCCGCGAGAGTGGGCTTCATCCAGAGCCGAGGCGACTGCTTCTACGATTTCCAACACCCGCGAGACAGTCAGTCCTTTCCGCATCAACCTGCTGAGCGTGCGGCCGCGGACATATTCCATTACCAGGAAGGGCCGGCCTTCGCTGGTCTCGCCATAATCGAAAACCGTCGCGATATAAGGACTGCTCAACTCGGAAACGGCGCGGGCCTCGCGCAGAAAGCGCGCGCGAAAATCGCGTTCATTAGATTCGAGCATGGGAAACTTGATGGCCACGCGCCGGCCCAGGTTCGTATCTTCCGCCAGATAGACTTCGCCCATGCCTCCCTTGGCGAGGGCTTCGAGTATGCGGTAATGCGAAACTACCTGGCCGATCATTTATTTTGATTCAGCATCGTTAAAAGAGAATGAGATGACGATGCCGCGGGATTCTGAGAGCGCGGTCACCCCTAATGTAAAGAATCCTTAATCGAGCCGCATACTACGCCAAAGCTAGAGTCATTTCAATTATGATTCTTGCTGGACACGACAAGCTGAGTCTGGACAGAATTTCCGGTTCCGTTTACGATGCCGTGTCTTGAATCCTACCCGAGGCGCATATTCTTATGAATGTCAGAATTGCAGTCGCGTTGACGCTTATCTTATCGACTATGACGGCAGTAACTTCGGCCTTAAGCAAGGCTTCGGACTACGATCTGATCATCAGGAACGGTCGCGTAGTCGACGGAGCGGGACGGCCTGCTTTTCGAGCCGACCTGGCCATTAAAGGCGATCGCATCGTCCGCATTGGGAATCTGCAAGGCGCCAGAGCCAAGCGAACCATCGATGCTGCCGGCCAGGTTGTCGCGCCCGGCTTCATCGATATGCTGGGCCAGTCAGAAACCTATCTGCTCGTCGATCCGCGCGCGATGAGCAAAGTAATGATGGGAGTGACTACCGAGATTACCGGAGAAGGAGAATCAATCGCTCCGATTAACGATCGCATTCTCAAAGAGCAGGAAGATTTCAACCGTCGTTACCACCTGACAGTAGATTGGCGCACGCTCGGTGAGTATTTCAATCGACTGGGAAAGCAAGGCTCGGGCGTAAACCTCGGCACCTTTGTCGGCGCGACCCAGGTGCGCGAGTACGTCATCGGCTATGACAATCGGCCGCCCACGCCGGCTGAGTTGGAACAAATGAAAAAGTTGGTCGCCGAGGCGATGAAAGACGGCGCGCTGGGAGTCTCGACTTCACTTCAATATGTGCCGGCCCGCTTTGCCAGGACCGATGAAATAGTCGAACTGGCCAAAGTCGCGCATCAATACGGAGGCATTTACATCACTCATCAGCGCAGCGAGGCGAACGCAATCGACGACTCGATGAAAGAAGTTTTCGAGATCGCGCGCCGGGCAAACATTCCGGCGGAGATCTGGCACTTCAAAACCGCTTATCAGAAGAACTGGGGGCGCATGCCCGAAATGCTGCGCCGCATCGAGACCGCCAGACAGCAAGGACTCAAGATCACCGCCGACGTTTATCCCTACGTCGCGGGCAGTACCTCTTTAAGTGCCTGTCTGCCACCGTGGGCGATCGAAGGCGGAACAGATCGAATGGTGACGCGGTTGAAGGATCCGGCAACTCGCGCGCGATTGAAGCAGGAGATAACCACCGACTCAAAAGATTGGGAGAACATTTACCTGGGAAGCGGCGGGCCCAGCGGGATTCTGATCGCATCCGTGGTGAATAGCGATCTCGATAGTTCGCAGGGCAAGCGGCTCTCGCAAGTCGCGACCGAACAAAACAAAGATCCTTTGGATGCTCTCTTTGATTTCATCATTGCGGATCACGGCCAGACGGGAGCCATCTTTTTCATGATGAAGGAAAGTGATATGCAGGCCGCTTTGAAATCACCGTTCGTCAGCATCTGTACGGACAATGGCGCGCGCGCGACCGATGGGCCGCTGGCCGGATCGAAATCGCATCCCCGAGGTTGGGGCACGTACCCGCGCATCCTCGGCCGTTATGTGCGCGATCAGCATTTGCTGACGCTGGAGCAGGCAATTCATAAGATGACGGGCTTGCCGGCCGGCAATCTGAGCTTGACCAATCGCGGCCTGATCCGCGAAGGCTATTTTGCGGATATCACGATCTTCGATCCCAGGACGGTAATCGATCGCGCGACCTTTGAAGAGCCGAATCAATACCCTGTGGGCATCAACTTTGTGATCGTCAATGGACAGATCGAAGTGGACAACGGCCAACGCACGCCGGCATTGGCGGGGCGAGTGCTGCGCGGCCCGGGATACAGGTGGTGCGTCCCGCCTTGCGTCGTTAAATAACGTAAATGCGGCTTCGCCGCCCGATGTGCGGCAAGGCTCAGCCTTTGCCGCGAAGAAATGAGATCTACGACTAACGGAAAGCCGAAGGCTTTCCGCACATCAGGCCGGCAGAGCCGCAGGTCCAGTGCTTCGGCCCTACAGT
>WNFL01030483.1_pt1 | contig 10823 bp, 7 predicted proteins | sample 5400361 | NCBI WGS metagenome assembly WNFL01 (sample SAMN13153351, study PRJNA577476) | soil metagenome | isolation source: 40 cm soil on Douglas fir-dominated hillslope | place: USA:California | collected 2013-09-17 | reverse complement strand
ATCGGCTCGAGGCGCTCCCTGACGCTCTCGGCGACGGACGTCGCCCAGCTCCTGCTCGGCCTGCTGACGCCACCGCTGCTGATCGCGCACGCCGTGTCGCTTTACACGGCGATCCGCGTCTCGCCCGGCTTCGCCGACAGCTACGGCCAGATCCTCGCCGTCTACTGGAGCTTCGCGCCCTTCTACGCCTTCCTGCAGCTGTTCGCGGTCGTCGTGGTGTGGATGCACGCGGCCATCGGCCTGTATTCCTGGCTCGTGCTGAAGCCCATCTGGCGGCGCATCGGCGGCTTCGTGCTGCCGGTGCTGTTTGCCGTGCCGATTCTCGCGCTGCTCGGCTTCGCCTCGGCCGGCCAGGAGGTGCTCGACAGGCTGGCGGCGGATGCGGCCTGGAGCCAGATGATTCAGGACAATGTCGGCAAGATCGCCAAGGTGACGCGCGGGCTCGCCGAAGGCCAGAACCGCGCGCTCCTTGCCTGGGGGCTGCTGGTGGCCGCGGCCTTCGCGATCCTCACGGCACGCATCGTGCACGGCCGCCTGCGGCCGCTTTCCGTCGCCTACGACGGCGGCGTGGAGGCGAAGGGCCGCTACGGCATTTCGGTTCTCGAAGTGAGCCTGCTCAACGACGTGCCGCATGCGCACGTCTGCTCCGGCCGCGGACGCTGCGGCACCTGCCGCGTGCGCGTCGAGGCGGGCGCCGAGTCGCTGTCGCCGATTGGCGAGCAGGAACGCGGCACGCTCGCCCGGGTCGAGGCCGCGCCCGGCGAGCGCCTGGCCTGCCAGGCGCGAGTGCTCGGCCCCGGCGTGCGCGTCACGCGGCTGCTGCCCGCGTTCGCCGATGCCACGGCGGCGCAGGCGCCGCAGGAATGGATGGCCGGCGCCGCGCCCGCCGAGGAGAGCGCGCCGTGAACGACGGCAGCATGGCCGGCTGGTGGGTTGGCGTGCTCGCGAATGCGAAGACGCGCATCGAGGCGCTCGGCGTCGATCTGGTGAACGGGCCCGCCGAGGCGCTGAAGGCGTCCGAATCGGCGCACGCGGCGCTGATGAGCGCGGCGGGCGTGCGTGGCGCGACTTACCTGCTGATCCTGCTCTTCATCGGCATCGCCGTGGAATGGCTCTACTGGACCTACGCCTACTCCTCGCTGCGCGCCGTGACGGCGGTGCCGGTGACCTCGCCGCTGCAGGCGCTGCAGCTCGGGCTGCGGCGCTTCACGCTGCGCGTTTGCGGTCTGGCGCTGTTTGCCGTGGCCATCATGGGCAGCTCGGCGGCTTTCACCTGGCCGCCGCGCGTGCACGAGCTGGTCATCGCGGCGACGCTGTTCGTGCTGATGCTGCGGCTGTCGGGGATCTGCGTCTCCGTGGTGCTCTCGCCGGCGCGCCCGCAGCTGAAGCTCGTGCCGGTCAAGCGCAAGCGCCTGCGCTGGCTCGCGGCGGCGCTGATGCTCGCCTTGTTGCTGCTGGCCGCCGGCCGCTTCATCGCGCCGCTGCTCGAAGGCGGCGCCGCGCAGGCGCCGCATGCCGCGAGCGCGCTGCGCCTCGCCGCTTACACGCTCGCGACACTGGTCCTGTTCGTGACGGCCTTCGCCTTCTTCGGCCGCCCGCGCGGGCGCGCCGCATCAGTCGGCGTCGGCGTGCTGCGCGTGCCGATGTTTCCGCGCTCCTTCCCGCTCGCGCTGCTGATCCTCGCGGTCTACGTCGTCTGGCTGATGCACGAGCGCGCGGCAGGCGTCGCGGCCATCGTCGCGGCCGCCATCGCGCTGCAGCTCGGCCTGCGCGACATCGTGTATTTCTACTGGCGCGACAGCGACGAAAGCGCGGCCAAGGACGGCGAGGCGAGCGGCGCGCTGCCGGCGATCGTGCTCTCGCTCGCGCGCTTCGTCGGCGCCCTCATCGGCATCGGCGCGGCGGCGATCGCGCTCGACACGCCGATCGCGACGCTGTCCGAGAACGTCGGCCCCTGGGTGCACATCGGCCTCCGGCTGCTCGGCGTGGCGGTGCTCGCGCTGCTGGCGCACGGCGTCTGGATCGCGGTGCGCAGCGTCGTCGACCAGCGGCTCGCGAGGATAGGTCCGATCGATCCGCACGAGCCGCCCGACGCGAGCTCGCGCCTGCTGACGCTGCTGCCGCTCTTGCGCGTCACCACCGCGGTGCTGCTGGTCGTGCTGCTCGTGCTCTCGGCGCTCTGGGCGCTCGGCATCGAGGTCACGCCGCTGCTCGCCGGCGCGGGCGTGCTCGGCATCGCGCTCGGCTTCGGCGCGCAGGCGCTGGTGCGCGACGTGATCGCCGGCATCTTCTACCTTGCCGACGACGCGTTCCGCGTCGGCGAATACATCGAGGGCAGCGGCAATATCAAGGGGACGGTCGAGCGCATCACGCTGCGCTCGGTCGCGCTGCGCCACCACAACGGGCCGCTGCATTTCGTGCCCTACGGCGCGCTCGGCTCCGTGCGCAATACCTCGCGCGACTGGGTCATCGACAAGTTCAACCTGCCGCTGCCGATCGACGTCGAGAGCGAGAAAATCCGCAAGATGCTCAAGAAGATCGGCGAGGAAATGAAGACCGAGACCGCGATCGGCCAGCACATCATGGAGCCGCTCAAGGGCAAGCTCTATCGCATCGACCCGGGCGTGAAGATCTTCCGCTGCAAGTTCCGCAGCCCGCCGGGCAAGCAGTTCGACATCCGCGCGAGCGCGCTCAAGCGCATCGAGGCGGCGCTGAAGGAGATGGGCGTGCGCTTCGCCGACGGCGTAAGCACCGTCGTCGTCAAGGGCTAGCTAGCGCCGCATGCGAAAGTCGTTGCGCCCGCAGCGGTCGACGCCGCCCATCAGGTAAAGCGTACGCACAGAGTGGTCGGCGAGCGCGAATTCCTTCGCCTGCGCGCGCGCGATGTCCCGGTCGAAATACGAGGTGGTCGGCATGAAGCGCAGCGTCATGCCGCGCCGCGGGCGCGGCGAGTGGTTGGGCTCGGAGCCGTGCAGCAGGAAGACGTCATGCAGCGACATCCGGCCCGCCTCGAGGACGAGATCGGCCGCTTTCGACACGTCGTACTCCGACTCGAGCAGCTCCTGGTTCAGCGTGGCGTCGTCGGTCTCGAGCTTGCGGTGCGCGCGCAGCCGCTGCCCGTGGTGCGAGCCGGGAATCACGCGCAGGCAGCCGTTCTCGGTGGTCGAATCGTCGATGGCGATCCAGACCGTGCAGGTCGCGAGCGGGCGGATCGGCCAGTACTGGCCGTCCTGATGCCAGGGCGTGCGCTTGCCGTCCGCCGCCGGCTTGGCGAACAGGCTCGAATTCCAGAGCGCGAAATCGGGCCCCAGGATCTGGCCCACCATCTCGACGATTTCCGGCGTGCGCGCGATTTCGAGGAAGCGCAGGTCGTAGCTGAGCAGGTTCGGGCAGTACTGGCGCAATTCAGGGTGGCGGGTCACGAGCCGGGCCTGGTCCGCGCGCAGATCCTCCAGCACGGGCGCGGGCAGCCGGAAGTCGGGGATCACGTAGCCCCGCTCGCGGTAGTGCTCGAGCTGCGTCTCGTTCAGCAAAGGGCGATTCGTCATGCCATGCCGATCTGCGGCAGCGGCGCGACCTGGTCCTTCGGCCGGCTCGCAATCATGTCCTCGAGCTCCCTGCGCACCGCCTTCACGCCGGGATCGTCGAAGCGGTTGTCCATTTCCTGCGGATCGTTCTTCAGGTCGTAGAGCTCGCCCGCGCCCGAATTCGTTTCCAGCGTGAGCTTGTGGGTCGCGGTGCGCACGGTGCGCAGCCCCAGGTCCACGCCGCAGCGCGAGGCGCGCAGGTCCCATTCGCTGTAGGCGAAGTCGCGCGTGGCGTCGCGCTCAATGAGCGGCTTCAGGCTGCGGCTGTGGCGCGCGTCGGGGAGCTTCACGCCCGCATAATCGGCGAAAGTCGCCGCGAGATCCAGCGTAGAGACCGGGTCTTTGACGACTTTGCCTGCCGGCACGCCCGGCCCGCGCGTGAGCAGCCCCACGCGCAGCAATCCTTCGTAGGCCATCGGTCCCTTGAGGACGAGGCCGTGGTCGCCGAGCCAGTCGCCATGGTCGGTAGAAAAGACCACGAGCGTATCTTTCGCGAGACCGTACTCGTCGAGGGCGGCGAGGATGCGACCGACGTTGTGGTCGACAAGCGAGATCATGCCGTAGTAGTTGGCGATCAGTTCGCGCAGCTGCCGGTCATTCTGCACCGGCGTACGCGACGCCTTCTCCCGGAACGCGCGCAGTTCCGCGTTTTCCATCTTGGGGGTGCCATAGAGGCTTTCCTTGTGCCACCAGGGGCGCCGGTCCAAATCCATGGTTCGGTGCTCGGGCAGATCCACGTCGTCCGGGTGATGCAGGCGACCCCACGGCTCCGGGCAGTCGAAGGGATGGTGCGGATCCGGGAACGACGCCCACAGGCAGAATTTTTCGCTCCGGTGCGCGCGCAGATACTCGATGGTCTGGTTGCCGATCCAGGTCGAGTTGTGCCAGGCCACCGGCAGCCCCGAGTGGTAGGTCTGCGCGGCGTCGGTGACGGGCGGCAGCTTGGTCATGAGCAGGCGGTTCTTTTCCTCGCCGCGCCCGTCGGCGTAATACCAGCGCTCGTAGTGCTGCCCGTAGGGCGGCTTGAGCGGCGGCCAGGTATTGTGTCCTTCGACCATCAGCTCGACGCGCTCGAAGCCCATGTACGGCCCGTTCCAGTCCTGCGGCTGCGGCGAGGTGCGGCACTCGGGCGTGCCGGTCGGCGCGAAGTTGTGCGCGGTCTTGAAGTGCGCCTTGCCGACGTAGCCGGTGCGAAAACCCGCCTTGGAGAACGCGCCCGCGAAGCCCGCTTCACCCGTCGCGTCCGGCAGGTCGATGCCGTTGTCCGACACGCCGTGCGTGGCGGGCAGCAGGCCGGTGAGGATCGAAGCGCGCGAAGGCTGGCAGACCATGTTCGGCGTGATGCAGGCGGCAAAGCGCGTGCCTTCGCGCGCGAGCATGTCCAGGTGCGGCGTCCGGACCTTGCGCCCTTCGAAGCCGTAGCAGTCGGCGCGCTGCTGGTCGGAGGTGATGAAGAGGATGTTCATTCGGGCTGGATTCCCGCCGCCTTGAAAAGCGCCGGCCATCGGTTGGTTTCCTTCTGCACCCACAAAGTGAAGTCTTCCGGCGCCGCGCTGGTGGAATTATCCATGCCGATGGTGGCAAGCTTCTCGACGATGGGCGGCGTGCGCATGATACGCAGGAGCTCCGCATGCAGGCGCGCGATCACGACTGCGGGCGTGCCGGCAGGCGCGACCAGCCCCTGCCATTGCGCGACCTCGAATCCCGGGAAACCCGATTCCGCCACGGTCGGCACCTCCGGGAGCGCCGGTGCCCGATCGCGCCCGGTGACCGCGAGCGCCTTGAGCTTGCCTGCCTTGATGTGGGGCAGCGAGGGCGCCATGCCAAGCACGCCGATCTTCACCTGCCCCGCCACCACGTCGACGATCGCCTGGCCGCCGCCCTTGTAAGGGATGTGCTCGGCTTTGAAGCCGGCCAGCGTCTTGATGCTTTCGAAGGTCAGATGTTGCGGGCCGCTTTTGCCCGGCGTGGCGAACGACAGTTCGCCCGGATTGCGCTTCGCGTACTGGATGAGCTCCTGCAGCGTATTCACGGGAAACGACGGATGCGCCACTATCACCAGCGAGCCGCGCCCCAGCAGCGTCACCTGCGCGAAGCTCTTCACCGGATCGTGCTGCAATCCTCTGATCGCCGCGGGCATCATCGAATTGCCGTCGACGAACATGAGCAGCGTATAGCCGTCGGGCGGCGCCTTGGCGACGATTTCGGTGCCGATCACGCCGGCGGCGCCCGGGCGATTCTCGACCACCACGGACTGGCCGAGCGCTTCGCCGAGCGGCTGCGCGACCCAGCGCGCAACAGTGTCGGTGACGCCGCCCGGCGCATAGGAGACCATGATGCGCACCGGCTTGGCCGGCCAGGCCTGCGCGGATGCCAGCCCCGCGAATCCCGACAGCACGAGCGCGGCCAAGCAGCGGATTGATTTCAGACGCATCGCTTCCTCCTCGCGCCGATTTTAGACGATTGACTGTGCCGCCCCCCTGCGCGACACTCGCCAAGCATTTGCTTTGTAAGGGTTCCCGCTTGCCCGACCGCTACCAATCCGTCTTCCGCCCCGGCCTGTTCGCAGGCCAGGTGGCGCTCGTCACGGGGGGCGGCTCAGGCCTGGGACGCTGTACCGCGCACGAGCTGGCCTCGCTCGGAGCGAAGGTCGCCCTGATCGGCAGGAAGATTGAAAAACTCTCCACCGTGAAAGACGAGATCGCGAGAGCCGGAGGCGAGGCGCGCTGCTATGCCTGCGACATCCGCGAGGAAGAAACAGTCAAGCAAACGGTCGCAGCGGTTTTAAAGGATTTCGGTCGCATCGACTTCCTCGTCAACAACGCGGGCGGGCAGTTCGCGGCGCCGCTCGAATCGATCTCGGCCAAGGGCTGGGACGCGGTGGTGCGCACCAACCTCACTGGCGGCTTCCTGGTGGCGCGCGAGTGCTATACGCAATGGATGAAGACTGCTGGCGGGGGCGCGATCGTCAACATCATCGCCGACATGTGGCAGGGCATGCCGACCATGGGCCACTCGGGCGCGGCGCGCGCCGGCATGCTCAACTTCACCGAGACCGCCGCCTTCGAATGGGCGCCAGTGCGCGTCAATGCGGTGGCGCCGGGCTGGATCGCTTCGAGCGGGCTGGACAACTACCCACCGGAGATGGCAGCGCATATCCGGACGTTGCCGAAGCAGGTGCCGCTTGGTCGTCTCGGCACGGAATCGGAAGTATCGGCGGCGATCTGTTTTCTGCTTTCGCCTGCCGCCGCCTTTGTTTCCGGATCCTGCCTGCGCGTGGATGGCGCCGTCCCCAATGCAAAAAGAGTTCGGGAACTGAACGTCAAAGGCAAGACGGTCGAATTTGACGGCTTTCATCTCGCCTCCAAACCCAAGGTGCTCGGCTGATGCCCGCAATCCAGTCCAGGCTCGATCCCAATTCGGAGGCCTTCCAGGGCAACCGCAAGCGAATGCTCGAGCTGGTTGCTTTTCTGAGAGGCCTCGAGAAGAGAACCAGGGATAAATCCGAGGAGGCCAAGCCCCTGTTCGACAAGCGCGGCCAGTTGCTGCCGCGCGAGCGCATCGCGCGGCTGCTCGACGCGGGCGCGCCCTGGCTGGAACTATCGTCGATGGCGGGCTATTGCCTCGACAATCCGGATCCCGAGAAGTCGATTCCCGGCGGCGGCATGATCGCCGGCATCGGCCATGTCGGCGGCGTGCGCGCCATGGTGGTGGCGAGCGATTCGGGCATCGACGCGGGCGCCATCCAGCACATGGGCCGCGAAAAACTCATCCGCGCCCAGGGCCTCGCGCTGGAGAACCGGCTGCCCTTCGTGCACCTGGTGGAGTCCGCCGGCGCCAACCTGCTCAAGTACCGCGTCGAGGGCTTCATCCATGGCGGCGCGATTTTCTACAACCTGGCGAAGCTCTCGGCGGCGGGCCTGCCCGTGGTGACGGTGGTGCATGGCTCCTCTACCGCGGGCGGCGCCTACATGCCGGGCCTCTCCGACTACGTGATCATGGTGCGCGGCCGCGCCAAGGCCTTCCTCGCCGGACCGCCGCTGCTGAAGGCCGCCACAGGAGAAATCGCCACCGACGAGGAGCTCGGCGGCGCCGTCATGCACACGCAGATATCGGGGCTCGGGGAATATCTTGCTGAAGACGATTCGGATGGCGTTCGTCTTGCAAGGGAAGTCTTGAGCCGCCTGAACATCAAGACCGGGCGACCCGAAAATTCAAAGCCTCCCCGTTACCCCGCGGAAGAGCTCCTCGGCGTGATGCCGGCGGACTATCGCAAGCCGGTGGACATGCGCGAGGCCATTGCGCGCTTCGCGGACGATTCGGACTTCCTCGATTTCAAGGCCGACTACGGCATGGCTACCGTTTGCGGCCATGCAGCGATCCAGGGTTACCGCATCGGCATCATCACGAACAACGGGCCGCTGGACCCCGCGGGCGCGACCAAAGCGACCCATTTCATCCAGGCCTGCTGCCAGGCGGGGCTGCCGATCCTCTACCTTCAGAACACGACCGGCTACATCGTCGGCAAGGCCTCCGAGGAGGCGGGCATGATCAAGCACGGCTCGAAAATGATCCAGGCGGTGTCGAACGCCAACGTGCCGCAGATCACGCTCATGTGCGGCGCTTCCTTCGGCGCGGGCAACTACGGCATGTGCGGCCGCGCCTACCAGCCGCGCTTCCTCTTTTCCTGGCCGAACGCGCAGACCGCGGTGATGGGCGCCGAACAGGCCGCGCTCACGATGGCTATCGTGATGGAGGGAGGGATGAAAAGAAAAAACCTTCCCGTGGATGTTGAAGCCATAGAAAAAACAAAATCCAAAATAATCGAGAACTTCGAAAAGCAGCAGAGCGCGTTCGTGACCAGCGCCTCGCTGCTCGATGACGGCGTCATCGACCCGCGCGACACGAGGAATGTGCTGGGTCTTGCTTTATCGATATGTAAAGACAATAGAGAGCTAAGGCCAATCCAGTTCGGCGTCGCCAGGCCCTGAGCCTGAGCCGCCCGGCCTAGACAGGCGCCCGCCAGGCGAGCGTCCATTCCCGGAACGCGGCGGCTTCCATCGGCTTGGCGATGAAGTAGCCCTGGGCGATGTCGCAGCCGAGACCCTGCAGCAGGTTCCAGTGGGCGCGGGTTTCCACCCCTTCGGCGACCGATTTCAGCTTGAGCTTCTTCGCCATGTCGACGCTCGAGGCGAGGATCACCCGGCTCGCCTCCTTCTCGATCGCGCTGAAGACGAACGACTGGTCGATCTTCAGCTCGTTGAACGGGATGCGCGAGAGCTGCTGCATCGACGAATAGCCGGTGCCGTAGTCGTCGATCGACAGCCCGAATCCCTTCATGCGCAGGCGCGTGAGGTTCTCCAGCGCCTTCGCGACATCCGTCATCGCCGCGCTCTCCGTGATCTCGAGCATGACGTGCTTCGCCCCGAGCTTTTGCGCGGCCACCCTGTCGGCGATGCGGTCGGCGAGGCCGGGATCGCCGAGCGATTTCAGCGACAGGTTGACCGACACCGTCGCCTGCAGGCCGGCCGCGAGCCAGTCGCGGCACATCGCGGCCGATTTCTCGAGGATCGACCAGGTGAGCGCGTCGATCAGTCCGTTGTCTTCCATGGCGGCGATGAATGCGTAGGGCGCGAGCACGCCTTTCTGCGGATGGCGCCAGCGCGCGAGCGCCTCCGCGCCGCAAACGCTGCCGTCGGCCAGGCTCACTTTCGGCTGGAAGAAGGGTTCGAACTCGCCGGCTTCGAGACCGCGGCGGATCTCCTCGAGCGGAATCGCCGGCGCCGCCGGCCGGGAGCCTTTCGGCTTCGGCGGCGCGTACTTCTGGATCAGGCCGCTGAGTTTGTCCGGCGTCACCGGCTTCTCGATCGCGCCGAGCAGCGTGATGCCGTAGGCGCGGGTCATAGCCTCCACCGAGGAGATGAGCGCGGCATCCAGCGCGCTGGAGAGAATCACCGACACCGGGTGGCTCGCTTCGCCGAGGTGGCGCATGAACTCCATGCCGTCCATGCCCGGCATCTCGAGGTCGCTGATGATGATGTCCACCGGGCGTTGGCGATCGTTGAAGATCAGCATGGCGCTCCCGCCGTCCTGCGCTTCGCTCACCTGCTTGGCGCCCATTCCGAGCAGCATGCGCACCAGTGTCTTGCGCTGAAAGTCGTGGTCCTCCGCGACGAGAAGGTGCAGTTCCTCGATTCCCATGGGTGCCTTTCCCCTAGCCTGCTTTCAACCAGGTGTTGAGCCGTTCGAACTCCTGCTCCAGCGCGGCCTGCTCGAGCGCGACATCCTGCCAGCTATTGCGCCGTCCCGCTCTCTCCATGCGCTCGCAGACGCCCGCCAGCGCCAGCGCGCCCACCATTTTGCACGCCCCCTTGACGCGATGGGAAGCATGCGTGACCTTCGCGACGTCGCGCTCGGCCAGCGCGCTGCGCAGCGCGCTCATGTCCGCGTCATTCGCTGTCTTGAAATCGGCGAGTATTTCGCGCTCCATCGCGGCATCTCCGCCGGTGATGCTCGCCAGGCTCGAGCGATCGAGCGGCGCGGCCGCGCCGCGCGCGGCAGCCGCGGGACGTGGCGCGGCGCGTTCGCCCGCGGCCGGCAGCGGCAGCCAGCGCTCCATCGCCCGCGCGAGCGCCTCGAGCTCGACCGGCTTCGCGACCAGATCGTCCATCCCGGATTCGATGCAGCGGTCCATTTCGTCCGCAAACGCGTTCGCCGTGCAGGCGATGATCGGAAAGCGGGCACCGCCGCCCGCCTCGCGCGCGCGGATCGCCCGCGCCAGCTCGTAGCCGTCCATCTCGGGCATGTTGCAGTCCGTGAGGAGCGCGCCGTAGCGGCCGGAATCCCACTTCGCGAGCGCCTCTTTCCCGTCTTTGGCCGTCTCCGCCGCATAGCCGAGCAGGGCGAGCAGGCGCGTGAGCAGGTTCCGGTTGGTCGGGTGATCTTCGGCGATCAGGACGAGCGTGCCCTCTGCCCGCGCCGCCTCGACACTCGGCGCGCGCCGGCGCGAGGCCACCAGCGCGGCCGCCGCGTCGCGCTCCGGGCCGACGCCCGGCAACTCGCGCGGGTCGGCGATCGGCAGCTTCAGGCTGAGGATCATCGTCGTGCCCTTGCCGACTTCGCTCTGCATCGCGATCGCGCCTCCCATCAGGTCGGCGAGCCGCCGACAGATGGTGAGCCCGAGGCCCGTACCGCCGAACTGGCGCGCGGTGTCGACCGAGGCCTGAGCATAGGGCT
>WNFL01227738.1_pt1 | contig 10824 bp, 14 predicted proteins | sample 5400361 | NCBI WGS metagenome assembly WNFL01 (sample SAMN13153351, study PRJNA577476) | soil metagenome | isolation source: 40 cm soil on Douglas fir-dominated hillslope | place: USA:California | collected 2013-09-17 | reverse complement strand
CTCAAGCGCACCAGGAGGCAACCATGGGTCAGCTCGTTGGCGATGGCCTCGAGCCTGCCCGCGGGAAGCGGAATGCGGCGCTCGAATGTGCCGTAGGGGATTTCAAGTTGGCGCACCGCGCGGCGCGAACCGCGAAACGGGATCGGCCGTTCGGCCCGCACCACCAGCATCCCGTGGTCGGTCGTCACTTCGACATGCTCGGCGCTCACTCCCGGCAGCGCGACGACGATCGCGACTTCACGCTCGTCCTCGAACACGTCTGCGGGCGGCTCCCACGACACTTGCGGGCGCGCGGAGGCCGCAAGCCGAAAGAATTGGCGATGCATGCGCTCGGCCTGCTCGATGAGGTTGCACGCCTGCGCCCACATCAGGGCCGTCGGATCGGTTCTATGGTTCATGGCGGGGAAGATCCAATGTCAGGAAAACATGAGGGCCGATCGCGCGCTTTCAAGCCCGTGGGTGATCGCTGGGCAATCAGTGACTTAGTTGCCTGACGTCGAGGCGTAAACTGCGCGTTCGTTCTCAACCCTCGGAGGGGTCATGCGCCATGAAAGAATCGCGGCGACGCTGTTCGCCGGGCTGCTCGCGACGAGCGCCGTGACGCTCGCGGCCGAAACCGCGGCCGAGAAAAAGAAAGCGGCGGAAAAGGCCGCGGCCACCACCCCCAAGGCGACCACCGCGCCCGGATCCTGATCCGCGCATGAACGCTCCCGACAACGCCTTTCCGTTCGACGCGGCGATCGCCGCCGCCGTCGATCGCATCGAATCGAAAGTCGTCGCGTGGCGCCGCGACCTGCACGCGCATCCCGAGCTCGGCAATCGCGAGTTCCGCACGTCGAAGATCGTCGCAGAACACTTGGGCGCGCTCGGCATCGAGGTGCACGAGAAGGTCGCGCACACCGGCGTCGTCGGGTTGTTGAAGGGCGGCCTTCCCGGCCCCGTGGTCGCGCTGCGTGCCGACATCGACGCGCTGCCAGTGACGGAAGAAGTGGACGTGCCGTTCCGCAGCCAGGTCAAGACCGAATGGAGTGGCCAACAGTGCGGCGTGATGCATGCGTGCGGACACGACGCGCACACCTCGATCCTCATGGGCGTGGCGGAAGTCCTCGCGGGAGTGCGCGATCGCATTCCCGGCACGGTGAAATTCATCTTCCAGCCCGCCGAGGAAGGCCCGCCCGAAGGCGAGAGGGGCGGCGCACAGCTCATGATCGAGGAGAAGTGCCTGGAAAACCCGAAAGTCGGCGCGATCTTCGGGCTGCACGTGACCTCGACGCACCATGTCGGCAAGGTCGGATACCGCTCGGGGCCTTTGATGGCTTCGTCCGACGAGATGAGGCGCGGCGTCGATCCGATCGTGGTCGCCTCGCAGATCGTGATGGGGCTGCAGGCGATCGTCTCGCGGCAGATGAACATCACGCAGGAACCTTCCGTCGTGACGGTCGGTGTGTTCAACGGGGGCGTGCGCAAGAACATCATTCCCGACGACGTCCGCATGGAAGGTACCATCCGCTCGTTCGACGAGCAGCAGCGCAGCGACATCCACGCGCACGTGAAGCGGATCTCCGAGATGATCGCGGCGGCCGGCGGCGCGCAGGCGAAGGTGCAGATCGCCCGCGGCTACGACGTCGTCGTGAATGACCCTGCGCTCACCGAGTGGTCGATCCCGACGCTCGCGCGGGTGGCGGGCGATGCGAATGTCGGCGTCATGGACAAGGTCTGCGGCGCGGAGGACTTCTCCTTCTACCAGAAGGTCGTCCCGGGCTTCTTCTTCCGCATCGGCTGCATTCCGCCGGAGGTCGACCTGCGCAAGGCGGTTCCCAACCACAGCCCGCGCTTCTTCATGGACGAGCGCTGCCTCAGGGTCGGCGTGAAGGCGATGTCGTCGTTGGCGGCCGACTGGCTGGCCGCGCACGTTGCATAAAATGCTTTTCGCGTGGAGAGCACCCTCGGTGCGGTTCGCCGCGGCCCTGCTGGTCTCCCTTTGGACGCTCGCCGCAGTGGCCGCACCGGCAGCCCTCTCGCGACATGATTGGATTGTCGGTCTCTCGGAAGCCTGGTACACGGCACGACTATTTCACCCGAAGGCCGCGGCGGATGTCGATGCATGGGATGCATCATTCATCAAGCTGATCGAGCGTACGCCGGATTCGCCCGCGCAGGAGAGGATGCGCGCGCTGGTCGAAGAGTGGCTCGCGTCGCTCGACGATCCCTGGACTTATCTGCACGGACGCGATCTGGTGGATGGCCTCGCGACCGATCCAATCGTTCAACGCACCGAAAACCGTGTTCACGTAAAACTGGGGGACGTGAGCCGCGCAGGGATGGGGCACTTGAAGGCGCTGGCCGAACAGTGGAAGGATGCGGACGAAGTCGTTTTTGATCTTCGTCCCACGACAGCGAAGAGGTTGCCCGCCTTACTTCCGGCTTCCGCGATCGACTCTGCAGGTGCGCTGGAGCCTCTCTTGGCGCGTCCGGTGGTGCTGCCGCAACTTCGCACACGCTATCACTCCGGGTATGTGCCTGAGATCGGACTCAGCTCGGGTGGCTACGAATCGGGCTTTCGCTACAGCGCCGCGCCGCTGCGCTTCCAGGCACGCGGCACGCGCGACGTCCCGCTCAGATTCATCGTCGATCGGCACACGGCGTTACCTGTGCTCGCCGCAGCGCTACAACGCGAGGGCCGGGCCACAATCGAAAGCACGGGTAGCGAGGCGCCGCTCACCGCGTGGGCGCTGCCGCAAGCGCGCTTCAAGGTCGGCGATGTGTCCTTCGTGATTCGCACAGGCGAGCTCGCGTGGGAAATGAATGCGCTGCCGCAGCGGCGCGACATCGCGCCGGTGAGCGAAGCCTTTCCCTCAGGCGCGGAACGGGTGTTCGCCGCGCTGAAGTTATGGTGGACGGTCCGTTTGTTCTTCGCATATCCCGATCTTGCCGACCAGCCGTGGCAATCGGGCCTGCGTCCCGCGGTTGCCGAGGCGGAGTCTGCCGCGAATGTCGCCGAATATCATGCTGCGCTATCCCGGCTCGCATCCTTGAGCGATGACGGCCATGTCGGTGTCCATTCGCCGGTGGTGGCCAGAACTCGCGCCGCACGGCCAGCAATTGCCGCACGAATTATCGAGGGCAAGCTCGTCGTGGTGCGCGTCGGCTTGCCTGCATTCCTCGCCGAAGCTCGCATAGACCCAGGTGACATCATCGAGGCGGTCGACGGAATTGCGGTCGCCGAGCGGCTCGCGGCGCTTCGCACGACACGTGGATTCTCCAGCGAAGCCAACCTGCACGCATGGGCCCCGACAATGCTCGCGGGATCGCCCGATACAAAGGTGAACCTGACCATTCGACGCGCCGATGGCCAAGCGGCGGTGATCGACCTTCCGCGACACACGACACCTTCGGGAATGCCCGAGATAACGACACCGACCTTCACGACGCTTGCGAGCGGCCTGGGATACGTCGACCTCACGCGACTCGAAGTCGCGGCTGTCGATGAAATGCTCGATCGGCTGCGGGACACGCCGGGTCTCGTGCTCGACATGCGCGGATATCCTCGAAGTACCGCCTGGCGACTGGCACCGCGACTCGCGCGCGAGCCGAACGTCGTCGCCGCACGATTTCGGCGTCCAGTGCTGCATCCGGGCAATGAGCGATTGGGCGACGCTGTTGACTCGCATACTTTCCTGCAGCGCCTTCCCGCGAGTACGGGTTGGCGATATGAAGGATTGACCGTGATGCTCATCGACGAACGCGCCATCAGCCAGTCGGAGCATTCGGGCCTCTTCTATCGCGCGGCGAACGAAACGAAATTCGTGGGCAGTGTCACCGCGGGTGCGAACGGCGATGTCACGACATTCCGCCTTCCCGGCGGCCTCGCTGCCGGCTTCTCCGGGCACAACGTCCAGTGGCCCGACGGGACTCAATTGCAGCGCAAGGGACTTCAACCCGACGTACACGCGGCTCCGACGATTGCAGGGATTCGTGCGGGTCGAGACGAGGTGCTGGAGGCCGGGGAACGTTACCTGCTCGAGCGCCTGAAACGCTGAGCTTGAGGGCCGCCCCCGAGACGACTGAAGCGCGTACGATGGTGCTTCACATCTCCCGGGGAGCTCGCATCGCGCATCTATATCGACCTCTCGGTGCGCGCGGCCGAAGTGACCGGAACTGCGGTCAAGATGCAGTCCTCGCCGGAGAACCTCGCAAGGCTGAGCTTCAAGCTCGCCGCCGCGTTCGACGCGATCGAGCGCGAGCTCAACGAAGCGAGCCTCCCCAAGAACCAGGATTACAAGGTCGACGTCGCCTCGATCGCGAGCTGGTCGAAGTAAGCGACCTAAGCGCTTCAGTTCACCTTCGCCGCCGTCAATTCCTTCAAGGTGAAGGTGAAGCTCGCCTTGTCGAGCGGCTTGTGGCAGGCGAGGCATTCCGCGTGGTTCACGCCGGGGCGATGCTTCTTGTCGAGCGTGAACACCGCGTAATTCCATTCCTCGTTGCGCAGCATGTCGGGAATGTCCTTGCCAAACCCTGCGTCGCGGGACATCGCCGTATAGAAGATCAGCTTGTCGGCGACGAAGAAACCGTCCGCGCCCATCATGGGCTTGCCGTCCGCGTCGAGCTTTGCCGCGTGCACTTCCGTGAAGAGCACCGAGCCGTTCGGTAGCGCCCTGCCTTCCTTCGCAGCCTTCACCGCCGCCGGATTGGCGAAGTAGTAGCGCACCTGCTTCGTCGCGGGGAAGTTGATGGTGTGGTACTTCGTGAAGGACGCGCGATAGCCCTCGGGAAACGTGACGCTCGTCTTCGCGATGTTCGGCATGAAATCCGATTTCGCCGCGACGCCCGCGCCCGGCTGCGAGGCGAAGTACGCCGCGACGTTCGCGATCTCATCGGCGCTGAGCTGCACCGCGATCGCGCTCATGATCGGGTTCTTGCGAGATCCGTCCTTCAGCGCCTTCAACTGCGCCTCGATGTAGCCGGCGCGCTGCGCGGCGAGGTTCGGAATCGCCTCGCTCACGCTCACGCCGGCCGCGCCGTGGCACGCCGCGCACACGACCGCCACCTTGGCCTTGCCGGCCTCGATGTCAGGGGCCGCGTGGGCGGCGGGAATCGACAGGACGGCGGCGATCCAAGCGGGCCATCTTGGGGCGATCCGCGTCAGCCTTCCCCCTTCGTCGGTCCGCCGATGGCTTTCCACGCGGCGTGCCCGCCGGGCACGACTCTCGCGTCGAACCCCGCTTCGCGCAGCGCGAGCGTCGTGTGGCAGGCCACGTGGAACCCGTACACGCAGAAGACCGCGACCGGCTCGTCCTTCTTCAGCTCTCCCATCCACTCGGGCACCTTCTCGTGGTCGCGCCACTGGGCGCCGACGATCATTTCGGGGCGCCGCGCGACGGAGTGCTTCGGCCGCGCGTCGACCACTTGCACGGGCTCGCCCGCCTCCAGCATCGCCTTGAGCTGCTCGACCGGCATGCGCGGGTATTCGCCGAACTCCGGCTGCTCGAGACGGCGCGGCGGCGATACCTTCGTCGCATCCTCGTAGCGCGCCTGTATCGCGTTGCCGTCGAGGTTGCGCATGAAGCTCTCGATGTACGCCTTGGCGTTCGCGCCGAAATCGATGTGGTACGCGTGCTCGTACATGTCGAGCGCGAGGATGGGAATGCCGCCCGCGATCGCCTGGGAGTGCTCGGAGGCGTACTGGTTGATGAGGCGGCCGTCGCGCGGAACGTATGCGAGGAGCACCCACCCGGATCCGCCCGAGAGCGCCTGCCCCATCGCGACGAATTCGTCGTGCCAGCGATCGACCGAGCCGAAGTCGCGCGCGAGCGCTTCCTTCAGGGGTTCGGTGAGCTTTCCCTCGCCGCCCATGCTCGCGAAGTAGAGCTCGTGCAGGAGAGTCGAATTGAGGGCGACGAGCTCCTCGCGCTTCAGGCCGTTGAGGACGTAGCCCGGCGTCGTCGCGAAATCGAGCGACTCGAGCTTAGCTTCAGCGAAAGGCTATTCAGCAACCACGGACGGCAGTGAATCGGGGTGAGGTGGTAACGCATGACGATCTCCAAGAAAGATGGGGGTGCCCAGGCGCTTGACGCGCATCCAACAGGCATTGGACGAGGCACCGTCTTGGAGGGAGTGATCCCGGGGACCCTGTCAGCCCCCACGGAAAGTATAGACTCAAACGCGTTAGTTTGGGACCCTTTCCCCGGTCCTTCCTTTATCGGCCACCCTTTTGCCCGGTCCCAAAATGTTCGGCGCCACCCGTCGCGACGGCTTCGAGACCGTGGTCCGCGCTTATGCGAACGACGTCTTCAGGTATCTGCACTGGCTCTGCCGCGACCGCAGCCTCGCCGAGGACCTGTCGCAGGAAACCTTCGCACGCGCGTGGGCGGCGTGGGAAGGCCAGCGCGACGAGAAGGCGCTGAAGGCATGGCTCTTCACCATCGCCCGCAACGAATATGCGCGGACCTTTGAGCGCAAGCGCCTCGACATCGACGCGGACGTCGAGCTCGATGCGCTCGTCTCGAAGACGAGCGCCGATCCCGCGCTCGGCATCGATGTACGGCGCGCGTTCGGCCTCCTTCCCGACGCGTACCGCGAGCCGCTTCTCCTGCAGGTGCTCGGCGGGCTCAGCAGCGCCGAGATCGCCGCGACAATGGAAAGCACGGAGGAAGCGGTGAACATGCGCCTTTCGCGCGCGCGCAAGGCGCTGCGCACGCTCCTCGAAGGCAAGGCCGCGCCGATGGGCAAGGAAGGCTCGCGATGAACTGCCTCGAGTTCCGCCGCCTCGTGCTCGTCGATCCGCGCTCGATCGGCGAGGAGGCGCGCGCGCACGCGTCGGAGTGCGTGGCGTGCCGCGAAACTCTCGGGAAGCAGCGCGAAGCGGACGACCAGCTCTTCGCGGCGCTGCAGGTGCCGGTGCCCGACGGCCTCGCCGACCGCATCCTCGTCGCGCGTGGCCACCGCCCGGCGCGGCGGCGCTGGACCTTCGGGATCGCCGCGGCGCGGGAATTCTCGGCCGCCGCTACATTGCGCACGATCCGCTCGGCGACGAGGCGATCGACCACGTCGCGCACGAGCCGCAATCGTTCACGACGGTTCATGCAGTCGGCAACGACTACCTGCCGGTGGTGCTCGCGGAGCAGGGATTGAAAACCGTCGCGGCGCTCGGGCAAGTGACCTACACCCGGGTTTGCCCGATGGATGGCCGCACCGCGCGCCATCTCGTGATCCGCACCGCCCAGGGGCCTGTGACCCTCTTCCTCATGCCCGACGATCCGAAGAAGCGGCGCCGTTCGTCCGTGGAAAGCGGTGGCATGGCCGCGATCACGCTGCCCGCCGCGAAAGGCAGCGTCGCGATCGTCGCGTCGACCCTCGCGCAAGCCACGGCCATCGAAGGGGACCTCCGCCCGATCGCGACCTGAGGCGCGTTAGTTCCGGGCGCGCGCGCCGGTCTTTATCCCTGTTGCCACCACGCGAAACGGGATGTCGATGGAGACGAGCCGGAACGAGCGTCATGCGGTCCTCGCAACGGAAGTGGCACGCCACGCCGGATACCTCCTGCGATATGCCCGCACGCGCGTGCGCGACGAGCATCTCGCCGAGGAAGCCGTGCAGGAGACGCTCCTCGCCGCCCTCGAGTCGCTCGAGTCCTTCAACGGGCGCGCGACGCTGCGAACCTGGCTCACGGGAATCCTCCTGCACAAGATCCACGACGGCTTCCGCCGCAACGCTCGCGATGGCGACCCAATCGACGGCACGCTCGCGGAGCCGGTGGAGTGGCTCACGCCCGACCATGCGTTGCACGTGAAGCGCTTGTGCGGCGCCTTCACCGAAGCGGTCGGGACGCTGCCCGAGCGCCAGGCCGAAGCATTCCTGATGGGAGAGATCGCCGGGGACGATAGCGAGCGCATCTGCCGCAAGCTCGGCATCAGCCGCGGCAACCTCTGGGTGCTGTTGCACCGTGCGCGCGCCGCGCTGCGAGCGAACCTCGACCAGCGCGGCTTTTCGATCGCCTGACCCGCGGCTCTCAGCCCTTCCTGAAAGCCATCGGCTGAAAGCGCGGCGGCGGGAGCGCGGCGCGAAGCCTTGCCAGCTCCTCGGCGCTCAGCACCGTCGCGAGCCGCGCATCGGTGTCGGCGCGAATCGCTTCCATCGCCGCATGCATCGTCGCGCGCGCCGTCTCGTCGACGGGCGGACCGATCTGCTCGTGCGCGGCGCGCATCTTCGCGTGCGCGGTATCCAGGATCGACTCGACCTGCGCGGCGCGTTCGCCGTCGAGATTGAGAAGAGCAGCGATGTCCGGGCGTTGACGCGGACTCTCCGTCGGCGGCATCTGCGCGACGGCAACACCGGCGGCGACTCCGAAAAAAGCGAACAGTGCCTTGAATCGATTCATCGAGCGCTCCTGCGGTTGATCGAATCCGCAGACTAGCGCCGCAGCCGCGCCGCCGTTGTAAGGCTTTGCAACCAATGTCGATCAGCGCGGGAAGCGCAATGTCGCGCGCAATCCCCCGTCGGAGCGATTGGCGATTTCGAGCGCACCGCCGTGCCCCTCGACGAGGTCCTTCGCGATCGCGAGGCCGAGCCCGGTGCCGCCGGTCTCGCGGTTGCGCGAGCCCTCGACGCGATAGAAGGGATAGAGCACCTTCTCGAGCTCCTCGAGCGGAATGCCGGGGCCGCGGTCGAGCACGTTGAGCGCGACCTCGTGGCGGCTGTCCTCGATGGAGAGCACCACGTCGCGGCCGTACTTGAACGCGTTGTCGACGACGTTCACGAGGGCGCGGCGCAGCGCGTTCGGCCGCGCCTCGATCGGCGCCGCGCGTCCCTCGATCGCGAGCGCGTGTCCGAGCTGCGCGTAGTCGCCGACGAGGCGGCGCGAGAGCTCGTCGAGGTCCACGCGCGCCATCGGCTCGTCGGGCGCGAGGCTGCGCGTCGCGTCGAGCACCAGCTTCGCGAGCGTCTCGATCTCGTCGAGGTCGCCTTCGAGCTTCGCCTTCGCCTCCTCGCCGAGCGTCTCGAGGCGCAGCCGCATGCGCGTGAGCGGCGTGCGCAAGTCGTGCGACATTGCGGCGAATGCGAGCGCGCGGCTGTTCACGTGGCGCTGCAGGCGGTCCTGCATGCGGTTGAAGGACCGCGCGGCGGAGCGTATCTCGGAGGCGCCCGCCTCGGCGAGCGGCGGCTCGTGGATGTTGCGGCTCAGGCGATCGGCGGCGCGCGCGAGCATGCGCACCGGCTGCACCGCGAGCCGCACCGCCCAGATGGAGAAGAGCAGCGTCACGAAGAAGAGGAGCGCGATGCTCACCCACGCTTCCGCCGGAATCTGCAGCGACGGCTGGAAGGTCATCGTCTCCGCGAGCGCCTGGCGCCCGTCGCGCAGCTTGAGCGCCACCGTGACGATCTTCGCGTTGCCGTCGAACGAACCCGGACCTCCCGCGCCCGGCGGCCCCTTCGGCGGCGGGCGATCGCGCGGCGCATCGGAGCGCATCGGCGGATCGTTCGCGGCGCGCTGCGGCGGCCGCGCGTCGCGGGTCGAGATCCACGCGACCGGATCCTCGCCGAGGTTTTCCGCGAGCACGCGCCGGAGCTCGCCCGAGAATGTCGACGAGGGCGCGGCGCCGCTCGCCGGGGCCTCGCCGACCGACGCGACCTCCTGCCAGCGAATGCGCGCGCGCGGCGCCGAGCGGGTCGGGGCGCTCGCGAGCTCCGCCGGAAGGCGGGCGTACTCGGTGATGCGCGCGGCCGCATCCGCCGCGGCGAAGCGCTCTACCGCGCGCGTGCGCTCGATGTCGAAGAGGGCGAGGCCGGCCACGTGCGCGACCACGAGGCCGGCGAGGATGATGAGCAGCACGCGGCCCGCGAGCGTGCGCGGAATGAGCCGCGCGACCGAGTCGCGCCAGGTCACTTGCGCCGCGTCGCGGGCTCGGCGGCAGGCGCGGCGTGGCGCTCCACCTTGGCGCTCAGCACGTAGCCTTCGCCGTAGACGGTCTTCAGCAGCTTGTTCTCGCGGCTGTCACCGAGCGCCTGGCGCAGCCGGCTCACGCGAACGTCGATGCTGCGATCGTACGCGGGCGCTTCGCGGCCCTGCGTGAGCTCGACCAGCGTGTCGCGCGAAAGAACGCGGTTGGGCCGTGCGAGGAAGATCGCGAGGAGCTCGAATTCCGACCCGGTGAGCGGCACCTCGGTGCCGTCGATGCGCCGAAGCATGCGCCGCATCATGTCGAGGCGGAATCGATCGAAGTGATATTCCTCCACGTCGGGCAGGGCCTCGGCTGGGCCCGCGCGGTTGAGGATCGCGCGAACCCGCGCGAGCAGCTCGCGCGGATGGAACGGCTTCGCCAGATAGTCGTCGGCGCCCATCTCGAGGCCGACGATCCGATCGACGTCCTCGCCGCGCGCCGAAAGGATCAGCACCGGGACGCGGCTCTTCGTGCGCAGCTCGCGGCAGAGCGTGAGGCCGTCGACGCCGGGCAGCATGAGGTTGAGCACCACCAGGTCCACCGCGCGCTCCTCGAGGGTGCGCATGAGGTCGCGCCCGTCGGGAAGCGTGGAGGCGCGAAACCCGTTCTTCTCCAGGTATTCGGCCAATAGCGTGCGGATCTCGGGGTCGTCGTCGACGACGAGGATGTGCTTCAGCATGGAGCCGCCATGTTCGCCGAGGCCTGCGCAACCATTGTCGGCCAATTGTAAGCAATGATTGCCTGCGCAGCCCTTCTCAGCGCTCGGCGAGAAATGGGAACGGGTTCACCGGCGTTCCCTTCCACCATCGCTTCTCCGGCCCGACGCGGAAGATGGTGAAGTGAAGATGCGGCGTGTTCTTCGGCGCGTTGCCCGAGGTCCCGACAT
>WNFL01217415.1_pt2 | contig 10824 bp, 11 predicted proteins | sample 5400361 | NCBI WGS metagenome assembly WNFL01 (sample SAMN13153351, study PRJNA577476) | soil metagenome | isolation source: 40 cm soil on Douglas fir-dominated hillslope | place: USA:California | collected 2013-09-17 | reverse complement strand
CTTGAAAAAGACTTGCTTTTCAAGTCTTGGGGGAAACCTTGAACGGCTGACACGGGTGACCAATGTTGATGTTCGAACCTAAACCTAACATCAAAATGCGCGCCCTAGAGTCGTAGTAGTACATACGGCTCCCATAGATTGTGCATTGTAACTGTTTATGCGAGACATGTAGTCAATCGTTTTCAAACTGGGCAACTCGCTGTTGTGGATTCACGGGGTCCCAAACACCCGCCGCCAAACCTGCTTGAGTACGCCTGAACGAGGAAAGAAGGCCGGAGGAACGGGAAGGAGACCCGGTCGTTGGCCCTGGCGATGCGAGGCCGTGCATGAATTGTTGGTACAGCAAACCAAAGATGAAAATGACATAACACAAGACACAAAAGCACGGTGTCCACGTTATCCTCACTGGCCTGAAGTTATCATCACCAACTCCAGCATGCCTTTTCTGGCGTTGTTTTCTGCTCTTGATTGGGTTGGTGTTTGAAATCGGGTATTTACGCTCGTCCGCACACTCAAACTAAAAGTCACTCGTGTCTCTCCGTCTTGGTTGCGCGATGTGCTTCCTGAGCTGTGCGTTTTGGTTGGCAAGCCGCCCAAAATTTCCTTTCATAGTGTTCGAATTGTGCTGGTGGATGTCCTGTTTGTGCTCAATGCTCAGACTAGATAGCCTGATGGCCTCTACAACTTCCTTGTCAGCGAGCCAGCGCTCTTGCCACTGCCTCTTGCCTCCCTCCCAGACTTTGGATGCATCTGCTTCCACGACAGGCTGGCACAATGCGAGACCTTGATAAGCCGCAGCAATGCCTCTGACGAGGAGCATTCACTAGTCACCAATCAACATATGCTCATGCTTAGACGAAACACCGGTGACCATTTCAATGCCCAACAATGACAGACAGACGCCAGACGCGCGATCAAAGATGTCAAGAAATCCATTATGTCAAACTTTCAAACTTCAATGGAGAATCCATATTGAAACGTCCACCCTTCATCTGCGACGCTTCGTAATACCCCGTGGCGGACAAATCGGGCCCATCAGAGTGTGGGAGATGGGACCACGAATCTAATGGTACACACACACAATTCCCATTCTTCTGTCCTTCGAAAGGACACTTTCGAAGGACACTTTTCTGCTCTCATAGCACCCTATCTGGTGTAATCAGCGAGTCATTACCGCCTCTCATCCTGCTTCCAATTACACCTGATCTCACTGTGAAGTACAACACTAGACTCTGGTCCACCGTCTTCGTCAGCAGTTCAGCTCTTGCGTTAAGCGCAGCAGTGCCCCAACCGCATGTCCGTGGTGCTTTGTTCACCACCCGGCCCGTGCGTGCGCCCCGAGCAAGGTACCGGTGTTAGAACCAGGAAAAACGTACAAACCGTCCGCATTGACGGTGCCCTTTGAAGGTCGGGCTGGAGCAGCTGGATTGTTAATTGCAGACGTCACGGTTCCATCGCCGGTGGACTACTGCCAGCATCTGACAAGAACCCGCGCCCCTTGACCCTTTTCGCTTCTCCCCCGAGCTTGGATCTCTCCTCTCCCGCCGCTCCGTCGTCACCGACACCCATTCGTGACCCCAGGCGCGCGTTACCACTGGTCGGATCAAGGTAACGCCTCTTCAAACGGCCGCAAACGGCGTGAACGCAAATTACCTACGCCAGTGCGTGAAGAAGAAGCACGAGTGGAAGGATGAGAGGCTACATCGGGGCATTTTGGTTGCTCACGACCCTGTTCACGTCGCTGGGCTTCGTCAACGCTGCGACTCCCACAACCTCAGGCAACTCTGGGTTCATTAAGGCACCAGGAAGGCAGTTTACTCTTGACGGAAAGTGAGTGACATCTATATCGTTTATGAAACACTTGTCCTGATCGTCTTGAAGGCCTTTCCGGTTTGTCGGTGAGTAGGTAAACCTTAGCGCCCGGCGTTGACGGCTCACGCCCGGCAATAGGCACAAATGCACATTGGCTTCAGCTGGTGCGCCTAGCAACACCTTAAATACTCCAGATTTGACGATCCTTTATAGCTCAACGAGAAGGACCTCAACAAGACTATGCACGACATTTCCGCCATTGGCGTCAAGGTTGTACGAACATGGTGGGTTGATCCCTTCCAAAACCCGCGCACAAATCTGTATTTAAATAAACACTAAGGGCTTTCAACGACGTTACTGAAATTCCAAGCGATGGCGTCTGGTTCCAAGTCTTCCACGAGAACGGCACGGTCGAGATCAATATGGGGGAGAACGGTCTCGTTCGCTTAGATAACATTGTAAAGGCAGCGAAAGACAACAAGTTGCATCTGCTATTCGCCCTCACCAACAACTGGTTCCGTGACGCCCGTAACACGACTGCTGGCGGTGGCAAGAACCCGAAGCGGGATGGCACTACGGTTGCGCCAGTGGATCGGCAGAACCTGCCTCGCAATTACTTAAGTAACGACTATGGGTAAGTATGTGGTGGATGTGGAACCAGTTCCAGGTATTGTTTGCTTACTCCTACGTAGGGGGATGGACGTTTACAACCAACATTTCGGCAAAAAAGACAAGAAAGCTACCAACATCACCCACGACCAATTTTACACCGATAAGGATATCGTGGACGCTTTCAGTCGTTACGTTGCCACGATTGTGAAACGTTATGCCAACGAACCTACTGTCCTTGGTACTCCTCTCTCAATAATATGTTGTGGTGGTCATGCTAACCTCATCTCAAGGCTGGGAACTTGCCAACGACCCACGCTGTTCCTCCGGTCTTGCTTCATCGAAGGATTGCACACCTCAGACGATTACTAAATGGGCTGCGACCATCGCAGCAGTCGTGAAGCAGAATGACCCGAACCACCTAGCTTCTGTTGGTTAGTATTTTCATGATCTGGTCTGAATCGCTGCGTCTTGACGCCGTTCTTGCAAATAGGTGACGGTGGGTTCTTCTGTGTTGGCTGTCCAAAGGTTTTCCCACGGGTGCCAACCCCGGTGCCGTCCCCCGCACCGGGCCAGAAGAGGCACCGACGACGCGGGTACTTGACCGAGGCAGATCTGCGGAGGCTCTTTGCTAAGAGAGCGAAGAGACGCATTGGTGTGCGAGCAAGTCAGGATAAGTCGCAATTACGCCAAGTCCGAGGCAACTGGTATGCTCCAAGGGAGGCCGGTCAGTTACTATCTGCACGTATTTACTCGCATTTCATACTTACCGCATCCACCTAGTTCGTAAACGCCAGTCCACCACCGTTGGTTCAGGTTTCGATGGATCGTTTGGCGTCGACAGTGAGGACCTGGCCAATACACCCGGCGTTGATTTCTCCTCTTTCCAATTCTTCCCCGATCAGAACACCTTTGGAACGGCCGGGGAAATTGACCTTACCAACCCCAACAGTATTGCCCAGAATGGTGTTGATTGGATCAATCTTCAGGCCGAAACAGCAAATACGTAAGTGGGGCGGCACTTTATCGTTACTTGGCCTTATCCAAGCTTCTAGTTTTGGTAAACCTGTTACCGGTACCTCGGTGGGTGTGCTTAGCCAGGATTCGCAAAACACCTTCGTGCCCTTCAATCCCAATGATGAGGGTGAGTCTGTAGCTGAATGTGTTGTCGCAATGGGACTGACTGGTGTTTAGGAAGCCAATTTACTACCAGTACCACGCAAGCCGACCAAAAGCAAATCATGGATCAAGTGTTCAATGCTGCAAATGAGGGAGGCGTCAACGTTAATCAGTATCAGTGGGGTCAGGACGGACTCACTGCTGCTCCTGGTGGAGCAATACGCCCGCAGAGTACGACCTCGACCACCACTACAACCGAGAACACAATCGGAGTGTCGCCGAATGATGGTTACGCAGCGTGAGCAAAATTCTCTAACCACGGTCAGAGTATCGGTACTCAGTCTGCGTTTATAGGTATCCGGGCAGTCCAGTCCGTGGTTCTATTGCTGGGGCTGTGCAGAACCTCCCAGGTGGTGGGACGACTGTGAAGATTCGACGACACATGGACTTCTAATAACGTCACAATTTTCTTTTCTTTCCTACTCACTACTTCCTCCATTTGTCTGAAACATGTCTCTGGACAGTTACGGAGTGCTACGAGATGGGGAGACCGAAGTTGTTTTGCATGGTGGACGAACTTTAGAATGAGAAAATGACAATCCAGAAATGAGTCACTACATAAGAGGCAGTGTAATGAGAAATGTATCCTGGAGCAGACGACGCACTTCTACAAATACCGTTCAGATAACACACTAGTACACCCAAAGATAAAGAGAATGATGTTGGCATGACTGAAACCGAGTCTATTCGCTCTCATTTGAGCGATCCTCACGATCGTTGAAGGCCGGGTCTGAGTGGTAAAGAGGATGGGCGTCCCTCCATTGCTGTTGTTCCCGTTCGTACGCTAGTCGTATATAGGCGTACCGGTGGAATTGGTTCAATGATTGAAGGAAAGCAAAGCCAATCTTGCAGTCACGGGTGAGTAACGTCAAGTAGATTGGTGCATGGACCTACGGAATGTTCACGAAGGACGTTTAAGAACTCCACAGTGAGGTCTCGTATGTCTGGTTGTTGGTGGAACAACGTCATAGCCAGGGGTTGCAATCCACCATGTTGTGGTGGGAAATATGATAAAAACTACTCAACGGGTCAATAATTGAGTCAAGTTAATTCCACGTAGAAACTGACCTCTACGACCTGATCATAAGTGCTAACCTTCTCGAAAAAGGCTCTCAATATCAGTCGAATCTCTTCATCTGGGACATTCTTCCCATTCCGCAAACGCAGGACCTGGTGTATGACGTCGAAGCCTTGTACCGGACTAGCCTCTGTTTCAAGGTGGAAGTCCTTGATGGCGACTCAGCGACATAGATTATTAAGTAGAAGCTCCCTCATACCGTCGCCCAATACTCATAGCTTACGCTTTTCCGCCATCCTTCAATTCGACCCGCATTGGCGCCTACCTCTCGCATACCCATGATCTCGTCTGAGAACCGAATGCCGCTTCCAAGTCTTGCCTCTCGTGTCTTGGGGGAGATTTTGAATGGCTGACACGGGTGGCCAATGCTCGTAGAGCCTTGTGTATCCTCCTCGTATCTTGACGCTAACTGGATAAACCGGTAGACGTATTCGGCGAATCGGGCTCGAATTTGGGCTTCGCCTGCGTGATAGGATATTGATGCTAAAATCTGAATCGAACGTCAGGATGCAGGTCTTAAAGTCATAGTAGTAGCACGTGCGTCTTCCATAAATTGTGCATCGTAACTGTCTGTACGAGACGGGTAGTCATTTTTCGACTGGCCTTGCGAATTTACGGTAACGCTGGTCTCCCGACCACCTGTCGACGACAGGCGGCCAAACTCATCCTCTGCCGTTCCCTCCGACCTGAGTACGCCTGTACGAGGAATGAGGGCCGGAGGAACGGGAAAGAGACCCGTCGTCGGCTCTGGAGATGCGAGTCCTGCGTGTATTGTTATCGAACCCTTGACGATATCGCATAGAACGTCCCAGATTTGAATATTTTCGAATATCGGGTTCGTGACACCGGCTATGTACCCACTCTTTTGGCTAGAAGCCGTGAGTGACTACGTTCATCGACAGACCAGCGACACTCACAATGGGTCCAACACCTTCTTGCTCAATAGGTTCACGTAAGGGAACGCTCGTTCGGTGAAACCCCGAAGGTAGCAGCCGCTTCCCGAGGCCAAGGCGCAAGCCGCCAGCACGAAATTGCAGACGTATCCTGCCGGTTTCCCATATCCAAGGAATATAACGCGCTTGTGCGTGATCAAAGCATTGAAGAGGATTATGACAGGATGGGTTTGTGAACCGTTGGTGTGGAGATGAGGATGCAACGGGCCCGTGATAGTGATATTAGGAGCAGAGAACGTTTGGATGAGTTCGATTAGAGAGAACTATGGAGGTGTCAGTGGTTTTATCGGGTTTGAATTAAGGAGACCATGTTACATCTCCTATCTCCTCCGAGAATGTGGTGAGAGGGAGCTTGATGGGCAAGTTCAATTCCCCATATTTGACTTGTGCTTCAAACACCCGGGTATCACGATTCACGGGCTTTGTGAAAGACCGCCTCTCTGGTAGGGAGTCGGTGGACAGACCATTGAGGTAGCCATCTTGCTTGCCAGAAGGCTCATGCGGTTTGGGGAGTGGCTTTCCGTTCTCCAAGCTTTCGCGAGCCGGTTCATCCCCAGCGACCACAGTGGTCTCCATCGAGGGAATGGGTGATGGCGGGCTCCCTGTACTTGCGGACCGTGCGTGCTTGTTGGGCTGTTCGGCAACAAGTTCAGAAGATGTGGATTCACCAAGCTTCCGCTTTGCGCCGTCGTCACTGTGATGACCCGTGTTGCGACTCTCTGGTCTAGATGCCTCGCACGAGGCACGTTTGGCAAATTTCTCGACGAAGAGGTCGCGTCGATCGGATGTCCGTAGGATGAACTTTTGGTGGCGAGTAAAGCTAGGGGCGAGAGAAATATCCATAGCATTCAGTGAGTCAAAAAGTCGCACCAAGCAGTCGACTGATTGCTCCGTAAAATAATTGTCGAGCGCGCAGACTATGGCGGCCTGTGGATGCAGGGCACATTTAATCGACAAAGCAACGGTTTAAGGTGGAATGAAGCGTACTTTGAATATCTGTATGTACGGGAGATGTGTGCATACAGCCAATGCCTTGCAGAGAGCGCCACTGTGACGGTGCATCAGAGATATCCTCGAGGTGGACCAATCTCTCCTTACCGTCGGACATTCTGGTCGTGCTTGGTTCGTACGAGATTAAGCACATATAAGAGCTCCTTCTTGTCCTCTTTTATGCCATTTGTCTCGGAAGCGGCCTCCTCGCTCTCGTGAAACGGGGTGGCAATAGAATTCTCAGGGGACTGGTTGAGCAGGAAGATGGTCCAGTCTTCCGATCGTTGGTGGACACCATCTGGAAGCATCAACTCTGCGAGTTGCCTGTGCGTTGGAGTCGGTGGTCAGTGACACATGGGTTCGCGGATCGCATCGGTAAATCCGCACTGTTCGTCCGTCCCAGTTGGGAACGGATATTGGTGTGAAAGGACAGAGCCTTGGTCGATATCGAACTCGGCGAGCAGAATGAACTGCACATTTTGCTCGAACCGAAGACTGGTCATCGCGGCGAAGTCCAGGTTGGTTTTGTATATTTGGGGCGCCTGGCCTTGAACCCGTCCGCTACCACAAAAATGAAGTTTGAGATTGATGACTTGCCGGTACTGCACACCATATAGAATATAATTTATGGTCTTATGGGATGCCAGGTTATTTTCCCGTACGACCGAATCTATCCAGGTAAGTTTGAACGGAAAGCATTTGGCGATCAAACTAAAGCGTCCAAGAGCAATATGCCTACATGTGTGACCTTAAAAAGGCCCTGGATGCATCGGTATGCTATCCCCAGTCGTTGTTGGCTCTACTCAAAGGGTGGCACAGGGACACTGTTTACTAGAGATGCCTTCAGGAACTGGAAAGACCGTGTCTCTCTTGTCATTGATTGTGTCCTATCAGCAAGTAGGAATAACGCCATTCCATATCGATCCTTCTAACTGCGCCTACTAGTTTTACCCAACAAAGCGAAAACTGATTTATTGCTCGCGGACCGTGCCTGAAATCGAGAAGGCACTTACTGAGCTCAAGCGCCTTATGACGTATCGAATAGAACATGCGGAGACGGATGCGCTGCGGGAGAAGGAGCAAAGCTTTACTGGTTTGGGGCTCACCAGCCGCAAGAACCTATGCTTGCATCCCTCGGTATGTGTGACTGACTTACCACCTGCAAGGTTTATGTTTTATTTATTTTTTGGTCCAGGTCAGCAAAGAGAAAAAAGGCCGTGTCGTTGATGCGAGATGTCGTGACCTCACCAGCACTTCTGCCTGCGAAAAGGGTAGAGCGGACCCTGACTCCGTTCCTCTGTGTGATTGGCACGAGGTGCGTATCACAAAGGCTGCCTCGTATATGCTCATCCACTCGTCAGGGATTGAACGACTTCGAACCTGGTCATTTAATCCCATCCGGCATTTGGACCCTTGCGGACATCATGGACCGTGGGAAATCAAGCAAGACCTGCCCCTACTTTACAATTCGACGAATGGTAGCCTGCCGTTTTTTCAAGTAGGTCGCGAGTTCTGAGATACCTATTCAGATGCCCTTCGTCGACGTCATTATCTACTCGTTCCACTACCTGTTGGACCCAAAAGTGGCAGAACAAGTCTCAAAGGAGCTGTCAAAGGACGCGATCGTGGTATTTGATGAGGCACATAATATCGGTATGCCTCTATTGACTCGTGCGTAGCAACCGTTGTTTCTCATACCCCTTTATTTCCCTCAGATAACGTTTGCATTGAGTCCCTCAGTATCGATTTGACTCGTCCTATGCTGGATTCAGCGGTGAGGAGTGTAACAAAATTGGGAGAAAAGATCGACGAGTAAGAGTCTCACAAGAGCACCAGAGGGATACTAATCACGCTTAGAATCAAACTCACGGATGCGTCGAAGCTGCAAGAAGAATACGTGAAGCTGGTAGAAGGACTACAGGAAGCCGAGGACGCAAGGGCGGAAGATGCAATAATGGCGAACCCTAGTAGGTGCTATATGCAAACCGAAAACTGCTCTAATATGATCATAGTTCTCCCTGATGACCTGTTGAAGGAAGCCGTCCCTGGAAATATTCGAAAGGCCGAACACTTTGTTGCCTTCCTCAAGCGCTTTGTTGAATACCTCAAGGTATGTAACTGAGATTTCACGGGTTCCGTCGCCCAGAACTCACCCCCGACTCCTTGGCTCCGGCTCCTGGCTCTGACCCCGACTCCGGCCCCTTAGACCCGAATGCGTGTGCTGCATGTGGTCGCCGAAACCCCGCTTTCGTTCCTGCAGCACCTCAAGGACATCACTTTCATCGAGAAGAGACCTCTAAGGTGCATACATACACACAAACCCTGATTTTTTACATTTGAACGAGTATCTGAGCGAGTTCTTCCTAGGTTCTGCACGGAACGGTTACAATCCCTCGTCCGCACTTTGGAGCTATCTGGACTGGACGAATATCACGCTCTGCAAAAGGTTGCCAGCTTTGCCACACTCGTTGCTACATATGAGAAGGGTATGGTAGCTGTCGATCGTTGTGTTGTGTTGCAGCCTAACCATTCCCCCACCTCCCATCCCAAACCCCACATAGGATTCTTGCTCATCTTGGAACCTTACGAAACTGATAATGCAACAATACCCAATCCGATTTTCCATCTTGTGTACGTTGACCTAAGTTGTCTTGAATCGGCGTTCCTCACGGTTTCTTATTTTTTCCAAGGTGCCTGGACCCATCACTCGCAATGAAACCAGTTTTTGAGCGATTTAGCAGCGTTGTGATCACCTCTGGGACAATATCTCCCCTTGATATGTACCCCAAAATGCTCCAGTTCACCCCCGTGCTCAAGGAGACGTACCCCATGACGCTGACCCGGAATTGCTTCTTGCCTTTGGTGAGTTTGTCTGGGTATGAACGATGATCATGATCTCCTAGGCTGACCATTTGTTGCAGGTAATCACTCGTGGAAGCGATCAAGTAGCTATCAGCTCGCAATTCGAAGTCCGAAACGACCCTGCCGTCGTACGCAACTTTGGGAGTATTCTAATCGAATACAGCAAGATCGTTCCAGACGGCATTGTGGCGTTCTTCCCAAGTTACCTTTACATGGAGTCTATCGTCGCCGCATGGAATGACATGGTAAGAAAAGGGGGGTTTAGGAAGAAATATTCTCGCCCCTCCTCTGCTCTGTGTGCCTTTTCTTACGTCATGTCCTGCTAACCAGGGCATTCTTGACGACGTGTGGAAGTACAAACTCATTTTCGTCGAGACTCCGGATGGGAACGAAACCAGCATCGCACTCGAGAATTATCGGAGGGTCGGTCACTCACGAGTTGCTAATACCCGGTCCGACCCGCTGACCTTGCTTTTTGCGGTAGGCATGCAACAACGGTCGTGGTGCAGTGCTGCTCTCTGTCGCTCGAGGCAAAGTCTCGGAAGGAATCGATTTCGACCACAACTATGGACGTGCTGTCATCATGTTTGGGTTGGTTATTTTCATTTTCACGTTTATTTCCGCTCTACCCTTTTTATTTATTTTTCAATACTTACTCTCGATGAATGGCCCGGACTCAGAGTACCATATCAATACACGGAAAGCAGAATCCTTCGTGTAATGTGTCATGCGTATCGCGAGCAGACACCCTCTGACGGGCGGTGATAGGCACGTCTGGAATATCTTCGAGATACATATCGAATCAGGGAGTCGGAATACTTGGGATTCGACGCTATGCGGACGGCAGCTCAATGTGTAGGACGGGTGCTGCGAGGGAAGACAGATTGGGGACTGATGATTTTCGCTGATCGAGTGAGTCTCGGGAATTCTGTTTTCTTTTTCCTCTTTTTCCTTGTTTTATGTCTCACACATGTTTCGTTTTCGTTGGTAAGCGGTTTGCTAGAGCGGACAAACGGTCCAAGCTGCCCAAATGGATCAACCAATACATCACAGAAACGGCATCAAACCTGTCTACGGACATGGCACTCGTGCTGTCAAAGCTCTTCATGAGGCAGATTTCACAGAATCCCAACGAGAACCAGACAGGGATATCGTTGTGGACATTGGAAGATGTGGACAAGGCGCAGCTCAAGGCGAAACAAATTGAGCATGCAAATGACGAGGCACCATCGATGCCCGTGCGAATAGAGATTGGGGATGAAGCAGAATTTGAAGGGGACGATGAGATGCTTGCTGAGGCAGATTTAGAGTTGTAGCAACAAGGGGGGGGGGGCAACGGGG
>WNFL01217304.1_pt2 | contig 10826 bp, 8 predicted proteins | sample 5400361 | NCBI WGS metagenome assembly WNFL01 (sample SAMN13153351, study PRJNA577476) | soil metagenome | isolation source: 40 cm soil on Douglas fir-dominated hillslope | place: USA:California | collected 2013-09-17 | reverse complement strand
CAGACTGGAAGCGCTCCGCGGGCGACTTCTGCAGGCACTGGAGGATGATCTTCGCGAGGCCTTCGGGGGTGTCCGCTTTGATGCTCCGGGGATCGGGGGGAGCGGTGTGGACGTGGTGGTAGGGCACGTTGCCCTTCTGGAACGGGAGCTCGCCGGTCGTGAGCTCGAACAGCGTGACGCCCAGCGAGTAGATGTCCGTGCGGTGGTCCACGTCCCGGCCCAGGGTCTGCTCGGGCGACATGTAGAACGGCGTGCCCGAGATCATGGTCGTGGCGTTGCGCACCTCTTCCATCAGCTTCGCGAGGCCGAAGTCCATGATCTTCACGTGCTTCTCGGTGGTCCACATCGTGTTCGCCGTCTTGATGTCGCGGTGCACCACCTTGCGGCCGTGCGCGTACTGCAGCGCCGACGCCATCTGGCGCAGGATGTAGACCGCCGCGTTCGGGGAGACCGCCCCGCGCTGGCGCAGGATCTCCTTCAGGGTCGTGCCCTCGACGAGCTCCATCGCCATGTAGAAGCCGTGCTCGGACTCGCCGGCGTCGTACACGGTCACGATGTTCGGGTGATTGAGCTGCGCGGCCGCCTTCGCCTCGCGCAGGAAGTTCTTCAGCGCGTTCGGGTTCCCGCGCAGCCCCTCGGGCAGCACCTTGTAGGCGACCTCGCGCTCCAGCACCGAGTCGCGCGCCAGGTAGACCACGCCCATGCCGCCGCGCCCCAGCTCGCGCACGATCTCGTAGCGCTTCTGCACGGACGGGATCCCGGAGGGCGACGTCTGGGGCGGCGCGCTCTCGTCGAGCTTCTGCTGCTTCAGCGCCGCCTTGCAGCGCTCGAGACACGCCGCGACGTCTCCGAAGTGATAGTCGAAGCTGAGGATGCGCTCGTAGATCTCGACCGCGCCCGGCAAGTCTTCCTTGCGCTCGTGCGCGCGCGCTAGCTGATAGAACGCGTCGACGTTCCCGCGCGTCACCGTGTCGGAGCCGGCCGCCTCCTCGAACTTCTTCGCCGACAGGCTGTGCATGCCCTTTTCCTGGAACATGTGGCCCAGGATCGAGCAGGCTTCGGCGTAGCGGGAGTCACTCGCCGGAATCAGCTGCAGCAGACGGATCGCGGAGTCAGTCTCGCCGAACTCGGCGAAGAGCTTGCCCGCCTCGAACGAGCTGCCGGCCTTCTCGAGCATCTGCGCTTGCTTGTCCCGCTTGCCGGCCGCGCCGTAGCAGGCCGCGGCCTCGGCGAACTTCTGGCACTGCGCGTAGGCGTCCGCGGCGGGTTCGAGCTGCTCGGCGGCGCGATACGCCTCGGCTGCCGCGGGAAAGTCCAGAGCGCGCGCGTAGGCTGCGCCGGCCTCGCCGAAGCGCGCGAGCTTTCGGTACAGGTCACCGGAGGTCGCGTGCTCGCCGGCCTTGTTGAGAAACTCCACGGCCTCGGCGTCCTTGCCCTGATCGCGGAGATACTCGCCCATCAGGCGCGCGGCGCCGATCTCGTCGCCGAGCCGCTCGAGCGCCTTCGAGGCCAGATCGCCGCGGTGCACGCGCAGGAACAGCTCCGCGGCGCGTTTGAAGTTGCCGGTCTGGTAGGCGATCTTCGCCGCGGGCCCGAATGACTCGGAGCGCACCAGGAGGTTCTCCGCCTCGTCGAAGCGCTCCAGCTTGGCCAGGATCTCGGCGGCCTTCTTGGCGATGCCGCGCATCTCCTTGGCCTTCTGGTCGCTCTTCGCGCCGGCGACGCCGCCTTCCTCGTTGAACGCCTGGATCAGACTCTCGGCCGCGGCCGCTTCCGCCCCGCCCTTCAGGTAGGCCTGGGCGGCGTGCCGGTGGAAGCCGACCTTCGAGTAGCACTTGCCGGCTTCCCGAAAGTTCTCGGCGCGTTCGAACATCTCGCCGGCGATCGAGTACTTCTCGGCCTCGAGGTAGCACTGACCGGCCCGCTCGTGCTGCCCGATCTGCGCGAAGACTTTCCCGGCCTGCTCGTGCTTGCCGAGCTTCCTGTACAGCTCGGCCGCCTCGTCGAAGCGGTTCTGATCGTGGCGGATCTCGGCTGCGCGGTGGAAGAGCTCGCCGCGCATGAAGACCTCCGCGGCCTCGTCCTTCATGTTGTGACCGGCGAGAAACTCGCCCGCGGCCTCGGCGCCCTTCTCTTCCTCGATCTGCGCGGCCTGCTTGAGATACTTCTTGCCCTCTTTGTTCGAGGGCGCGGCCTCGATCTCTTCTTCCCGCTCAGCGGGCGCGGCCTTCTTCGTGTGACCCGTGGCCTCGGCCTTGGCGGGCGCTTCCTTGTTGGCGGCCTTCGCCGGCTTCGAGCGCGCGGACTTCCTGCGGCGCTTGCCCCGCGGCAGCAGCGAATAGATGAGGAGCACGGCGCCGCCCGCGGCCAGCCCGATGTGCACGGGGCGCGCGCGCAGTGACTCGAGCTGGCCCGCGAGCACGTCGCCGATCACGCCGCCTGCCCCGCCCTTCGACGCCTGCAGCCGCAGCTGCGCCCGGAGCTCCGCGGAAACCTTGTCGCCGCCGCGCTCGATGAGCGCGCCCGACACTCCTCCCAGGAGCAATGGGAGGGCCAGAAGAAACGCGAATATCCGCAGGCCAGTGCGCACTTGCTAGAGATCGTCCGGAGCGCGGGTCTCGTTGAGCGCGCGCGTGCGGAAACCCGCGGCATGCGCGGCGCTCCTGGCGCGCCTGTTCAGGCGTGTCAGAGCAGCTTGTCTTGTCGGTGCGAGGCGGCGTGCGACTCTGCGCCCGGCGTCACACCGAAGTGTGCGTACGCGCGCTCCGTCGCCACGCGGCCGCGCGGCGTGCGATCGAGGTAGCCCTCCTGGATCAGGAATGGCTCGTAGATGTCCTCGATCGTGCCCCGGTCCTCGCCGATCGCCGCGGCGAGTGTGTCCAGACCGACGGGGCCGCCGCCGTACTTCTCGATCAGCGCGCGCAGCAGCTGCCGGTCCATGCGATCGAAGCCCGCCTCGTCGACCTCGAGCCGGCCGAGCGCGAAACGCGCCAGCTCGAGCGTGACCGCGCGCGAGCCGTCGACCTCCGCGAAATCGCGCACGCGGCGCAGCAGCCGGTTCGAGATGCGCGGCGTGCCACGCGAGCGCGTCGCGATCTCCGCCGCGCCGTCGGGATCCAGGGCGATGCCCAGGATGCGCGCGCTGCGCGCGAGGATGCGCACGAGATCGGCGGACGGATAGTAGTCGAGGCGCGCGATCACGCCGAAGCGGTCGCGCAGCGGCGACGTGAGCAGCCCGGCCCGCGTCGTCGCGCCGATCAGCGTGAAGCGCGGCAGGTCGATCTTCACCGTCTGCGCGCTCGGCCCCTGCCCGATCACCAGGTCGAGCTTGCCGTCCTCCATCGCGGGATAGAGGATCTCCTCGACCGCGGGAGCGAGTCGATGGATCTCGTCGATGAACAGCACCGCGTCGGGCTCGAGGTTCGTGAGGATCGCCGCGAGGTCGCCGGCGCGCTCGATCACCGGCCCCGCGGTGACTCGCAGCGGGGCGCCCATCTCGCGGGCGACGACGTGCGCCAGGGCGGTCTTCCCGAGCCCGGGAGGTCCGTAGAAGAGCGCGTGGTCGAGCGGCTCGCCGCGCTCGCGGGCCGCGCGAATGAACACGCGCAGGTTCTCGCGCAGGGCGTCCTGCCCGACGAACTCGTCGAGCGAGCCGGGGCGGAGCTTCTCCTCGACGCCTCGGTCCAGGTCCGCCGAGTCTCGCAGCGCGTCGCCGCGGCGCTCATCCGGTCGCGGCACGCAGCGCCTCCTTGATCAGTGACTCTAGCGCCGGTGACTCGGGCAGCGACTCGAGCGCGCGGCGCACGGCCTTCTCCGCGTGGGCGCGCGGATAGCCGAGATTCACCAGCGCGCTCTCCGCCGACGCGGATGCGTCGTCGCGCGCCGCGCCCGCGGACTCGGCGCTCGTGTCGATCGCACCCACCCGGTCGCGCAGCTCGACGACGATCCGCTCGGCGGTCTTCTTGCCGACCCCGGGAATGCCGACGAGCGCCGCCAGATTCCCCGCGCGCAGCGCCGCCACCAGCTTCTCGACCGGCAGCCCGGACAGGATCGCGAGCGCGAGCTTCGGCCCGACGCCGCTCGCGCCGAGCAACAGGCGGAACAGGGAGCGCTCGAGCTCCGTGCCGAAACCGAACAGCAGAAACGCGTCCTCGCGCACGTGCGTGTGCACGCGCAGGCGCACGAGCTTTCCCTCGTCGGGCAGCTCGAAGTACGTCGACAGCGGCACGCGCAGCTCGTAGCCGACGCCGTGCACGTCGAGCACGACCGCCTCGGGGCTCTTCTCCACCAGCGCACCCTCGAGCCGCGCGATCATGTGCGCCGCTCCGCCTCGAGCGCCGCCTGCGTGCGCGCCAGCGCGCGGCGCGAGAGCCCATGACACACGGCGACCGCGAGCGCGTCCGCTTCGTCGCTCGCCGGTGGCAACGCGAGGCCCAACAGTCGCTGCACCATGCGCATCACCTGCAGCTTCTCCGCGCGCCCGTAGCCAGTCACCGCCACCTTCACCTGCGCCGGCGTGTACTCGCCGGTCTCGAGCCCCGCGCATGCGCAGGCCGCGAGCGCCACGCCGCGCGCGTGACCGAGCACCAGCGCGGAGCGCACGTTCTTCGCGCTGAACACGGACTCGAGCGCCGCGGCTTGCGGCGCCAGCTCCTCGATCGCGCGCTCGAGCTCGCGCTGCAGGTAGGCGAGCCGCTCGCCGAGTGTCTCGCCGCGCGCGCGAATCGTCCCACCGCCGAGCCGCCGCAGCGAGCTGCCCTCGACACAGACCACGCCGTAGCCCGTGGCGTTGGAACCGGGATCGATTCCCAGGATCCGCACCCGACCCCCCGGTCGACTGACGACCGACCGCGAGTGTACCGCAGACACGCACGCAGGCGAGGAAGAGCGCAAGGAGAGCGCGAAAGCGCGGAGCTTCGCCCCGACACGGCTCGCCGGCCGGTGTCCCGCGGGGGGCCCCGCTACGAACTCGCGGCGGCGAGCAGCTCCTCGTCGGACATCTCGAAGTTCGAGAACACTTCCGACACGTCTTCGAGCTCGTCGAGCGCCTCGTAGAGCTTCAGCATCTGCTCCGCGTTCTTTCCCGAGAGCTTCACCGTCGAGCTCGGAACCATCGCCAGCTTCGCGCTGGCCGCCGTGAACGACTTCGCCTCGAGGGCCTCCTTCACGGCGGCGAAGTCCTCGGGGGCGGTCTGAACCGTCAGCGTGTCGCCGTCCTCGACGATGTCCTTCGCGTTCGCCTCGATCGCCGCTTCCATCAGCTGGTCGGCGTCGACGCCGCCGCGGTCGAACTCGAGCACGCCGAGGCGTTCGAACATGAACGCCACGCAGCCGGTCGCGCCAAGGTTGCCGGCGAAGCGGCTGAAGATGTTGCGCACCTCGGCGCCGGTGCGGTGGCGGTTGTCGGTGGTGGCGTCCACGATCACCGCCGCGCCGCCGGGCCCGTAGCCCTCGTAGCGGACCTCTTCGTAGTTGTCGCCGCCGAGCTCGCCCGTGCCCTTCTTGATCGCGCGCTCGACGTTGTCGCGCGGCATGTTGACGCCGCGCGCCTTCTGCATGGCGAGGCGCAGGCGCGGATTCGAGTCCGGATCGCCACCGCCGATCCCGGCGGCGATGCTGATCTCGCGGATGACCTGCGTGAAGATCTTGCCCCGCTTGGCGTCAGCGGCGCCCTTCTTCCGCTTGATCGTCGCCCACTTCGAGTGACCGGACATTGACGGACGCTCCTCGGGATTCGGCGAGGGCCTCGGGGATAACACCGTGCCCCGACTCGGTCAATCGCTTCAGTCGCCTCGGTGGGCTTGCCGATGAAATGCGCACGATCTCTCCCGATGATCGCGCGGGCACCCTACCCGCGCTCCGGAGCGCATGCAGGAATGGGCAAGGACGTCACGATCGGCATCGATCTCGGCACGAGCAACTCGTGCGTCAGCACGATGCTCGATGGAAAGCCGACGGTGCTCGGCAACAAGAAGGGCGAGCGCGTCATCGCGTCCGTCGTCGCCTTCCACGAGGGCGGCAAGATCGAGGTAGGGAACAGCGCGAAAGCGCGTATCATCCTCGACCCGAAGCACACCGTCTCCTCCGCCAAGCGCTTGATCGGCCGGTACTTCTTCAGCGAGGAAGTCCGCAAGGCGCGCGCGGTCTGCAAGTACGAGATCGTGCCCGGCGAGAACCACGGCGTCCGCATCAAGATCCGCGACGAGGAGTTCTCCCTGCCCGAGATCTCCGCGTTCGTGCTGAAGGAGATGAAGGCGATCGCGGAAGGCGCCCTCGGCCGGCCCGTCTCGGGCGCCGTGATCACCGTGCCCGCGTACTTCAACGACAACCAGCGCCAGGCGACGAAGGACGCGGGCCGCATCGCCGGTCTCGAGGTCCTGCGCATCCTGAACGAGCCGACCGCGGCGGCGCTGTCTTACGGCTACGGCAAAGAGCTGCGCCAGAAGGTCGCGATCTACGACCTCGGCGGCGGCACCTTCGACGTGTCGATCCTCGAGATCGGCAAGGACGTCTTCGAGGTGCTCGCCACCGCCGGCGACACCTACCTGGGCGGCGACGACTTCGACGACCGCGTGATCGATCTGCTGGCGGACAAGGTCCAGTCCGAGCACGGCGTGAACGTGCGCACCGACATGTACGCGTTCGCGAAGCTGCGGATGGCTGCGGAGGCGGCCAAGATCGAGCTCGCCGAACGCGAGGAGTCGCACATCGCGATTCCCGATCTCGCGCAGCACGACGGCAAGTCGATCGGGGTCCAGTACCGGCTCACGCGCAAAGACTTCGACAAGCTGATCCGCGACCTGATCCTGCGCACCTTCAAGGTGTGCGACGAGGCACTGCAGCAGGCGAGCCTGACTACGCGCGATCTGAACGGCGTGATCCTGGTCGGCGGCCCGACGCGCCTGCCCTCGATTCGCAACGCCGTGCGCGACTACTTCCAGCGCGAGCCCGAGACCGACATCAATCCGGACGAAGTCGTCGCGATGGGCGCGGCCATCCACGCCGCCTCGCTCGCCGCGCCCGAGGCGGGCAGCTATCTGCTCGACGTCACGCCGCTCACGCTGCGCATGGGCATCGCGGGCGGGCTGTCGGAGCCGATCATCGAGCGCAACAGCCCGGTGCCGATCGATCACATGCGCGTCTTCACGACCGTGCGCGACCACCAGCAGACGATCGCCGTGCGCATCTATCAGGGCGAGTCACGCCAGTCCGAGGGCAACACGTTGCTCGGCGAGTTCGAGTTCTCCGGCTTCGCGCCGGGACCGCGCGGCGAGGTCAAGATCGAGGTCACGTTCTCGATCAGCACCGAGGGCATCGTGAAGGTGCAGGCGCGGGACCCGAAGACCGGCGCCGAGGCGTCGACCACCGTGTCGATGTCGAGCGGTCTCTCCGAAGACCAGATCCAATCGATCATCGCGAAGGGTCGCACCAGCGACGTCGCGCCGGCCGCGACACCAAAGCGTGTCGCCGCCGACAACGCGCCCGAGCCGCTCGCCCAGCTCGAGGAGGCCGACGACGGCCTGCTCGACCTGCCGGCGCTCGAGGTGGACGCACGGGACATGCTCGAGAAGCCGGACGCCGAGCAGCCGCTATTCGGCCGCGTCGGCGGCGACCTCGGCGGCGAGCCGCTCGAGCCCGCCCGCGACGCGCCTCCGCTCGGCGGCGCGCGCGACATCGAGCTCGACGAGATTGCCGCGGATGCGGAGATCGAGGACGACGACCTGGTTCTGGGCGACGACTGACGGAGGGCGGGCAAGAGTGACTGCCTCCGACACGAGCCACCAGGAGATCAAGGCGCTCGCGCGCGTGATCGATCGGGTCGACTACTACCGGCTGCTGAAGCTCGAGCCGGGCGCGAACAGCGACGCACTGCGCAGCGCATATCACGACGCGCGCCGCCGCTTCCACCCCGACGCGTACCTCGCGCAGCCCGAGGACGTGCGCAACGCGGTCGACGTGATCGCGCGGCGCATCACCGAGGGGTACATGGTGCTGCGCGACCGCACGCGCCGCGCGGCGTACGACTCCGCGCTGTCCAACGGTCAGCTGCGCTACAACCCGGAGCTCGAGCAGGAGAAGCGCACCGAGGCCGACGCCGCGCGCGGCACGACGCCGAACGGGAAGCGCTACTTCAATCTGTTCCTCGAAGAGGAACGCGCCGGAGATCTCGTGAAGGCGCACGCGCACCTCAGGACCGCGGTCACGTTCGAGCCGAAGAACTCCGCGCTGCGGGCCAAGCTCGAGGCGATCGAAGCGCAGCTCAAAGAGCAGCGGAAAAAGGCCAAGCCCACGATCGTTTGACCCGCACATTGCCGCTGGCGCAGAATCGACGCCGTTCTCCTGTCGTCGAGAGGTGTGCCATGCCCGAGGCTGCAGCGGCCGCTAAGAAGCCGCTTCCGGTAGTTCCCTTTCTGAAGATCCCCGAGAAGGGCGAGCCCTATCTCGAAGGTGTGCGCTGTAGCGCGTGCAAGTCCGTGTTCCTCGGAGCGCGCGACGTGTGCGCGAACTGCGGCGCGCGCAAACAGCTCGAGGCGCTCCGGCTCTCCAACAAGGGGGAGCTGTACGTCTTCTCGATCACCCATCGCTCGTTCCCGGGCATCGAGACACCGTACGTTTCCGCGGTAGTCGATCTCGACGGCGGCGGAACGGTGAAGGGGAACCTGATCGGGATCGAGCCCGACCCCAAGAAGATCAAGATGGGGATGCGGGTCGACGTGGTCTACCAGATCGCGCCGCGCAAGGATCGCGAAGGCAACGAGTATCTCACCTACTACTTCCAGCCCGCGAAGAGCTGAGAGGGGGAAACGAGCATGAGCGACGTCTACATCCTCGGCACGGACATGATCAAGTTCGGGAAGTTTCCGGACCGCAGCGTGCCGCAGATCGGCGCCGAGGCGGCGCTGCTCGCGCTGGACGACGCCGGACTCACGATCCACGACATGGAAGCGCTCTACTGCGGCAACCTGATGCAGGCGAGCGGGATGGTCGGCCAGCGCATCCTGCAGCAGATCGGCCAGACGGGAATCCCGGTCGTGAACTGCGCGAACGCCTGCGCGACGGGCGCGACCGCGTTCCGCGAGGGCTGGACCGCGATCAAGGCCGGCCTCTACGACCTGGTGCTGTGCGTCGGCGTCGAGCAGATGGCGGGGGCCGGCTTGCTCGGTGGCGGCGGCGGCGGCAAGGGCATCCCGACCGAGGGTCTCCTCGGCTCGGGCACGATGCCCGCCGTGTTCGCGGAAGCGGGCATGGAGCACTCTCGTAAGTACGGCACCACGTTCGAGCAGTTCGCCAAGATCTCCGTGAAGAATCACTGGCACTCCACGATGAACCCGAAGGCGCGCTACCAGATCGAGACGCCGCTCGAAGAGGTCATGAACGCGGAGATGATCTCGTACCCGAACACCAAGCTGATGTGCTCGGTGAACGTGGACGGCTCGGCGGCCGCGGTGCTCGCCAGCGAGAAGAAGGCCAAGCAGCTCGGCCTGAAGCGCGCGGTGAAGGTGAAGGCGTCGATCCTCACCAGCGACCGCTTCACGCAGCGCGACCTCACCATGCCCGACGTCAACACGTGCACGCGCGAGGCCGCGAAGAAGGCCTACGAGATGTCCGGCGTCGGTCCCGACGACATCAACCTGATCGAGCTGCACGACTGCTTCGCGACCGCGGAGATCCTGCACTACGAGAACCTCGGCATCTGCAAGGATGGCGAGGCCGGACGCCTGATCGACGAGAAGCAGACGTACCTCGGCGGCCGCATCCCGGTGAACGTTTCGGGCGGGCTGCTGTCCAAGGGACATCCGCTCGGCGCGACCGGCATCGCGAACATCTACGAAATCACCACGCACCTCCGCGGCGAAGCCGGCAAGCGCCAGGTGCAGGGCGCGAGACATGGACTCACTCACGTGATCGGTCTCGGCTCCGCCTGCGCCATCCACGTCCTCGAAAAGGTCAGCGCCTGATTGACTACGCTCGGCTGCGCCTCGCTGCGCGCTCGCTCAACTCGCTTGCGCGCCGGCCGCGAAGGCGGCTTCGCGTCCGGCGGTCGAATCAAACTGTTTCAGATAGGAGACGGACATGAGTGACTACACCATGACGATCGATGGGAAGGCCGAGTCCGCTCAGGGGACGTTCGGCGTGATCAACCCCGCGACGGAAGACATCTTCGCGCGTCCGCCGGAGTGCACGCGCGCGCAGCTCGACGCGGCGATGGAGTCGTCGCAGACGGCCTATCGCTCGTGGAGCAAGGACGAGGCGCGCCGCCGCCAGGCGCTGCTCGACATCGGCGCCGCGATCCAAGCGCGCGGCAGCGAGCTCGCGCCGCTCTTGTCCCAGGAGCAGGGCAAGCCGGTCGACAAGGCGATGCAGGAAGTGTTCGGCGCCGCGATCTGGTTCCAGTACACGGCGTCGCTGCAGATTCCGGTCGAGACGATCCAGGACGACGCGCAGCGCCGCATCGAGATCCACCGCCGGCCGCTCGGCGTCGTCGCCGCGATCACCCCCTGGAACTTCCCGCTGATGCTCGCGGTGTGGAAGATCGCGCCGGCGCTGCTCGCCGGCAACACGGTCGTGATCAAGCCCTCCCCCTACACGCCGCTCACGACCTTGAAGCTCGGCGAGATCCTGCGCAGCGTGGTTCCGCCCGGCGTAGTGAACGTGGTCTCGGGCGGCAACGAGCTCGGCGGCTGGATGACGAGTCACCCGGTGCCGCGCAAGATCTCGTTCACCGGCTCGGTTGCGACCGGCAAGCGCGTCGCCGCCGCCGCCGCGCCCGACCTCAAGCGCACCACGCTCGAGCTCGGCGGCAACGACGCCGCGATCCTGCTCGG
>WNFL01047072.1_pt1 | contig 10826 bp, 12 predicted proteins | sample 5400361 | NCBI WGS metagenome assembly WNFL01 (sample SAMN13153351, study PRJNA577476) | soil metagenome | isolation source: 40 cm soil on Douglas fir-dominated hillslope | place: USA:California | collected 2013-09-17 | reverse complement strand
GTGTAGGTCAGGCTCCACGAGAGCGGCGTGTGGTTCCGGATCCCCTCCGGCAGCAGCATGGGCGAGCCGTAGACGAGCTTCGCGAATGCGCCGGCCGCGAGCCAGATCGCGCACAGCCAGAGGGCCGGGCGCGCGAGGGGAGAGTCCTTCGTCTTGTCGTTCATCGTGGGGGAGATTGTATGGGCCCGGTCTACGCGGGTCTGCGCGGCGCGTGAGCGCCGCGTTCAGAAGATCGAGACCCGACTTCCGTCCGGGGCCAGCGCACAGGGCTGCGCAGTGTGCCACGCACGGCCGAAGAGCCGCCGATCCTGCGGCCGCAGCGTGCCGCGGAAATGCGCGCGCTGGGCGGGGTCGAGTTCCACTCCCAGCTCCGCGAGCCAGCTGTTCCAGAGCCCCGTGCGCACGGAACCGCGCTGGTGGATCCCGTCCCAGCCGATCGCCTCGCGCGGGATGCGCGCGAGCTGCGCGCCGCGCGCACGTGCGATCTCCGTCATGCGCACGTCGAGCTCGCGCGCCTCCGCGAGCACTCGTTCGCGCACGAGTGGACGGCCGCGGAAGACCAGCAGTCGCACGGCGTGGAAGAAGAAGGGCGAGAGCCGTTCGAGGCTCTCGAGCGGCAGTGCGGTCAGCGCGACGCGCCCTTCCAGGCGCGCGAGCACCTCGTCCACCCAGCCCGCGATGACCTTCGCGCTCGCGCCGTAGGCGAGGTCGTTTCCGACGTCGGTGACGAGCGCGTGCAGCGGCCCCCCTCCGCGCTCGAGCTCGGGCCACAGGCCGCACTCGAGGATCGGCGGCAGATCGCGCGCGAGGTAGCGGCTCCAGGCGCCGTACGAGCGGCCGTGGCCGGCGGCGACGAGCACCTCGGCCGGCCCGCGCAGCGCGCGCAGGACCCCGGGCAGCGCCATCCAGGCGTTGCTCGCGCCGATCACGCACAGACGCGCGCGAGCTTCTGCCACAGCCACTCCTCGCGGCCCCAGACCGGGTCCCAGATGCTCCAGTAGACGCCGCGCTCGAGCTCGGCCAGCGCGCGCGCGCCGACCGCGCCGGCGAAGAGCTCGAGCTCGCTCTCGAATGCGTTGTGGCCGGCGTAGACGCGCGCGCGGCCGCCGCGGCGGCTGACCGCGACGCCCGCACGAGAGCGCGTCCCGCGGCGGTAGCAGCGCGCCTGCAGGCCGCGCAGCTTTCGCGCAGCGGCTGAGCTGCAGAATCCGCTCGCGAACGCGCGCTGCTCGCAGCCATCGACGCCGTGGAGCGTCCCGGGCTGCGAGGCCAGCGTCAGGAAACCGGCGCGGTTGAGCCGTGCGAGCGCGGGGACGAGCGGCAGGCTCTCGGCATCGAGGCGCGGCGCTCCCCAGCCCGGAAAGCAGCGTTCGCGGCCTTCGACGAAGCGCGCCCCGAGCTCGCACAGCTCGTCGAAGCCCTGCGCGCGCTGCCAGCTCGATCGGCCCACGGCGCGATTCTAGGGACTTGCGCCGGCCGACGCGCGTCTGGCATCGTCCCGCAATGTCCCCGAAGACCCGCGCTCGCTGGGCGCTGCTCGCGGCCGCGGCCCTGTTCTCGACCGGCGGGGCGGCGATCAAGGGCACGAGCTTCCGCGGCTTCGAGCTCGCAGGCCTGCGTTCGGGCGTCGCGGTGCTGGCGTTCCTCGTATTCATGCCTGGGACGCGCGCGCGCCCGCACCCGCGCGAGCTCTGGGTCGCGCTGGCCTACGCCGCGACGCTGACGGCCTTCGTGCTGGCCAACAAGCTCACGACCTCGGCCAACACGATCTTCCTGCAGTCGACGGCGCCGCTCTACGTGCTGCTGCTCGCGCCGATCTTGCTGCGCGAGCGCATCCGCGCGCGCGACCTGCTCCTGCTGGTCGCGATCGCGGGCGGGATCGCGCTGCTCTTCCTGGACGGGCAGGCGCCGCTGCAGAGCGCCAGCGATCCCTCGTCGGGCAACCGCCTGGCGCTCTTCTCGGGCTTCACCTGGGCCTTGACGATGATCGGCCTGCGCTGGCTCGCGCGCGGGGTCGAAGGCTCGAGTGCGCTGGGCGCGGCGCTCTGGGGCAACGCCTTCGCGGCGCTCGCCTGCCTCTCTGCGGCCGGGGTGCGCGGCGAGCTCACGCTCTCGGAGGCCGGTCCGCAGAGCTGGCTCCTGGTCGGCTTCCTGGGCGTCTTCCAGATCGGGCTCGCCTACGCGCTGGTCTCCTCGGCCGTGAAGCACCTCGAGGCCTTCGAGGTCTCGCTGCTCTTGCTGCTCGAGCCCGTGCTCAACCCGCTCTGGACCTTCCTCTTCCAGGGCGAGCGGCCGGGCCTGCTGACGAACCTGGGCGGGGCGCTGATCCTGGGCGCGGCCCTGGCGCGCTCGTTCTTCGAGGCGCGCAGGGCCTGAGCTGCGTATCCTGGGCGCGACAGGAGGCCCGCATGCAAACGGCATCGCACGCACGCTTCGTCTGGCACGACCTGATGACCCGTGACGTCGAGGGCGCGCGCAGGTTCTACGGCACGCTCTTCGGCTGGAAGTTCGTCGGCGCGCAGGACCCCGAGGATCCGTACCTGCACCTGGAGTCCGCGGGCGTGATGTTCGGCGGCATGGTGACGCTGGCCCAGGCGGGGATCCCGCCGCACTGGATGGCCTACGTCGGGGTCGCGGACGTCGACGACTGCGCCCTGCGCGCCGTCCGCTGCGGCGGCAAGCTGGCCATGCCCCCCCGAGAGATTCCCGGCGTAGGCCGCTTCGCCGTGATCGGCGATCCGGCCGGCGCGCACCTCTCGCCCTTCCAGTCGCGCGAGCCCGGCGCCCCCGAGCGCGAGGTGCAGCCGGAGGACCGGCGCTTCTGCTGGGACGAGCTCTTGACGCCCGACGCGCCGCGCTCGGGCGCGTTCTACAGCGAGGTCTTCGGCTGGCAGGTGCAGGAGGTGCCCATGGGGCCGCACGGCACCTACTACCTCTTCAAGCGCGGCGCGCTCGACGCGGCCGGCATGATGCAGATGCCGGCCGACGCCGCGGCGCCCGCGCACTGGCTGGGATACGTGGCCGTGCCCGACGTCGACGCCGCCGCGCGGACGATCCGCGAGCTGGGCGGGAAGCTGTGGGTCGAGCCGCGCGACATCCCGGGCATCGGGCGCTTCGCCGTCGCCGCGGACCCGCAAGGCGCGAGCTTCGCGGTCTTCCGGCGCCTGACCAACGCCGCCTGAGCGCGCCCGCATGCACGAGCTGATCGTCACCTGGTTCGAGTGGGTCCGCGACTGGGGCTACCTCGGCGTCCTGCTCTTGATGGCGATGGAGTCCTCGATCCTGCCCGTGCCGAGCGAGCTGGTGATCCCGCCCGCGGCCTATTGGGCCTCGCAGGGCCGGCACGGCACGAGCCTCCTCGGCGTCGTGCTCGTCGGCACGCTCGGTTCCTACCTCGGCGCGGCGCTGATGTACGCGCTCTCGCGCTGGCTCGGCCGGCCGCTGGTGCTGAAGTACGGTCGCTTCGTGCGCATCACGCCGGAGAAGCTCGAGCGCAGCGAGCGTTTCCTCGAGCGCTACGAGCGCGGCGGCATCTTCTTCGCGCGTCTCCTGCCCGTCGTGCGCCACCTGATCGGCATCCCGGCCGGGATCGTGCGCATGCCCTTCCTCTCCTACAGCGCGCTGACGATCGTCGGCTCCGGCATCTGGTGCGCGGTGCTGGCCTGGTTCGGGCAGAAAGTGCTCGGCGAGGACCCCAAGCTGCTCGAGGACCCCGAGGCGCTGAGCCACGCGATCAAGTCCAACATGCTCTGGATCGTGGCCGCGATCGTGCTCCTGGCGCTGCTCTACTTCGCGATGCTGCGCCTGACGCAGAAGCGCACGGAGGCCCGAGCCTAGGGCTCAGTTGCTCTTGATGCGCATGTTGTAGAACGAGCGGTAGACGAAGACCGAGGAGACCAGGAAGCAGCCCAGGGCCAGGCCGTGCACCAGGCCCGGGTTGTCCTTCATCGCGACTGCCAGCTCGACGGCCAGCAGGCCGAAGAGCGTGGTGAACTTGATCACCGGGTTCATCGCAACCGAACTCGTGTCCTTGAACGGGTCGCCGACGGTGTCACCGACGATCGAGGCCGCGTGCAGCGGCGTGTTCTTCATGCGCAGCTCAGTCTCGACGACCTTCTTGGCGTTGTCCCAGGCTCCGCCGGCGTTGGCCATGAAGATCGCCTGGAACAGGCCGAAGAGCGCGATCGCGATCAGGTAGCCGATGAAGAAGAACGGGTCGACGAAGGCGAAGGCCAGCGTCGAGAAGAAGATGACGAGGAAGATGTTGAACATCCCCTTCTGCGCGTAGATCGTGCAGATCTCGACCACCTTCTTGGAGTCCTCGGTCGAGGCCTTCTTGGCGCCCTCGAGCTTGATGTTCTTCTTGATGAACTCGACCGCGCGGTAGGCGCCGGTAGCGACGGCCTGGGTCGAGGCGCCGGTGAACCAGTAGATCACCGCGCCGCCCATGATCATCCCGAGCAGGAAGCCGGGGTTCAGCAGCGAGAGACGCTTGAAGAAGTCGAGCTTGTAGGCCGCCTCGTTCTGGAGCGCCATGATCGTGGCGAAGATCATCGTCGTCGCGCCGACGACGGCCGTGCCGATCAGCACCGGCTTGGCCGTGGCCTTGAAGGTGTTGCCCGCACCGTCGTTCTCCTCGAGGAACTCCTTGGCCTTCTCGAAGTTGACCGCGAAGCCGAAGTCCTTCTGCAGCTCGGCCTTGACGTTGGGCACCTCCTCGATCAGCGAGAGCTCGTAGACCGACTGCGCGTTGTCCGTCACCGGACCGTAGCTGTCGACCGCGATCGTGACCGGGCCCATGCCCAGGAAGCCGAAGGCGACCAGGCCGAAGGCGAAGATCGGCGCGTAGCCGACGATGCTGCCGAGGTCGGCGGAGAGGTACCACGCGGCGCCCATCAGCACGGTGAAGACGACGCCCATCCAGTAGGCGCTGAAGTTGCCCGCCGTCAGGCCGGCCAGCACGTTGAGCGAGGCGCCGCCTTCCTTGGAGGCCTCGACGCACTCGCGCACGTGGCCCGACTTGGTCGAGGTGAAGACCTTGACCATCTCGGGGATGATGGCGCCCGCCAGCGTGCCGCAGGTGATGACCGCCGAGAGCTTCCACCACAGCGTGCCGTCACCCAGGGTCGGGATCAACAGGTACGAGGCGGCGAAGGTGATGCCGATCGACACGAACGAGGTCAGCCAGACCAGGAAGGTCAGCGGCGCCTCGAAGTCGAAGTGCGCCGCATTGCCGTAGCGCGCCTTCGAGACCTGCTCGTTGATCAGGTAGGAGACGCCCGAGGCGACGATCATCATCACGCGCATGGCGAAGAGCCAGACGATCAGCGCGGCCTGGGTGAGCTCCTTGCCGGCGCCCTCGGGGACCGCCAGGAGGATGAAGCTGATCAGCGCCACGCCGGTGACGCCGTAGGTCTCGAAGCCGTCGGCTGTCGGGCCGACCGAGTCGCCGGCGTTGTCCCCGGTGCAGTCGGCGATATCTTCATCAGGTCCGAGCCGATGTCGGCGATCTTGGTGAAGATGCCGCCCGCGATGCGCAGCGCCGAGGCGCCCAGCGACTCGCCGATGGCGAACCCCAGGAAGCACTTGTAGGCCAGCTCGCTGGGGATGAAGAGCAGCACGAACAGCATCAAGAGCAGCTCGATCGAGATCAGCAGCATGCCGATCGAGATCCCGGCCTTGAGCGGGATCTGGTAGACCGGATAGGGCTTGCCCTTGAGCGCGGCGAAGGCCGTGCGCGAGTTGGCGAAGGTGTTGATCCGGATCCCGAAGGCCGCCACCAGCACGCTGCCGGCGATGCCCACGAGCGAGAAACCGATGATCAGCGCCAGCTCGGTTGCCGGCTTGTGATGCACCAGGCCGAAGTAGGCCAGCATGATCGCGCCGATGAAGACCTCGAGCACGACGATGAACTTGATCTGCGTCGCCAGGTAGGTCTTGCAGGTTGCGTAGATCAGCTCGGAGATCTCGAGCATCGCCTTGTGGACCGGCAGGTCGCGCAGCTGCTTGTAGATCACCAACCCGAAGAAGATCCCGGCCACGCAGACCAGCAGCCAGGAAGAACGCCTTGGAGAGGTCGGGCAGCGCGAGGTCGAATTCGCTCTTCGAGTGCTCGGCGACCTGGGTCAGGGGGGCTAGGGCGCTGCTGCTGAGCGCCAGGGTGGACGAGAACATCGTGGCGGAATCTCCGTCAATCGAAGGGGGGCCCTGCCGGGGGGCAGGGCCCCCCGGAAACGAGGCCGAAGGTTGTACCGGCCGGGCCGCCGGAAGCCAAGCCCGGAGCGCCCAGGAGGCGCTTTCCCTGCCTCTTGGAGCGCTTCGGACCTCCGGGAATGCTCGCGGCCGACCCCTGCGGGACGGCCGCGCGTTGCGCCTGGCGGGGACCCCCGAGGGGGGCCGCCGGCCTGGGCTCACTGACGCTTGTTGGAGCGCAGTTCCTTGTATTTGAAGCCCGTGATCTTGATCTCGCAATCCTCGTCCAAGGCAAGCCCGATGCTGCCGAAGCGCTGGCGCGTGGCGCCGACTTCCATGTCCTCCAGGCCCTTGATGTCCGTGTTCGGCAGCTTGACGTTGAGCCGGCTGCCGATCATGCGCACTTCCATCGTGTAGGTCTGGCCGGGCTTGAACTCGGGGTCCTTGCCGATCGTGTTGACCGCGTAGTACTCCGAGCTGTCCATGCGGTTGTAGACCCGGAAGTAGATCTTGAAGTTGCCCTTGACCGGCGTGAAGTCGATCTGCGCGACGAAGTCCTTCAACTGGCGGCTGTCGCCGACGGAGAGCGAGCCGAGGCGGCCGCTGCCGGCCTTGGTGCCGACCGCGTGCAGCTGGCCGTCCTTGATCTGGAAGCCGACCAGGTCGGGGCTGTGGAGCCACTCCGCCTCGCTCGTGAGCGCGTCCTTCCAGGGCTCGCCGTCGATCACGCTCTGGTTGAACACAGCCAGCGCGATCGCATCCGAGTCCGCCAGCAGCGTCTTGTAGAGATCCGTGTACCACTTCTTGCGGTCGGCGTCCTTCGAGCCGCGCAGCGTGTTGTCGAGCGCGTTGCGGATCTCGATCTCGGCCGTCGTGAAGGCCGTGAGCGCCTCGCGCGTCTGGCCCTTGGCCTTGGCGTCGCTCATCAGCTTGGAGAGATAGGCCCTGTCGATCTTCTCGCGCGCATCCGCCAGACGCTTCTTGTACTCGTCGTCCATCGGGATGTTCGAGAGCTTCTCGTTCAGGTCCTGGCCCGTGCGCCGCGCGGACTTGATCGTGTCCATCGGCTGGCTGTCCGCGCTCTCGGCCGTCTTGACCAGACCGTCGAGGCGCGAGTTCATCTCGCCGCGCTCGGTCGCGTTGTCGATCGTGCGCTGGGCGAGGCTCATCATGCGGGCGATGTTGCCCTCGATGCGCGAGCCCTTCCAGAGCGCCTTGTTCTCCGGCTTGTTGCAGATGTCGAGGATCTGGCGCGCGTCGACTTCCTTGAGCGGATCAAGGTGCTTGACCTCGTTCTCGAGGTCGTCGAGCGACTTCTCGTAGGCGGCATCCTTGTCGGCGATGATCTTCCTCTGGTAGAGCGTGTTGCCGAGGAAGATCGCCGCGGCCAGGAACAGCACGCCGCAGACGATCCAGACGTAGGTCATCGTCTTGCTCTCGCGCTGCTTGAGCAACTCGACCTCGCGCTTGACGTCGGGCGAGAGCTCCGTGTGCGGGTGCGCCGTGCCGCGCCGCGCGGCCATGCGTTCGGCGGCGCTGGGCGTGCCCGCGGCCGCGGCCGCGGCGGCGACGCGCGCGCGGGGCGTGATCGTGGTCGCGGGCTTGGCTGCGGGAGTCGCCGCAGGGCGCGCCGCAGCCGCCGCCAGCTTCGGGTCCGCGGCGGCCCTCGCGGCCGCGTCGGCCTGTGCCTTGCGCTGCGCCAGCAGGCGCTCCTTCATGCTCGGGCCCTGGGAGGCGCTGGCGTCGGGTGAGTCGCTCTTGTCCATGGACATCGTGGTCTGCGTGCTCCGGTCAGGAGGACGGGGGGGGAGTCGGGGGAGACGTCTTGCGCGCCTGCTGCAACGTCATCAGCCGGCGGATGTGTTCGCTGGCACTGGGGGGGGCAGGGCGCTTGGATTTGGCGAGCAATAGTAACAGCCGGGCCAGGAAGAGCGCGAGTCCGACCACCGCCAGGAGCAGGACGATCGGATGGCTCAGGATTCCCAGCTTGTTGGGCTCGTCAGCGGGGTGGATGGCCTTGGCGACGATGTAGGGGACCTCCCAGGTCCGCCCGTCGTTGTCCTCGAACTTGACCGTACGGTAGAAGACCCCCTCGACGTCCCAGGCGTCGTAGTTGGTCTGGATCGGCGGCGGCTCGGAGAGCAGGTCGACCACGACCTTTTCGCTCTTGTCGGGCTGGCTCAGGTAGCCGCGCCAGACGTCCTTGATCCCGAGCACGGGCGAGTCGAGCTTCGTCGCGCGCAGGCCGGCCACGAGGCCGCGAGTGCGCACCCACGCGCCGCGCCAGCCGTCCGGGTCCTTGACCGCGCCCTCGTAGTCGAGCCAGCGCTGGGCCTTCTTCGCGATCTCCTCGGGCGTGTAGGGTTCGATCTCGCGGATCAGCGTCGTGTAGCCCGAGGTCTCGCGGAAGCCCTCGCCGTTCTTGGTGTCGAGCAGCGCGCCCTGGAAGCGGGTCTGCAGGTTCTGCTCGCGCAGGACGGGATCGGGCAGGATCGGCGCGCCCGCGAGCGAATGGGCCGCCTCCTCCGCGGCGAGCTTCTGCTCGGCGTCGATCCGGTTCCAGTAGATCATCAGGCCGCCCATGCCGACCATCACCAGCAGGAAGATCAGGCCGCCCATGCGCCGGAACTCGGGCGTCGCCCAGAAAGGCGGCTGCGGCGGCCGGTCGAACAGCCGCCGGCGGGCCTCCCTTCCGGCGGAGTCGGGTTCTCGGTCATGGGTCGCTCCTGCTAGCTAGTGTCCGAGGGAGCCTGGAGTACGGAAAAACAGGCCGCGCGTGACCAGCCAGGGCACCACTCTCGCCGGGTCGGGCCCCGGATGCCAGTCCGCCCTGCCGGGGAGCTAGGGGGGCCCCCGGGCGAACTCCAGGTGCTCGATACCGAGCTCCCGGGCGAGGTCCACGACCTCCACCGCGGCGGCCCAGGGCACGCCCGGCTCGGCGTCGAGGATCAGGGGCTCTGCGGGCCCATGGCGCGCGAGCTGCGCTCCCTGCGCCTCGCGCAGGAGGCCCGCGAGCTCGTCCATGCTGTGCAGATCGCGGTGGCCGAGGCGCCGCGTGATCGCACCCGTCGCGGGCTGCCAGCCCAGGATCACGCGCAGCTCGGTGGGCGTTTCGACGCTGCCCGCGCCCGTGCCGCGCTCCTTCGGCAGCCAGGTGTCCAGGCGCGACTCGCTCGGCCGCACGTGGAAGCTGGCGAGGAAGAAGACGCACAAGCAGAAGATCACGTCGACCATCGGCACGACGTTGACGGGCAGGGGATTGTCTTCGGAGTCGGATCCGGCCATGGTTCGGGCGCCTCCCGGCGCTCAGCGCCGCCGCGCGGCGGCGAGCTCGAGTCGAAAGATCCCGTTGGCCGCGGCGCTCTGGAAGAGCTGCTGCAGCGCGCCGTAGGGCGCGTGCTCGTCGGCGCGCACGAGCAGGTGCAGCTCCGAGGGCGTCCCGCCGGCGTCCTGCGCCGCGCCCGCGAACGTCTGCTCGAGCTCGGCAGGCGAGCAGTCCTGGCCGAGCACGGTGCGCTTCCAGTGGCGCGCGTCGCGGCACTCGCCGCCCTGCTCGTGCAGCGCGCAGGTCCCCGGCGCAGCGTCGTGGCGCACGTTGGCCACCAGTTGGCGGATGCCCGGCGCAGGCTGCTCGAGCGGCACGTCGGCGCGCGGCAACGCGAGCTCGCTCGCTTCGCGCTGGCTCATGTCCGCGCCGAGCATGAAGAACAAGAGCAGCAGGAACATGATGTCGATCAGCGGCACGACCTGCAGCGCGAGCTCGCGCTGCGGCACGCGCCCCCTCCGGCGGGCTTCGTTCATCGGGCAGCTCCTTGGCGAGAGACCGCAGGAACTACACGCGCTGGTCCCTCGTGCTACCGCGATTCCGGCCGGAACATGCTGCGGGCCGGGGAATGCCCGGCCCGCGCCCGTCCCCTGCCGCGTGGAACGCGCTACTTCGCGGGCGGCGTGTCCGCCGTGCCCATCGCGAACTCGAGGTTCTTGATCTCGAGCGCCTTGCCGATGTTGACCACGGTCATGATTTCCTTCCAGGGCACGTTCGCTCCGCCGTCGATGATCAGCGGGATCTCGGGCTTGTTCTTGGCCTTGAAGTCCTCGTGCGCCTCGCGGATGCACTGCTCGAGCTCGGTGTCGTCCTTGACCTTCTTGTGCAGGTACTGGCGCGTCAGGATCCCGGTCGACTGGTCCCAGGTCATGATCACGCGCATCTCCTGCAACGGACCCGGATCGGGGGCGCCGCCTTCGCCCTTGTCCTTCGGCAGCCACGAGTCGAACTTGCCTTCGGTCTCGCGGAACTTGAAGGAGCACATGAAGAACACGCACAGGCAGAAGATGATGTCCACCATCGGCACGACGTTGATGGGTAGAGGGTTGTCTTCTGCTTCGCCGCCACCGGCCATGGGATCACCGCTTCGTGGATCGGGGTTGAGGTCAGGGGTTGGAGGGGGGGGAGTCCGGCGCGGATCACTTGTCCGGCAGCGGCTTGTTCGCCGCGAGCTGGATCTTGTAGATGTGCGCCAGACCGGCGTACTCGGTCAGCTTCTGCACGTCGCCGTAGGGCGCCTTCTCGTCGGCGCGGATCAAGAGGAAGAGTGCCGAGAGCTTGGTCTTCGCCACCACGTCCTCCTGCGGCT
>WNFL01217194.1_pt1 | contig 10827 bp, 13 predicted proteins | sample 5400361 | NCBI WGS metagenome assembly WNFL01 (sample SAMN13153351, study PRJNA577476) | soil metagenome | isolation source: 40 cm soil on Douglas fir-dominated hillslope | place: USA:California | collected 2013-09-17 | reverse complement strand
GCCGACCGGCTGGAAGCGGTTCAGATTTCGGCCGCCGGCGAGGCAGTGCTCAAGAGCTTCGAACAGCGCATCGGCGCCCTTGTCGAGAAGCTGGCAAATTTCGCCGCTCAATCGGAGCGCCGGGACGGGTCCGATCGCCGGATGGACGAGTTGCTCGCGCAACTGCGGGAGTTGCGCGAGCAGAACGAAAGCAGGCTTGCGGCGATCCATCAGCAGATCGCCACGAGTGCAGCAGACATCATCAGCAGTCCCTCGCAGTCCATACGCCGCGACGTCGCATCGCTGAAGGAAATTCAGACTTCGGTGGACCGGAGGACCCAGGACACGTTCGAGGCCGTCTATGGCACAATCGAACAGATGGTGGATCGCCTCGCCGTTATCGAGGATGAGCTTCGGGATCGCCATTTGGCCCCGGAAGCCCCAACCCTTGCGCCGTCGGCGGCACCGGGCGCCGGCGGCGCCGCGCCTGCGCCCGCTCTTGAACCTCAGGGCGGGCATGAGTGGGTCGCCCTCGCCCCATCCGATATTTTACCCCCTCATCCGTCCGCGACGACGGCGAGGCTGCGTCATCCTGCCGTTCCGGACTTTGCTGCCGCCGCTGATGCGTCTTTCGAGCCGGACTCCGGCGCCAATCGGATCCGGGCCGTAGCCGATGCGATTGATCGGATCGCGGCGTCCGAAGCCGTGAACGGCATCGCCAAGACTGCCGAAACTGCAGCGCCGGTGCGGGCCAAATTTGTTGCGGCGGCGCGCCGAGCCGCCCAGGCCGTCGTAAGCGAGCACAAGGTAACGGATCCGTTCGAGAAACCTGGCCGGGACGCTGCGCAGAATGTCCTCATCGGCTCGCTATTGGCGAGGTTGAGGCCGCGAACAAAATCCGTCGTTCTTGGCGTCAGCATGGTCTTGCTCATGGGCGGCGCACTCCGCCTCGCGCCGGTTTTTTTTCACACTCCCGCGGGTGAGGAACAGGTTCGGCCGGCAAACGCACTCCCGGATGAGGCCACGCCTGGACTGGCGCCGGGGTGGGCCGTTCCGCCCGATTTGGCGGCGCCCGCCACGATTGCGACTTCGGCGGCCACCCAAACACCAGCCGACTCACCCTTCCCTCCCCCACTTGCGGAGGAGGCAAGGGTGGCGGCGGCTTCTTCGCCGATGCCAAATGCGCTGCTCCAGGGGACGGCGGATCGTGCCCCGGCGTCGCGATACACTGCCTCGGCCGCGCCGGATCTAACGGCAATGCCCTTGCCGCCGGCGATCGGCGGCAAGGCGCTGCTTGCAGCCGCTTCCGCGGGCGACCCCAGTGCCTGCTATGAAATAGCCATTCGGTTTGCCCAGGGCCGCAATACAACCCCGGACCTCGCCATGGCAGCGGCATGGCTGGAGCGTGCCGCGCGGGGCGGCCTGGCGCCTGCTCAATTCCGCCTTGGCAGCATGTACGAAAAAGGGGTCGGAGTGAAGAAAGACCCCGCGGAGGCGCGTCGCCTCTATGTGGCGGCTGCCGACAAGGGGCATGCCAAGGCGATGCATAATCTCGCCGTACTCTATGCCGCAGGCCTCGACGGCAGGCCGGACTATGCGGCCGCGTCGCAGTGGTTCCGCCGGGCCGCCGCCCATGGCATCATCGATAGCCAGTACAATCTCGCGATCCTGTACGCACGCGGCGCCGGCATCGAGCGCAACCTTGCGGAATCTTACAAGTGGTTCGCGCTGGCGGCAAAAGGCGGCGATAAGGACGCTGCTCGCAAGCGCGACGAGGTCGCCGTGCGGCTTGACCCGAAGCAACTCGAAAGCGCCAAACTGAACGCAGCGTCTTTTGTGGCTGTGCCGCAACCCGATGAAGCGACCGCGATCAAAGCGCCGGCCGGCGGTTGGGACGAGGTGGTTGCGGCTGCGACAACAAAATCCAAGCCGCTCGTCACGCCAGAGCGTTTCCCCGGAAAGTAGTAGGATAAAGCGGTGAGGCCAGGAGCGCCTTTCCCAGCGGGAAGGCGAATTCTTGATGTTGGCGGCCGAAAAGGCTTTGCGTTTGGGCCGCAACTCGATACCGATTGAGGTTAAGCCAGCCGCCGCGAGCCTGTGGCGCGCCGCCCGTCACCGCAAATCCGGTGCCTCATTCGTCGCACCGTCTGGTTGAGACTGTGGAAATCTACCTCCCGATCGCCGACCTGCCGGTCAATGTATTTTTGCTGTTGGGAATGGGGCTGGCGGTCGGCTTCATTTCCGGCATGTTCGGCATCGGCGGCGGATTTCTGATGACGCCGTTGCTGATTTTTGTCGGCATTTCGCCCGCGGTCGCAGTCGCGACCGTATCGACCCACATTGCGGCTTCCTCGTTCACCGGCGCCGTGGCGTATTGGCGCCGCCGGGCGATCGACGTCGCGCTCGCCTTGATGCTGCTCGCCGGCGGGATCATGGGGACGATATCGGGGGTGTTGCTGTTCACGGCGCTGCGCCGGCTCGGGCAACTCGACATCGTGATCGGGCTCTCCTATTTGCTCCTGCTCGTGTCGGTGGGCGCCATGATGGTGGCCGAGGGACTGCGGGCGATACTGCGCGCGCGGCAGGGCAAGCCGGTGGAACTGCGCCGCCCGGGGAGCCATACCTGGATCCATGGTCTGCCGCTAAAAATCAGGTTCAAGCAATCAAAGATATACGTGTCGGCGATCCCGGTCGGTGCGATCGGGTTCATTATGGGATTTATCGGCGCCATCATGGGCATTGGCGGCGGCTTTCTGCTGGTTCCGATGCTGATCTATTTTCTGCGCGTGCCCACCAATGTGGTTATCGGCACCTCGATGGTGTTGACTTTGATCACCATGGCGTCCGCAACAATTCTGCATGCCGCGACCAATCACCTTGTCGACGCGGTGCTTGCCCTGGTGCTGATGGTCGGAGGCGTGACAGGAGCTCAATTCGGCGCCCGAGCCGGCCAGAAGATGCGCAGCGAGCGCCTGCGCCTTCTGCTCGGAATCCTGGTTCTTGCGGTCGGACTGCGATTCGCGTTCGACCTGATCGTGGCCCCGGACGACCTCTACACGATCCGTACCATCGGGGACTCGCCATGAAGCGGACCTCCCGAGCGCGTATCGCGGCCGTCTGCGCAATGGCATCGCTGCTGTTTGCGCTTTCGGCGCTGCCGGCGGGCGCGGAACGCCTCGTTTCGTCGCTATCGAGCCATATCGTCAAGATCACCTCGAACTTTACTGGCGTCGAGCTCACTCTGTTCGGGACGGTCGAGAACGATCAGGCGACGGTGCCGCACAACGGCTATGATATTGTGGTGACCGTGACGGGCCCGCGTGAATCCGCGGTGGCTCGCCGCAAGGAGCGGATCTTCGGCATCTGGATCAACGCGCAATCGCGAACTTTCGTCGACGTGCCGTCCTTCCTGGAGGTGCTGGCGACCCGTCCATTCGAAAACATCGCCGACGCCGAGACGCTGCATCGCGAGCAGGTCGGCATTGCCAATATATTGCTGCCGCAGCAGATCGGGCCTGACATTGCGGACGTTATTCCGAACGATCAATTCCGCCAGGCGTTCGTGCGCATCAAGCACGAGCGCCAGCTTTATGGCGAGATCACGAACGGGGTGACGTTCCTGACGCCCACGCTTTATCGCGCCTCGATTTTCGTGCCGGCCGAAGCGCTGGTCGGAAATTACGATGTCGACGTCAAGCTTTTCGCCGACGGCGCGGCGATCGCCCGCACCAGCTCCGCGTTCGAGCTCGTGACGGTCGGCGTCGAGCGCTTCATTGCCAGCGCTGCGGTGGATCACGGCCTTGCGTACGGCGTGGCGACCGCCATGATGGCGGTGATGACAGGCTGGCTCGCGTCGATCGTTTTCAGGCGGGATTGACGTGCATCCCATCGTTCTGATGGGCGGAGATGTTTCGTTCGGTTGCACACGCTGTTCGGGGCGGGTTCAGGGTCAACAGCCGACATTTAGGAGCGAGTATTTTATAAGAACTTTCCCCACGCCCGCTCTGTAGCCCACCAAATGATCTTGCTCCCAGCGAGAATAAGAACCCCCAAAAAAAGCCATGTGTAAAGGTCGGTAGAAACGATGCCGGATGCCAGCACCAGTACGGGCGCGATCATGGCGAGATAATAAGGTCCCGTGTAGCGGCAGTGCCTACGTCCGCAGCGCCTTGCATTCAGAATGCACGCCGTTCCCATCCAGGAGAGCGCGATGATCCAAATGGCGGCTCGAACCGTCACCGGGACGAGCAGACCGGCGAGGATCGCGGCTTCAGGAATCCACCACGCTAAAAGGCTGGTGCGCGGGGTGCGCAGCCAATCACGTGAGCGTTGAATCCTATCGCTCGTCATGACAGCTCACCCGGCACAGCAAGAAGCCGCGCCTGCCTCACCCGAACGCTCGGCCTGAACCGGCGGACAGGGCACGGAACCGTAAGAACAAAACACGCAACAATCGCCAGCCTTCGGCTTTAGACGCGTACCGCAAGCCGCGCAGTTATAGAAAAACTGACAGGCATCCGTTGGCATTGTCTCGGTCGCTTTGTAGCGACAATGGGGGCATGTGATCACGGATTCAGGAATCATGGGATTTCCTAAAGCATGGAACCGACATCCGACGCTGCGGTCGGATACGCGAACATCGTTGATTTGAGATCATTGACCGTCAGGTCGTGACGAATTGCCAATCCAAGCAGGTTGATCAGTTCGTCGGCATGCGGCCCGACGAGGTGCGCACCGACTAGCCGGCCGGTGCTTTCGTCCACCAGCGTCTTATAACCGTAGACGGATTCACCGACGCGCCGGGCCGTATACCAGTCCGGCACCATGCCGGAATTCACACGCAGGTGAGGGGTCTGCCGGCGTGCCATCGCTTCGGAGAGGCCGACAGCGGCGATCGGCGGCAGCGTGAAAGCGACGCTCGGCACGCCGCGATAGTCTGGCCGTTGGCGATTGCCTTCGAGAATATTGGCCGCCACGACCTTGGCGTCGTGGCTCGACACGGGTGTCAGCGGTGGCCCTTTCGCTGCCGCATCGCCGGCTGCGTAGACAGTCGGATTGGAAACGCTTTGCAGAAAATCGTTGAGCCGAAGCCGCCCCTTCTCGGCTGCAACATCCGCGGCGGGTAAATTCAGTTCGTCAATATCCGGAATACGTCCGGCGGCGTGAACCACGAGATCTGCTTCCACGGCGGTCTCGCCTTCCGGCGTTTGCGTGTGCACGCGATATTCATCGCCCGCGCGTTCGACTGCTGTAACGGCATTTTTCGTCCGCACGTCCACGCCGATCTCGCGGAACTTCTCCATCAGCCAGCCAACCAGCTGGGGATCGAAATACGGCAGCATCCGCTCGCCACGCTGAAGCACGGTCACCTTGGCCCCGGCGCGCGCCGCGATGTGCGAGAACTCGGCGGCAACGTAACCGCCGCCAACCATGACGATACGCTCGGGCAACCGTTCCAACTCCATGAACGCATCGCTCAAGGTCAGGTGCTCTGCGCCCGGAAACCCCAAGGACGTCGGTCGCGCCCCGCTTGCAATCAGGATATGGCGTCCTTTCAGGATATGGCCGCCGACCGCGACCATATCAGGCCCGGTGAAGCGCGCCGCACCATTGAAGGCATTGATGCCTTGCTTTGCGAATCCGGCCTCGCGTCTCGCAGGCACCGGATCGGTGAAGGTGCGCTTGAAGGCGATCAGCTCTTTCCAATCGATGCGCAATTCTCCGGCGACGCCGTGGCCCTGCATGCGGCGCGAAAGATCGATCGCCTCGGCACCACTGACCAGCATTTTCTTGGGATCGCAGCCCCGTAGCGCGCAGGTGCCGCCAAACGGGCGATGATCGATGATCGCCACCGAGCGTCCTGCCTTGCGGACGCGTCCCGCCGCCGTCTGTGCTGCGGTGCCGGTGCCGATCACGATAAGATCAAATTCATCCATGCATCAACCGGGTCGAGTGCGTCGACGATAGAGGCCGAAGCCATTCAGCATAACGCGCAGGACCAGGGCCGGGATCAGCACATAATCGGGCGTGGCGATGAGGGTGCGGCCAAGCGTGGCCTCAGGTCTTCGGCGCGGACGGATAGCCCGCCTTAGTGGTCGCGGCGGTCAGCGCCTTCAGGTCTGCCCTCGCATCATCGTAGGTCACCACGGCGGTCTTCTCTTTATAGGAGACGGCCGCCTTGCTTACGCCCGGCACGCCTTCGAGGCTCTTCCTCACGATGAGCGGGCAAGCGTCGCAGAACATGTTTTGCACCGCGAGGGCGATGGTTTTCTCGGCGGCGAAGGCTGAGGACGAGGCAAGCAAGGCGCTTCCGAGAGCCGCAATCGAGAAAAGCTTGATCATGAGTATCCTCCATTCATGAGTTGAGCAGGAGCGGCGCAAGGAAGTCGAAGCCGAGCGCGGCCGCGACCAAAATAGTTGCCGCGATCAGCGCGGCTTTGACGAGGCGATCCGGCAGCGGGCGGGCGCAGGCCTCGCCTTCGGCGCAGGCGCGTTTCGATGCGCGGTGGACGAGCCAGTAGCCGGCACCTAGGAAACCCAGCGTCGTGGCGATGAAGTAAGGCTGATAGGGGGCAAGCTGGGTAAAATTACTGATCCACGCTCCACTGATGCCGAAACTGAACAGGACCAGCGGCAGGATACAGCACGACGAGGCGGCGAGCGCGCCGAGGAGGCCGCCTGCCGCGATCAGCGCCTGTCCGCGCCCGGGATGCGTGGCGCTATTTTCGTCCTTGACCGTCATAATTATAAGCCTACATCCTGTAGTAACTACAGGATCAAGGACTTTTTTATGAGTGCGATCACGGCTGCGGGAGCGGATGGCCTGACGATCGGTAAACTGTCGCAGCTTTCCGGCGTGAACATCGAAACCATCCGCTACTACGAAAAGGTCAAGGTGCTGCCCACCCCTGCGCGCGCCGGAAACGGCCGGCGCACATATGGGCCAACGGAAACGCGCGTCCTCGTCTTCATCCGGCGCTCGCGCGAGCTTGGGTTCTCACTCGACGAAGTCCGCGCGCTGCTGCGGCTCGGCGGGCCTGGAAAGGCCTCGTGCGGTGAGGTCCGGGAGATTGCCGCGCATCACCTCAACGATATCCGCTTGAAAATTAGTGATCTTCGCAAGCTGGAGCGTTTGTTGTCGAAAACCGTGGCGCAATGCACCGGCACGACAGCACCTGAATGTCCTGTCTTGGACATTCTCGATATTCGGCAAGCCCCGGTGACGGTGCCGAAGCGGCCACAGCCCGGCGACTTACGCAACGAGCGAAAATGACGTAGACTTGATCACAGAAAATACCGCGAGAGGAGGAGCGACAATGTCCTCGTTCACGTCGAGAGGAGAGCTACTCGCAGGCAGCGTCCTGGCTGTCGTGGCCGGCCTCCTCGGGGCGGTCCCGACAACACCAGTGGCAGGGCAACAAAAGGCGGCGCCGCCGAATTTCTCGTCGAGCCAGTTGGGGTGGGTGCGGGTCGGGCAGGGCGGCCCCGACTTTGATCCGGTTCCAGGCCAGGTGCTGCCCGTCACCAACGACCCGGCGCATCCTTTCGTCAGCAACGGCGCCGGCAGACAGCCGACCTACCGGATCGCGGATCTGAGCAATCCGAACCTGAAGCCGTGGGTGAAGGAGCACATGAAGAAGGACAATGACGAAGTGCTTGCCGGTAAAATCGCCTTCACGGCGCGCCAAAGCTGCATGCACGCCGGCGTTCCGGGCTTCATGGCATATGGTGGACCGACGCCGCTCTATTTTGTTCAAACGCCCAAGGTGGTTTGGTTGATCTTCTCGGGCGATCATCAGGTGCGGCGCGTGTACATTGACGTGCCCCATTCGGAAAATCCGAAGCCGTCCTGGTACGGCGAGTCGGTCGGACACTACGAAGGCGATACGCTGGTGATCGACACCATCGCCCAGAACACCAAGACTGTCGTCGATCCTTACCGCACGCCACACTCCGAGAAGCTGCACGTGATCGAGCGCTGGCAAATGACCGAGGAGGGCAAGGGTTTGGAAGTCGTCTTCAGGGTGGACGATCCGGACACTTTCTATCAGCCCTGGTGGGGCAAGCGGCGCTATCGGCGCGTGCAAGAGGCGATGCTCGAAGACGTCTGCGCCGAGAACAACCAGCATTTGTTCGACTATCACATCCCGGCCGCCGCCAAGCCGGATTTCTGAGCGGCAGTTCGTCATCGCCGGGACAGGACACAGTGCGCGACTATCGGGATGGCCGGGACAAGCCCGGCCACGACCAGATAGGATCCGCCCTGAGTGTTGCTGCTCCTCAACCGAAATCTGCTCTACGCCGGCGATTGTTCCGCGATATGAGCCATTGCGGTTCGTTGCAAGCGCGGCAATACGACCATCCCGATTACAACGAACAAAATCGCAATCGCGATACCGAGGCCGATGACCTGCCACGGGCCGGTGAAAATCCCGGCGCGCAAGAACAGCCGGACGAAGATTTCGCTGCAGGCTGCGGCCAGCAAGGCGAGATAGGACCACGCCATGCTCCAGTAGTGGGCCATGAGCCAACCCGGCCGGCGGCGCAGCGCCGGCACCACGCCGCGCATGACCGTTGCCAAGCTGAATAGAGCCAATGCATGGAACGGCTCGAAATGACCGGTCAACCGGTAAATAGGGAGCGCGGAAACGTTGAGGATCACCATTGCGGCGACGTAACCCGCCCCGATGGTGCGATGAAGCGGGGTCCCTTTCGGCGCGCCAAGCACGATGGCGCCGAACGCGAGAGCCACGATCGCGGTGGTAAAATGGATAGCACCCAGCGAGCTCCCGATCATGATGTTCCCTCCCGATCATGGTGGCGCGACGCAGCCGCGTCGAGGATGGTGCGCAGGAATTCGATATGTTGCGCGAAGGCTTTCCGTCCGCTTCGCGTCAAGGCCACGCGCGTGCGCGGCTTCTTGCCGACGAAATCCTTGGCGACCGCGATGTAGCCCGCGCCCTCCAATGTCGCGATATGGCTGCCGAGATTGCCGTCGGTCGCCTGCAGGACCGCCTTCAACCGGGCGAATTCGATCCATTCGCCTTGCGGTATTGCGCGCAGCGTCGCCATGATTTTCAATCTCGTCTGCTGATGGATGATCTCGTCCGCTTGCGCCATCTCACGCCCGCTTGAGCCAGATACCGGCGAGGATCAGAGCGGCGCCGCCGACTCCGGCCATCCACAGAAAGAAGTGCTGCTTCAAAAGAAAGAACCCGGCCAACGTCAGCGCCGCAACCGCTATTCCTGTAGTGACGTATCGTGGCCCCCGCCAAATGCCGGCGATCACGTAGGCGGCCGCAACGCCGAGCGGTATCAAGGCGGCCTGCTGCCGCGGATTGATCGGCCACAGGACGAGAAAAACAGCCGCGAAAAATGCAACCAGCGTCAAGGCGACGGCGCCGTAGCGCCAACCCACCTCGTGGCCTGCACCGCGGAGCGCCGCAAATCCCGCGATCAGTCCGATCGGCACAATCGCGCCCCAGATCACGCCCGCGTGGGCAGGAAAGAGGTCCTGCAAGCCGTAGCCGATGACCCAAAGAACTCCCCACAGCAGAAGCTGGGGAGAACTGCGCGCATAGCCATGCAACTTCGCGCTGCGCGCCTGCGCCGCTTCGATATCGCGTAGCGCCCCGGCAGCGTCTTGGGGTGAGAGCATCATGGCGAATACCGCAATGAGATATTATTTAATGCAAAGTACTCTGTATTGCAGAGTACGTCAACAGCATTTTTTGCGCCGGCTCTTCGCACGGACAAGCAAGGTCAGATCCTAATTGAAGCACGGCCGGACGAAATGCAGCGTGTGTCGACCAGAGGCATTCTACACTTATGTTGACTTCCACATTTGGCACCGGATTGGTTAATAAGATTCTCAAGGATTCGGGCCTCAAATAATGCTCGCCTATCTCATCAAGCTCACGCCTGATGACAACGACTCGTTTCTCGTGACCTGCCCGGCGTTTCCGGAAGTGGCGGCGTTCGGCGAGAGCATGGAAGAAGCGCAGCGCGCGGCCTTGGGTGCGATCGAAGAAGCAATCGCTGTGCGCATGAGCTATGGCGAGCGAATTCCACCACCTGTCCCGGCCGCGGAAAATACGCCAAGCCGAAACAGCCTGCTGGTGAAATTGCCAGCCATGGTATCGCTCAAAGCGCAGCTTTACATGGTGCTACGCGAGCGCGACACGACGCGAGCTGAGCTTTCGCGTCGACTCGGCTGGCACCGCGAACAGGTCGATCGCCTGTTCAGGCTTGATCATGCATCCAAGCTCGATCGCCTGGAGGCTGCCTTTCGGGCGCTTCAATACGAACTTGACCTGGATATCCACGAACAACGACCGCGCCCGAAGGCGGTCAAGCAACAACCGAAAAGACAACGCGCCGGTTGACGAGATGAGCAAGAACCCGGGGGCCGGGGAAAGGTAGCAGCTGCAGGCGAAAGTCGCGGACCTAGCGTTTTGACGGACCCCGCGCCTCTTTCATGTACGATCCTTTCAAAACAAGATCGGCAGATCGACGCTTCGTTCAGTTGCACGACCATTTCGCGGTAGGTCCACCTCAGAAAGCAGACTCGATGGCTGGCCGTCGGGGTTTCAGCCATGGGCCACAATACCGGACTCATGCAGTGCAACAAATCAGCTACTCAATCACCGCATCAGCGCGGGCGAGCAGCGAAAAGGGCACAGTGAGGCCGAGCGCTTTGGCGTCCCGCATTTTCTCGCGACGCAATATCTCCGCACCGAAGGTATCAAACCTCAGTTCCCGAATGGGATCGTCAGTTCCGTCTCGTTCGTGTCCACCACGAACACCGCGAGGAGCTTGGCCGGCTTCGTCTTGCTGGCATTGGCGCTG
>WNFL01143324.1_pt1 | contig 10827 bp, 8 predicted proteins | sample 5400361 | NCBI WGS metagenome assembly WNFL01 (sample SAMN13153351, study PRJNA577476) | soil metagenome | isolation source: 40 cm soil on Douglas fir-dominated hillslope | place: USA:California | collected 2013-09-17 | reverse complement strand
CGGGCGCGGGTGAGGTCGATCACGGTGTAGGGCTCGAGCGGCGGCGTCATCGCGATCCTCCTGCCGGCATGATGGCCGAGCCGGTCTGCGACTGCGGGTTGCGGAGCGGCCAGCGGCCGGCGTCCACCGCGGTGAGGAAGTCGAGCAGCGCGCGGTTGAAGAGGTCGGGGTCCTCGAGGTTGATCGTGTGGCCGGCCTTGGGGATGACCACGAGACCGGAAGACCGGATCTTGCGCTTCATGAAGATGGCGGGCTCGAGGCACGGGTCGTCCTCGTCGCCGGTCATGATCAGGGTCGGGACTTCCAAACGGCTTATCGCCGCCTCGAGGTCGAAGATGGACGGCCGCGACATCTGCACGCCGCGCATCGTCAGGGCGTGGCCCTTCGCGGACTGCGCCGCGAACTGGTCGTAGAACTCCTGCCAGCCCTTCGGGTCCTTGTCCATGAACTGCACCCGGGTGGGGCCCTTGGTGTAGAAGCCGGCCACGCCCACCATGCCGTCGGTCTCGAAGCGCCGGGCCGTCTCGTCGACGTCCTTGCGGAAGCGCTCGCGCTCGCCGGGCACGCTGCCGTACCCCGCGCCCGCCACCGTGAGCGAGAGCGCGCGCTGGGGGTGGCGCAGCCCGAAGTGCAGCACCGCGTAGCCGCCCATCGACAGCCCGCAGATGTGTGCCTTCGAGATCTTCAGGTGGTCGAGGACCCCGAGGATGTCATCGGCGGCCCGGTCCTGCGAGTAGGCCTCGGGCTTGTCCGGCACGTCCGAGGGCGGGTAGCCGCGCGCGTTGTAGGCGATCGTGCGGTAGCGGCGGGCGAAGAAGCGCACCTGCAGGTGCCAGCTCTGGTAGTCGCCCGCGAACTCGTGGACGAAGATCAGGGGTGCGCCCTCGCCCGTCTCCTCGTAGAACAGTCTGACCCCGGCGACGTCGGCGAATGGCATTGGCTCGGCTCCGGTTTGGTTGACAGCCCGTGCGGGATTGTACAACAATCACCCGCGCAGGCGAGCCTCAGCTGGCCGCGCAGTTCCCGTCGGGCCGAGCGCCCGGGAAAGGTTCCTGCCCATGCGTACCACGACACGTCTCCGTCAGATGCTCCAGGCTCCCGGCATCATCGTCGCGCCCGGCGCCTACGACGGCTTCTCCGCGCGCCTGATCGAGGCGGCCGGCTTCCAGGCGGTGTACATGACCGGCGCGGGCACCGCCGCCTCGCACCTGGGCCAGCCCGACCTGGGCCTGGCCACGCTGACCGAGATGGCCAACCACGCGGGACATCTCGCCTCCGCGGTCTCGCTGCCGGTGATCGCGGATGCCGACACCGGCTACGGCAACGCCCTCAACGTGGTCCGCACCGTGCGCGAGTACGAGAAGGCGGGGGTGGCGGGACTCCACATCGAGGACCAGGTGGCGCCCAAGAAGTGCGGGCACATCGCGGGCAAGCAGGTGATCCCGACCGAGGAGTTCTGCGACAAGATCCGCGCCGCTTCCGAGTACCGCACCGACCCCGACTTCGTCATCATCGCCCGCACCGACGCCCGCGCGGTCACCTCGCTCGACGACGCCATCGACCGCGGCAACCGCTACGCGGCGGCGGGCGCCGACGTGATCTTCTTCGAGGCGCCCCAGACCGAGGACGAGATCCGCCGGGTCGCCCGGGAGATCAAGGCCCCGCTGCTGGCCAACATGGTCATCGGCGGCAAGACCCCCGCGATCAAGGTGGCCGAGCTCGAGCGCATCGGGTTCAAGATGGTCATCTTCCCGGCGGTGTGCATGGCCGCCGCGGTGCCCGCGATGGAGAAGTCGCTCGCGTACCTGAAGGAGCACGGCACCGACTGGCAGCCCGGTCCGGTGCTGAGCCCGATGGACATCTTCCGCCGCGTCGGCTTCGACTGGTGGCACGGGATCGAGGAGAAGTTCGCGGCCCGCTGATGTCCCGCACGATGTTCGAGAAGATCTGGAGCCGCCACGTGGTGGCGAAGGGGCCGGGCGGCCGGGCCCTGCTCTACGTCGACCGTCACCTGCTGCACGAGGGCTCCACCCACGCCTTCGGACGGCTGGAGAAGAAGGGCCGCGCGGTGCGCCGGCCGGAGGCGTGCGTGGCCACCGCCGACCACTACGTGCCGACCGCTCCGGGTGGTGGGGAGATCGCGGACCCCGAGGTGCGCCGGATGGTCGCGGATCTCGGCCGCCACACCGGCCGGCTCGGCATCACGTTCTTCGGCCGCGGCGAGCCGCGGCAGGGCATCGTCCACGTGATTGGCCCGGAGCAGGGGGTGACCCAGCCCGGCATCCTGCTCGTGTGCGGGGACTCGCACACCGCGACCCACGGGGCGTTCGGGGCGCTCGCCTTCGGCGTCGGCTCGACGGAGGTGGAGCACGTGCTGGCCACCCAGTGCCTCTGGCAGCGGAAGCCGCGCGTGATGCGGATCACGGTGACCGGCACGCGGCCCTTCGGGGTGATGGCCAAGGACGTGATCCTGTCGATCGTCGCCCGGATCGGCGCGGGCGGCGGGGTGGGATACGCGCTCGAGTACGCGGGGCCGGTCATCCGCGCGATGTCGATGGACGAGCGCATGACGGTCTGCAACATGTCGATCGAGGCCGGCGCCCGCGCGGGCATGGTGGCGCCCGACGAGACCACGTTCGCCTATCTCGAGGGCCGGCCGTTCGCTCCGCGCGGGGACCTGTGGGGCCGGGCGCTCGCCCACTGGCGGACGCTGCCCTCCGATCCCGACGCCATCTTCGATCGGGAGATCGCCCTCGACGCGGCCCTGATCGCCCCCACCGTCACCTGGGGCACGAGCCCGCAGGACGCGCTGCCGATCACCGGGCGCGTCCCGGATCCCGCCGCGGTGGGCGATCCGGCGCGCCGGGCGAGCATGGAGCGCGCGCTCGCCTACATGGGGCTCCGCGCGGGCGCCCCGCTCGCGGGCACCCCGGTGAGCCGCGTGTTCATCGGCTCGTGCACCAACAGCCGGCTGGAGGACCTGCGCGCCGCCGCCGGGATCGCCCGGGGCCGCCGCGCGGCGGTGCCCGCGTGGGTGGTCCCGGGCTCGGGCGCGGTCAAGCGCGCGGCCGAGGCCGAGGGGCTCGACCGGATCTTCACCGACGCGGGCTTCGAGTGGCGCGAGCCCGGGTGCTCGATGTGCGTGGGCATGAACGGCGACACCGCGGCGGCGGGCGAGCGGGTGGCCAGCACCTCCAACCGCAACTTCGAGGGCCGCCAGGGGGGGGGAGCGCGCACCCACCTCATGAGCCCATCGATGGCCGCGGCCGCCCCCGCCTCACCGCGGTGGCCGCGCCGATGGATCTGCCCAACATCGACACCGACCGGATCATCCCGGCGCGCTTCCTGCGGCGGCCCCGCGAGAGCGGCTTCGGCCCGCTTCTGTTCCACGACGTGCGCTTCGGCGCGGACGGCGGGGAGCGGGCCGACTTCGTGCTGAACCGCCCCGCGTATCGCGAGGCCCGGATCCTGGTGACCGCGGAGAACTTCGGCTGCGGCTCCTCGCGCGAGATGGCGGTGTGGGCCCTCCTGGATCACGGCATCCGGGTGGTGATCGGGCCGAGCTTCGGCGACATCTTCTTCGAGAACTGCTTCAAGAACGGTGCGCTCGCCATCGTGGTGCCGGGCGAGACCGCGAGCGGGCTGCGGGACGCGCTCGCGGCGCGGCCCGGGACCCGCCTGACGGTGGACCTCGAGGCCCAGACGATCGCCGGAGCCGACGGCCCGCCGATCCGGTTCGAGGTGGACGCCTTCCGCAAGCACGGGCTGCTCACGGGCCGGGACGAGCTGGCCCTGACCCTCGAGCAGCTTCCGGCGATCGAGGCCTTCGAGGCGCGCCGCCGCGTCGAGATGCCCTGGCTTGGCTGATCGTCCGGGCGTGCTCGCGGTGTTCTTCGTGCTGACCTGGCTGACCGGCCTGTCGCTCGCGGCCGCCTTCGCGACGTCGGCGTACGGTTTCGGGCGCATGTCCGAGCCCGAGCGCACCGACCTGATCAGCCTGGCCATCTTCGGGGTGATGGGGCTCGTCTCGCAGGCGGGCCTGCTGCTGGCGCCCTGGGCGGTGACGCGGGGGTCGACCCCTCGGATTATCGCGGCCCTGCTGATGGCGCCGTCCGGGATCTTCCTCAGCATCTTCGCGTACGAGGGCTTCGCCCGGTACGCGTCGGGATCGCCGGTGTACCTCTGCGGGGTGCTGGTGCTCCAGCTAGTGGGCGTATCTACCCGGCTCCCCTGTATCTTGTTGTTGAAAGATACTAAACAAGTGACGTGTAATTGGTCTCGATGGGCATCCCGATCGGGTCCTCACCTCCGCCAGGGTGGGAGCGCGAAGGGATCGACGGCCTGCTCGGCTTGTTCCCGCCGGGCCGGCTCAGCGAGATCGTCGGTCCCCGGTCCTCCGGAGCCAGCAGCTTGCTCCTGGCCCTCATCGCCCGGATCACGACTTCGGGCACGGGTGGCCAGGTGGCGCTCGTGGACGGGATGGATGCGCTCGACCCTCACTCCGCCGCCGCGGCGGGCGCCGATCTCTCCGCCCTGCTCTGGGTGCGCTGTGGCGGCCGCCTGCGGGTAGCGATCAGCGCTGCCGATCTGCTCGCCCGCTGCCCGGGCTTTGCCCTGGTCGTCCTGGATCTGGACGACCTCGGCCCCATCCCCGCGTCGGCCTGTATCCGGCTCCAGCGGGCCGTGGAAGGGACCGGCACCACCCTGATCGTGCGCAGCGAGCGGCATCGCGAGGGCAGCCCTGCCTCGCTCGTGCTGGCCGCCCGGCGCCTGGCCCCCCAGTGGATGGGGCTGCGGCCGCTCACCCGGCTGGGTGGCCTGCGCTCCGAGATCTCCATCTCCCGCTCCCGCCTCCACTCCTCCCTCTCCCCTCTGGGGAGAGGGCAGGGTGATGGGCTCCAAGGTGAGGGGCTCCAGGGTGAGGGGAGCTGGATCCTCGACTGGACGCTGAGCCAATGACGCGCATCGCCTGTCTACTCCTGACGAATGAGCTCCAAGCTCATGCCGCCCTCCTCCAGGTCGCCCTCGCTCATTCACCCCGGGTGGAGGACGCCGGTGCCGGCTGTATCTATCTCGACGCCTCGGGGCTCCAGAGCCTCTTCGGCGACGACGCCCGGCTGGCCGAGCGTCTCCGTGACGCCGCCTTCGCAGTGGGGCTCGCGATTCGCGTGGGCGTCGCCGCGAGCCGCCTCGGGGCGCTGGCCGCCGCCCGCCTCGGAGCGGGCGTGACCGTGGTCGAGCCGGGAGGCGACGCCGCCTCGCTGGCCACGGCGCCGCTTGCGCTCCTCACGCTCTCCGAGCCCCTGGCGACCCGGCTCTCGCGCTGGGGGCTGCGCACGCTCGGAGAGCTCGCCGCGCTGCCCACCGCGGGGCTGTTCGAGCGGGCCGGCGCCGAGGGCGTCCAGGCCCAGCGGCTGGCCCGCGGGGAGGACCCCCGCCCGCTGGCGTCCTGGCGGCCGGTGCCGGCCTTCGAGGAGTCGGTGGAGTGCGAGTGGGGGCTCGAGACCCTCGAGCCGGTGGTGGAGCGTCTGAGCGAGCTGGCCACGCAGCTCTGCGGGCGCCTCGGCGCGCGCGGGCTCGCGGCCGACGGCTTCGAGTGGGTCTGCCGGCTCGCGGGTGGGTGCGCTCACGAGGGCGCGCTCACCCCCGCCGTGCCGCTGACGGAGGCCGCTGCGGTGACGGGCCTGCTGCGGCTCGCCCTCGAGGCCCGGCCCCCTCGCGGCATCGTCGAAGGCCTCACCCTGCGGGCCCGGCCCACCCGGGCGGGGGCGGTCCAGGAGTCGCTCACCGATCCTTCACGTCCGAGCCCACGGTTCCTCGCGGCCACCATGAACCGTCTGGTGGCGCTGGTGGGCTCGGACCGCATCGGCGCCCCGGCGCTGCTCGACAGCCATCGCCCCGACGCCGTGGGCCTGGGCGCCTATGCTTCTCCCTCTCCCCGCAGGGGAGAGGGCAGGGTAAGGGACTCCAGGGTGAGGGGCTCCAGGGTGAGGGGCTCCGGGAACGCTCCCGTCCTCGCCCTGCGCCGTCTCCGCCCCCCGGCTCCCGCCGCGGTGACCCTCGCCTCCGGCCGCCCGGTGGCGATGCGCTCGAGCCGCCTCGCGGGGCGCATCGTCGCCGGCGTGGGACCGTGGCGCTCGTCGGGTGAATGGTGGACCACGCAGCCGTGGCTGCAGGACGAGTGGGACGTGGAGCTGGCCGACGGCACGCTCTGCCGCCTGGCCCACGACGGCTCGGCCTGGCACATCGCCGGCATCTACGACTGATGGGCGCCGCGCCCGGACGTCCCGCCGTGACGGTCCTGGTCACGGACATGGACAACACTCTCTTCGACTGGCTCGAGATGTGGCAGGCCGCGTTCGGGGCGATGCTCGAGCGGCTCACCGCCGACAGCGGCGTCCCGCGCGAGACGCTCGAGCAGGAATTCTTCGCCATCCACCAGCGCCACGGCACCACCGAGTACGCCTTCGCGATCCAGGAGCTGCCGTCGCTGCGCGCCCGTCACCCGCCGGAGGAGCTGCCGACCCGGTACGCGGCTGCCATCGAGGCCTACCGCACGATGCGGCGCCGGACCCTCACGCTCTACCCCGGCGTCCTCGACACCCTGCGGACGATCCGGGCCGCGGGGACGCTCGTCGTGGCCTACACCGAGTCCCGCGCCTACTACGCCGACTACCGGGTGCGGACCCTCGGCCTCGACGGCGCGCTCGACTACCTCTACTCGCTGCCCGACCACGCCCTCCCCGAGGGCCTGACGCCGTCGCGGATCCGGCGCTACCCGCCCGAGCACTACCGCCTCCACGAGACGGTCCACCGCCACACGCGCGAAGGGGCGTGGAAGCCCGACGCCTCCGTCCTGCTCGAGATCCTGCGCGAGGTCGGCGCCGAGCCCGCCCGGGCGGGCTACGTGGGCGACAGCCTCGTCAAGGACGTCGCGATGGCCCAGGCCGCTTCCGTGATGGACGTCTTCGCTCGATACGGCGACGTCCGGAGCCGGCCGGGCTACGCCCTGCTGCGCCGGGTGACGCACTGGTCGGCCGTGATGATGGCCCGCTCGGAGGGGATCCGCGAGGCCGACGTCCGGCCGACTCACGTCCTGTCCGGCGGCTTCGCCGAGCTGCTCGGGCTCATTGACTTCCGCCGCTTCTGAGCGATGTTCGTCGAGCTACACGCCCGGAGCGCCTTCAGCTTTCTCGAGGCGGCCGCCCTGCCGGAGGCGCTGGCCGAGCGGGCGGCCGCGCTCGGCCAGTCGAGCATCGCGCTCCTGGACGCCGACGGCGTGTACGGCGCGCCCCGGCTCTATCGCGCCTGCACCTGGCTCGGCATCACCGCGCGGGTGGGCGCGGAGGTCACCCTGGCCGACGGCAGCCGGCTGCCGCTGCTGGTGGAGGACCGCGAGGGCTACCAGAACCTCTGCCGCCTGCTCACCCGGATCAAGATGCGGGCCGCGAAGGGCGAGGGCGCGGCCACCCTCGACGAGCTCGCCGAGTTCGCGGGCGGGCTCGTCTGTCTCACCGGCGGCGGGCGGGGGCCGGTGGCGACGGTGCTCGAGCGCGAGGGCGCGCCCGCGGGCCGGCGTCTGCTCGAGCGCCTCGTCTCGATCTACGGCCGCTTCAACGTCTTCGCGGAGCTGCAGCGGCACCTGAGCCGTCCGGAAGAAGCGCGCAACGAGTGGCTGCGCGCCGAGGCCCGGCGCCTGCGCCTGGGCCCGCTCGCCACCAACGAGCCCCGCCTGATCGCGCGACGGGACCGGCCGCTGCTCGACGTGCTCACGTGCATCCGCGAGCACGTCACGCTCGAGGCGGCGGGCCGGCGGCTCGCGCGCAACAGCGAGCACTTCATGAAGAGCGGGGCCACCATGGAGCGGCTCTTCTCCGACTGCCCGGAGGCGGTGGCGAACACCGGCGAACTGGCCATGCGGCTCGGCTTCACCCTGAAGGACCTGGGCTACCGCTTCCCGGACTACCCGCTGCCGCGCGGGGAGACCCCGATCGGCTTCCTGCGTGAGCTCGCCCACGCGGGCGCGCGCACCCGCTACGGCTCGGGCCCGCTCGCCGAGAAGGCGCGGCGGCAGATCGAGTACGAGCTGGCCCTGATCGGCCGGCTCGACCTGGCCGGCTACTTCCTCATCGTCTGGGACCTGGTGCAGTACTGTGGGGCCCACGACGTGCTGGTGCAGGGACGCGGCTCCGCGGCCAACAGCGCGGTGTGCTACGCCCTCGGCCTCACCGCGGTGGATCCGGTGGGCATGGAGCTGCTCTTCGAGCGCTTCCTCTCCGAGGAGCGCGGGGAGTGGCCGGACATCGACCTCGACCTGCCCAGCGGGGACCGGCGCGAGCGGGTGATCCAGTACGTCTACGAGCGCTACGGCCGTCTGGGCGCCGCCATGACCGCCAACGTCATAACGTACCGAGGTCGTCTTGCGGCGCGCGAAGTCGGCAAGGTGCTGGGCCTGCCCGCCGACCTCATCGAGCGGCTGAGCGGGTTCGTGACGGACTTCGAGTTCAAGGATCCCGGCGACACGCGCCGCGCGTCCAGCACTTCGCCCGGCTCTGGAGCGCGATCCAGGACCTGCCGCGTCACCTGGGCCAGCACTCGGGGGGCATGGTGATCGCCCAGGGCCGGCTCGACGGCGTCGTCCCGCTCGAGCCGGCCACCATGCCCGGACGGAGCGTGGTGCAGTGGGACAAGGACGACTGCGCCGCGCTCGGCATCGTGAAGGTGGACCTGCTCGGGCTCGGGATGATGTCGCTGCTCCAGGACGCGCTCGAGATGATCCGGGTCCGCGGCGGCGCGGTCGACCTGGCCCATCTGCCCCAGGACCCCACCGTCTACCGCATGCTCCAGCAGGCCGACACCATCGGCGTCTTCCAGGTGGAGAGCCGCGCCCAGATGGCCACGCTGCCGCGCCTGCGGCCCACGTGCTTCTACGACCTGGTGGTGCAGGTGGCCATCATCCGCCCCGGCCCCATCGTGGGCGACATGGTCCATCCCTACCTGCGCCGCCGGGCGGGGCGCGAGGAGATCACGGTGCCCCATCCCGATCTCGAGCCGATCCTGCGCCGCACCCTCGGGGTGCCGCTCTTCCAGGAGCAGCTGCTGCGCATGGCGATGACCACCGCCGGGTTCACCGGAGGCGAGGCCGAGGAGCTGCGGCGCGCCTTCGGCTTCAAGCGCTCGGAGCGCGCCATGAAGGAGGTGGAGCTGAAGCTCCGCGCGGGCATGGCCCGCCAGGGCATCGCGGGCGCCGCGGCCGAGGCCATCATCCACTCCATCACCGCCTTCGCGCTCTACGGCTTCCCGGAGTGCGTGGTGGGCGACACCCGCGTCATCGACGCGGAGACCGGGCGCCGGGTCCGCATCGAGGACGTGGTGGAGGGCCGCGCGTCGCTGACCCAGACCCTGGCCTGTGACCCGGATCTGAAGATCCGGACGCGCCAGGTCCTCGCCGCGACCGCGAGCGGATCGCGGATGGTGTATCGGCTGCGCACCTTCCTCGGGCGGGAGCTGGTGGCCACCCCGGAGCACCTGCTCCTCACCGAGGACGGCTGGCGGCCGCTGGGGAGTCTCCGGTTCGACGATCACGTGGCGACGGCGGAGGCGGATGCGTCGTGCGTCGGCTGGGATTGTGTGATGAGCGTGGAGCCGGCGGGAATGAGCCCGACGTACGACCTCGCGGTGGAGGAGGATCACAACTTCGTCGCCGACGATCTGATCGTGCACAACTCCCACGCGGCGAGCTTCGCGCTGCTCGCCTACGCGAGTGCGTACCTCAAGGCGCATCACCCGGCCGCGTTCTACGCCGCGCTGCTCAACAACCAGCCGATGGGCTTCTACGACCCGGCCACCATCGTGAACGACGCCGGCCGGCACGGGCAGGTGATCCATCCCGCCGACGTCAGCTACTCGGGCTGGCTCTGTACCATTGAACCCACGGGCTCGCCGGCCGGCGCGGTCCGTCTGGGATTGCGGTACGTCCGCGGGCTGCGGGAGGAGGCCGGCCGGCGCCTCGAGGCGGAGCGGAAGCGGCGGGTCTTCGCCTCGGTCGAGGATCTCGTCAAGCGCGGGGGGCTGCGTCACGACGAGGTCGCCCAGCTGGCCCGGGTGGGCGCGCTGGCGAGCCTCGAGCCGGAGCGTCGCGCCGCGCTGTGGGAGGGCTCTTGCGGCCGATGACCGCCGAGGAGCGGCTGGTCGCCGATTACGACGGCACCGGCCTCACCCTCGGCCCGCATCCGATGGCGTTCCGGCGGGGGCGGCTCCTGCGAATGGGCGTGTCGCGGGCGGCGGATCTGGCCGCCTTCCGTCACGGCGCGTGGGTGAAGGTGGCGGGAGCGGTGGTGGTGCGCCAGCGGCCCGGCACCGCCAAGGGCTTCGTCTTCCTCAACCTCGAGGACGAGACCGGGCTCATCAACGTGATCGTGCGCCCGGCACTCTTCCACCGGCACCGGCTGGCCCTGGTCAGCGAGTCGTTCCTGCTGATCGAGGGCACGCTGCAGCGGCAGGACAACGTCACCTCCGTGCGCGCCGAGCGGCTCGCTCCCCTGCGCCATCGTTTGGCGAGCGTGCCTTCCCACGATTTTCACTGAGGCTCTCCACCGCGTTCAGGAACACGCGCAGGGCCGGCGTCTCCGGCTTGTCTCGCCGGCGCACCAGGCCGAGGCGTCGCACCAGGGCGGGGGACAGCGGGCGCATCCGGAGGGCGCCCGCCCGAACCTCGTCCCGCACCGCCATCAGCGGGCTCACCGAGATGCCGAGGCCGGCGCCCACCAGCTTCTTGATCGCCTCCTCGTTGCCCAGCTCCATCACCACCCGCGGCCGCGCCCCGCC
>WNFL01176947.1_pt1 | contig 10828 bp, 10 predicted proteins | sample 5400361 | NCBI WGS metagenome assembly WNFL01 (sample SAMN13153351, study PRJNA577476) | soil metagenome | isolation source: 40 cm soil on Douglas fir-dominated hillslope | place: USA:California | collected 2013-09-17 | reverse complement strand
GCTTACGCGTGTTCTCGTGCGCGAGGATGGCTGCGCCGGCTTCGTGCAACCATGCGTTGCCGTCGGTGTGGTCGGTGTGCCAGTGCGTGTTGATCAGGTTCTTGATTGGATCGGAGTTGATCGAATTCAGGGCATTCGAGATCCCAACCCGCGAGACCGTAAAGCCGGCATCGACAAGAAGCTTGCCGTCGCGGCCGGTTAAGACGGCAATATTGCCTCCAGAACCCTCAAGAACACTGATGTTGCGGCGGAGCGCATGGACGGTGATCTTCGCGCTCGCCGCCGCCTTCACCATCGTCGGAACAATACCGTCATCCTGCGCAAGGAGCCGGCCCGGAATAAGAGTAGCGGCACTGGCGGAGAAGCCGGCTGTCGCCATAAACTGGCGGCGTGTAGGTAGTTTATGGATGTTCATCGCGATCCTTTCGTTGGGCCAACGCTTCGCGAAGTCTCTTGTTCTCCTGCTCCAGGTCTTCCACCCGGCGCTCGAAGGGCGCCAACGCTTCCTGAATCTCTTCTGCAGTGAAACGCGGGGTAATGTGCTGCGGACAGTTCCAATCGAACGTTCCGGATGGATTTGGAGATTTTTCGTGGCAGGTAAAATACCGGGGTTTTTTCGCCCCGGAGGAGAAGGGCGAGAAAATCTCCGCGTGCCCCAAAATCTTCAAGCGTGCCTGGCCCGGATAATCGACCATGATCAGAGCCACCCGATTGTCCTTCATCAGATTGCCGGTGCTGATGTATTGCTTGTTTCCCCGGAAATCGGCGAACGCGATCGTGCTCCCGTCGATGACCTTCAGAAAGCCCTTCGGACCGCCCCGGTGCTGAACATAGGGCCACCCCGTCTCGCCGATACTCGCCATGTAAAAGCTATCCCGTTCGACGATGAACTCGGATTCCTGAGGGCCAAGGCGGTCCCGTGAAACCCCGGACTCCTCCAGCCTTGCGTATTGCCGGCGGCTGCCATATCGCTCTTGCAACGCCTTGATGACCGGGGTAAACACCAACGATCCAAAGGTGTTTGCCATGATTCGATCAGCCCGCCAGCTTCTGTTTCTGAAGGAACTTTTCGATCCGGCTGGCGATCTCTTCTCCGTGCGTCTCAAGCGCGAAGTGACCGGTGTCGAGCAAGTGCGTCTCCACGTTCTTCAGGTCGCGCGAGTACGGCTCTGCGCCCTCCGGCGGGAAAATGAAGTCGTTCTTACCCCACACGATCAACGTTGGCGGCTGATACTTCCGGAAGAAAGCCTGAAACTCCGGGTAGAGCGGTACATTCGTCCGGTAGTCATAAAACAGATCCATTTGGATATCCCGATTCCCCGGGCGATCCAAGCCGGCCTGGTCCACAAGCCACGCTGTCGGATCCAGCAGCGTCTCGTCAGCGACGCCGTTTCGATACTGCCATTGTGTCGACTTTGGATCGACCAGGAAGTGAAGCGCCTGTCGATTTTCAGGACGACCATCCGCCCAGTACTTCTTAATCGGATCCCAGAACTCCCGCAGCCCCTCGTCATAGGCGTTGCCATTCTGTACGATGAGCGTCTGCACCCGTTCGGGATGATGCAACGCCAGCCGGTAACCAACCGGCGCGCCATAGTCCATCACATAGAGCGAATATTTGCTCACACCGAGTCCTTCGACCAGACTCCCCACGATGTTCGCGTAATTTTCGAACGTGTACGCAAACTGTGTGTGGTCGGGCATGCTGCTCTGGCCGAAGCCAGGATAGTCCGGCGCCACCACGCGAAAGGAGCCGGCGAGGCGCGGAATAAGATTTCGAAACATGTTGGACGAAGTTGGGAACCCGTGCAAGAGGAGGATCACGGGGGCGTTTCGCGGGCCGGCATCACGGTAGAAGATGTCCGAATCGCTAACACGGGCGGTCCTGTAGTGTACTGGATGTTGTGTGGGGGTAGAAGGGCTAACTGCCGTCATTTGTTTATCTCCATTCTGTCCGTCTGACCAATACACTGATTACTCGGAGAGTGCAGATGATTCACTAAATCGCGACGACAGCAAGCTCATGAAACAAAAGCTAACCGGATCCTAGAGCCGGCGCACCCGACGATTTTTCGGCCGCCACGAGACTTAGCGTGTTTCCCTTCCTCTTAGCGAATCGAAATCACGCGTTATGCATCGGCGATCTGAATCAGGACGGAAATAAAGCCAGCAACTCCACTGTGGTCAGAATAGCGTGCGCGAAGGACGGTCCATTGACCTTGTGCGCCGTGTGCATGCCTTCCCGGTTGAAAGCAGCGGTCGCATCTTTAACAAGCGTGACGCGGTAGCCAAGCTCCATGCCAACCGACAAGGATGATTTCCTGGATTTCCCGCTGTTTGAGCTGGGCGTCGAGGATCGGTATTGGCGAAGCCGCTTTGGCCCCGGTGTTCATGCACGACGACGTCGCCGTCGCGTGGTCTGAATTCCGGATGGAACTCTCCGCCCCGGGTTCCAGCGGCGAAACCCTGGGTCTGGTTCACGCCAATTTGGGATGGGTTCATACGCTTCCACCCTTTAAAGTCGCCTTCTCGCCAGCGATGATGCGGAACGATGACCACCTGGATGTGCGCCGCGCGGATCGCAGTAATTAGCTTGCGCATGTTGGCATAAAACCGACCGCTTCGGCCGTCTCCTTGGTGGGGGACTCCTAACTTATGGTCTGACACCGCGGGCCGAACTCCAGAGCGCGCCCGGATTGACCCGATCCGGATAGATCTCGAGCATCATGTCGTACAGCTCTCGCGCGGTCGTCGTCGTCCCGGCCACGCGGTCGAAATCGCGGATGTATTGACGGGTCTCTTCGATGATCCTGGGACTATCGTCGTTTTCGGCCCGCTTGTGTCCCGCGATCACCGCGCTGGGTTTCAGCGCCTCAATTGTATCCAGGGCGGCAATCCACTCGCGGCGCGTTTGCGGATTGGACTCGGCGAGATACAAATGGACGCCGTTGTAGGCAGCGTCACCCGCTACCACCAAGCCAATTGACGGAACATGCAGGCACGTCGTGTTGTCCGTATCGGTGTGTCCGAGCGGCACTGCGACCAAATGGTGCCCTTCGAGATCAATCACGTTTTCAGTCAGCTCTTCGGCAATCACAAGATGATCCGAAATCTGACCGGGGAAACGCGGATTCCAGAACGAGGCGAGCGTTTGAGGCGATGCCTGCTGGCGCATGATCTTGACGACATCGGGCGTCGCAACAAAGCGGGCTCGCGGAAATCGCGTTAGAACCGTACCGACGCCGAAGAAGTGGTCGCCGTGGCCGTGAGTAGCATAGATCGTCGTCAGGTTCTTGCCGCTCGCTGCGACCCAATCCACCAGGGCGCCTGTTTGCTCAACGGTGATGAAGGTGTCGACAAGGACGGCGTCGCGCTTGCCGGATATGAGGGTCGACGATGTAGGCGACCACATCCGCTGTTTTGCGCCCGGGGGCAGGTCACTGGTGACAACGGGTATACCGGGCGTAACGAATACGTCCCACTTCAGGGGAATGTCTCGAGTTCCAACGTTCGTCATTGCTCTATCTCCCTTCTTGCGCGTCTCTTGCGCCTCCCTTGGGGGCAACCATAATTCAGTTTGTACGCTGATGCCGCGGCTTAGCCGCATTGAACTGGAGGTCATCGACGGTCAATGGCCCGCCGCTCTGCTGCTCAGCATAGTGACGCTCGCACAGTACACGCGATTCGTTCCATTTCCGGAGGGTGCACCAGCTCAGATTGGCGACTGTACCTGACGCCGTAGTCAAGTCGAGCGTCCATGCGGAATGCGTCTCGTCCGCCGTGTCTCCGGGAATTGGGGTGGCTCGAATGGATATCGACAAGCCACCGACTTCGGCCATTACGTGAAGTGGGACCAGGAAGTTGAAGAGAACGGAGCGCACTCTTTCCTTTCCGCGAATCGATTCTTTCCGGACTTCGCTGCGTACCTCGATATCATCGGCGTAGAAGAGATCGAAGATTTCAAAATACTCTTCGAAACCTCGACTGATATCGGCCCGGATGATGGCCGCGTTCAGGAGGCGCTCCCCAGCCTGGGAACTTGTGTATCGATCGCGGCAAGAGCGATCGGCGCAGACGAAGCTATGTTGGTCGGTCATTGAATTCCTCGAAAGTAAGAATATGGATCGAAAGCATCCTGGCGCTCTCCGGCTGCGCTCAGTGAGCCGCAGGCGATTTTCCGGCCGGTTTGAAACCGCGGACGAATAACAATAACGGGACCGCGGCCACTGTCAGCCACGCGATCACCCGGAAACAATCCATGAAGGACAACAGATTCACCTGATGCTGCAACTGCTGGTAGAGGTAACCCTGGGCGGCCGTCGCGGCGTCCGGACCTGAGAAGCCCTTCGTCACGAAATAGTTGGTCAGCGCAGTGATCCTGTCCGCTAGCTGTTGGGAAGTTGCCCCAATTGCCGATCCGATGTTTGTCTGATGGAACTGGTGCCGGCGTTCCGCCGCGGTTGTGATGAAGGCAATCCCAAAGCTACCTCCCCAATTCCGGAAAAGGTTCGTGAGGCTTGAAGCCCTATTGTTCTGGTCGGCCCTCAATTGCGAATACGCCAGGACGTTGACAGGTACGAAGAAGAATCCGTATCCGAGCCCTTGAAAAGCTCTGGCGAGAGCATAGTGTGTGTAATCCGTCGCCAGAGTGAAGGTGCTGTAGTACCACATCGCGGCACCCACGGTGATCATGCTGATCGTAAGCAGGACGCGGGCAGGCACAATCTGACGCTGGATCAATTGTGCTGCGATCGGTGCGAATAACGTGATTACGAGCGCGCCCGGACCCCGCGTCTATAGCGCGATACCCATACAGCGACTGCAGGATCTGTGGAATGAGCGTGGTGCTTCCGAAGAGCCCGAATCCAAACACGAAAAAGAGCACACTCGCGATGGCGAAGTTGCGACTCGCCAATAATCGGAAGTCGATTACCGGTTCCTTGCTCCGGAGTTCCCATGCGACGGTGGCGATCCAACCTATGACCCCGATGGCGAGCATCCAGCAAATGAAAGAACTCCCGAACCAGTCGTCGATTTGACCGCGATCCAACGCAATTTCCAAGGCCGCCGACGCCAACGCAATCAGAGTGATCCCGGTGCCATCGATATGCAGCTTGCCGTTTGTTCGTACGGAGGCTCGCTCCGCCTCAAACGCGGGGGGATCCTTGAGCAGCCGGCTGCTCAGGAAGAACGCCACGAAGCCGATCGGAATGTTGATGAAGAATATCCAGCGCCAAGTGTAGTTGTCCGTGATCCAGCCGCCGAGCACAGGTCCGATCGCCGGGGCTGTCACAATCACGATCGTGTACAGAGCGAACGCCGACGCGCGCTTGGCGGGAGGGAATGTGTCGACCAGAATCGCCTGTGACACTGGGGCCAAGCCTCCGCCCGCAATACCCTGTAGCACCCGGCTCGATAACATGATCCCAAGCGTCGGGGCCAATCCGCAGAAAAGTGAAGTCAGCGTAAAAAGCGCGACGCACCCGAGGTAGTACGCCTTCCTCCCGAAAACGCGGCTCAGCCAGGCCGACATCGGCAAGATGACCGCGTTCGCAACGAGATATGTCGTCAGAATCCAGGTCACTTCATCGTAGCTTCGGCCGAGGCCGCCGCCTATATAAGGTAGGGCGACATTTGCAATGGATGTGTCGAGGAGTTCCATGAAGGTCGCCAGGGTGACGGTTACGGCGATGAACCACGGATTGATGGCACGCTTCTCGGTCGACATGATGGTCTCCGAACGAACTCAGCGAACATCCACCGTTGGCTCGACCGACATCCCAGGCCGCAGCAAATGCTCTGCATCCTGATCTTTATCGAGCCGAATTCTCACGGGAAATCGCTGCACGACTTTCACGAAGTTCCCGGTCGCGTTTTCCGGAGGAAACAGACTGAAGAGAGGACCAGCGGCGCCCGGCAGGCTCTCCACTTTGCCCTTGTAATCGCGTCCGAATGTGTCGACCCGGATCGTCACTGACTGGCCGGGTCTCATCCGTTTGAGCTGCGTCTCCTTAAAGTTGGCCGTGATCCAGATGTCATCCGAGGGAACGATCACAAGCAGGCCCTGCCCCGGCTGGACCCGATGCCCAAGCTCAACCGTTTTTCGTCCGATTACGCCGCTCACCGGCGCGTAGATTTTGGTATAGCTGAGATTGAGTTGGGCGGTGTGCAAATCGGCGAGGGCCTGCTCCAGATGTCCCGTGGCTGATTCCGACTTTGCGCGGGCATCGGTAACCTGCTGCGGAGCGATGCGGGCGGATTCGATCTGCGCCTCCCGCTGGACGACGAGGCTGCGCGCTTCGGCGATCTTTTGTTCTCTCGAAACAATCGCTGCGCGATCGGATTCCACGGCTTGAGCGGCCGCGGTCGCCTCCGTCTCACGAGCATCGTAATCGGAGCGCGAGATCTCGCGTTTTTCGACCAGCGCCTTATAGCGAAGGCGGTCCCGCTCGGCTCGAGCATAGATGGCTTCGTCCTGTTGCAGTTTGTGCTGCGCGGCAACGAGGTTCGCCTGCTCAGAATCAACGCTCGCGAGCGCCTGTTCCTTGGCAGCCTCAGCCGAATGGAGCTGGCCGAACGCGCTGGCGTCCACGATCGGAACCGTAACCTGGGCCGAGTGTGCCTCCGCAGTCCTTGTCGCAAGATTCGCTTTCGCGTGTTCGAGCTCGGCTGCGTAGTCTCGTGGATCTAAAATCATCAGCAGAGTTCCCGCTTCCACGACCTGATTGTTCTCGACTCGTGGATTGATGTAGGTAACGGTTCCGCTGATGCGAGCGCTGACCAGGTCCAGATGCCCTTCAATCTGTGCATCGTCTGTGGATTCGTATTTTTGCGATTGGAACCACCAAAGCGAAGCTCCCGCAACGGCGATTGCGGAAACGAACAGGAGAATCCAGCGCGAGAAACTCCTCCTCGGCGCGTTGCTTCCGGATTCCGGTTTCCCGCGGCTGGGCCTGTCAGAGGAATTGGCCTGTTCCGCCGTTTCCGGCCGCACTGACTCCTGCATATCCACAACTTTTGTTTCGATGGTCCGTGCCATGTTCATTTACCTCCTAAGAGTTCCGGGAGCCTTGTTTCCGCGCCGCCCAAAGCGCGGGCGAAAGAAATCATCGCCACGTTGAACGAGAACAGGCTCTGAATGTGGTTCTCGTTGGCTCCGATCACTGCTTCCTGAGCCTGCACAACTTCGAGATAGTTGGTGACGCCATTCGTATACCGGTCCTGCGATTCCGTTAGAGCCCGTTGCGCGAGTGACTTGTTGCGTTCCGCGACCTTCACGCTTGTATCCGATGCGCTCAGATCCAGCCATGCGATTCGGACGTCGTAAGCGACGCGGCCCTTCAGGTCCTCGTACTCGGCCTCGCGCCGGGCAAGATCCGACCGCGCCTGCTCAATGTCTGCATGGATCCGGCCCCCGGTGTAAATCGGCACCGAAATATTGGCCCCGACCGAATAGACCTGATTGAAATTCCCGATGTTCGTGCCGGCTCCGCCATAATCGGCGCTCACGGAAACAACGGGCAGGCGCTGTGCACGCCGGCTTCGGCGCTTCGGAGATCCCCGCGGGAGCGCAACGCTTCTTCCGTTGCGATCTCGCTGGTGATTCCGGAGAGCGAGTGGTAAGCCAGCGGATCGCTCAATCCGAAATCCTGATCGACGGCCAGGCCGATGATCCGGGCCAGCGTCAGTTTGTCCTTTTCGAGTTGATTGGTTGCATTCGTCAGCCGCTGTTCCGCTGATTGTCGTTCTACCTGGGCTCGGAGCGAGTCGATCTCGGGAGAGACCTCAGACTTCACCCGATCGGCCGTTTGCCGGTCCAGTTCGCTCGCGGAAGCGATCTGCGCTCTTGCGGTTTCCACCCGGGCGGCGCTTGCGATCACCTGCGTATACGCGGTTCCAACCGCGAAAACGACTACGTCGCGCGAATCCTGGATGTTGAGTGCGGACGCCTGTTCATCGCGCTTTCGAGCTCGGTATTGATTTTCAAGCGTGCCGTTATAAAGCGATTGTGTAAGACTGACGCGGGCGTCCTGGTATCCAAATCCGCCGCTGGTCGCGGGGAGCGCGGGCAATCCGGGGATCGGCGGCAGCTTCAAACCAATCTCTTTGAAGCTGATGTCTTCGTATGCCTGGCGAACACGCGCTGTTAACTGCGGTAATAAAGCGGAGAGAGCCCGCAGGCGTTCGGCGCGGACGTCCGCCCTCGCCTGATTGGACTCGATCAGCCCGAGGTTGTAGCGAAGGCCCCGGTCGATGGCGCCCTTGAGCGACAGCTCGATCTTTGTACCCGTGTTTTTTGACGGCACGCTGCCCAGGTACGGGTTTTGACGTTGTGTAGCCTGTGCGCTCGGATTTGTCGTGCCCTCCGCCGGGCTAATCGGGCGAGGCGTGGCGACCGAGTACCCAAGCGGGCCGCCGGTTTGCCCTGAAGCGATCAGACCTGAAGCCACCAGAAACGCCGCGCCCAGCGTTCCCGATCTTGTTTGGCTGTTCCCTGCCATTTTCCGCCGCATCCGGCCATCCTTTCTGTGCAGTTGGATGACGATGAGACCGATTGGTCGCATCTTCCCTGGAAATATTTTCTGGCTGCCTGAGACCGTTTGGTCTCAATAAGCATCAGACCATCAGAGCGCTATGATTATAAAGACCGATCGGTCTCGAATCGTGGACGTGAGGCAAATTCATGACCAAAGGCGAACAAACGCGTAGGAAGATCGTGGAGGCGGCCGCCCCAATCTTCAATCAGCGCGGGTACGAGGGCAGTTCCTTGAACGACCTGATGGAGGCGACTGGTCTGAAGAAGGGTGGAATCTACCGTCATTTCGCAAGCAAAGAAGAGCTTGCCGCGGAGGCGTTCGACTACACATGGGAGGCCGCCTGGAACGCCCGGCTCCTGCACGTGGACGAAACAGCGAACGGCATCGAAAAGCTCAAACAATTCATCGCGAATTTCGTCGACTACAGGTCCCCCGTTGCGGGCGGCTGTCCCATCTTGAACACTGCAATCGACGCCGATGACGGCAATTCCGTCCTCCGGGCGCGCGTTGCGAAGGCTCTTCGATCCTGGTTGAGCCGTTTACAGATCATCGTGGAGCAAGCCCAGGAGCGGGGCGAAACGCGGCCCGGCGTTGATCCTAAGATGGTGGCCACGTTGATTGTGGCGTCGCTCGAAGGCGCTCTAATGATCAGCCGCCTGCAACGTAATGACGAAGCGCTTCGGCGCATCCACACGCACCTAAACCAATATCTGGAAAACGAGGTAGCCGCCTCGCGAAGGTGAAACCAAATGGTTTTCGATCCGACGGAGGCCGCACGGCGTTTCTTGACGCCGAACCGGCGCAGTGATTCCCGCGGCATCAGCGAAGAACGGATATGGATCGATGGACCCTCAGGTCGAATCGCGATCACGCAAGCTGGCGCCGGACCTATCGTCATGCTGGTTCATGGCTGGGATGGCGAGGCTGCCGACCTTAAGCATTTCGTCCCCGGATTTCTGAGGGCTGGGTACCGCTTGATTGCACCGGATCTTCCCGGTCACGGGTTCTCCGATGGCGCTCTCGCATCCATCCCGGCTTGTGCGGACGCGCTGCTTGCGGTACAACGACATTTCGGCGAGCTGCACGCGGTCGTGGCACATTCGATCGGCTGCCCGATGACGGTTCTCGCCGCTTCGAAGGGAATGGACGTCAGGAACCTGGCTCTGATCGCGGCGCCGGCACGCTACGTTGACTACGTGGAAGTTTTTGCAAAGCAAGTTGGCCTGACTTCACAAGAATCGGACATGATGATTGCGGCTCTTCGGAACAGGGGAGTCGACGTCGAATCGATTTCCCTGCCCGCAATCGCGCGGGGCCTCCATCAGCGCACCCTCTTCATCCATTCGACCGATGATCGCGTTGTCCCCTTTGCCGATGGGCTGGAAACAGCCAGTGCGTGGCAGGGAGCTCGGATGTTTCAGGTGGATGGGTTAGGACACCGGCGAATCCTCCGCGATCCGGTCGTCTTAGAAAAGGTGATCGGGTTCATCGGAACGCAGAAATAAAGTGCATCGGTAACGACCAAAAGGGCATCACGGTTGCGTTGGGCCGGCAAAGGAGAAGGCTACGTTTGCCGCCGGGCGCACGTGAGACCGCCATCATGGCTCCGGGCCAGGCTACTTTCGTCTGGATTGCGGCGAGACCTCCATCAGTCCCACGAAAGTATTACTCTCTCATCCGCCCCAAGGAGGTAGTAACATGCAATCCCACTTGGGTACGTTTTCCCCAGTGTGATCGCTCATAATCCGTTTACAGAAGAGGCAAGAAAACACCCAGGCTGCTAACACAAGGCGGACGTTACCTATGGGATGTAGAAGCACGAATCTCCATGACTGCGGAAGTACCTATCGTCGTAATTGTCGGTGGAGGTTTCGCTGGGCTCTCTGCGGCTAAGGCACTGCGTAAAGCACCAGTGCAGGTTCTGCTGATCGATCGCACGAACCACCACCTGTTCCAGCCGCTTCTCTTCCAGGTTGCTACTTCTGTGCTAACACCTGCGCAGATTGCATCGCCGATCCGCTCGGTCGTGAGCAAGCAGCAGAATACGACAGTCGTCATGGGTGAAGTTGCGGGCCTGGACAAGGAACAGAAATTGGTCTTCGTCGACACCCCAGACCGGCACAGAGTGCCCGTCCGTTACGACTACCTGATCCTGGCGACCGGGGCAACGCACAGCTACTTTGGCCACAACGAGTTTGCGAAATACGCGCCCGGGTTGAAGACTCTGGCGGATGCCGTGGCGGTCCGCAACAAATTACTTCAGGCGTTTGAGCAGGCTGAGGCGGAGGAAG
>WNFL01323574.1_pt2 | contig 10829 bp, 10 predicted proteins | sample 5400361 | NCBI WGS metagenome assembly WNFL01 (sample SAMN13153351, study PRJNA577476) | soil metagenome | isolation source: 40 cm soil on Douglas fir-dominated hillslope | place: USA:California | collected 2013-09-17 | reverse complement strand
CTGGCGGAGATTGCGGAATCAGTGCGGGCGAGTTCGCTGCTTGTGGATTCCCCCGCGAAGCTGGATTTGGAGGATTTAGAACGGCGGTTGACGGTGCTCGACGACAAACTTTGCGCGCTTTTGATGACGCACGCCACGGAAGAGTTGATGGTGCGCATTCGGCGGGAGGTCGATGGGCAGTTGGCGGCTTACCGCCGAAAAATGAAAGCGGAGCAACTGGCGTTGGTGGAGAAGAGGTACACGCAGAAGCGATTGCTGGAAGAATTTGGATTGCCGCGACTTAGCCTCTGCTACTTTTCTTGAGTTTTTTTTCGGAAGCGGACGCTTTTCTTTCCGCGCGAATCGTCGCAGAATAGGACTACAGTATGTCAGATGAGTTACGCATATCGATTGAGAAGCTTGTCTACGGAGGCGACGGACTGGCCCACGCGGACGGGAACACGGTTTTTGTGCCTTACGTGCTGCCGGGAGAAGAAGTGCGCGCGGCGGCCAAGTCCAAGCGCAAAAAGTTGGTGTGGGCGCAACTGCTGGAGGTGACTTCTGCTTCCGCGCAACGCGAAGGTGCGCACTGCCCACATTTTCAAACTTGCGGCGGCTGCCACTACCAGCATATTTCCGCTACGGAACAACTGCGGCTGAAAAAGGAGATTTTGCGGGAGACGCTCTCGCGGCTTGGCGGTATTCAATGGAGCGGAGCGATTCAGGAGCATTCCGCGGAGCCGTATGGTTATCGGAATCGCGCGCAATGGGCCGTGCGCAATGCGAATCCGCGGGCGATTGGATATTTTTTGCCGGAGAGTTCGGTAATTGTGCCGATTGATGAGTGTCCGGTGCTGTCGCCGTTGCTGGCGAAAACTTTTGGGCAACTGCAAGAACTAGCCCGGTCGAATCGGTTGCCAGAACGAGCGCTGGAGATTGGAGCTTTTGCCGATTCGGCGGACGAGAAGATTGCGCTGAACGTCGCGTTTGAGCGTTTCCCGAAACCGGCGAAGGAGTTGGCGGGCCTGTTTCGAGAGGCGTTGCCGCAGCTTGAAAGTCTGTTGCTGGCCGAGGAGAGCAAGGACCGTTTCGAGCTAACCGGACCCGGATATTTGTTTCAGGAGGCTGGAGGGTTCCGCTATCGCGTCAGCCATCTGTCTTTTTTTCAGGTCAACCGATTTTTGATCGAAGATTTGTTGCAGACGGTGGTTGCAGGCGCCAAAGGGGAGACCGCGCTTGATCTTTATGCGGGTGTTGGTTTCTTCACGCTGCCGTTGACGCGGACTTTCAAGAGAGTAGTGAGCGTAGATGCCAACCTGGCGGCTACGCGCGATCTGCAGGTCAATGCGGAAAGCGCGGGCCTCACGGTCATCTCTCACAGCGAGCACGTGGAAGAATTTCTGCGCAAGACGAACGAGAAGCCCGGTTTTGTGGTGCTTGATCCGCCGCGTTCTGGGCTGGGGGCGGAAGCGGCAGCGAAACTGGCTGCATTGGGGGCTGCGGAAATCGTATATCTATCGTGCGATCCATCGACGCTTGCCAGGGACCTCGCTGTGCTGACCGGATCGAAGAGGAGCGGGGACGCCGCGACCGCGTCAACGCGTTATGAGATTGCCGATATGCACCTGTTTGACCTTTTTCCGCAGACCTACCACATCGAGACGCTGGCGCGTCTGAGGCGCTCTGCGTGAAGCTTCCGGCCGTGGCGATCACCGCGGCTTTCGCTTGCGGCGTCGCTCTCGGCCTGTGCCCGCCGATTTCGCGGCTGGCTACTTCTCATTTTTATCTCGCTGCGTCTTTCTTGTGCTCGCCGGAATAGTTTTGCTGAACCGAGCGCGCTTGGTTGCGGCCGCGGTTGTATCCGGCGTGAGCTGGATTTTATTTGGCACACTGGGAGCATGGATTTCTGAGCAGCCATTTCCCGCCTCTCACGTTACCTGCCTGATCGAAAACGGACGAATTGATTTGCACACGCCACTGCGATGGCGCGGAACGCTGCGCGACGAGCCTGCGAAATTACCCTGGGGCTCCGGGCTGGAAATCGAGTTGGCCGGCGTGGATTACGAGAACAGCCAACTTGAGGCGCGGGGTGGGTTGCGAGTGACCTTCTCGCCGCGCGGGGACGATTTGCCTCTGCCGGCTCTTCATGCGGGCGACGAGGTGAGCGTCATTGCGCAGGGAAAGCGACCGCAAGTTTTCCGAGATGAAGGCGCTTTCGATCGCCGCGCGTACCTGGCTACGCAGGGCGTCGATTTGGTGGCGACGCTGCGCTCGTCCGCGCTGATCGAGCGATTATCCGTGGCGCCGCCGTCTGCCCGCACTTTGCTGTCACGCGCTCGGCACCGCTTGCGAGAAGAAGTCGACAGGCTCTTTGATGGCCGACCGGAAGTTGCGGCTGTGCTTCGCGCGATGCTGCTGGGCGATCGCAGATTTGTGGACAGAGACGAGGCCGTCGATTTTCAGAAGACGGGCGTGTTCCACGTGCTGGTGGTGGCGGGATTGCACGTCGGCGCGCTTGCGGTTTTTCTGTACTGGATCGGCCGAAAGCTGCGGCTTTCGCGGTCTGCGACGATGGTCTTCACGCTAACGTTGCTCTTCACGTATGTGGCGGTGATTGAGCAACGGCCTCCCGTGTTGCGAGCGGCACTGATGGCGGCGATTGTTGTGCTTGGCGGTTTTTTTTACCGGCGACTCGATGTATTGAACTCGGCGGCTATGGCGGCGCTGGTCCTGTTGGTGTCGCAGCCATTGGCGCTGCGTGATTCCAGTTTTCAACTGACGTTTTTGGCGGTTGGCTGCATCGCGGGGCTTGCGGCGCCGTGGCTCGAAAAGAATGTACAGCCGTACGCCCGGGCGCTGCGCGGTTGGCGCGACGTAACGCGAGATGCATCGCACGAACCACGTGCGGCTCAGTTTCGGATTGACTTGCGAAGTGCGGCGAACTGGCTCTCCGCACCGCTGCCTGTGCGGGTTGCTGCATCGATCGAGAATGCACTCGCAGGCGGCATCGGATTGATGCTGCGGGCTTGGGAATTGATGGTGCTTACGTTGGCTTTGCAAATTGGAATGCTGCCGCTAATGGCGCGGGATTTTCATCGCATCACGCTGGCAGCGCCAATCGTGAATTTGGCGGCCGTGCCGCTCACAGGCATTGTCGTACCGCTGGGGTTCCTCACCCTAGCGAGCGGGGTGCTGTCTCCGGGACTCGCCAGGATCATCGCGGCTCCGCTCAGCTACATTACGCTGTTGCTTTTACACATCGTGCATTGGTTTGCGCGGCTGCCGAAATGGAGTTATCGGATTCCAGGACCGCATCTGTGGCTGGTGATTGCGTTTTTTATTTTTGCGCTTCTGCTGGCTGTCATTCTGCGAGTTGCACATCCTCTGCGCCAACAGATGGCGTCGGTCCTCAGTTCCGGGTTGGTGGCGTGTTCACTACTAATTGCGCTGTTCCCATTTTCTCCGGCGTGGTCTGCGGGAAAGCTGGAATTGAACGTTCTGGATGTTGGACAGGGAGATTCACTCTTCGTTGTTTCACCACATGGCAGGACAATGCTGATCGACGGCGGAGGCGCGTTCGGCGGTTTCGGAGGACAGAGCAATCGCGGAATAGATCCGGGCGAAGAGGCAGTCTCACCATACTTGTGGTCGCGGGGCTTTCAGCAGATCGACGTCGTCGCGCTGACACATGCGCATCAGGACCACCTTGGCGGCTTGGCCGCGGTGCTCGAGAATTTTCGTGTCGGTCAATTGTGGATCGGGCGCGAAATACGTTCTCAGGCGCTAGCAAACATCGAGAAGATGGCGAGGGACAGGAAGATTCCAATCGAGCACGAAACGCGCGCGAATGCCTTTGCGTGGGATGAGGTGCAGGGGAAATTCTTATGGCCGGAACCATCTTCAGCAGCTCTTTCGGACGCTGCGAAAAACGATGATTCGCTCGTGCTAAAGCTCCAGTATGCGGACCGGGCAATGATGCTGCCTGGCGACGCTGAAAAGGAAGCTGAGCACGAGATGATTTCGGAAAACAGCGAGGATGAGCTGCATGCCGAGATACTGAAGATCGGGCATCATGGCAGCAGGAATTCGACAACTGCGGAATTTTTGGCGGCGGTGAAGCCGCGGCTCGCCATCATTTCGGTGGGGGAAGACAATCCTTATGGCCATCCCAATGCAGAACTGCTCGAGCGACTGGCGAACGCCGGCGTTCGCGTTCTGCGGACGGACCGGGACGGCGCGGTACACATTCTGATGGATAGCAAGAGCTTGGAGGTGCGGTGCTTCGTTCCCTGCCTTCCGATTGATGCAAATGGCCTACGGCAAGCGCAGGCGCCAGATCATAATAAAAACCAGGAGCAGCAATAGGAAGCCAATCGCGGCGCGGTACTCGCGATTCTTCTTGTACTGGGCGAGTGAAAACGCGCCAACACTTTCGGCTGATACCTTCGCGGGAGTCAGCCGCGGGAAAAACAGAGGAACGGCTCGTGCATATTCCTGGAATGCGACGCCGTGATGCTGGTACAGTTCGCGCTCTTCGCGCCTCATAACAAAAGAATAGAACAGCGCGAAATAGACAAACAGGATCACTGCGGATGGCCAGGAACGCGCGGCGACAGCCACGCCGATGATTAGAATAAAACTGCCGAGGTAGAGTGGATTGCGGGTATAGGCGTAGGGGCCGGTGACGGTGAGAACTTGCTGCTTTTGGAGATAACCTGCAGCACGCGCTCGAATCCATAGGCCAATCGCTCCGATGATCGCTCCGGCTAAAATGCTTTGGGGCGAGGGCCGCGCGAGCCACAGGACGACAGCGGCGAGTGGATACCCGGCGCGCACGCGCCAGCGCGCGAAAAATGCGGCCGAGTTCACTTCGCAGCACCGATGCAGCGGCACACTGCGTCGAACACTTGATCAACGGTGATGGCGAGCATTGAGGCGTGTGGTTGCTCTCCGCGCGTGTGAGTTGTTCGGACGCCGGGAACGCGCAGCACAACATTCCTTTGCTCGCTCGCGTGGGGCTCGCCAACTTGATAGGGACCGTTCCGCGCGGGATCGGTAGGGCCAAAGAGCGCGGCGAGTGGCGTGCCTATCGCTGCCGCGAGATGCAGGGGGCCTGTGTCGCCAGCAACAGCGCACGCTGCACCGCGTAATAACGCCATCAGCTCGCCGAGGCTGCCATGATGGACAAACGGGGCGGCGTCACCGCTTGCGCGAACTACGGCTGCCGCCAAATCGTTGTCTCCAGGTCCGGCATTCACGATAGTGCGCAGGCTGAAAGATTCGCGCAGCTTGCTACACAGCGTCCCGAAGCGCTCGGGCGGCCAGCATTTCGAGCGCCAGCCGCCGCCGGGGCTCAAGACAACGTAGCGATCAAGTCCTTGCGCACGCAGACGGTCGCAGACGGCGGCTTTATCCTGCGCTGGAATATGCAGGCTCACCGGAGCGGTGCGGCGTTGTGCGCCAGCTCGCAGCGACAGGTCGCCATTTTGCTCCGCAATGTGCGCCTTGGTTGTCTTCACATGGTCGGTATAAAGGAGCGGGACGCCGAATTCACGAACTGTCGCTGAAGAAAAACCGATGCGCTTTGGTACTGCGCCGAAGAACGGCAGCATGGCCGATTTCCATAGGCCCTGGTAATCGATCGCGGCGCTAAAAGAACTCTGCCGCAAGTGCCGAATCATTTCTCGCAATGAGGAAAGAGCGCGCGTTTCGACCGTCCAGACTTCCGAGGCCAAGCCGCTGGTGCCGACAAGAAACGCCCACCGGGGATGCGTGAGCCAGACAATATCCGAAGCTGGAAAAGACTCCCGTAAGGCCGCGACTGCGGGGAACGTGTGAAGGATGTCGCCGAGCGATCCAAGCCGAACCACTAGAAAGCGCGGCTCAGGCATGCGGCGCCTTGCGTACGGAATCGAGAAATTCGCGCGTCGAATGATCCTTAGGGTCACCCACAATCGCTACACGGATGCCAAGTCGCGCGGATGCCGCGCGCTCCGGGACAGTCTCGGCGGTGTAATCGGTTCCTTTGGCATGAACGTCCGGACGCAAATCTTCGAGCAGCGCTTCTACATTTTGCTCGCTGAACAGCAGGACATAATCCACAGCGCGCAATCCGCCGACCAGCGCCGCGCGCGCAGTTTCGGGCAGGATGGGGCGCCCGGCGCCTTTCAAAGCGCAGACACTCGAATCTGAATTCACGGCAACAGCCAAAATATCGCCCTCGCGGCGCGCGCCTTCGAGATATCGAATGTGACCCACGTGTAGTGTGTCAAAGCAGCCGTTCGCCAACACAATTTCTCGCCCGTGCCGGCGATGTTCCGCGAGCAAATCGCGAAGGCGTTGCCGGGTTACGATCTTGGATTCGGCGCTGCGCATTCTCATTGGCCAGAGCCGCCTGCATCGCGACGAATCGCTTCGAGGAGTTCCGCACGCGAGACGGTCGCAGTGCCGCGCTTCATCACCACGAGGCCGCCCGCGATATTAGCGATATGGGCCGCCTCTAGCGGCGATGCGCTACATGCTAACGCCAGCGTGTAGGCGGCGAGCACTGTATCGCCGGCGCCGGTGACGTCAACGGCCTGATCGCTGCCGTGAACCGGTATGCGAGTGACGCGATCGCGTGATTCAAACAGGGCCATACCGTCGCGGCCCCGCGTTACGAGAAGCGCGCGCAGCTTCATGGCGGCGAGGGTCGCTTGGCCACAGCGAGTCAGCTCCTTGAAGTCTGAGCCGATGGCGGTGTGATGCAAAGCTTCGACCTCGGCTTCATTGGGTGTCGCCGAAGCGATTCCCGCCTTCGCATAGGCGGCCAGTTGATATCGAGCATCGAGCGTTACAAGCAGCGCGCGCTTGCGCTTCGTGGCAGTGTCGCGAACCAACTCCGGGTTCGCGACGCCAAAGCCATAATCAGAAACGGCGAGCGCGTCGGCGGAACGAATCTTTGCTGATAAGAGCTGTTGCACTTTTTTGCGCGCCGCTTGTGGCAGAGGAACTTGCGGCTCGCGGTCCACGCGGAGGACCTGCTGACCTACGGTGTGCGCCCAGCCGGCGACGAAGCGCGTCTTGGTTGGCGTGGTCCAGCCTTTCACTCGAACAATTCCGGAGACGTCGACACGCTTGCCACGAAAATATTCGAGCAGAGCTTCGCCTGCAGCATCCTGACCTACGGCGGTGATGGGAAGCACTCGCGCTCCGAAGGCGGCGAGATTGTTTGCGGCGTTCGCGCCTCCCCCAGGCACAACTTGCGTCTCGCGATGGCGCAAAATCAACACTGGAGCCTCGCGAGAAACGCGGGAAATGTCGCCGTATTGGAATTCGTCGGCAACAAAATCGCCTAGCAGTACGACGGTCTTGGATGAAAACTTCTCGACGCACTCCGCGAGGGCAAGCAGATCGACGGAGGCCGATGGCGTTTGCGTGAAAGTGCGAGTCATTTCGACTGCCTCACGATCCACTCCGCCGCAGCTGCGAGGTCGGCGGCGATGAAGTCGGGAGGCGCGGGCCAGTTCGCAGAATGCCACTGGATTTCACCTTCTCCGTAGCCGGTGCGCACAAGAATCGCGCGTGCTCCGACGCGGTGCGCCAGCTCGATATCACCATAGCGGTCGCCAACCACAAACGAGCGGCGCAAATCCAGGCCGTGTTCACTGGCGGCGCGCTCCAGCATCCCGGGCCTTGGCTTGCGGCACGCGCATGCGTCGTCTCCTTTATGCGGACAATAGTACAGCGCGTCGGTGTGTGCCCCCTCTTTGGCTAGCTGAGTTGTCATCAATTCGTGAACGGCGCCGACCAATGACTCCGGAAAATATCCGCGAGCGACGCCGGACTGATTCGTGATCACGACGACGGGCAGATTCGCACGATTGAGCTGCCGGATCGCTTGTGCGGCGAACGGAAACATACGAAAACGGCTGACGTGATTCAAGTAGCCGACTTCTTCGGCAATGGTTCCGTCGCGGTCGAGGAAGACTGCAGGACGCAGAGACGCAGCTTCAGCCAGAAGCCACCTCCGCAGAGCGAAGCCAACCGCGTGCTGCTGCTTCGACGACGTCCGGCGTGATGCTCGTCATACAGCGGTGGTCTATCGGGCAGCGTCGCAGAAAGCATGGACTGCAATATGGCTTTTCTTGCACGACGGTGCAGCGCGGAGTGATGGGCGCGGTGCCGTGTGGATCGCTCGGCCCAAAGATCGCGACAACTGGCAAGCCGACTGCGGCAGCAACATGCATTGCGCCAGAATCGTTGCCGACAAAAAGCTGGCATTTTGAAAGCAGCGCGGGGAGAGCGGCGATTGTGGTTTTGCCGACCAAGCTGATCGATGGACCTTTTATTCCGGCAGCAATCGCATCGGAAACCGTCTGTTCCGATGCCGTCCCGAAGAGAATCACGTCGGCATCGGTGTGCAGGCGGAAACGGTTTACGAAATCGGCGAAACGCCCTGGCGGCCAGCACTTCGCCGAGCCGTAGGACGCACCTGCGCCGATGGCGATTCTGGGAACGTTGCGGCGAGCACCTGCGGCGGAGAGAGTTTCCTCGGCGAGCTGGCGCTGATCTTCTGTGATAGCGAGCCGCACGAAGGATTCGCTTGGAAGAGAGTCGATCCAACCGGCACGCCGCAAAAGCTCGAGATAATAAAATTGCTCGTGAGGCGGGGTCTCGCCAGGCTTTGGAACGGGAATTCTCTTGGTCAGTAGCAAGCTGCGCCCGTCTCGCGCATATCCGATGCGCTCGGGAATACCCGCGCGCCAAGCCAGCCAAGCTGCATCAAAGGCGTTTTGCAGCAGAAGCGCGACGTCGAACTTTTGGGCGCGTAGCTCTCGAGCTAAACGCTCGCGACCGCCCGGACCTGCCTGTGCGTACTTCGGATCGTACGGAATGAGATCGTCGCATACCTTTTGGCCGCAATAGATGTCCGCGACGTAGGGCTGGGCAACGATCGCAATCCTGGCCTCTGGAAACCGTCCCCGGACGGCTCGGAGGGCGGGCATTGCCATGATGGCATCGCCTACCCAGTTGGTGGCGCGCACTAAAATCTTCATGCCGCGACCCCGCTGCTGCTCAGTGCCAAACGTTCGCGGAGGTCGCGCATGAACCGCTCCTCATCGGGTATTTCCATTGAGACGACGGCAATGTGCACGGGCAGTTCCGACAATAGCCCTGGTTCGAGATTCTGCGCATCCTTTTCCGTGGTCATCAATACCTTCGCATTTAACCCTCGCGCAGCAGCGGTCAATTCTTGGATGTCTCGCCTCGTATAGCGATGATGATCCCGGAAGCTCTTTCGGCCAATTACGCGCACGCTCCAGCGTTCGAGATTTGCAAAGAAAGCGTCAGGATTGCCGATTCCAGCAAATGCAAAAACCGGATTCGGGCACGATGACTGCAGCAACGCAGCCGAACCGTGTTCGCGAAAGCCGATGAGCTTAGTCGTAGACGGGTATATCGGCATTTGGGGAAATTTCTGAATTGCAGGCACTACGGGTGTCGATTGTTCCGTGCGCGTAAAAAGTACAAGATCTGCGCGATGAAGAGCCGAGCAGGGCTCCCGAAGGGGGCCTGCAGGCAGAATCCACTGCTGATGAAGAGGGCGCGTGGAATCGATCAAGACAATGTCGAGATTGCGAGCCAACCGAAGGTGTTGAAAACCATCGTCTAGAAGAAAAATATCGACGCCAGCCGATTCAAGACGTTTGCCCTCGATGTAGCGATCCTTGCCGACGCCGAACAAAACCCGCCCCAGCAGCCGATTCTTTATCGCCTCAATCTCATCGCTTGTTTTAGCCGAGCCGCGATATCCGCGACTTAAGACGGCAACGCGCTTTCCTTCAGAAAGGAATCGCTCTGCCAGCCAAATGACCATCGGCGTCTTTCCGGTGCCGCCCACGGTAAGGTTCCCGATGCTAATGACGCTGCCGTGGAGGCGCCTTTGTTTGATCCAGCCACGAGCGTAAAACGATGCTCGCAACCGCATTGCACCGGCGTAAACAATGGAGAGCGGCCAGAGAAGAATTCGGATCGCGTGCGGCAAGTTCATCGGGCTGGGCTGCCGAGGAATTTGGCGATTTCAGCGAGAGCGCGGTCAGTCGCGCCGCGGCTGCTGTCTACCAGGTGCTTAGCGTTTTCGCCCATTTTGCGGCGACGATCCGGATTGCGCAGCAGTTCGATCCAGGCTACGCCAGCGTCTTCAGGGCTCTCGACCTGGATGGCTGCATCGGCGGCAACAAAACGCGCGGCAATTTCCGAGAAATTTTCCATCGAAGGCCCGAACACCGGAATTTTACCAAATGCCGCAGGCTCAAGAATATTGTGCCCGCCCGAGGGCACCAGGGAACCACCGACGAACGCGCCATCGGCTAGACGATAGACTGATGCAAGTTCGCCGATGCTGTCGAGAAGAATGACCGTGACGTCGCGCGAGATCGAGCCGTTGTTGCCAGATGCCTTTCCTTCCGCATGCGGGGCTAGCGCGAGCTCGGAGCGGCGAATAAATTTACGACGAGATTCGTGAATAAAATCCGCCGCGGCCTCAAAGCGCTCCGGCTTGCGTGGGGCGAGAACCAACAAGGCGTTGGGGTGTTCACCTTGCACTACGCCAAAGGCTATCAACGCGAGCGGCTCTTCGGTGGCCACTACGCTGCCTGCGACCACGATCGGCGAACGGCCTTGCCGGCGAGCTTCCGCTTCGAGCCAGCTGGACAGCGGCGTTGGGGCGGGAAGCTCCATGTCGTATTTCAGGTTGCCGATGACCGAAACGCGATCGGGAGGCGCGCTCAGTGCGCGAATGCGCTCCGCATCCTTTTCGCTTTGCATCAGGAACGCGCTCGCATTTGCCAGCGCGCTTCGCAAAAAAG
>WNFL01153497.1_pt1 | contig 10829 bp, 10 predicted proteins | sample 5400361 | NCBI WGS metagenome assembly WNFL01 (sample SAMN13153351, study PRJNA577476) | soil metagenome | isolation source: 40 cm soil on Douglas fir-dominated hillslope | place: USA:California | collected 2013-09-17 | reverse complement strand
AGGTTTTCTACTACATCGCGTTCCAGTGGAGTTCGGTGACCGGCGGCGACGATGGACTGCGTGGATTTTCGCGCCAACCGCTCGACTTCGGCTTCACAAAAATCGACATCCTCGCCAATGCCAACGCCTTCTACTATTTTGTCCTGCTTTGCGTCGCTCTCGCGGTGGGCGTCATGGGATTTCTCCTGCGCTCGCCGCTGGGCCGCACGCTGATCGCGATCCGCGAGAACGAGCGGCGTGCGCGTTTTCTCGGCATTCCGGTCGATCGCCACATCTGGATCGCGTTCACGCTGTCGTGCTTTTTCATGGGCTTCGCCGGCGCGCTGTACGCGCTGGTGAACAATTTTGCCGATCCGCGCGGCCTGCACTACAGCCAGTCGGGCGACTTCGTGATGATGGCGGTGATGGGCGGCATGCGCAGCTTCTGGGGACCGCTGCTGGGGGCGGCGGTCTTCGTTGTCCTGCAGGACTACCTGTCGAGCGTCACGATCAACTGGATGTCGTTCGTGGGCATGCTGTTCGTCGCGATCGTGCTGTTTTTTCCGCGTGGCCTGTTGGGCTTCATTCGCCGCAAGAGCGAAGCATGAGCGACAGCAAACCCGTGCTGGCGGTCAGCAACGTCAGCAAGCGTTTCGGCAGCCTGGTCGCGGTGCGCGACATCACCTTGACCGTCGAGCGCGGCGAGTTGCGCGCGATCATCGGCCCCAACGGCGCCGGCAAGACCACGCTGTTCAATCTGGTCAGCGGTTTTTTCCCGCCGACCGCCGGCACGATTTCGTTTGACGGGCGCGACTTGAGCGCGCTGCCGGCGCACGCGCGGGTCGCGCTCGGCATGGCGCGCACGTTCCAGATCACCGAAATCTTTCCCGAGCTCACGGTGTTCGAGAACGTTCGCATCAGCACCGAGGTGACCAGCGGCTTTCGCCTGCGCCCCTGGATCCGCCCGAGCGAGAAGCAGCGGTTGCAACACGACGTTCACCAGGTGCTCGAACTGACCCGCTTGCAGGCCAAATCCGAGCGGCTGGTCGGTGAACTCGCGCATGGCGATCAGCGCGCGGTTGAGATCGCGATGGCGCTTGCTCTGAAGCCGCGCCTGCTGCTGCTCGACGAACCCACCGCCGGGATGGGAGAACAGGAGACCTTCGAGATCACGCAGCTGATCCGGCGCCTGCACAAGGAACGCGGCCTCACCATCGTGCTGATCGAGCATGACATGCGCGTCATCTTCAATCTCGCCGACCGGATCACGGTGCTCGACCAGGGCAGCCTGCTCGCCGAAGGAACGCCGCCCGAGATCGCCGGCAACGAGGCCGTGCAGGCTGCTTATCTGGGCAACGTCGCATGAGCGTCGCATGAGCGCCGCATGAGCGTCACATTAGCCCCCGCCCTTGCCGCCGAAGGCCTGCACACCTACTACGGCAAGAGCCATATCCTGCATGGCGTCGGCCTCGAGGTTGCCGCCGGCAAGATCACCGCGCTGCTTGGGCGCAATGGGGCCGGCAAGACCACGACGTTGCGCACGCTGATGGGACTGACACCCGCGCGTCAGGGACGCGTGACGATCTTCGGCGCCGATGCGACCCGCTGGCCCACCTACCGGATCGCCGCCAGCGGCGTCGGCTACGTTCCGGAGGGTCGCCGGATATTTGCCAATCTCAGCGTCGAAGAAAATCTCAAGGTGCCGCTGGACCGCGGCGGACCGTGGAACATCAAGCGGATCTACGAGCTGTTCCCGCGCCTGGCCGAGCGCATGGACAATCGCGGCCGCCAGCTCTCCGGCGGCGAACAGGAAATGCTGTCGATCGGCCGCGCGCTGCTGCTCAATCCAAAACTACTGATTCTCGACGAGCCGTCGCAGGGTTTGGCGCCGCTGATCGTGCGCGAAGTATTCCGCGTTGTCTCACACATGCGCGACCAGGGGATTGCCGTCCTGCTGGTCGAACAAAATGCGCGGCTGAGCCTGGAGATCGCCGATCATGCGTATGTGCTGGACGACGGCGGCATCGTCTACTCCGGAGCCGCGCGCGACCTGGCGGCGGATGAGGCGCGCGTGCGCGCGCTCACCGGCGCCAGCGCGGAGCAATGGAAGGCGCCATAGTCGTGTCCTGTGCCAATCAGATCGCGCTCGCCTGGAAGCGGATCAAATCCGGATCAGCAGTCCGACCCCGGGCACATCCTCCCCAAAAACCTCCCAACCACATTTCGCGCTTGGGAAGGCGGGAGCGCGCCACGCCGCGTCGCTGCACACACTGCTGCCGCGTGCCGGTCCAGAGCCGAAGAGGCTCCGGACCAGGCCACGGATTGCAGTTGCCTACTTGTATTGAGCAGCGTTGCTTTTAGTGACCAGCACCGTGCCGGTATCGATGATTGGCGCGATCGCCTTGCCGTGTTTGACGTTTAATGCGTTCTCGACGCCAAGGGCTCCCATGTTTTTTGGATTCTGCGCTACGGTCGCCATCATCTCGCCGGCGAGGATGCTGGCGGCGGCGTTGGGGTTGGCGTCGAAGCCGACCACCACGACCTTGGCCAGCATGTTGGCCGACTTCAACGCCTGGACCACGCCGAGCGCCATGTTGTCGTTCGAGGCGAACACGGCCTTGAGGTTCGGGTGACCGGTGATGATGTTCTCCATCACCGACTGAGCCTTACCCGTGTCCCAATCGGCAGGCTGCTCGGCCACGACTTTCATCCCGCAGCTGGTCAACCCTTTCTTGGATCCCTCGGCGCGGGCCTGTCCCGTCGATTGCGTGATGATTCCCTGCAGGATGGCGACCTCGCTGCCCTTGGGCACGCTCTTGCAGATGAACTCGGCGGCGAGTGCTGCGCCCACCTGGTTGTTGGTGCCGATGAACGTGACGCCGGCGTTCACACCCTTGGTGTCGATGAAGACGACGCCCACACCTTGCTTCTTCGCCTGCTCGAGCACCGGCTTGAGGGCATTCGGGTCGGTCGGCGCGATCGCAATTGCGCTGACCTTCTTGGCGAGTTGATCCTCCACCAGCGCGATCTGGCCTTGAATGTCGCTCTCCGCAGGAGGAGCCACGACGACCACGTTGACCCCAAGCTCCTTGCCCTTCGCTTCGGCGCCGGCCTGGACTGCCGCCCAGAACGGATTGCCCGAGCCCGGACCCTTCATCGCGACCACCACGGTTTCGGCCGCGCCCGCGCCGAATGCGACCGTTAGAAGCAGACTTGCGACCAGCAACAGCAATTTTTTCATGACTCTCTCCCCTTACGTTGTTGTACTCCGACTACCCAGGTCTCGCATGCGACGCAGGAGACGATGCCTCGGGCGCGCTTGCGTCAGCTCCTCGGTTCTCACCGCTGCGCGACGCCGCAGGACGTCGACATAGACCGCGAGAATGATGATGATGCCGATGAGCAGCTGCTGCCAGAAGGAACTGACGTTCATCAGATTCAGGCCGTTGCGCAGCAGGCCCATGATGAGCACGCCGGAGAATACGCCGAGCACGGTGCCGCGCCCGCCAAAGAAACTGGCGCCGCCGATGATCACCGCCGCGATCGCATCAAGTTCGGCGCCGATGCCGGCATTGGGAAAGCCCGAATCGGTGCGGCCCGCGAGCAGGAGCGCGGAAAGCCCGGCAAAGAAGCCGGATAGCACATAGACCAGGAGCAGGACCCGATCGACGCTGATGCCGCTGACACGCGCGGCCTGAGGATTGCCGCCGACTGCGTAGATATGGCGGCCGACGGAGATCTTTCTTAGAAACAAGGCGACGCCGCCGTAGCAGACGAGGAGCACGAAGGCGCTCACCGGAATTGCGCCAAACGGCCCGAGCGCGGGAATCGGAATTTGGGCGGAGCCGAGGAACCGGACCGGTTCGGACAAGCCGGAGATCGGCCGTCCATCGGAGATCAGGTTGGTCAGTCCGCGCACCGCGTTGAGCGTGCCCAGGGTCATGATGAACGGATGCGGCAGTCGCAGCAGCGTCAGGCCGAAACCATTGATCGCGCCGACGACAATTCCAACCCCCGCCACGTCCGCCATCGCAACGGCCATCATCGCCAAGGCCAGGATCGAGCCGACGGAAAGATCGATGCCCGCGGTCAGGATCACCAGGAACATGCCGATCGCGAGCAGCGAATTCATCGCGATCTGCTTCAGGACATTGGTCAGGTTCTGTACCGACAGGAAATACTCCGGCTGCACCAGCGCCAGGAAGATCATCATCACGATGACCACGGCAACAATGCCGTAGCGCTCGGCCGCCTTGGCCAACCTGAGACGACCGCCGATGACGTCGCGCGCGGCCATGTCATTGCACCCGGTCGTGCGCGAGCGCCGCGGTGTGACCCTTGGTCCCCATGATCCAGCCGATCACCTCGTTGCGGTTGGTATCCCGCAACGCGGCCTCGGCGAAATTGCCGCCGCGGAACAGCGCCATCACGCGGTCGCAGACATAGAACACGTCGTCCAGTCGATGGCTGATCAGGATCACGCTGACGCCGTGCTCCTTGAGACTCTTGATGAGATCGAGCACCTTGCCGACCTCCTTGATCGCCAGTGCCGCCGTCGGCTCGTCCATGATCACGACGCGCGCATCGAAGGCGGTGGCGCGCGCGATTGCCACCGCCTGCCGTTGCCCGCCGGAAAGATCTTCGACGTTCTGGTCGACCGACTTGACTTCGATGTGCAGGCGAGCGAGGTGCTCGGCCGCCATCTGGCGGCTCCTTTCCTGATCGACAATCGTCAGGCCGAGGAGGCGGCGGCCAGGTTCGCGGCCGAGGTAGATGTTTTCGAAAATCGGCATGTTGCCGGCGAGTGCCAGATCCTGATACACCATTTCGATGCCAATCCGATGCGCATCGCGGGGGCTCGAGAAACGCACGGGATCACCTTGGAATACGATCTCGCCCGCGCTCGGCTGGAACAGCCCGGAGAGGATTTTCATAAGCGTCGATTTGCCCGCCCCGTTATCCCCTACCACGCCCAGAACTTCGCCGCGATCGAGGTGAAACCCGACTTTATGCCCCGCGCTTCGAGCAGCGGCGGCGTGCGAGCTGCGTCAGCCGTTTCGTCCATCCGTCTGCTCCGATGTTCCGGCTCTTGTTCTGGTCGCGGCGTCAAGCGCCACAATTAGGACATTGACGATCAAGCGCGCAGCACTGCACTCGGTAGCATCGATGGGAGCGCGCGTTCTGCGCACGAGCAGAACACACTGTGCTGACCCCGGACGAACATACACCTTGCCGCAGAAAATCGCGGCCGACGCAAGCGACATTTTGAGCCGAGTTCTCAGTCGCGCAACACGCGATGCTGGTTGGCTTTGGCGCGCAAGAATGGCAGACCGGCGCCGATGACTTCGGCCGAACCTCCTACCGCCACGGGATGCCACACGGCCAATGCGCGCGCAATATCCGGAGGCAAGTACACGAACGCTTCCAGCACCATGTCGCCGCTAAATTTGATGCGCGCGAGACCGCGGAATACCGCATCCCAATCCACGGTGCCGGCGCCGGGCGTGCCGCGGTCGCTCTCGGACAAATGGATGTACTTCAGATGCGGGCCGGTGTCGACGATCGCCGCCTCGAATCCCTTTTCCTCGATGTTCATGTGATAAGTGTCGAGATGAACGAAAAGATTAGGCTCGTCGATGCGCTCGATCAGAGTCACCGCTTGCCGCCCGGTATTGAGCAAATGGGTCTCGTAGCGATTACAAGGCTCGAGTCCCAGGGAAAGTCCCAAACTGGCCGCGTACCGCGCAATGCCCTTCAGCGTTCGCGCAATGATCGCGTATTCCTGCTCGGTGGGCGGCGCGCCGGAGAGCCGGCCGATCGTGGCGTAGGTCACGCCGGACACGCTTGCGGCGCCAAGCGCAGCAGCGACGTCGAGTGCTTGCTGGAGAAATTTTTCCGCCCCCGCAGGATCATCGGGCAACGAGGCGTCCGCCGGCAGTCCCAGCGAGCAGGTCAGGCCGATGCCGTGCGCAGCGGCCAGCTCCAAGGTGTGTTCGACGTCGATCTCCGCCGGCCGCAGCAGCGGAATCTCAACGACATCGACGCCCGCGGCGGCCGCGCCCTCGATAGCGGTCACGGCACCCTGGCGATCCCATTCCGGCGCCCACACAAAAGTATGAACTCCCAATCGAGGCATTGTTCTCTCCCTCAAGCGATCTGCGCGTTTTTTCGCGCGCCGACCCTATGCAAATTTAGCCGTACCGGCGCCGTTTGACGGCGATCGATGGCGGCCGGGTGGACTCTCTCAGCTGCAAAGTGCAAGGCAGGCGAATGCGCGCCTTGGCTTTGCCGTTGCCATCGGCGCCGCCCTGCATACGCGCGCACAACAAACGCCACGCGGATGCCGCCATCGCATCGATCGGCTGTGCCACGGTGCTCACATACGGACGCAGCACCGTCATCCAATCAAAATCATCAAACCCGAGCAGAGAAACGTTTTCCGGAAAAGCCAGGTCAACTGCCCGGATCGCCTTGATCGCGCCGAGCGTTGCGTCATAGGTAGCGGCGAACACCGCGCTCGGACGATCGGCGCGCCGCAACTCCTGCTCGATCGCGCCGCGGCAGCTTTCCACGCTCGCGCCGCCGACCACGAGGCGTTCATGTTCACTGAATCCCGCTTCGACCAGCGCGCGCCGGTAGCCGCTGATCCGGTCGCGGATGTTGGCCAGCAGGCCAGTGCTGACGAGAAAAACAATGTCGCGATGGCCGAGCTGCAACAGGTGCCGGCAGCCGCGATAACACGCGTCCGCGTTGTCGGACTGGACCGTATCGAAACCGGCAAGGCCATAGCCGCGATCGACAAGAACCGTGGCCGGCAGCAGCAGGCTCGGTCCCGGTGGATTCATCGCCGGCAGCGCATCCCGCGTCGGCACCAGGATCAGGCCATCGATTCTTCGCGCCAGCAGCGCCCGCATGCGCGACGCTTCGCGCTCGACGTCGTTGCTGCTGTCGACCAGCAGGATCTGGTAACCGCCCGCCGCGGCCAGGCCTTCGATCCGCTGCACGAGCTCCGCGAAGAACGGATTGGTGAGATCGGGCACGACGATGCCGATCGTGCGCGAGTCCTTGCGGCGCAGGCTCGCGGCGAGATGATTCGGTTGATAGGCAAGAGCGTCGACCGCCTCCAGAACCAACCGTCGGCGATCGCCGGCGACGTGACGCTGGCCGGTGAGCACGTTGGACACGGTCGCCGTGGCGACGCCCGCGCGCGCGGCGACATCGCGGATGGTCGCCGCCGGCGCACGGCGCTCGCCCATCGCGCTCTTGCCAACGATCGCGCGGATCACCGTGCGCGTCGTGTTTGCCTTGCGTGGCCTGCTAGCCATCGGAACTGCGGCCCAAGCGCGCCGAAGCCGTGGGAGAAAAACGATTCATTTTTCCACCGGTGCACGCGTACATGCCTATTTCCTCGGCGCGCCCACCGGCATGCTGCGCAACTGACTGGCGATGGCCGGATCCGCGCGGCGGCACAGTTGCGGCGGCAGTCCGCGCAGGATCAGCTCGGCATCGGCCACGGTCATGCGGCCGATCTGCTGCAACGCCTCGATCATGCCGCCGGTGCGATGCGCGGAGAGCAGCAGGTTCTCGCCGAGCTGCTTGCGAACCGCGTCCTCGCCGGCGACCGGCTCCTGCGGAAAGACATCGGTCGCGACCTTGATGCGGCCGGAATTCGCTTGCCGCAGCAGCTCGGGAAAATCCACCACCGCCGCGCGGCTCATCAGCAGGAAGACTGAACCCTTTGGCAGCAATTCAAATTCGCGCCGGCCAAGGAATCCCTGATTGGCGGTGGTAACCGACGCGAAGACGAAAACCACTTTCGATGTTGCCAAGACGTCAGCCAGCGGCGCCGGGCGGCAGTCGTGCGCGCGGATCAGTTCGTCCGGCAGCCACGGGTCGTAAACCGCGACCGGATTGCGGAATGGGACCAGCAGCGCGCGCAGCGTGCGGCCGAGGTCGCCGAAGCCGATCAGGCCGACCGTCGCGCCGGTGAATTGAAAGCAGCCATCGTTACTCTCGTGCCCGTATCTCTCGCGGCCGGCGCGAAAGGCACGGTCGCCGGCGCTGATACCACGCGCCAGATCGATCGCCATCGCCAGCGCTGACTCCGCGACCACCGTCGCGAACGCCGCCGTCGGGCTCAGCACCCAGACGCCGCGCTCCTGGCAGGCCTGGTAGTCAATGTTCGGCAGGAAGTTGGTCTCGACATTGAAGATCGCCTTGAGCCGAGTGGCGCGATCGAGTCGCGCCCTTGGCATCGCGGTCTGGCCGATGAGAATCGATGCCTCGGGCAGCAGGCGATCGACCTGTTCGTCGGGCATCGGCCGATCCTCGGAGATCTCAAGCTGACCCAGCGCAGCAAGGCGCTGGCGCGTATCGGCGTCGCAAATCAGATCGAGCTTCCGCGGCAGCGGATCAACCAGAATCAGCGGCTTGGCCACCGAATGTCTCCCCTCGGCGCACGCCCTTGTACCGCTCAGGCGACGCTTCTTCTACTGCGGCCAAGCTAGCAGTAAAACGATTAAATTACAAGCAATGCGGCATTGGATTGCCAGCGCGCTTGCCGTGCGCCCGTCGCCGCGAACTCTTTGCCGGCGCCGCCGCCGCCCGGTGTCAGAACACCACGCCCGCAACGAGAACGATATTGGCGTACGGCGTGAATTCGCCGGTGCGCACGACCGCGCGCGCGTGTCGGGTCAGCGCCTTGAGTTGATCGTGCGAAATTTCTTCGGCGGCAACTGCCGGCAGGACTGCCGCAATGTAGTCGCGGGTCGCGGCCGATCGAGTGCGCATCTCACGCGCAACGATGATCCGCTCGACCTGCATCTCGGTCAGAACCGCGGCGAGCACCTGCGCCAAGGTCGGCACGCCGCGCGTCAGCGCCAGATCGATGCAGGGCGTGCCTTCGGGTACGGGCAGGCCGGCGTCGGCAAGCACAATCATGTCGCCGTGTCCCAGGCGAGCGATCGCAAGCGACAACGCGGCGTGCAACAGCGGAGTTCTCTTCACGAGCCGACTCCTCGCAGTGCGCGCGCTGCGCTCAAGTCGGCAGCTCGGGGCATCGCCGCCTGCGCGCCGTGGTGCTCGACGCTGAAAGCGGCCGCCCGTTGCGCGAAGTCGATTGCCGCTTGCAAGTCGTGTCCCTCGAGGCGCGCCGCGGCGAGCGCGCCGACGAATGCGTCGCCGGCGCCCGGCCAACAAGACGCCATCTGCGCCTAGCGTAACGATCACCGTGTGCGCGCCGCGCTTGCGCAACGCCGACGCCGCCGCGATCGCATTGGCCACGCTGCCAGCCGCTGCACCGGCATTTTCGCCGGGGATAGCGCCGGGGATAGCGCCGGGGATGGCGCCAGGGATGGCGCCGGGGATCGCCGCAGCAAGTGCAGCGACCTCGCCCTCGTTGGGCACGAGCAGGCTCACCATCGGCAACAAGGCGTCGGGAAGCGGCTGCGCCGGAGCAGGATTCAAGAGCACCGGCACGCCGGCGGCAAACGCAATGCCGATCGCACGCTGCACCGCGGCCAGCGGCGACTCGAGCTGGCACACGAGTATCCCCGCGCCCGCAATGCAGTCCGACGCCGCATCAATCTGTTCGATCGAGAGCGAGTGGTTGGCGCCCGGTGCGAGCGCGATGCTGTTCTGGCCCGAGTCCTCGACCAGCACGACCGCAACACCGGTCGCAACTGCCGCCATGCTGAGTAGGTGAGTGAGAGTTATGCCCTCCTCGCGCAGCGCCGCCGCGGCTTGCGCGCCGAACGGATCGTCACCGACGCAACCGATAAATTCAACTGCGGCGCCGAGCCGCGCCGCCGCCACTGCCTGGTTCGCGCCCTTGCCGCCCGGCAGCACGCGAAAGTCGCGGCCAACCACCGTCTCGCCCGGCAGCGGCAGACGCTGGCAACGGAGCACCAGGTCGACGTTGACGCTGCCGACGATGACGATCGGCTTGCTGGCCATGCGCTGTGAAGCTCCTAGGAGGACTTCCGGCCGGCATGACTGTGCTGACGCGCGGCCCGTTCCACTACCACGACCTCGAACCGCGCCGACTCCCATCGTTCACTCAATGCCCGCAACATCAGCGCCTGCTGGCTCTCCGGCGCCAGACCTCCCAACGGTGGGTCACGGTCGAGATCGGTGGGAAACGCGTAGCCCTCGGCGCAGGCGGCGACAGCACACGCTACTTGCGCGGCAGTGAGAGTTCCGCGCGCGACGGCCGACAACAGTGCCGGATAGAGCATCCTGCTCATCCGCGTGCGATCGACCGCCTCCATCGCCCGCCCGACGCCGGATATCGCGCGAGCGATTGTGACCTGCCGCGTGCATCAGCGCCGGATTGAAAAAGACCGCGTCGCCCTTGCCCAGCGCCAGCTGCACGTGGTGCGCGTCGAAATACGCCTGGAACTCCGGGCGCCCGGTAACGAGATATCCGGCTTCGTACTTCTGCGAATGTGGGAGGTACAGCGTCGGGCCGCTTTCGACCGGCATGTCCACATGCGCTACCGCGCCCTGCAAGGTGAGCCAAGGCGAAACGCGATGCACATGTGAGGGAAATCGCGCCGCTCCTTCGGCCGTGAAGAATCCCAGGTGATAGTCGCGATGCGCAACCTGCGCGGCGCCGCCGGGGTTGACGCGGTTGATCTGGGAGGTGACCTGGTAGGCGGGACCAAGCCAGGCTTCGCTGGCGAGGGCGACCATTTCGTTGCCGTAGTAGCGAGCGAACAAATCCGGATCGCGCAGGCACAACTTCTCCAGCGCATTCCATACACGATCGTTGGCGCCGGGCTTGGCGAAGTGGTCGCCGCCGCCGCCGCTCACGCGCTCCTGCTCGATCAGGGCCGTGAACTGGACGGTGG
>WNFL01451214.1_pt2 | contig 10830 bp, 11 predicted proteins | sample 5400361 | NCBI WGS metagenome assembly WNFL01 (sample SAMN13153351, study PRJNA577476) | soil metagenome | isolation source: 40 cm soil on Douglas fir-dominated hillslope | place: USA:California | collected 2013-09-17 | reverse complement strand
GCACGAAGGCACCGGCATCATCGCCGGCGGCCCGATGCGCGCGGTGTTCGAGGTGATGGGCGTGACCAACGTGCTCGCCAAGTGCTTCGGCTCCACCAACCCCTACAACGTGGTGCGCGCGACGCTGAACGGCCTGCAGGCGATGAGCACGCCTTCGGAGATCGCGGCGCGGCGCGGCAAGACGATCGAGGAAATCACGGGATGAAAACGATCAAGGTTCGTCTCCTGAAGAGCGTCACGGGCTGCAAGCAGAGTCACCGCGACACGGTGCGCGGCCTGGGCCTGAAGCGGATCAACAGCGTCAAGGAGCTGGTCGACACGCCTGCGGTGCGCGGCATGATCAACAAGGTCAACTATCTGGTGCGGATCGACGAGTAGTTGATTAACCGCAGAACGTCCCAACCTTAGGGTACTTTTTCATGAAACTCAACACTCTCAAGCCGGCGCCGGGTTCCAAGAGCGACCGCCACCGCGTCGGCCGGGGCATCGCCTCGGGCTGGGGCAAGACGGCCGGCCGCGGCCACAAGGGCCAGCGGGCGCGCTCGGGGGGCTTCCATAAGGTGGGCTTCGAGGGCGGGCAGATGCCGCTGCATCGGCGCATGCCGAAGCGCGGCTTCACGCCGATCACGCGCGACGACATCGCGCAGGTCCGCACCAGCGAGCTGCAGGGCATGCAGGCGAGCGATATCGATCTCGCCGCGCTGAAGGCCGAGAAGATCGTGTCGCACAAGGCGCTCGCCGCGAAGGTCATCCTCTCCGGCGAGCTCTCGCGCAAGATCACGCTGAAGGAAGTCAAGGCGTCGAAGGGCGCGCGCGCGATGATCGAGGCGGCCGGCGGCAAGGTCGAGTACACCGAGAAGCCCGCGCCGGTGAAGAAGGAAAAGAAGAAGAAGGTGAAGAAGGCGGAGCCGGATGATGAACAAGCGCTGAAAGCCGCGCCCAAAGCAGAACAAGCGCCGAAAGACGCGCCTAAAGCCTGATGGCCGCCGCGCTCCCCAACGTCGGAAAAGCCGCGAAGTACGGCGACCTCAAGCGGCGCCTGGTGTTCCTGCTGGGCGCCCTCGTGGTGTTCCGCATCGGCGCGCATATTCCGGTGCCGGGCATCGACCCGAACGTGCTGGCGGATCTCTTCTCCGGCCAGCAGGGCGGCATCCTCGGCATGTTCAACATGTTCTCGGGCGGGGCGCTGCGCCGCTTCACCATCTTCGCCCTGGGCATCATGCCGTACATCTCGGCGTCGATCATCATGCAGCTCATGAGCGCGGTGAGCCCGCAGCTCGACGCGCTGCGCAAGGAAGGCGAGTCGGGCCGGCGCAAGATCACGCAGTACACGCGCTACGGCACGGTGTTCCTCGCGCTGTTCCAGGCGACGGGCATCTCGATCGCGCTCGAGTCGCAGGCCGGCCTCGTGCTCGATCCGGGCATGCTGTTCCGCGTCACCACGGTGACGACGCTCGTCACGGGCACCATGTTCCTGATGTGGCTCGGCGAGCAGATCACCGAGCGCGGCCTGGGCAACGGCATCTCGATCATCATCTTCGCGGGCATCGCGGCGGGCCTGCCGCAGGCGGTCGCCGGCACCCTCGAGCTCGTTCGCACCGGCGCGATGCATCCGCTGAGCGCGGTCCTGATCGCGGTGGCGGTCATCGGGGTCACGGCCTTCGTGTGCTTCGTCGAGCGCGGCCAGCGCAAGATCCTGGTGAACTACGCCAAGCGCCAGGTCGGCAATCGCGTGTACGGCGGCCAGAGCTCGCACCTGCCGTTCAAGCTGAACATGTCGGGCGTGATTCCGCCGATCTTCGCGAGCTCGCTGATCCTCTTCCCCGCGACGGTGCTCGGCTGGTTCGGCACGCACGAGGGGCTCACCTGGCTCAGCACCATTTCCGGCAAGCTGACCCCGGGCGAGCCGATCTACGTTTTCATGTACGGCACGCTGATCGTGTTCTTCTGCTTCTTCTACACGGCGCTGCAGTACAACCCGAAAGAGACCGCGGAGAACCTGAAGAAATCAGGCGCGTTCGTGCCGGGCATCCGGCCGGGGGACCAGACCGCCAAGTATCTCGAGCGGATCCTGACCCGCCTCACGCTGGCCGGCGCGATCTACGTGACCCTGGTCTGCCTGCTGCCGGAGTTCCTGATCCTGAAATGGAACGTGCCGTTCTATTTCGGCGGCACCTCGCTCCTGATCATCGTGGTCGTGACCATGGATTTCATGGCGCAAGTGCAGGCCTACATCATGACGCACCAGTACGAGAGCCTGCTGCGCAAGGCGAATTTCAAGGGCGGGATGCCTCCCGTCCGTTGAGCGATGGCCAAGGAAGATGTCATCGAAATGCAAGGTGAGGTCGTAGAGAACCTGCCCAATGCGACATTCAAGGTGAAGCTAGAGAACGGCCACGAGATCCACGCCTTCATCTCGGGAAAGATGCGGATGAACTACATCCGCATCCTGCCCGGGGACAAGGTGACCGTGCAGATGACGCCGTACGACCTGACCAAGGGCCGGATAACGTTCAGGGCCAAGTAAAGGAAGCGACTATGAAAGTGATGGCTTCAGTGAAGAAGATCTGCCGCAAGTGCAAGATCGTGCGGCGCAAGGGCGTTGTCCGGGTGATTTGCTCGGATCCACGCCACAAACAACGCCAGGGTTGATAAGACCCTGTCCAAATTGATATAATTTCAGGTTCCGCCTAGGATCCGTCCCGCAGGAAACCATCGATGGCACGCATAGCAGGCATCAACATACCGAATCACCAGCATGCAGAGATCGCGCTCACCGCGATCTACGGCATCGGCCGCGCCCGCGCGCAGGCCATCTGCGCCGCCGCCGGCGTGCAGAGCTCGCGCAAGATCAAGGACCTGACCGACGCCGAGCTCGATCGCCTGCGCGAGAACGTGCAGAAGCTCACCGTCGAGGGCGATCTGCGCCGCGAAGTCTCGATGTCGATCAAGCGCCTGATGGACCTTGGCAGCTACCGCGGCCATCGCCATCGGAAAGGCTTGCCCGTACGTGGCCAACGGACCCGTACTAACGCACGGACCCGCAAGGGGCCGCGCAAGGCCGCGATCAAGCTGAACACGCCGGCCGGAAAAATCGCTTAACCCTTTCAGGATAGAACCCGCTAAATGGCGACCAGAAGCGCACCGACCCGTCAGGAACTGCAGCAGACCGCCTCCGCGCGTGCGCGCAAGAAGGTCAAGAAGAACGTCGCCGAAGGGATCGCGCACGTTCACGCGTCCTTCAACAACACCATCATCACCATCACCGACCGCCAGGGCAACACGCTGTCGTGGGCCACTTCCGGCAACGCCGGCTTCAAGGGCTCGCGCAAGTCGACGCCGTTCGCCGCGCAGGTCGCGGCCGAGCGCGCGGGCCGTGCCGCGCAGGAGTGCGGCGTGAAGAACATCGAGGTGCGCATCAAAGGGCCCGGCCCGGGACGCGAGTCCGCGGTTCGCGCGCTCAACGCCCTCGGGCTCAAGATCGGCAGCATCGCCGACGTGACCCCGATCCCGCACAACGGCTGCCGCCCGCCCAAGCGCCGGCGCGTCTAGAGAAAGACACCAGGAAAACCCATGGCCCGAAACCTTGACCCGAAATGCCGCCAGTGCCGCAGGGAAGGCGAGAAGCTCTTCCTGAAAGGCGAGAAGTGCTTCACCGACAAGTGCGCCGTCGAGCGCCGCGCGTACGCGCCGGGACAGCACGGCCAGAAAAGCGGCGCGCGCCTCTCCGACTACGGCAAGCAGCTGCGCGAGAAGCAGAAGGTGCGCCGCACCTACGGCATCCTCGAGCGCCAGTTCCGCCTGATCTACGCCGAAGCGTCGCGCTCCAAGGGCGTCACCGGCGAGCGCCTGCTGCAGCTTCTGGAATCGCGCCTCGACACCGTCGTATACCGCATGGGATTCGGCGCGTCGCGCGCCGAGGCGCGGCAGGTCGTGCGCCATAACGGCGTCACGGTGAACGGCAAGCGCGTCAACATCCCGTCGTACCAGGTGCGCCCCGGCGACGTGATCGAGATCGCAGCCAAGGCGAAGTCGCAGCTGCGCATCAAGGCTGCGTCCGAGGCGGCGGAATCACGCGGCCTGCCCGAGTGGATGGAAATCGACACCAAGGGACTGAAAGGCACGTTCAAGAACAATCCGGCCCGCGCCGATCTGTCCTCCACGATCAACGAGAGCCTCATCATCGAGCTGTATTCGAAGTAAACACGTAGCGTTTACCCGAAGTAAACACGTAGCGTTTACGGTTAAGTAACCGCCGCCCTTAAGCGAAGTAGACAGGACACCTATGCCTCAGTCGGGATTCTTGAAGCCGCGCATTGTCGATGTGCAGAACCTTTCCGCCAACCACGCTCGCGTGACGATGGAGCCGTTCGAGCGCGGCTACGGCCACACGCTCGGCAACGCGCTGCGGCGCGTGCTGCTCTCCTCGATGCCGGGCCACGCGCCCACCGAGGTGCAGATCGCCGGCGTCGTGCACGAGTACTCCACGCTCGACGGCGTGCGCGAGGATGTCGTCGACATCCTGCTCAACCTCAAGGGCGTCGTCTTCCGCCTGCACAACCGCTCCGAGGCGATCCTGTCGCTCAAGAAAAAAGGCGACGGCCCGGTGACGGCGGCCGACATCGAGCCGGCGCACGACGTCGAGATCATCAACCCGGATCACATCATCGCGCACCTCGCCTCGGCGGGTAAGCTCGAGATGCAGATCAAGGTCGAGTCCGGCCGCGGCTACCAGCCGGGCAACATGCGCTACCTCCTCGAGGAAACCAAAGGCATCGGCCGCGTCGTCCTCGACGCCTCGTTCAGCCCGGTGCGGCGCGTCTCCTACGCGGTCGAGTCCGCCCGCGTCGAGCAGCGCACCGACCTCGACAAGCTCATCATGGACATCGAGACCAACGGCGCCATCGAGCCGGAAGAAGCGATCCGCTACGCCGCCCGCGTGCTGGTCGACCAGCTCTCCGTGTTCGCGCAGCTCGAAGGCACCGCGATGCCCGCCGAGCAGCCGAAGTCGCCCGCCGTCGATCCGATCCTGCTGCGCCCGGTCGACGACCTCGAGCTCACCGTTCGCTCCGCCAACTGCCTCAAGGCCGAGAACATCTATTACATCGGCGACCTGATCCAGCGCAGCGAGACCGAGCTCCTCAAGACCCCGAACCTGGGCCGCAAGTCGCTCAACGAGATCAAGGAAGTCCTCGCCTCGCGCGGCCTCACCCTCGGCATGAAGCTCGAGAACTGGCCCCCCGCCGGCCTCGAGCACCGCACCTAAGCAACAAGAACAGCAAGAGAACACACCATGCGCCACGGCCACGGACTGAGAAAGCTCAACCGCACCACGAGCCACCGGCTCGCGATGCTGCGCAACATGACCGTCTCGCTCCTTCGCCACGAGGAGATCAGCACCACGCTCCCCAAGGCCAAAGAGCTGCGCCGCGTCGCCGAGCCGATGATCACCCTCGGCAAGAAGCCTTCGCTCGCCAACCGCCGCCTCGCCTTCGACCGCCTTCGCGACCGCGACATCGTCGAGAAACTCTTCGACACCCTCGGCCCCCGCTACGCCAAACGCAACGGCGGCTACCTCCGCATCCTCAAGATGGGCTTCCGCAAAGGCGACAACGCCCCTCTCGCCCTGGTCAGCCTCCTCGACCGCCCCGAAAACGAGCCCGCCGAAGAACAAAAACCCGCGACGAAGAAAAAAGCAGCTAAGAAAGTAGAAGAGAAAAAAGCCGCTTAACTTCGTAGCTCGCGCAGCAAAAGAAAAGGCCGGGTCTCCCCCGGCCTTTTTGTTTCTAGAACTACATTTCTCTCGCTCGAGCGGTAGTCGCGCTGCATCACTAAGGCGGACTACAGCTTCACTAAAAATCTGAAATTAGTAATTTTCAAGCTCATCCCTTCTTGTGATTCATTTCTCCCCCGGCCATACTTAATTCGCAGCGCTTGATCTAAAGCTAAGCGCATATCTTTTCGTCCGACTGCTCAGGGAGGAGCATGAAGTTGAAGAAGCGGTGCTTCGCAATGCTGTCTGCGCTCGCGCTTTTAATAAGTGCGATTCTCAGGCCGGTTCAGGCTGAAGATGCTGCGATCGATCGATTGGACGATCTTCTCAGGACGAACCAAGTGCTCAATCTTGCGCGCGTCCTTCAGGGCGGGTCTATCAATGCAACTAAGAAGCTGGAGTGGCTCAAGCGCCGCTCTGCCGAAGGCTATGTCATTGCGCAGTACGAAATCGCCAATCAGCTGAAAGATCAGAATCGAGCAGAAGCTATCGAGTGGTATGCCAAAGCTCGCCTTGGCCGCATTCTCGATGCGAGTGAGTGCAAGGACGGACGTCGATCAGAGGAGCTCGGTCTTCTCATCGATGTGGGATACCAATCGTTGCAGGAGCTTGCCGACAAGAATGAAGGACTGTATGCCGACGCCATCGAGAAAGCTCTACGCGCAGAGGCAGGACGCACGCCCCGGATTCCACCCTACTGGATTTGTGCTCCGGGCAACGAGAAAGCCGACGAAGCATCGTTGCTACCTGTCGAGGAGCGCAGAAAAAAGCGAGAGGCCGCGCGGAGCTTCCTCGTCACGCGCGGTCAGACGCGAATGCTGGAGGCGCGTCTGAACGCCAACCTCAATCCGAATGGCTTCGAGATCAGAGAGATTGCTGAGGGACTTAGACAAGATCAGGGTCCGCGATCGATGGCTTGGGTTGACGAAGACATTCTCCTCTTCGGAGCATATGAGAAAACTGAGAAACGAACTTTATATTCGTGGAACGCAAAAACCGGAGATATCAAGAAGATCGCCGATAACGCAGTGAGTCCCTGTACCTACCGCGGATTCATAAGCTACATAGTGATTCGCGGCGATGTTCGATTTCGCAGAGAAGGAAAACTCGGCGAAGAAGTCGAAATTGTTGAACCACGCCCGCTTCATCCTAACTACGTCGTTTTTCGCTGTCGGTTGATTCCGAAGGCGGAATGGTCCCACGAATGGCCGGAATTGCCGCTCGAGGCGGGGGGCGTACTGAAGTTCCCTTCGAAAGGAGAGGACAGGTCCGCTGTCCGAATGAAGTTCTATCCGGAAGGGAAGAAGACGGCCATCGATTTGCCGTTCTACTCGACGCAGATGCTATCCGCTTCCACCCAATACTCTGAATATTTAGGTGCCCACTGGATAACAAGGCACACTGGCCTGAAGAGCGAAACGGAGCCCGGACGGATTTGGGTGATCTACCCGGATGGCCGGGTCGATACGATTGACATCCCGGCGGGTCCATGGGCATCGCTGCTTGGCAACTATCCCGCAAAGGATGGCTGGATTCTTCGAAATCACAACGGCGTCTACTTCTGGTCGACTGGCGAAGTGCGCAAGGTGCTGCGTGGACTCGCCGACGATGCTGCTATATCACCGAGTGGATGCCGCGTTGCAGTGAAAATCAGGACGCCAAATGCGGCCGTTGGTTTTGGCTTTCAGATGGTCGACTTGTGCAATAGGGGAGACGGGAAATGACGATTTTGACCCGGAATGAACTGTCGGTGCTGGCTCTCGTTGCGAGCGACGCGTCCTATCGGTCGACACCAAGCACTCCGACTCCAGGGGGCACAATTCTTCGGTCGTGGCCCGACAATAAGACCGTTGATGAGGAGTTCGGATTCCCGATAAACCTCCTTTCGTCTCTTTCGCAATCTAAACCGGAGACAGTCAACTCTTACTTCAGCGACACCTCTCCCAGCGGCCGAGAAGTAATCGTCGCCCAGTTTCCGAGGTGGAAACTGGCCACCGAGGTTAAGGATGACGCCACCGGCTTCGGAGTCTCGATCTACAAGCTCGATGGCGCGAATGAGTACATCGTCGCCTTCCGCGGTACGGATGGGAAAGATCCGAAGGATTGGGGGCAGAACCTTGGCTATTCAGCTCAGGCGTGGGAGACGAGTCGAGACGATGTTTTGAATTTTCTGTTCGAGCAAAAGCCAGATGGCCATATTCCTGCCGAAGGCACGGTTCATTTTTCTGGACAAAGTCTCGGCGGTGGGCTCGCTCAGTACGGTGCATACGAATTCGTTCGACGCCTGAAGGATCCGAGTTCAAATAACGGCATTGTTTTCGATCCAAATAAAGTTAGCCTGACTACTTTCAACAGCTTTGCAGGGGCCGCTGGACTAAAGCAGATAGAGAATGACGCAGGCAGGACATTCAAACCCGATCTATTGATCGGCGTTCAGACCGCCCACTACGCGATCCCGAACGATCTAGTACATCGTTTGGGCAGCGCTGACGTGAATGGCGTCAAAGTCGGCCTTCTGAACGGCAATAACAGCAACACCTTTCTTCTGGATTTCCGGCGGTGGGAAGGCAATCAGGAAGTAGCGGACCAGAAGACGAACTACTTGGGGATCGTCGAAGGCCATCGCATCGAAACGGGGTTCTTTCAAGGGTTTTATCACTACGGCGGCGACTTCGAGACGACGCAGCGCCTGATCGCTGGCAGCTACAAGGACTATCTCAGCATCGGCAACGTCGGCCGCGCCGGCTCTTTTTTCGCACAGCTTTTCAATCACGATTCCCAGGCGACGTCCGATCTGAGCGCGGGCGCTCGGCTTGCAATTGGATTGGTGGGTGGACTAGCCGTGGGCAATCCGTTCGAGTCGGCGCTACTCGTTGATGAGCTAGTCGATGCTGGCTATAACGGAGGATCTTATGGGGCGCCCGCGAAGTACGCGATGAAAGCGGCGAATGTCCTTATCTTAGCCAAGAGCTTGCTCATTCCCGGTTTGAACATTGGCCGTGCAGTGTTTGGCTTGGTCGACATAGTTAAGGACGCAACGCCGCAGGACAAAGCAAAGGCCCAGCAGGAGATCTACAACCTGTACAGGCCGAGCGAGACTCCACCCGCTGCGCCTGTGGTGCCGCAAAACGATACCGAGGCGGCGAAGGCTCTGCGCTACGAACTTATTGCCGTGCAGTTGAGCAAGAGCCTAGATTCCGTCGACTTAGCGCTGAACGTCCGCAATTCAAATGCTCGCGAATTGGAGGCGCTCTTTGCACAGGCGGACCTCGATACCGCCGTGCTGTCGGACAAACTATATTCAGGCGACGATTGGCTGAATCGGACTCTCGCCTATGTCCGTGATGCCGCGCAGACGAAAGGCATCCGCGGTAAGGATCAGACATCCTTGATGGCGCAAGTGGAGCAACGAATCGCGCAGCTCGCGCATGAAACAGCTCCCTCGGATACCACATTTCTTGCGCAAGTCGATCGCGCTTTGGCGGACTTCGCGCTTGACTATGGCAAAGCGCTCGCGGTGGCGAACAGCGACTACATCAAGCCGCAGAGCAGTCCTATCACGGTGTCGCTTATTGATGGATTCAGAGAGTTCGAAGAATTGGTCAAAGGGTTTTTGGATTCAGCCAAAAGAATCAACTTGTCATCGTTGCTTGGAATTTCAGACGTCCAAGCTTCAGAAACCACTCGGCAGGCTCGAGCTATCGTCCAAGAAGCCGGCGAACGCTTCGATCTCATTCCCGGCGCCGCTCACAACCCTTTCAACGACCCAAACTTCGACCCAACCGCTAACACCCCGAGTTCTACCGTAACCGACGGCGGCGCCGATAGTTATACCGTCTTCCTGCCCTATGCCGCTGGCGAAGGCGGCCAACACATTCACATGAAGCTCGAAGGCGCAGGCGCTGACAAGCTTTCCGTAATAGCCAACGGCCAGACCCTGACGGTGACGGACGGCGAGTTTGATCTCGCGATTACCGAGGGCCAGAAGGCGCTCACCTTCGCGATCCTGTCTAAGGACTCGGTCAGCGAAAATACAAACCTCACTTTAAACGCGACGCTCACGGATGCGGCGGGAAACGCGACGCATCTAACTCACAACGAACTGAACCTTACGCTCGTGGCGCAGGCGGACGCGGTGACGGCGGATCAGGCCTTCACGAACACGATCCTGGGCGACCAGACGCCGACCGCGTTGGACGACAGCCTCGGCGGCACCGACGGAAACGACAAGATCGTCGCGGGCCAAGGCGCGGACGTCGTTACCGGCGCGGCGGGAAAGGACTGGATTCTTGGGGGCGAGGGATGGGACATCGTCTTCGGGGACTCGGGCAATGATCTTATCGAAGGTGGCGCTGGTTCTGATCTCCTTGCGGGCGGCACGGAGGACGACCAGATCTACGCCGACTCGAAGGGCGATCGCGAAGCGGCGATGAATTCGGATGCGACGGAGCCCGGTGCGGATAGCGATTGGCTGGATGGCTTCGATGGCAACGACCTTCTTGTCGGAGGTACCGGGGCCGATGTCCTCACGGGCGGAGCGGGCAAGGATGTCCTTATAGGAGGGGCGGGGAACGACGCCATCTTTGGAGACGCGCAGACAGCTTATTCGGGCACCGGCGCTTCGATCCATGGGGAGGTCTCCGACATCAGCCTGGAGGGCTCGGACGACACGCTCTTTGGCGGTGGCGGCGACGACTTCATGCGCGGCGATGTGGGGAACGACGCGCTCTTTGGCGGAGCGGGGAACGATCAGCTCTTTGGCGACGCGGACGAGCTTGCGACGCAATACCACGGCAACGACTATCTGGACGGCGGCGCGGGGAACGACACTCTCGTCGGCGGAAGCGGCAATGACGACTTGATCGGAGGCGACGGCGACGATCAGCTCTTCGGCGATTCGGATGCGATCCCTCTAAGCGCGCATGGCGACGACTATCTCGAAGGCGGCGCGGGCAACGACCTGCTGCGCGGGATGGGCGGCGACGACATCCTGAGCGGCGGCACGGGAGACGATCAGCTTCAAGGCGGCAGCGGTGACGACGAGCTCTACGGGGACG
>WNFL01451102.1_pt1 | contig 10831 bp, 8 predicted proteins | sample 5400361 | NCBI WGS metagenome assembly WNFL01 (sample SAMN13153351, study PRJNA577476) | soil metagenome | isolation source: 40 cm soil on Douglas fir-dominated hillslope | place: USA:California | collected 2013-09-17 | reverse complement strand
CGTGGCAGCTCATGAGAATTGTCGAATATCGGCGACCATACACTCGTTCCGTTTGTTTTTTTCAAATTTACACCCCAGTAATTGATGGCAAATATCCCGGACTTACCGGGGGCAATGCTGCTATGTTCGTCAGGGAAAATCTCTTTGGTCCAAAAAGGAGCTGTGGCATTTGGTGTACTGTGATAGAGTCCGTTTCCAACCCTTAAAAACAGCCCTTTATCATTTGCAAAGAAGCTATTTCCCCGGATACTATCTTTCCGCAAATTTTCTGGCAGCCCTTTGCTGATGTCCTGCCAGGTTTGTCCGCCATCTGTAGATTTAAAAACGATCTTTGCAGTTCCAGCCTTCTCTGTTTTTGGGTCTGGATGGCTATCCGGGAGAAGAGAAGATAAGGAAACCGTGAAAAGGAGCAAAAAAGCAAGGATATAAATATTCATGGCTATAAATTATATTGGTGAAACAATAAAGTAAAGATATCGGGCGTCAACTACCGGGAAGAATTTTAGCAGTAAAAAGATGTAAAAGATGCGTAAAACGTTTGTAAAACTACCTGAAACTGAGGGCTAATGAATTATTTTGCACACATGAAGCCATTTGCGTTGTTTGGATCTTCGATCACGATAATTGTGATTTTGATTTCTGCTGTTGCTTTTATCAATAAAAAGAATGAAACCCCCGAAAAGCATTTAGAAGTAGTATTACGTAATTTAGGACATCAGCTTTTGCTTACAGCCAAAGATTCTACCTCCCGGGTGCTGCCGGTTAAGAAATTAAATGAAAACACATACCAGGTTTCCTTTCAAAATGACTTTAGTTTTATTTCAGATACACTCATCAATTTAGTTCAACGGACATTTCAAAAAAACGCCCTGGCAACAGATTATATAGTGAGTTTGAAGAATTGTAAACAAAAGGAAACTGTCTTTGCATTTGAAATAAATAGACAAACAGGCGATTTAACGGGTTGCAGAGGTCGTAAACTGGAAGTGGGTTGTTATTTTATTGAGATTGAATTTTTGAAGACAAATACCTTTAATTTCTTTTGGTTGTTGCTATTGATTATTCCTTTGAGTTTTGTTGGTTTTTATGTGAAAGATACCTTTCGGAAAAAAGAAGAGGCGGCATCAATCTTCGATAATAATGATTACAAACAATTAGGAAGCTTTAAATTCTACGCAGATAATAATGTTCTTAAAATTGAGAATAAAAGTATTACGCTTTCGGAAAAAGAAACAAAAGCACTAAAAATATTTGCAGAAAATATAAATCAGATCGTAGAAAGGGAAAAACTGATGAAAGCAATTTGGGAAGACGAAGGTATAGTTGTGATCAGTAGAAATGTTGATGTATTGGTGTCTAAATTACGTAAGAAATTAAGCGACGATAACTCCATTAAATTTATTAACGTACATGGCAGGGGTTACAAATTTATTATTGAGTAGGGACCAATAAAAATCAGATAAAGTGTAAAAACAAATTAGATTGTGTGATTAATTCTTTGTCAATTGAAATGAGTAATCTGATTTAGATTTACACGATTTCGTTTCAACTTATTTCAGGACGTTAGAGGCTCATAGCCTGCGCACAACGGTCAGGGCTTTCTGCTGTGCTGATATTTATAAAAAGCAATACCGCAGCAGTGCAAAGGACTGTGGTCATTGTCCATTAAGAACCACGTGCATAGGCGGTCGTGCAGATTATAAAAAGATAGAAGACACAGTAGATAAACATTTATATGATGCAATGCATGTCCGGTTGCAAGCGCCATATGCAAAAAGCATGAAAAAGCGCAGGCAGGCAACAGTAGAGCCGGTACTGGGTACATTGATCAACTTTATGGCAGTACGAAGAATATGGACACGGGGATTGCAGGGTGCCAACAAGTTCATGATTGCGGCTGCCACAGCATATAATCTTAAAAAATGGCTGAACCAAAAACAATCTAAAATAAAAACAGCGGCAATGGTGATGAAAAAGACCATCGAAGGTCTTGCTTTTTACTTTTTGACAATACGGCTATCCTTGCATCACTATAACCGTTTAAAGGAATAAACCGATTCACTCTTTTCTTAAAGAGAAAACGGGTTCAGTGAACCCGCTATGTTTAATTCTTAAAAGGGGTTGTGCAACTGCCACCCATGTTGTGCGTTCATTTCGATTTCTAACGGTACAGTAGCGTAGTAATGCCTTTGACTGCTTCCCGCGTGAGCCAAAGCAGACCATAAATCTCGACAAAGCCTACTTACTTGAATTACGACGGATCTTTGCACCAGATAACGGACCGCCCAGTGCGGCGCTAATGTAGCAAATGTCAAATGCTCCAGCGCTTAATGGGAGAATACTCCACGCTATAGACAGCACACCGAGCAAATGGTCTCGGTATAGGTAGCCAACCACGAGGAATCCTGCACCTGCGACCAAACGAAAGATGCGACCCGTCATACTATTGAGGAATTTGGAGAAAACCGATTGATTGAAAGATTCATGCATACTCATAAAAAATCTTTTTTGGTTCTCTTCATCGTTTTCTTCGCATTTTTTTTAAAAGGTTTTTGACGACCAACTGCCAAAGTGAAATGAAATATGTTAAGCTGTGTTTTCAATCTATATCGTTCCGAATTTTATATGTCTGCAAATGACGCAGAACGATCGAGTATTTGCGAAGGCAGGAAATTCATTGTTCGTCCAGCCCGGTACAAATGCCCGTTTGAAAATATGTTGTTGAAGTTATGAACTAAAACTGAAAATTAAACGTCGAGCCCGACCACTGCTGACGCTTGCACATAGCTGATGTTTCATTTTCCAGCCCTGCTTTTGCAAATACTTTTGTTGTGCGTTCGTGCTTCTCATTTTACAAGTTATCTGTATTTGCAATGAGCAAGTTTAACAGAAAGATTTTTTATAAATGTACACAGTGTAGTGGAAAACAGCATGGAGACCTGGCATAACAATACGAAACTGTTTTTGAGCATTAACTAAATGGAGGTTTGTATTTCTCCAGTTAGAGTATGATATATTTTTTCTTACAATTATCACATTGGTAACGCCTGATGCTTACTTTGCCCAATGTTATCCAGGCAATGAGCTTGCCCAACAATTTTGTTTTACCGATTTGTTTCAAATCGCCGCCACACTCAATACAGTGAATGCCCGTATCAGGTTTTTGAAAAATAATTTTATCAAGTTCAAGAATGGCCATTGGATAAAAATGATGATCAAAAATGAAACATATTTCCGCATATTTCTAAAAAGGGTGACGAAGCATGACTTATTTGTGACGGGCCAACCTTAAATGATAAAAGCCCTTCTCAAAGTTTTCTGAGAAGGGTTTTTATAAGTTCTGAAATTATTACCTGATTGAAAATTCTTCTATCACATTGCCACCTGGCGATTTCAAAACTTTTAGTGACAGGTTTTTCCAGGGTCCAGCTCCATTTACCCCCACCTTTCCATTGCCCTGAATTGAAACGGCTCTTGCCGGATCGCTGGTGTCAATATATTTCCAAGAGAAAATAACAACTCCACCTATGATTAAAGATCCCGTTTTAACTGGTCCAGTGTAGTCTGCACTGTAATGTCCCTTTTCTCCCCACAGGTAGGCTGCATTTTCATCAAAAAGATTTTCATAATAGTCAACATATGCGTTGGTTGTATTGTAATGTGCCGAAACGGTACTATCAGGATTCATACGATAAAAATAATTACTCTGATCAAAACCGTTGAAAACTACAAATGTAAATCTCGTACCATCTTCACTCATATCCATAATACCACTAGCATCATTTCCAAAAAATGGAACAATAAAATGTGCCCCATTGGAATTTTGCCTGGATGCAGGAGCATCTTCTAACAATTTGGCTTTCATATAGTTTGCAAAAGCAATCCTGTGCTCGGCCGATGAAAAGAAGTTCTCTTTCTTTACAGGTTCAATTTTTTCAATACTCGATTTTTGGCATGAGATTAAAATGAAGCATGCCATTGAAAATGCCAGGCTGACACTGATAATTTTTTTCATGATTTTTGTTTTAATAGTTTAAAATATTTTTAAGTGGAAGAGGACTCGATTAATTCATCGGATATTTGTGTCAGCAAATATGGAATCACCTTACTACCATTCAAAGAAAGAGTGACGAAATAATACAGACCTGTGACGGATTCAATTCCGGGAAATATAAATGCAGGTAAAATTTGTGGAGAAGAAGCGAAGTATCGTAATAGTACTAGCTCTTAATATTAAGATGTGAGAATAAACTTTCTTTATAAGTATTGCTTAATGGTATTGTAATACCGGCTAATGTTACCCCGGTATATTCAATGTTCTCGATCAACTCCGTCTGGATTGCATAACTGCGATGTATCCTGAAAAATTTTTCAGCAGGAAGTTGTGAAAGGAATTCGGAAAACGTGGTCCTGTGCGTAATACTTTTTTTATCAATACTATGTATCACCACATAATTTTCCCGGCTTTCTAAATAAGCAATATCTTGGAATAAGATCTTAATGAACCGGTGGTTATCTCTTATGAAAATATGGTTTTTGTCATCGGCCGCTTTTTTTTGCGGAACCGCACGCTTAGCGGCATTAAAATTATTAACGGCAATTTCAATGGAAGTAAATAATTCTTCTTGCGTAAAAGGCTTTACCAGGTAAGCATAGGGCTTTACTTCTTTTGCTCTTCCGACAGTGACGGTGTCACTATTGGCGGTTAGAAAAATAAATGGCAGGTTATAAAGTTCATTAATCTGTTTGGCTATATCAATACCATCTTTTTCGCCACGCAGGTTTATATCCAATAAAACAAGGTCAGGCTTTTGCTGCCTGATCATATCCAAAGCTTCAGCATAGTTCGATACTGGTTCACAGGTTTGATAGCCGATCTCATCCAGTGTCATTCTAATATTTTCAGCTATCAATAACTCATCTTCCACTATTGCTATTTTAATTTCCTGTGCCATTCTTATATTTTTTGATGAGATGAAGGAGCCGATTTTGGAAAACTGATTTCAAATACAGCACCATCTTTATTATAGTAGTTTAATTCACCGCCCAATTGTTTTGTAAGCAGCTGGATCACTTTCATGCCAAGCGATTTTGATTTTTCTAAATTAAAACTTTCCGGCATTCCGGGTCCGTTGTCTGAAAAGATCATATGATAGACTTCTTTACCACCAATTGCCGGTTCTTTTATTTGTAATGATAGAAGATTTTCCCTGTCCTGTTGCATTGCATATTTAAAGGCGTTGGTAAATAATTCATTTAAGATTAAGCCCAAAGGGACTGCAATGTCAGTATTTACAGATGTATCATCTCCGCTGACGATAAAATTTATTTTTTCTCCCGGCTTTCTAAATACATTACTTATATGCTTAAACAATCCATTTGCAAAATCTTTTATTTCTATGTTTGCCATATCATCAGAGCTATAGAGTTTATGATGGATCAGTGCAATGGACTGAATACGGCCTTGTCCTTCTATCAGTGCCGCTTTTGCATTTTCATCAATAACATTTTTTGTTTGCAGCTTTAGCAAACTACTCATGACTTCCAGGTTATTTTTTACCCGGTGATGAATTTCTTTGAGCAGGGCTTCTTTTTCAGTCAATGATACCCTGAGCTGCTCTGTTCTTTTATCCACAGTAAGCTGCAGATATTTTTGTCTTTCAAGCAGGGAACGGGTACGATATCTTGTATACAAGTATATGGACAATAACAATACTAAAACAACTATTGAACGAAACCACCATGTTCGCCACCATGGTGGAAGCACCGTAAAGCTGTAGGTAACCGGCTCGCTCCAGATACCGGACGGGCTTCGTGCTTTTACCTTAAACTGATAGGTGCCTTCATACATGTTACCAAATGTGGCTGAAGTAATGTTAGCCGGAGTGCTCCAGTTTTTGTCATAGCCTTCGAGCTTGTATTGGTATTGAACGAGTAAAGGTTTGTCGGGTTCAATAGCTGTAAACTCAATGGTTATGTTGTTGTGGCGATGAGGTAATTTCAGATTTTGAGGAACGGGGTAAAATTTACTGACATCATCAAATTCAATTTCCTTGTAATTAATTCGCGTCGCTTGTCTCTGGGCATCGCTTAATGTTTTACCAAAAGTTGTTACCTCTTCCGTAACGGATGCAGGTACGGCAATACTTTCAAATTTAGATTTTGGTTTCTGATCATTTTTTTCAGTATTCAGTAAATCACGCCAGCAAACCAGTTCATTATCTACTTTAACGGCTAGTAGATTTAATGAAGGAGGGTTACTGTTCTTATACAATGATGAATAATCAAAACGCATCAAGCCGCTTTTTGAGGAACCAGAAGCAATCCATAAGATCCCTTTGCTGTCCTTGAATATAGCATGCTGTCCTCTGTTTACATCCATAACCGGGTAACCAGTTTTTGGATTATAAATCTCAAAAACAGGAGTAAAGTTTTTCAGTTCGCTGTTACTTAAATTATTCTGTGCTGAATAATTTCTATTTGCTGACGGGTTCTTTGAACTATTTGCTTCATCTGAAGCGGACTTAAATCCAGTGAGCAGTGCAATTCCGTTATTAGTGCCCGCAATAATACTCCCTTCATTTGTCAAAGCTACCTGAGTCACTACGTTATCCGAAAGACCTTGCTCAGTCGTATAAGTGTAGAAGGATTTACCATCAAACCTGCAGAGTCCTCCGCCATATGTTCCCATCCAAAGATTCCCATTCTTATCTTTAATCAGCGACCTGGTATCATTACCTAGCGGCAATTGACTGATGGAATAATTGGTGAAAGATTTTCCGTCATATCGGCTGAGTCCACCATCAGTGCCAATTAAAAGTTCACCCGGTTTGTCTTCCATAATACATGATACAAGGTCGCCTGCTAATCCCTGCTTTTTTGTAAAATTGGTAAAGGACTTTCCATCGAATTTACTTAAACCCTTCTCCGTACCAATCCAAAGATATCCTTTACTGTCCTGCGCTATGAATTGGGGTCTATTATCGGGTAATCCATTCAAATCGGTATAAAACGTGAACGAATTATTTTCAAATTTAATTAATTCTCCATCCTCTTTCCCCATCCAGATATTGCCTGATCTGTCCTGGAATATGCACCAGATGCTGGCATTATTGAATCCGAAGTTTGTAAAGTATTCTCCGTCAAACCGGGTAATGTAATCTGAAGACCCGGAAAGCCAAATGTTTCCACTTTTATCTTCAAAAATGCTCCTGAAGCTTTTGTCTGTTAATTGCAGAAATGCCTGCCCGGAATACTTAACCACTCCCTTCGCAGCTGTACAAAACCAAACATTCCCCGATTTGTCCTCAATTGAAACACCTGAAACTAAATCATGAAATTTATTTAACCTATAACCTGGGGGGGTACTGGCCCAGCCATTTCCACTTTTGTCTTTGCAAATGGAATCGACATCATCTTTATTTACAGCAATGTTTGTGAATCGTGTACCATCATAGCGGAACAACCCTTTATCCGAACAGACACATAATATTCCTTTACTGTCCTCCATCAGGTCGTAATCCGTGTTCGCCGGAAGTCCATCCGGCTCCGAATACCAGGATATTGAATCGCCTGCATATTTATAAAGACCATCCCTTGTGCAGAACCAAAAGTTTCCGGATCTGTCCTCGAAAATACTAAATACGTCTTTAAATTTTCCGAAAGTTGAAAATGTAGTGCCGTCAAATTTGCTTACCCCTGATGGTGTAGCGAACCAAATATTTCCTGCTCTGTCTTCAATAATATTGTTGATTCTATTTTCAATTAATCCTTGTGAGGTGGTATAGTTAGTAAAAGAGTGGCCATCGTATTTGCTTACCCCGTTTACGGTTGTGCCAAACCACAGATTCCCCTTTTTATCGGCATATCCACATGTAGTTAGATCCAGTGCCAGGCCCTGCTCAGTGGTATAATTTTTCAGGACGGGTGAAAATAAAACCTTTGTTTTTTCCGCAGGGGCAAGATTCAAAATGTGCGGTCCGGATTTGTGATTAATTGTAAATGATATTGGCTTATCCGGGATGCGAATTGTTTTTGGTGCGGGTGTATTTTCAAGAAGAATGGTTTCAGGTTGCAGGCTATCAGGAAGATTGGCAAGTATTGTTACTTTTATTCTTACAGTGCTATCTTGTGTAAAATGGGTTACTGATTTTTCTTTCACTTTGTGAGTGCAAGAAAAAAGCATTTGCAGGGAGAAGAAGAGGAGAAGACCCGTAAAAAAAATAAATATCCGTAGCTGTGTCCGGGTCATTGGGTGGTGGTTGAAGGGGGAAGATAGAAAAGTTTATACTAACATGAAACTATAGCTATCAAACCAAGATCTATTACACAGTTCTAAATGTGAGATAATAAGAAGTACTGTAAATGAAATGGTATTTACATGATGCCCGAAAGCTGCCAGAATTGTGACAATGGATTCGATAAAATAATTTCACTTACCTAAAGTCATTTGTTTGTGAATGCCGGTGAAAATAGCATAACGCACAACGCTAGGGCTCTTTCTGCCGTGCTGATATTCCGTGATTCGTCAGCCCGAACCGAAGATGAGTAAAGTTAATACAGTTGATGTTATGTTCTGTTGCTCGGCTTTATTCGTCAAGCCCGAACTATAGGTGATAAGCGACTCCACCTTCTTGAAGCAATAAAGCTATTAGAAGTCTATTTCACAATTTCCTCAATAGCCCTGGCAATTGTTTGCAAAAGCTCCTTACTCAAACCTTTGTTGGCCTGGATTTCTTCATAGGCTATCAGGGCTCTCCAGTTTCTTTCTTCATCAGGTTCAAAAAAAACTTTGGTTCCATTTACGTCTACTTCAATTTTATAACTGTACCCATAAGCAAGTAATTGTGCCGGAAAACTTAATTCCTTACCGGCATAAGTGACAGGTATTTCAAATCCTTCATCCATAGTCCGCAAATTAAGGCGCCGGGAATGAACAATCTGTAAAAGGATATTTGAATATGCTCACACTTGACAAATGGTTCACGCAACGACGCGATGCCGCAACGGTGAGGCGAATTACAAAACATAGAGGTTCATCCTGGAGTTTGTGTACAGTGTAGTCAACTTTTGAAAATAATGTCTTTTGTTTAATACCGGTAGTTAGCCGAATAACCCATTGCTTTTCTCAATACCGGTATATACCCCGTCTTCTCTTATCTCTACCGGCCAGGTTCTTAAATAATATCCTTCCCCGCTGACGTTGCGGCCGTTTTTCATATCATATTTATAGCGGTGGACAGGACAGACAATATTTCCTAAAGCATCAATATAGCCATCCACTAAAAAGCCGCCGGCATGCGGGCATTTATAAGCAAACGCAAATACTTCTTCTTTAAACCGGGCGATGCACATCGTCTTTCCTTTTACTTCTACCACGACAATGTTATTATCGGCAAAATCAAGTTCGTTGATATGATCAGCTATTTTATACCAGGTCATAAGAAGGAGAAACTATGAAATGAAATTCGAATATCGAAATCCGAAAACTCAAAAATGAATCAGGCAAAACGGTGTTAAAAGGATCAAATTGATGGTGTTTGACTTTCGACGGCGCATCTAATAAAGAAACTCCGTTTTATACGGATATCTCAGTTTATACATCAGTCTTACTTTTTCCAATACCGTATTGCGGAGAACATCAATATTTCTTCGTTCGGTTGCTGAAATAAAAATGGCATTGCCACTGGTCTCTCTTTGCCACCGCTCTCTCAGGTCTTCGAGCAATTCTTTTTTGGTGGATGCCTCCAACCATTGGTCAAACGTGTTTTTTTCATACAGGTCCATCTTATTGAAGATAGTGAGAGTAGGTTTGTCTAAAACATTCAATTCCTGTAGTGTCTTATTCACCACCCCAATTTGTTCTTCGAAGCCTGGATGAGAAATATCGACAACATGTAATAAGATGTCAGCTTCACGAACCTCATCCAATGTACTTTTAAAACTTTCGACCAAATGATGTGGCAGTTTGCGAATAAAACCTACGGTATCGCTTAAAAGAAAAGGTGTGTTTTCAAAAACGACTTTGCTTGTGGTGGTATCCAGTGTAGCAAACAATTTATTTTCGGCAAAAACATCCCGTTTGCTCAGCAGGTTCATGATCGTCGATTTGCCGACATTGGTGTAACCGACCAGCGCTACCCGAATAAACTCTCCCCGGTCTTTTCTTTGCGTATGGGCCTGTTTGTCTATTTCGGACAAACGTTTTTTCAATAAAGAGATTTTGTCACGGACAATACGGCGGTCCGTTTCAATTTCCGTTTCCCCGGGACCTCTTGTGCCAATGCCACCTCCAAGTCGTTCAAGGTGTTTCCACATCCCGCGAAGTCTTGGAAGGATATATTGATATTGCGCCAATTCAACCTGGGCTTTTGCCTGCGCAGTTTTGGCTCTGCGGGCAAATATGTCGAGAATAAGATCGGAGCGGTCAATTGTTTTTACATCCAGAACTTTTTCAATATTGTTTATTTGAGCGCCACTCAGTTCATCATCAAAGATCACGACACGGACGTCTTTGCCATCAATATAATTTCGTATTTCTTCCAGCTTGCCTTTGCCAACAAAAGTTTTACTATGCGGATGCTCCAGCTTCTGGGTAAATCGTTTTATAGATATGGCTCCGGCTGTTTCAGCGAGGAATGCCAGCTCATCCAAATATTCCTGTACCTGCGGCTCAGTCTGATCTTTGTGAACCAGCCCAACTAACACAGCTCTTTCTTCTTTTTCAATTTTCTTTTTTTTGTCGATCATATGGGGTAAAACTCAAAATGGGAAGCGAAGGTAAAATATAAAGAGGGTGGCTCAAAAGTAAATCTCAGGAAATGGGGCACGA
>WNFL01091644.1_pt5 | contig 10831 bp, 9 predicted proteins | sample 5400361 | NCBI WGS metagenome assembly WNFL01 (sample SAMN13153351, study PRJNA577476) | soil metagenome | isolation source: 40 cm soil on Douglas fir-dominated hillslope | place: USA:California | collected 2013-09-17 | reverse complement strand
TGCCGTTCGTTCGCGGAGAGTCGTTGCGCGCCCGGTTGACGCGCGTCGGTGCGCTGCCGCTCCGCGAAGGTGTCGCCATCCTGCGTGATGTCGTGAAGGCGTTGGCGTTTGCTCACTCGGAAGGTCTGGTTCATCGCGACATCAAGCCCGAGAACGTCCTGCTCTCCTCCGGGAGCGCGGTCGTTACCGATTTTGGGATCGCCAAGGCCATTGCGGCGGCGCGGACACGTGAGGGCGAGCCCGCCAGCGGGTCGGCGGTCCTTGACGGAACTGACGCACTCACGCAACTCGGCACGGCCGTCGGCACGCCGGCGTACAGCGCGCCCGAACAGGCGGTCGGGGATCCGGACGTCGACCACCGTGCGGATCTGTACTCGTGGGGGATCGTCGCATACGAGGTGCTCGTCGGACACCATCCGTTCGCCGCGCGCACCACGTATCGCGCGATGGTCACGGCTCACCTCACCGAAGCACCGCACGATATCGCGGCGCTGGCGCCACACCTTCCTGCGCCAGTATCCGAGATCATCATGCGCTGTCTCGAGAAAGAGCCGGCGCTGCGGCCCACGGATGCTGCCGAGATCGAGGTTGCGCTCGAGGGACCGAATTGGACGTTGACGCCTGCGCGGCGACATCTCGTTCAGCGCGCGCTCCAGCTCACGGACGACGTGTGCCGCCGGCTCGACCGCGAGACCCTCGATGCGCGTCTCCTGGGACGATCGCTCGAGTACGTGGAAAATGACGGCGCCCCGCGCGTCCTTTTGTACTGCCTTCACGGGTTGGGACACGATGCCGCCGACTTCACGACCGTGCTCGAGACGTCGCCATATCGCGCCATTGCGCCCTCACTCTTCGGCTTCGAGCGCGTCGCTGAGCGACAGCGCGTGCCTATCGCGATCGAGACCCACATCGGGCTCGTCCGCGAGTTGCTTCGCGACGCGATCTCGCGTGTCTCACCGGACCGGGTGATCCTGATTGGGTTTTCCTCTGGGGCGGACCTCGCGTTGCGTCTGCTCGCGACGGCGGAGTCAGACAGCCCGCGTGTCGACGCGTGTCTGGCGCTAGGGCCCAATCTCTCGCTCGCAACCTGTTTCGCGAGCCGCGTGTTCTCCAACCTCCAGAGTGAAGGCGCCGCCGCGCTGCTGTCAGATCTCCAGCGATTTGGCGCCGGGGCGACGAGCCTCGACGAGTGGCTCAACGTGATGGCGTACGTGCTCGATGCCCTGCGGAAATTCCGCGACGACGTCGGACCCCTTACGCGTCTCGCCAGCGACATCCTGTCGCCTTTCCAGTCGAGCGACGACGTGTTCGCCGAATGGTTCCGGAAGGCCAACGGGCGCGTGGCGCTCCTGCGCTGCGTCTTTGAAGAGAGTGATACGTGTGCGGCGCTCGTCCAATCGCTGCGCCTCCGGAATCTGGACGACGGGGTGCTTGGCTCGCGGTATCGACCGGAGGCGCTCGCGCTTCAGGCGCCCGCGGACCACTTTGCCCTCATCGATCCTGCGCGCGTCGAGCGACACATCGAATCGCTCGTGGCGGCACTGGGCTGACCCACCGGGCTGCCGAGACGCAACGCTTCGGTGTCTCCGGCGACGTGCGTATCGACTGGCCAGCGCCCTTGTCCAGCACTCCGAGCCGTATCTACGTTGTGAGTGCAGCAAGTATCAGGACGTGTTTCCACCGCTCCCGAGAATCGATACATCATGCAGTCCAGTTACCGACTTCAGCTGGGGCTTGTAGCGGCACTGTGCGTTGTCGGTGGCGCGCGGCGCGCAGCTGGACAAGCCCAGCCGGCACGCCCGCCGGTCGGCATTCCGCCTGTCGAGGTCGTCGCCACACGAGTGCCTGAGGCGCCGCACGATGTCCCTGCGTCGATCGAGGTGATCAACGGCGACGATCTGCGCGCGCGCGGTGCGACGTCGCTCAGGGATGCGTTGGCTCTTGCCGCCGGTGTCGCGATTGCGCCTGGCGGCGACAACGGGCCCGCGAGCGCCGTGCCGGAGATCTGGGGTCTTCGCGAATTCGACGCGTTCCTGCTGGTGGTGGATGACATTCCGCGTGGAGCGCATCGAGATTCTCCGTGGACCGGCGCCGGTGACCTACGGGGCAACCTCGTTCGTCGGCGTCATTCACGTGGTGCACAAAGCGGCCGCGGCGAGTGCGCGTTACGCCGATGCGCATGGCGGAAGCTTTGGCAGCGGCGGAGCGGCGGTGGACCTCGCGGTTCCGTTGAGCGAGGACTGGAAGTCGCGGGCCAGTGGCGATTTCGATCGCCAGGAATTCAAGGACGACCGCACGTCATTCACGCGCGGACATGCACTCCTGCGTACGGCCAGGGTAGACGGCGCATCGAAGACCTGGATCAAGGCGGACATCACCGGCCTTCGTCAGGATCCCGCGAGCCCGCACCCACGGGAAGGGCAGACGCTGTCGGTGAAGACTCCGCTCGACGCGAATCACAATCCGCGGGGCGCCTACATGAACGACGATCGGTTGTCGATCGCGGGTGGCATGGAGCGTCCCGTCATGACGAGCGCGGTGTGGGGCGCGACGGCTTCGTTCACACACTCGGCGCAGAGAATCTTCCGCGGCTTCCTCACCGACGTCTCGAACACGCCGAACAATGCGTCGGGGTTCAAGGAGCGCATCGACGTCAACGACGTCTACGCGGACTCGCACATCATCTGGCCAGTGCTGTCGCGGGTGCGTTTCATGGCCGGCGCCGATGTCCTGTTTGCCACGGGCGAGGCGCAAGGAGCGACATTCACGTATACCGCGCCGCTGAGCGGGTCACCCGCGCCGGCCGTATCGGAGCCATCAACGCTCGACAAGGACGCGGAAGACGAACGCAGGTTCCTCGGTGCTTACGCGTCAGCGGAATGGCGGCCAGCCGACCGGCTGATGCTGAGCGGCGGCGTGCGTCTCAATGCGACCACCGAGAAGCGCGGACAGGGCAATGAGGTCACGCACACGCGTCCGAGCGGCAGCGCTGGCGTGATGTACGGACTCTGGGAGCGGGACCTCAATCACGTGCGCCTGTTCGCCAATTTCCGCAACACGTTCAAGCCGGCCGCGTTCGATTTCAGTCTCGCCGAGAATGAAGGTGTGCTCGAGCCTGAGACATCGTCGAGTCATGAGAGTGGCGTCAAGATCCGCACGATGGATGGCCGCGTCGACGTCGAAGCGAGCACGTTTCAGATGGACCTGGAGAACCTGGTGACGGCCACCGTCGTCAACGGACTGCCGGCGCTCATCAACGCGGGGAAGACACGCTTCAAGGGCGTCGAAGTGGCGACGGACGTTCGTCTGCCCAGCGCGCTGTTCGCGCGCGCGAGCTACAGCTTTCACGACGGCAAGTTCGTGGATTTCGTGCAAGCCTTCGATGGCCTGCCGACGCAGCTCGGCGGAAATCGCTTCGAGATGTCGGCCAGGCATCTCGCGTCCGCCGGATTGTCATTCGCGCCGGAGCGGGGGATCGTGGCGCACGCCAGCGTCACCTACTCAGGCGACCGGTATCTCAACAAGCGCAACACGGCGCTCGCCCCGTCGTTCTCGACGTTCGATGCAGGTGTCGGTTATCGCACTGGCGACATCGAGGTGCGTCTCGACGGCCGCAATCTCGGCGATCGTCGCGATCCGATTTCGGAGAGCGAGTTCGGCGACGCGCAGTACTACCGGATGCCCGCGAGGACGATTCAGGCGGGAGTCGTGGTGCGGTATTAGCACTACATCGGCCATCACTGTTTCGGAGACTCAGATGCGTACCGCTCCAGTTTGGAAGGCACTTGCCGTCGCACTCTCGTTTGCCGTTGCTCTGCCGGCGATAGCCCAGCAGAAGCCTGCCGCACCGAGGGCCAATTGGACGTCGGTCGAGGAGGCGCTGGGCCGCAAAGGCGCCATACAGACCGGTGACGTCATCCGGTTCAGCTTTCCGCGAAGCGATCTCACGGTTTCCGTTGCCGGGGTCACGCTGAAGCCGGCGCTCGCGCTCGGCAGCTGGGTGGCGTTCAAGGAGATCGGCAAGGGCCAGTCAATGGCGATGGGTGACCTCGTGCTCGTGGAGAACGAGGTGAGTCCGGTGATGCGTGCGCTGCAAGCAGGCGGCGTCGAACAGACGGCGCTGCACAACCACGTGCTCGGCGAATCGCCGCACGTCATGTACATGCACATCTCGGCGCATGGCGATGCGGCGAAGATCGCACACGCGATTCACGATGCGCTCGCGCAGAGCAGGACGCCGCTCGGTCCCGCTTTACCGCCCGCGACGGCATCGGCCGTTGATCTCGACACGATGGGCATCGCGAAGGCACTTGGCGTCGCCGGCAAGTTGAACGGTGTCGTCTACCAGGTGAGTGTTCCGCGTGGTGAGAAGATCGAATCGATGGGGCATGAGGTTCCGCCCTCGATGGGTGTCGCCACCGCGATCAACTTCCAACCAACCGGAGGCGGCAAGGCGGCGATCACCGGCGACTTCGTGCTGCGCGGCAACGAAGTGAACGCGGTGATCCGCGCCCTGCACGATCACGGTATCGAGATGACGGCATTGCACAGTCACATGCTTGACGAGGCGCCGCGGCTGTACTTCATGCACTTCTGGGCGAACGACGATGCCGTGACGCTGGCAAAGGGGCTTCGTGCGGCGCTGGATCAGACGAAGTCGAAGAAAGACTGAACAACGCATGAACCAGGTTCGCATTGCACTCGCGAATGTTCGCTTTCCGGATTCGCCGGAGGAATCGATCACGCTTGCCACGCAGGCGATTACGAAGGCGGCGAGCGCTGGGGCGCAGATCATCTGCTTTCCCGAGTGCTTCGTTCCTGGTTACCGCGACGTAAGCCGTCGCGTACCGGCTCCCGACGCCGCGTTTCTCGACCGAGCGTGGGCCACCATCGCCGAAGCGGCCGGAAAAGCAACGATCACCGTCGTTCTCGGCACGGAGCGCGTGGTGGACGGTGCGCTCGTGGCGAGCGCCATCGTCATCAACGACGACGGATCAGTGGCGGGCTTTCAGGACAAGGTCCAGGTCGATCCGTCAGAGGAGCCGACGTACGTGCCAGGCGCAGGCCGCAGAGTGTTTCAAGCGGGGCCAGTCACGTTCGGGATCGTGATTTGCCACGAGGGGTGGCGCTACCCTGAGACGGTACGCTGGGCCGCACGTCGCGGAGCGCAGATCGTGTTTCATCCGCACTTTCACGAGGCGGGACCGGATTCCTATCGGCCGACGACCTTTGCGGATCCGGCGAACACCTTTCACGAAAAGGCGGCCCTATGTCGCGCCGCCGAGAACACCTGTTATTTCGCGACGGTCAACTTTGCGAGTGACGGGTGTCCGACCACGTCGGCGATCATTCGTCCCGACGGGACAGTGTTCAGCTATCAGCGGTACGGCGAGGAAGGATTGCTGATCGGTGACATCGACATCGACACGGCGACCGGACTCCTTGCAGCGCGTTGCAGAACTGTCGCCTGAGACCGACGCCTACTGCGTTGGCGAGAGGCTCGCGCCATCGCCATCCCCATCCGAGTAATACGCCGTAATCGCAAGGCCGATGATGCTGGTGCGGGCTTCCTCCCGCGCGGTGGGATCGTCACCGACAATGGACAATGCACCGTCGAGCGCATGCTTCAGACGAATGAGCATCTGCTCGGGCGCGATGTTCTCCTGGCGAGCATGCATGCAATACTGGAGAACAAGGCGGCGCACCGGCTCGAGGTCTGCGCCGTCGTGGCTGTAACGGTCCACGGCGGCATGGAGCGCATTCAGTGCGTCGTTAGCGTCACGCGAAACAAAGGCCGCCTGCGGCGGCGCTACCGCGCTCGATGGCTTGGAGAACCAATCTGCGGCGCGCACGGTCTGCACTCCTGCGGTTGCGCTGTACGGTGACTCGATGCTGCGCGAACAATCCAACGCAGCGTCCATAGCCAGTCTACCGCTTCTATCGCACCACGCAAGTCGTTGTGGCAAATAGTTTTACGGTCGTGTTCATGTACGTAATCGTACAGCCAGTCGTGTTGCGCACTTAAGTCTGCGCATTGAGCCTTGCCTGTGATCGGCGACGAATGCAATCGCTCCGTTCAAGCGACCGATGGGCCGTTGAACGGCTCACCCGCGTAGCGACGAACGATCGCGTAGCACTCGCAACTGGCTCGCTCCAGGCCGGGCCGGTCGAGAATCGTGATGTGGCCGCCGCGTGACTCGATCAGTGCCGAGCGCGTGAGAACGCCGAGCGCCTCGGTGACGCCGGCGCGGCGCACGCCAAGCATGAACGAGAGGAATTGGTGCGTGAGCGGAAAGGAATCTCCTCCGCCGACGCGGTCGTGCGTCAGGAGCAGCCACCGCGCGCATCGCTGCTCGATGCCGTGAAGCCTGTTGCACGCGGCCGTCTGTGATACCTGCGTCATGAAGGCGTGCATGCAGCGTGCAACGATGTCGCGGAAGTGCGGGAGCGTCGTCACTGCGGAGCGGAAGGCTGCGGCGCTCATGGACCGGGCGTCTCCCGGCACTTGGGCCAGTGTCTCGGGGACGGAGACGCTCGCCCCGAGAAAGAGGCCGAGGCCGACGGCGCCTTCGTTACCGATGGTGCCGACCTCCACGACGGCTCCGTTCTCCATCCGGCTGAGGAGCGATACGACGGCGGTGTCGGGGAAATACACTGAATCGATCACCGCCCGCTGGTCGTAGAGCACTCGGCCCATCCCGAGTGCAACGGCTGTCAGACTCGCGCCGATGACCGAGAGCTCATCGGGCGCCAGGGAGGCGAGGATCCGGTTCCCTCCCTGCCACGGCGGAACGCCGATGCCACCGTTCTCTCCATTGATCGTGCCGTTCTCAGTAGGAACTCGCTGCGATGTCGCATGCGAGCGGCCCGCGGCTCCGCGCCGCCGTCCGTCTGTTCCGGACATACTCCCTTCTCTCGCCCTGGAGTGCAAACGCACTCACCGTTCGACAGCGGGAGAGGCCGGGAGCTCCGGCGAGTTCCGATGACGGAAGATGAATCAGCCTGAAAGGCTTTTCGTCGCAAAAGCGACATTACCGAACCATACCTCATTCGAAGCCCGCGTGCTCGAATTTGTTCGGGTTATGTGCGGGTGCACGGTGGCGTACATCCTCAGGATTTCCGCGCGTCCTTTCGCAATCCCTTCTCGAGAATTTTCTCTGCGCTCTTCGGCCCTCGACGTCCCTTGGGCTCGAACTGTCTGCCTTCCTCTTCGTTGTAAGTCACGAAGAAATGTTCGATCTGGTCGACCATCGCGTCGGGCAGCTCGGAGAGCTTCTCGACGTCGCGAAACTGATCGCACGCGCATGCGACGGCGATGAGGCGATCGTTGCGCTCGCTGGAGCCATCGTCTTCGGTCTGCACAGCCTCGATGACACCAACGAGACGAACCGACACGAGCGTGCCGGGAGGGACCGTCTCGCTCATTATCACCAACACGTCGAGCGGATCGTCGTCCTCCGCCTTGGTGGACGGAACGAACCCGAAGTTGAACGGAAAGCTCATGCCCTCGGGCAGGATCTTCTTGGCGCAGAAGGTCTCCGCATCCGGATCATACACGAGCTTTGTGCGCGTGCCCTTGGGCGTCTCCACGACGACCCTGAGGTTGTCGTCGTCATCGCGAGGGTCGAGCCTGGAGAGGGACGAAGCGCGGTTACGCGGCATGTATCCCGGGCAGAGGTTTCGTGAATCACCCGAGGCAAGCGACATGCCCGGCCGCACTCAGCGATGATGGAACGCCCGACGCAGCCTCCTCCGCTGCGGCCGCGCCCTCGCCTGTCCCGGGCGCAACGCATTGGTCTGCCCGTGATGCTTCTCATTCCCATTCTCGCACTCGCGAACTTTTTCGGCGAGCGGCGCTCGGCCCAGGGCTTCTGACGCGCCGCGAGCTCACAGCCACGCGTGAAATTTCCGGATGTACCAGCCTTTCACGACCTGCGTGAGCGCCGCATAGCTGAACAGAATGATCGGCAACCAGACGAAATAGCCGGACGGCAGCGGCTCCAGCCCGAGCTTCTTGCCGAGCGCGATGTAAGGCAGCGCGATGCCGCAGCAGACGATGAGTGACGTGAGCGCAAGCACCGGCACCGCGGCGCGGCTCTGCACGAAGGGAACCTTTGCGGTGCGGATCATGTGCACGATGAGCGTCTGCGAGAGCAGCCCTTCGATGAACCAGCCGGACTGAAAGAGCGCTTGCCGCTGCGGGCTATTGGCCCCGAAGGCATACCACAGCACCAGAAACGTCAGGACGTCGAAGATGGAGCTGATGGGGCCGATGAAGGCCATGAAGCGACCGATGTCGTCGGCCCTCCAGCGCCGCGGCTTGGTGACGTACTCCGGGTCCATCGTGTCCCACGGAATCGACAACTGCGAGAGATCGTAGAGCAGATTCTGTGAACGCGCTCGCAATGAGCACGCTGAACACGTTCCCGAAGTTCGAGCTTGCCGTCATCTTGATGTACTTGATGGTGTTGCCGAAGGTCGTGCGTCCCTCGATGACTCCCTCCTCGAGCACCATCAGGCTCTTTTCCAGCAGGATGATGTCGGCCGATTCCCTGGCGATGTCGACCGCTGAATCCACGGAGATGCCGACGTCCGCCTCGCGCAACGCGCCGGCGTCGTTGATGCCGTCTCCGAGAAAGCCAACCGTGTGGCCGCGCGACCGGAGCGCGTGGACGATGCGCACCTTGTCGTCGGGCGTGAGCTTCGCGAACACGGTGTACTCGTCGGCGAGCACGCCGATGGCGTCGTCGTCCAGCCCCTGGAGCTCGTTGCCGAGGACGATGCGGTCCACGATGATGCCGACGTCCTTGCAGATCTTGCGCGTCACGAGGTCGTTGTCGCCCGTGAGGATCTTTACGCGCACGCCATGCTCGGCGAGCGCTTTCAGCGCCGGACGCGTGGACTCCTTGGGTGGATCGAGAAAGCCAATGAAGCCCGCGAGAATGAGATCGGACTCGTCGGCCACCGTGTACGGGCCGTGGTCCCGATCGAACTCGCGGTACGCGACGGCTACCACCCGGAAGCCATCCTCGTTCATCTCGGCGACGACGTCCTGCGCATCCTTGCGCCGCTCGTCCTCGAGCTCGACGATGAGCGCGCGCCGATCGAGATGCGGCTCGTCGTCGCGGACCCACTTGCAGGCGGCGAGGATCTCCTCGGCGGCACCTTTGCAGATGAGCTCATGATGCCGGCTCTCGTGCTCCACGATGACGGACATGCGGCGGCGCGAGAAGTCGAAGGGAATCTCGTCGACCTTTGCGTACGCTGTATCGATCGAGAGCTCGCGCTTCACCTCGGCGTGCTCGAGCACCGCGACGTCGAGCAGATTTCGGAGCCCGGTCTGATAGAAGCTGTTGAGATAGGCGTAGTTGAGGACGAGATCGTCTTCTTCGCCCACCACGTTGACGTGACGCTCGAGCACGACCCTGTCCTGCGTGAGCGTGCCCGTCTTGTCGGTGCAGAGCACCTCCATGGCGCCGAAGTTCTGAATGGCATTCAGGCGCTTTACGATGGTCTTGTGCCGCGCCATCTTCACCGCGCCTCTGGCGAGGTTGGTGGTGACGATCATCGGCAACATCTCGGGCGTCAGTCCCACGGCGACGGCAAGGCCGAACAGGAACGCCTCCACCCAGTTGCCCTTGGTCAGGCCGTTGATGATGAAGACGAGCGGCACCATCACCGCGATGAAGCGGATGAAGAGCCAGCTCACCGTGTGCACGCCGACGTCGAACGCGGTCGTGGCGCGCTGTCCGACGAGCGTGCGAGCCATGCGCCCGAACGCGGTGGTGCTTCCCGTGTTGATGACGACGGCCGTGCCCGTGCCGCTCACGACGCTCGTCCCCATGAAGCAGATCGTGGGCAGCTCGGTGATGGACGGCGGCGTCGGCGGTTCCGTCGCGCGATCCAGCTTCTCCACGGGTAATGCTTCGCCCGTGAGCGACGACTGGCCAACGAACAGATCCTTCGCGGCGATGAGACGTACGTCCGCCGGCACCATGTCGCCGGCCGAGAGGTACACGATGTCGCCGGGAACGAGCTCCTCGATGGGAATCTCGCGGCGGCGCATGGCGGGAGTGCTGTCCGCCGGAAACTCGTCGCCCGCGCGTTCCACGGCGGTGCTCGTGCGCACGAGCGCACGGAGGGCCTCGGCGGATTGCGTGGAGCGATACTCCTGGAAGAAGCGCAGGAGGGTGCTCACCACGACCATGATGCCGATGACGACCACGGCTTCTCGGTCTCCGGTGAAGCCGGAGACGACGGCCAGGGTGGTGAGCAGCAGGTTGAACGGATTGGCGAATGCGCGCAGCAGCTGGAGGTACCAGGCGGGCGGCTTCTCGTGCGCGATCTCGTTTCGGCCGAAGCGGTACCGGCGCGCCTCGACCTCGTCGTCGGTCAGTCCCTCACGGGCCGTATCCAGCTCGGAGAGCACCACGCCTGCCTCGGCATAGGCGAGCACGGTGAGCCGCGAGTCGGCGGACGCCGTCGCGCCACCGCGGCGACGTGTCAACCCGGGGGAGGCCTGCGCCGTGGCGCCGGTCTTCGTTGTGTTCATCGCTCTCTCCTCTCGGCCATCTCGCGATGGCGGCGCGCGGGGCGCTGCGTCGGGTCAGCGACGCGGAAGAGAGCCGGAGGACCTAGACGCCAGGCCGATCCAGCCGCGCTGCCGCGGCGCGGTGCCATGGCCGGCACGATGGCCGGCTGACGAAGCGTCGTTGGTCTGACTCCATGAAGGTCTCCGTGGTGTCTCCCGGTCTCGTCCGGGACAACGTCCGGCGGCGTTCTACCGGAGTGAGCGGCAGTCTAGCGCGGCACGGCTGGGAGGTCAACGTCG
>WNFL01116486.1_pt1 | contig 10833 bp, 12 predicted proteins | sample 5400361 | NCBI WGS metagenome assembly WNFL01 (sample SAMN13153351, study PRJNA577476) | soil metagenome | isolation source: 40 cm soil on Douglas fir-dominated hillslope | place: USA:California | collected 2013-09-17 | reverse complement strand
ATGATGACGGAGAAGAAGTTCGACACCGTGCTCGACGCGATCGAGAACGATGGAGTCGAGCAGGTCGTGGGGCTGCTCGAGGAGCCGGAGATCAGGGAGGAGATCTCGAAGGCGATCCACGACGCGATTCTACATTATCTGCAGCAGCCGATCTCGGATATCCTGGGCGACGTCGAAGCCAAGAGAGATCCCGAGGCGCCGAGGAGGCTTGCGGCGCAGTCGGCACCAGTGATCTGGGAGTGGGTGCACGATCAGCTCCCGGAGCTGATCAAGAAGCTCGACGTTCAGGCGATGGTCGAGCGCAAAGTCATGGCGTTCAGCGTCGACCGCGTCGAAGAGATCCTGCGGAACGTGATTCAGAACGAGCTCAATCTGATCATCACCACCGGCTACGTACTCGGCGGCCTGATCGGAGTCTGCACTTTCGGCCTGCAGAAGCTGCTCGGCCTCTAGGCTACTCCTCCTTGAGTGTCACTTGCGCCGGGTTGACGATCTTCGGGTTTGCTCCCGCGGGAACGTCAACGTAGATCACGACCGGACGACCCTGAATCTCCATAGTCGAGACCTGGAGTGTTCGTCCTGAAGCTGAATAATTCTTGACGAGATCGGTGGAGCCCTTCGCCGCTTTGGTCGAGTAGCGAGCCTCGACAGCCTGTCCGGCGAGGTGGAAAAACTCACCTGCTTCCACCGGCGAATCCCAAACCGTGAGCCAGACGACGCCCTGACCCTGCGGAGTGTTAACGACCGCGTAGCGATCGCCGTCCCATCCTGTTGCTCCGCGCACAGCTTCGTTCTGGTCGTTCAGCTGCTGGAACAGGAAAAGCCGAGTCTCGAATTCCCCGAGGTCGTTGTCGTAGACCTTCGTCGCGTTGGAGAGCGTGCCGAGCGTGACGCGCGTCGGATTGTCGCGCTTCAGGAAGAACGCGGCGGGATGGATTATCTGCTCGGTGGATACCGGCATGTCCTTGTAGATGATCGAGCCCGGCTTCCGTTCCTTATAGTTGCGGTAGAACTCGGCGCCGCTCAGATACGGAAAGATCATAGTCTCCTGAATCACCTTCGGAGCCGCCGCGAAGATCGGCATCGACGCCTGCTCCTCGCGTATCATCTCCCTGATCCGGTCCCAGCCTCCCGGAAGGTTGATCGCGATGTTGGTGCCGCCGAGCATGATCGAGATCTGCTCGTAGACCGCCTGCCCTTCGAAGACGGATTGAGCCGCCGACAGCCGGTCGTTGTCGTCGCGGATCTTCTGAACGGAATCCAGGCTGATGTACTGATCCTGCAGTGCGTGGACGAGCTCGTGCGTGATAGTGAGCGCGCGCGTGTCCTTCGGTGCGTCGTCGACGACGTAGAGCACCTTCGTGTGCGGGTCGTAGTAGCCGACGATCTGCTCCTCCAGCAGGCTGATAAGAAAGGCTTTCAGGTTGAGCGTGTCGGGAATCATGCCGAGGCGCTTGTACGCCGCCTCCTGACCCGCAATGTCGTGCGCGGCCAGCGAGTCGGTGAGCTGTTTCGTCACGAATTCGCGCACCTGGTCCTTCGAGCGCGTCTCGACTTTGGGCGGCGTCTTGTATTTGAGTCCCACCGCCTTCTCGATCATCGGCACCGCTTCAGCGACTTCCGCCGCGTACGGACCCTCGTATTTCGGTTTGTCTCTCGCACAGGCGCACACGAACATCAGCACCGCCCCGCCGGTCAGAGAGAGACTTCGCTTAAGCTGAACGCTCATTGCACGCAGATTAGAGAAGGACGAGCAGTCACGACCGTTTCAGAGACCGGAAATCCGCAGATACCACGCGATGATCGCATCTCCGTGAGCGAGGGCGATGAGCGCAGCCGGCGCAAGAAAGACGCCGAACGGAAGCTCACGCTTTCGCCATCCTCCTCCCACTTCGAGTGCGAGCTCGGTCTGCCCCTTGTCGTCGGCGAGTCCTCTGGCTGAGAGCGGGTAGACGACACCCAGCAAGACGATGGGAGCGAGCACGGCGGCTATGAAGATCGTGAGCAGTGAACGCACCGGACCGACCGCCGCGCCCACGACCGCCATGAGTGTCACATCGCCAAACCCCATTGCCGGCCGCTTCAACCAGACTTCACCGAGCCAGCCAACGATCGCGATCGCGCCGGCCCCGACACACATTCCGAGAATTGCGTCCCACGGGCCGGCAAACGGCTCCGACTCTCTGAGGTATAGCGCGATAAACGAGGTCAGCAGAATGAAGAACAGACCGAAAACGGTGAAACCGTCGGGGATTACAAAGTGCTTCGCGTCCGTAATCGCTATGCCCAGGAGCACTGTGACAAACACTGCGGCGCGGAAGGCGGTGAAAGACAATCCTAAGTGGCCATAGGTATCGAGCCAGATCAATCCCACCAGCAGCTCGACGATCGGATACTGAATCGAGATGCGCTCGTGGCAATTGCTGCACTTTCCGCGAAGCATCAGCCAGCTCAGGATCGGGATGTTCTCGCTCGCCTTGATCTGATGGCCGCATTTGGGGCATCTCGACCTCGGCTTAACGACAGAGAGGCCTTCCGGCCAACGTCCGATGCAGACGTTGAGGAACGAGCCAATCGCAGCCCCGACCGCGAATACGTAGATGCCTTCCAGAATTTCAATCATGACCGAAGCTCGTAGAGAATGATTCCCGTCGCAACCGCGACGTTGAGGGACTCGACGTTGCGGGCAATCGGAAGCGATACTGTTCGTGCTGCTTTCGCGCGGATCGCCGGAGACAGACCGGATCCCTCGTTTCCAACGGCGATCGCGAGTCTCGGCGGAGCGCCCGCCCTTTCGAGCGGACTACCGCTTGCGTCCGTCGCCCACAGGTCGATCTGCTTTCGCTCGAGAAAGCTCAAAAGTTCATCAACGCCCGTGTGAAACGCCGGATGCTGAAACTGCGCGCCCATCGAGCTCCGAATGACCTTGGGATTCCACAGATCGACTGTGCCCGGAAGTGCGATCGTCGCCGTGGCCCCGAGTGCCGCCGCGGTACGGACGATGGTGCCGGCATTGCCGGGGTCCTGCACCCCATCAAGGACGATCAAGCGGCACACTCCGGTTACATCGAGTGTATCAAGTAAGCGCGCGGGAACTTCACCAATCGCGATGACACCCTGCGGCGACTCGGTTTCGGCGGCGGACCGGAAATCTTTTTCGGAGACCTCCGTCACCTCGACACCGGAGTCGTCTAGAGTCTTGCGCAAGGCCTGGCCTCGCGGAGCCTCAGCGAGCTGGGGAGCGACGAGTGCGCCGCGAACCGTGAGGGGCGAGCGGAGCAGCTCCTCAACCGAGCGTACACCCTCGGCTAGAAAGAGCGAGTGCTTCTCGCGGGCCTTTCTGCGACCGAGATCGCGAGCTAGTGTAAGGAGTTTCACGTGTTGTTAAGGAGTTTCACGTGTTGTTTTTGCGCGACTTGGCTGGAATAGGACTTGCCTCCGCGTCTCACTTGTAATCCCATTGCTGGAGTGTCAATGAAGCGAATTCTCCTGGGTGTTGCGATTGCCACCTCCCTGACTGCTTGCGCCATCTCGCAGCAGCAGGAAATCCAGATGGGACAGGAATATGCGCAACAGATCAACGCGCAACTACCGATTATCCAGGATCCGGAGGTAAACCGCTACATCAACGTCCTCGGAGATTCCATTGCGCGGCTCACGAGCCGGCGTGATCTCGACTGGCAATTCTTCGTCGTGGACTCCAAGGAAGTCAACGCCTTCGCGGTGCCCGGCGGCTTCGTTTATGTGAATCGCGGCCTCATCGAGCGCGCCGACCAGATGGACGAGCTCGCCGGCGTTCTCGGTCACGAAATCGGGCATGTGGTGCGTCGTCACACGGTAAAGCAGATGGAGAAGCAGCAGGGAGCAAACATCGGCGTGACCCTGGCGTGCGTTCTTACGGGCGTTTGCAACAACCAGGCTGCCGGTGCGGCTATCAACGTCCTCGGCGGCGCGGTGTTCGCCCGGTTCAGTCGACAGGATGAGGCCGAAGCGGATCAGGAAGGATTCAAGAACGTCGTGCGCGCCGGAGTCAGTCCGGTCGGAATGGTTACAATGTTCAACAAGCTGCTCGAGGAACGGAAAAGCCATCCCGGCGCCGTTGAGTCGATGTTCCTCACACACCCGCTCGAGGAGGACCGCATTCAGGCGGTTCAGACGCAGATCAATCAGCTGCCTCCCAGCACTCTCGCGTCGCTCGGCACCGATTCCCGCAACTTTCACGCGTTCAAGGCGAGGATCCTGTCGTTACCACCCTCGCCGCCTCCGCGCCAGCTCCAGTAACCCGGTTCATTTACGAGTCGACGATGCGCCGTGATCCTTCGCGGCGCATCTTTGGTTTATGCGGATTGCGCTCACGATCGCGGGCTCCGACTCCGGTGGCGGCGCCGGAATCCAGGCGGATCTGAAGACATTTCAGAGATTCGGTGTCTTCGGGACGTCGGCGATCACCGCGATCACAGCACAGAACACTCTGGGGGTGAGCAGGTGGGATGCGGCATCTCCCGAGCTCGTGCGGGCGCAGATAGACGCCCTCGCTGGTGATCTGTTCCCCGGCGCGTTCAAGAGCGGCATGCTCGCCAACGCCGCAGTCGCATCGACGGTCGCCGCGGCGATCCGCGACCACGCGCTGCGCAACTACGTCCTCGATCCGGTGATGGTCGCGACCTCGGGCGACGTTCTGCTCGAGCCTGATGCCATCGAGGTGATCCGTCGCGAGCTGGTTCCAAGCGCGGCTCTCGTCACGCCAAATCTCCACGAAGCAGCGATTCTAACCGGCGAGAAGCTCGACGACGAAGATTCGATGGCGCACGCCGCCGAAGTCCTGGTGAACGACATGGGAGCGCAGGCTGCGCTCATCAAGGGCGGTCACCTCGATTCGGGCAACAGAGTCGTGGACATACTATACGACGGCGACATCCGCACTTTTCGCCAGCAGCGGCTCGACACCACCAGCACTCACGGGACCGGCTGCACTCTGTCGGCGGCAATCACGGCGCAGCTAGCGAAGGGGGAATCGCTTCACGCGGCCGTTCGCCGGGCTATCAACTATGTTCACAATGCCATCGCCAGCGCGCCGGGAATTGGGTCTGGTCACGGGCCGCTCAACCACCTCGCTGACGATAGCTGAGGACGTCAGCGGCCACTGACGAGGCTTCTATCTGCCACCGACCACGCTTTTGTCTATCGTGGATAGTGGGGGCGCGGCAGAGCGGACAAGAAACTCCGTCACCAGCGACTCGAAAGCCGCGCTGACGCGATTCGTGGTTTCCAGCACTTCTGCATGACTGAGGGCCGCGCCCGTGACTCCTGCGGCGGCGTTTGTAATGCAGCTGACTCCCGCTACGCGCATTCCCAGCGCCCTGGCCAGAATTACCTCCGGCACCGTCGACATTCCAACCGCATCGGCGCCGAGTAGTTTCAGCATCTTTACTTCGCTCGGCGTTTCGTACGACGGACCCAGCAATCCCGCGTACACTCCTTCCCGAAGCGTGATCCCCAGCTTTTCTGCCGTCGTCCGCAACAGCCAGCGCAGGCCGGGGTTGTATGCGTCGGTCATATCGGGGAACCGAATTTCTCCTTTCTGCGCCTCTCCCACGAGCGGATTTGCCCCCATGAGATTGAGATGATCCGAGATCATCATCAGATCTCCAACCGCCAGCTTGGGTGAAATTCCGCCGGCCGCATTCGACACAAAGAGGTCGTACGCGCCGAGTGCGTGGAACACGCGGACCGGGAATGCCGCGAGCGCGGCGGAGTGCCCTTCATACATGTGGAATCGCCCGCTCAGCGCGACAATCTCACGCCCGCCCAACGTCCCGATGATGACAGCTCCTTCGTGTCCGGCGACCGTCGCGTCGGGGAAACCCGGAATATCGCGGAACGGGATGCGGACGGCGTCGCCAATGGATTTCGCCAGTCCACCCAATCCCGAGCCGAGGATGATCCCGGTTTTGGGATGTTGGGAATTGGCACGCTCGCGAATCGCCACGGCAGCCTTGATTGCCGCGTCAGTAGAGTATTGACTCTTCATTCTTCCGGTCCGATCAGCTGTTCGATCTTGTCCGATACTTCCTCGATCAGCGTGAGTCGCTCCTCCCATGGAAGAAATGCGCTTTCAAATCCATTGAGCGCAATCCCCGCCAGCTCTTCCACGGTCAGGTCGAGTTGCTCGGCCGCGTGGACGTATTCGTCCGTGAGCGTCGTCCCGCTCATCAGGCGGTTGTCGGTGTTGAGCGTGACATTGAGGCCGCGGTCGAAGTATTCGCGGAAGGGATGCGTCGCGTAAGAATCGGCGACGCGGGTTTGCACGTTGCTGGTGAGACAGACCTCGAGCGCGATCCGCCGATCGTTGACGTACTGGGTGAGCTCCGGGTCCTCGATTAGCCGCGTTCCGTGACCGATTCGGTTGGCGCCGCACACGTGCACGGCCTGCCGTATCGACTCGGCGCCGTCCCCTTCACCGGCGTGAACCGTGACGGCGAGGTTATGCTCGCGCGCGTACCTGAATGCCTCGACGTGGCGCGCCGCCGGATTTCCTTTTTCCCCTCCCGCCAGATCGAATGCCACGACGCCTTCGCTGCTGAACTCGACGGCGAGCCTCGCCATCTCGAGTGAGCTCTCGGGCGGAAACTGGCGCAATCCGCATACGACAAACCGCGCCGTGATGTCGAAGTCCCTCTCCGCGCGGCGAAGGCCGCGCAGCGGCGCTTCTACGGCCTGCACAAGTGTGATTCCCTGAACGACGTTCAGGAGCGGCGCATTTCTCACCTCGATGTAGCGCACGCCATCCTCGGCGGCATCCTCGACCAGTTCGTAAGCGATGCGCTCGAGCGCTTCCGTCGCAGGTAATCCTCGAGGCTCTGGGCGTCATCCACTCTCATGAACTCCGCCAGCTCCTCCGGCGTGTGCCTCGGCATTTGAATCCGATGTTCGCGTGCCAGTTCCAGTAGCGTGGCGGGCCGAACCGACCCGTCCAGATGGCAATGCAGCTCCGCTTTGGGAAGCTGGCGGAGCTTGTTGGAGAAAATCGAGAGTGGCATTACGATGGGTTGAAGTCCGGGTCGTCGGCGGCAGTTTGTCGAGCGCGAACGATGCGAAAAATCGCGCCGTTGTGCACGGGTGTGTTGTTGGCGGTGACGATGCCGCGGCTGTCCGTGATCATCCGCTCCCCGCTGCGCACCGCCGCGGCCTGTATTTCATCCCAGGCTTCTACTGCTTCGAGAGCGGTCGCCGAGGCATCGACCTCGATCGCCTTGGCATTGATGTAGATGCGAACCTTCCCGCTCATGGCGAAACGGGAGCGATGCGCACTTCTGTCGGAGCGGTGATCGGGGCGGGCAGCGACTTGAGATAGTCGATGAGCGCGTCAAGATCCACGATGTTGAGCGGTTTCGAAGCAGTGGCGCGGCCGCCCGCGTTGTAGCCTTCGCCGCCGGTGGCGAGGAAATCGTTCACGATCACGTTGTACGTCTTCGTATCGGAGAGCGGAGCTCCATCTGCCGTCGTCACCGAGACGATGCGCGACCCTTTGGGCCGGGCCGCATCGTACCTGATCGTCAGGCCGCTCACGTGATCGTCGATCGAGCTCCTGCCGAGCATCGCCTCGATCAATCCCCGCAGCTGGGAACCCGTCATCGTGAGGGAGTACAGAGTATTCCCGAACGGCTGGATCTCGAACAGCGATCCGTAAGTTGCCTCACCAGCGCGAAGCTCCGTTCGAATTCCGCCATTGTTCATGATCGCGATGTCGCCCTTTGCGGCCCAGCGCTGGGCATCGGCGATGAGATTGCCAAGCGGATACTGAGAACCCTGACGCGCGAGCGTGACTGGGATGGTCGCGACGCGATGATTGACGAGCGACGCAACTCGCTCTACAGCTCGGCGAACGATTGAATCAATTGCCGGAAGAGGCCTCATGGTATCGACCGCGAGCTCACGCACCTGATGCCGGATGGGAAGATTTGCATTTCTGCCGATCGGGAGATCGAGGACGTCGATGGCGCGCCCGCTCGAGCGGGCCTGCACGATAGGAATTCCTTTGACCTCGGTATTGACGAGCGTGTGGGTGTGTCCGCTCACGATCGCGTCAACCCTCGTTGTGAGTCTTCGCGCGAGGTCGATGATCTCTCCGCCGCACTCCGTCGCTCCGTCCCGGCCGCAGCTCGCTCCGGCGTGGGCGATCACCACTACGAAGTTCACGCCGCGCTTTCTGAGCGCGGTTCCAATGCTGTCCACGATCGGCGCCGGATCGTCGAACCGCAGTCCCACGACGTTGGCGGCGCGCGTCGTCGTCGGAGTCGAGACGGTAGATACGCCGATGATTCCTATTCGCGTAGCGCCGCGCTTCACGATCGTGTCATTGCGGATCCATTTCACGTCGCGGCCATCGGTGTACCGAACGTTGGCGCCGAGGAATGCGAACTTCGCCTGCCGCATGCGGGCGCGAAGCGAGTCGGTTCCCCAGTCGAACTCATGGTTGCCGAGGGCGGCCGCGGCGTAGCCCATTCTATTGTAGTACTCCACGACGGGCCGGCCGTAGGAAAGATTGGACGCGGGGGTGCCCTGGAAGAGATCGCCGGCGTCGAGCAACAGTGTCTCGCAGCGCGGAGCGCATTCGGTGCGCGCGCGATCGATCGCGGCGGCAACGTAGGCAGCACCTCCGCGACGGACGCCGTTCGCGTCGGGACGGGGCTCGAGTGCCCCGTGGAAATCGTTAGTGGCAATAATTCGGAGGAAGCGCGTCCCGGCAGGCGATGCCGGCTGCCCCACCGGCAGGACCTGCGCTTGGGCGCTGGCCATCGCGCCGAGCCCAATCAACGCGGACGTCAAATGCTTTCTCACTCGAAAATGCCTCTGGCTCGGTTACGGATCAGAGAAAACTAGTGGCATAGCTCGAAGGAGGAGAGTCGCGGGTGTTACGTGAAACTACCCCACCTTGACCGCGGGGAGATATGGGATCGCCCATCACCACTCGACACCGCAATCCGGTCATCGCGTATCGAACAACACACCGGCTCGCCACGATCTTGTAACGGACGGGTCAAATCAGCTTTCGCTCTTTGGGGGTTCATGCTAGCTCTCCGCATTCCTCAAAATCGGGAGCAATCGTGTCGAAGAGACGTTGCAGCACGTCCCCCAGATGCTCGTGACACATCGTCGGTTGACGCGGAGAGGAGGGGCCCCACAACTTCAAGACGTGACTGAAACGAGCGCTGTTGCCGAGCGCGTACTGGTCGTCGATGATGAGCCCGATATTGTAGCGCTGGTTGCCTACCACCTCGCCAAATCCGGGTATACCGTATCCACCGCGACGAGCGGGCCAGAGGGGCTCGCCGTTGCACGACGCGACAAGCCTTCCATAGTCGTGCTCGACCTGATGCTTCCCGGCCTCTCGGGACTGGAGGTCATGGAAGAATTGCGCGCCGACAGCTCCACCTCGAGCATCGCGGTATTGATGTTGACCGCGCGCCGCGAGGAAGGCGACCGTATCAAGGGGCTCAGCCTGGGCGCCGACGATTATCTCACCAAACCGTTCAGCCCCCAGGAACTCGTTCTTCGCGTCGGCGCAATTCTGCGGCGGGTGAAGGCGGGACGCGAGAAATCAGAAGACGTCAAGCAGATCGGGCCGCTGCGAATTGACAGCACGGAGCACCGTGTGACTGTGGATGGTCGTGAAATCGAGCTGACGCCGACGGAGTTCAAGCTGCTTCTTCTGCTCGCCGAACGGAAAGGCCGCGTCCAACCCCGCAATCTGCTGCTCGAAATTGTGTGGGAGGCAGCGCCCGACATTCAGACGCGAACCGTCGACATGCACGTGCAGCGTCTGCGCGTAAAGCTTGGCGCGGCAGGCGATCTGATCGAGACCGTCCGTGGCTTCGGCTACCGTATCAGGAACGTAAGCGAACGATCGTGAAGCTCGCGCACCGGCTGCTCCTCCAGTCGCTCGCGATCGTCGGCGTGATGGTGGTTTCGGTTGTCGTCATCATCGACAACCAGCTGTACTCGAGCATCACTGAGCAGGCAGTTCAGGATCTCGCCGGAGAGGCGAAATTCCTGGCAACGCAGTGGAAGTCAGGCGTCGATCCCGACTCGCTAGCGGATGAGGCCGGCGCCGCGATGGGACACCGGGTCACACTGATCGATTCGGCCGGACACGTTGTCGGTGACTCGGAATTCGACGGAGCGGCGCTCAAAGCCCTGGAAAATCACAGCAATCGCCCGGAAGTAATCGAGGCGCGGAAGAACGGAGTCGGGTCCATTCGGCGCATGAGCCCGTCCACCGGCGAGGAGCAGCTCTATGTCGCCGTCAACGCGCCGCGCGGGATCGCCCGTGTCTCCGTGACGACGAGAGCCGTCGAGGAGATCTTCACTCGAGCCCGCAGCGGCGTTCTCGTGGCAGGGCTGATCTCTTTCCTGCTTGCTGCGATTCTAGCGGCGTTGTTCTCGCGCGCCGTTTCCAGGCCGATTACCGACCTGAGAGACGTCGCGCGCGCGCTCGCCGCAGGCGAGCGGAAGCGATATCCCGCGCTCGCCGCACCGGGCGAGGTTGGAGATCTCGCCGACGCGGTCCACCGCCTGGCCGAGCAACTGGAAGCACGTATCTCGGCGTTGGCCGCGGAGCAATCGATACTGTCTGCGCTGGTCGAAACGCTGAACGAAGGCGTGATGGCGATCTCTCCATCGCACGAAGTCGTGCGCATCAACGACACCGGGCGTCGACTGCTTTCAATCCGACGCCCGATCCCATTCGGCATCGACTTTCTGCCGCGCGATGCGACGTTGCGAAACGCGATATCGCTCGCCCTGAGCGGAACCGAGACCGAGCCCGAAGAG
>WNFL01412930.1_pt3 | contig 10835 bp, 10 predicted proteins | sample 5400361 | NCBI WGS metagenome assembly WNFL01 (sample SAMN13153351, study PRJNA577476) | soil metagenome | isolation source: 40 cm soil on Douglas fir-dominated hillslope | place: USA:California | collected 2013-09-17 | reverse complement strand
CGGGCTTTTATTTCGTGGGCCCCAACGTCTCGCTCAAGGATATGGTTCAAGCCGCCGGCGGCACCGCCAATGAAGCAGATGAGAGCTCGGTCGAGTTGTTGACGACGGTGGTGGATAGCCGGACCGGCCGCGCCGCGAGCCAGCTTCAGTCCCTGCCGCTGCGTCAGGGAATGTTCGCCAGCTATGTCGTCCGGCCGCGCGACCAGCTGCATTTCCACAAGGTCTTCACCGACACCGGCGTCGGTTCGGTCACGGTCCAGGGCGAGGTGCGTTTTGCCGGCAATTATCCCATCAGGCGTGGAGAACATCTTTCCGAAGTCCTGATGCGTGCTGGCGGCCTGACAGGAACCGCCTATCCCCAGGGTACGGTGTTCCTGCGCAAATCCGCCGCCCAGATCGAACAGGAAGGCTACAGGCGCGCGGCCAACGAAATCGAGAGCCAGTTTCTGGCGGGCGTCAATAGCATCGGCAGCAACCGGGCGGACCCGGCCGCCGTGCAGGCCTTTGTCACCCAGCTTCGGACCCAGAAGGCGCTGGGCCGCGTTTCGATTGTCGCCGATCCCAGTGTCCTCGCCGCCAATCCCAGCCTGGATCCTCTGCTGGAAGCCGGCGACGTCGTCTTTCTTCCGCAGCGGCCTTCCACTGTCTCGGTTCTGGGAGAGGTGATGCAGCCGGGAAGCTATAGTTATCAGCCCGGCATGGCGGTCGATGATTATATCAAGAAGGCGGGCGGCTATGGGCAATTTGCCGAGGACAGCATGACGATCGTCGTCCAGCCCGACGGCTCGGCGCGCAGAGTTGAAAAATCATGGCTGAACTTCAATGTGGCCACGTTGCCGCCGGGAAGCGCGATCGTGGTCCCCCGGGATCTGGCGCCGCTTAATTTGCGTCAAATGATACTGGATGTGACTGGCATCTTCAGTTCATTCGCGGTCACTGCCGCCTCGCTGGCCGTGCTGGCGAAACAGTAACGCGGTCGAGCCCTTTCGATTTGCCAAGCGCGAGGGCGCGCTAACTTCTTCCATAGGTATCTTCGAAGCGGACGATGTCATCCTCGCCGAGATAGCTGCCGGACTGGACCTCGATCAGGTGAAGCGGCTCCTGGCCGGTATTTTCCAGCCGGTGTTTGGCGCCCAGCGGGATAAAGGTGGATTCATTTTCCTTGAGGGGAAACCCCTTGTCATCGCAGGTCACGCGCGCCGTGCCCGACACCACGATCCAATGTTCGGCGCGCTTGTGGTGCATCTGCAACGACAGCTTGGCGCCGGGATTCACCGTGATGTGCTTGACCTGGAATTTGTCGCCATTGTCGATGCCCTCATAGGAGCCCCAGGGACGATAGACTTTGCGAGGGGTGGTGTGCAGCTCGCGGCCTGACCGTTCCAGCTGCTCGACAATGCGCTTCACATCCTGTGAAGCGCTCTTATGGCTGACCAGCACGGCGTCCTGCGTCGCCACCACCACGATGTCCTCCACGCCGACGGCCGCCACCAGCGGCCCTTCGCTGCGCAGATAGCAATTGCGCGAGTCGTGAAGCAACACATCGCCTTTGGCGGCATTGCCGCGGTCGTCGCGGTCCGCAGCGGTCCATAACGCTTCCCAGCAGCCGATATCGCTCCAGCCCATATCCACCGGCACCACCGCCGCCTTGTCGGTTCGCTCCATCACCGCATAGTCGATCGAGATGGCCTTGGCTTTCGCGAAAGACGTGCCCTCCAGGCGGAAGAAGTCCAGGTCCTTCCCGCCTTTCGCCAGGGCGTCGCGGCAGTGCGCCAGCAATTCCGGCTCCAGCCGCTCCAGTTCGGCGAGAAACACGCCGGCCTTGAAAGCGAACATGCCGCTGTTCCAGTCATAATCGCCGGAGGCGAGATAGCTTGCGGCGGTGGCGGCATCGGGCTTCTCGACAAAACGCGCCACTGCAAAACTGTCGGGAAGATTTTTCAAGGCTGCGCCCCGGCGGATATAGCCGTAACCGGTCTCCGGCGAATCGGGCCGGATACCGAATGTCACCAGATGACCCTGCTGGGCCGCGTTGGCCGCCTGGGCGACGGCCTGCAGGAAGGCTGTGCGATTCCGTACAATATGATCTGCCGGCATAAGCAGCATCACGGTCTCTGGGTCCTTTTCCGACAGGATCAGCGCGGCAATGGCTGATGCGGGCGCGGTGTTGCGCCCTGTCGGTTCGAGTACGATGGCTTGCGGTGCCTGGCCTGCTTCGCGCATCTGTTCGGCGATCAGAAAGCGGTGTTCCGTGTTGCAGATGATCAGGGGAGCGGCGAAACCCGCTCCTGTTGCCCGCAAGGCGGTGTCCTGGATCAGGCTATGGTCCCCCGTCAGCGCCAGAAGCTGCTTGGGAAAGAGGCTGCGAGACAGTGGCCAAAGCCGTGAGCCGGTGCCTCCGGACAGGATTACGGGGGTGATCAGGGGCATGGGTGACGTCTCGTATGGAAGGGCAGGTTATTTAGCAGACTTGGCAGCCAGGGGGAGAGGGCGACCGATACTGACAATTTGACAGAATATTAAACTTGTTGCGCCGCAGCAACATTGGTGTTTTCTTTCCCCCTGAAGCCGAACCAGTTCCCGGCTCGCGAATTGACATGGTCGGGAAAGGCCGCGTAGAAGTGGCCTAACGCCCCTAAGAACTTTTCATATGGAGAATCTGATGCGGATTTTCGGTGCAGCCATTCTGGCCACCAGCCTGTTGGTGACGAGCGCATTTGCGGCGACGACGCTTCCTGCGGGTAAGCCGGCTGGCGTGAAAAAGGCGCAAGAAAATAACAATATGCTTCTGATCATCGGCGGCGTCGGTTTGGCGGGTCTTGGCATCGGCCTCGCCGCCAGCAGCAATGGCGGCGGTCCCACCGCAGTCACGACGACTGCGATCAGCACGAGCGGCAACACGCCGTAACAGGTTTTTCGCATTTGCGAATTTGAATTGGGAGAGCCGCGAGGTTCTCCCAATTTTTTTGCCTGTGAGACGGGTCAGCAAATGGTCCAGTGGACCTTTTGCCGTGAGCGGAATTGGCGAGCCTCCAGTGGAGGTTCGCCCCGCGAACGCCTGCGAAGCGGGCAGGCCAATCAAACTCTTCAAAATCACCCCGGTGGCCTGAAAATCTCCGTCTCCACGATGCCGCCCTTGGGATGAACATGCTGGCGTGATCGCCAGACCAGGCCGCTGTCGCCGTCCACCCAAAAACTGTCCGTAAAGGACCAGTCCGGCCTGAGGCTGTTGCAGGTTTCGTCCACGCGGAATGTGGGAATGGCCTGTCCCAGGATCGCGATGCTTTGGCGCCCGACCAGATGGGCGCGACAGGTGACAAGAACGCCATAAAGACCGAGCTCGGGAAAATCTTCCAGCCTGGTACTGCCGAAGGGTTCACGCATGGCCGTGGCGGGCGCGGGAATCGCCATATCGTTTCGAGTCGTCAGGCCCGACAGGTCATGGCCCAGCCCCAGAGTGCGCACGATGCGTCCATCGCGGGTCACGATCACCACATGCGCCGACGAGGTCCAGAGAAGCTGTCCGCCGCTGTCGGTGCCCAGAACCAGAAGCGTCTGGTTTTCTCCTTCCAGGCTGTAGCCCATGGTGGCATAGGGGATTGCGGCCGCCTGTTCGCGGGTAATCCGCGCCTTGCCGAAGCTGGCAGACACGCTCTGACGCAAAATCTGGTAAAATTGGGAATAGTTGGTATTGCCCGAGCTGCTGGAACTGCAGGCCGCCGCCAGCAATGCCAGCGCGCCCCCCGCCAATCCCCGGATTGCCCGCGATCCCAGGCCGGTCACACCAGCGCCTTGAGGATCGCTCTCAGCTGCGGCGCGATGTCGGGCCGCGACAATCCAACAGCGAGATTGGCGTGCAGGAATCCAACCTTGTCGCCACAGTCGTACCGGGCGCAATCGGTTTTCACCGCGTGAAACGGCGCCTTGCCGATCATCTGGGCCATGGCGTCGGTCAGCTGGATCTCATTGCCGGCGCCGCGTTCCTGCTTGTCGAGAATGCCGAAAATTTCCGGCTGAAGGATGTAGCGGCCGATAATGCAAAGATTGGATGGCTCGGTCCCGGTGGCAGGCTTTTCGACCACGCCCTTCACTTCGGTCGCATTGCCTTTCACCGAACCGGGTTTGACCACGCCATAGCGCCTGATCTCGTCCTTGGGCTTTTCCTCGGCCGCCACGATGATGCCGCCGCCGACCTGATTGTAGGATGAGATCATCTGCGACAGGGCGCCGGGCCTTCCCACCATCAGATCGTCTGGCAGCAGCACCGCAAATGGTTCGTTGCCCACGAAATGGCGGGCGCACCACACGGCATGACCCAAACCCAGGGGCTTTTGCTGGCGGATCATGCCGACCGACCCGGTCTTGGGCAGCATTTCCAGCAGGCTGTTCAGTTCGGTGGTCTTGTCCCGCGCTTCCAGCAGGGATTCCAACTCATAGGCATGATCGAAATGATCGGCGATGACTTGCTTGCCGCGCCCGGTGATGAAAACGAACTGCTCGATTCCGGCGTCGCGGGCCTCTTCCACGGCATACTGGATGACCGGCTTGTCCACCACCGGCAGCATTTCCTTGGGAACGGCCTTGGTGGCGGGCAGGAAGCGGGTGCCCATGCCGGCGACGGGAAAAACGGCTTTGCGAACAGGTTTCATGGCGGACATACATTTTCCGGGGATGGTTCTGAAACGGTCTGTTTCATGGCATAGGCTCGCTATTATTGTCCAGTTTCAGCCATTTGCGGGAACTATGGGCAGGGCAGGATTGATCGGCATGTTTTGGGTCATGGCCTTGGCCGGCGCGATTGCGCCGCGCCCGGCCTGGAGTTTATCCGCCATGCCAACGATGATCGCGCAAGTGCGGGCGGCGTTCGATCAGGGTGACGCGCAGCATGCCGCGATTCTGGCGGAAGCAGCGCTGCGCGAAAGCGGGGTGGACGCGAACGACAGAGCGGGCTTGCTGCTCTATCGTGGCCTGGCGCGGGAGCTTTTGGGAGCGCGTGACGCAGCGATGCGCGATTTCACCCAGGCTCTCGATACCCGCGCCCTGCCGCGCGATGAGCGGGGAGAGGCGCTGCTGCAACGCGGCTTCCTGCACGACGGGCTGGGGCAGCTGAACGAGGCCGTCAGAGATTATACCGCGGCCATTGCCTTGAAAGGCTATAGCGCCGCGACGGCGCTCAACAATCGCGCCAATATCTACCGGCGGCGGAACAAGCTGGAAGAAGCGCGGCAGGATTATCTGGCGGCTCTGTCGGCCGATGGCGGCCGGCCGCAATATTCCTATTATGGCCTGGGCCAGATCGCGGAAGCGCGGCACGATAGTTTGGCGGCGCGCGGCTTCTATGCCGAAGCCGCCATCGCCGATCCGGATTACGGCGCTGCGTCGGAGCGTTTGACCGCGTTGGGCGGACCGCCTGACGGCGCAAACTTCGATCGAGGCGAATGGATCATGCTGCGCGCGCCGGCCGGTAAAAAAGCGGATATTGCGTCCGCGCCGGATACTCTTCCGCCCGGACGCACGACGTCAGCGCGTCTCACGCCCGTGAATGAGCTGGCCCTGCGCCCTGCACTGGATCAATCAGACTTGCGCGCATCGGGCATGGGCGGTGCCCAGATCCAGCTGGGAGCCTGGCGAAGCGCGGCAGAAGCCCGTGCCGGCTGGGATGAAGCAAAGGCCCGCGCCGGCGGTGCGCTTGACGGGCTCAGTCCCCAGATCCTGGTCGCGGAATTGCCGGGGAAGGGTCGCTACTTCCGTCTGCGGGTAAGCCCGGGCCAGAGCGGAGCAGAGGTCTGCGCCCGCCTGGCGGCCAAGGCCGTACCCTGTTTTCCCGTCAAGGACTAACATTTGACTAACTGACGTTTGGTCAATTTTTGTCACATGTCCAAGCTTGTTCGCAATTGCGGAATCAGTAATGTCGATTCGGGCAGGGCCGTTCTGGAGCGACATGCATAGCCGATATTCGGGCGCAAAGGCCGCCTTCGCCCTGTTGTTATGGGTGGCAGCCACGTTGCCCTCCCTCGCCTCGCCCTGGGCCGAAGTCGGCGACAATCAGCTTCGCGCCGATATCGAGCTGCTGCAGGCCACAGGCATTGTGGACGACGTCACCACGCAATGGCCTTTGCCCTGGCAGTCCTTGCTGCTGGACCTGTCCCGCGCCGACGTGACGGCCCAATCGGCTGGCGTGCAGGCCGCAGCCGGGCGGGTGCTGGCACAGGCCCAGATGGCCACCACGCCCGGCGTTGCGGCCTGGGCCAGCCTGGACGCCACCAACAAGCCGGGCCTGGTCTATGGCTTTAACGGCATGGGCCGGGGCGAGGGACAGGCCCAGCTATCCCTGGAAGGCACCAGCGGCGCTTTTGCAGGTCGGATTTCACTGGGCGGCATCACCCAGAATTTCGGCGGCAAATCCAACAAGATCATGGCCGACGGGACCTATTTTTCGGCCCGCCTTGGCGGGGTACGCCTCTACGCCGGCTATCTCGACCATTGGTGGGGACCCGGACAGATCTCGGCGCTGCAGCTGTCCAACAATGCGCGCCCGATGCCACAGGTCGGGATCGAACGCTCCAGCACGGCAGCCTCGAGATGGCCCGTGCTGCGCTGGCTCGGGCCGTGGCAGTTTGAATTTTTCCTCAGCAAGCTCGACGGCCCCCAGATCCAGTCCAACGTCTATTACGACGCGGCGCACCTGACGATAAATCCCCTGCCGGGCCTGGAGATCGGATTGGCTAAGACAGAGGAATTTTGCGGACAGGGCCATCCCTGTTCGCCTTTGAGGGATTATTTCACGAACTTCGACCTGTCCAACCATCCGGACAACGTCAATGGCGAGGGTTCGCTGGAAGTCAAATATGCGCACACGCTGGGCGGCGTGCCGTTTCAAGTTTACATGCAGCTGATGAATGAGGATTATTCCTGGTTCAGCCGATCGGGCACCAGCCATCTGTTCGGCTCCAGCTTTTTTTTGCCGACGGCCGGCAGTCCGGTGAAGCTGACGGTTGAGTATACCGATAGCATTGCGACCAAAACGCTCTTCAGTTTTGGCGACAATGTTTATGGATTTTCCTACACCAATGGCCAGTATCCGGATGGCATGCGCTATCGCGGCCGCACCCTTGGATTCAGCCTGGATGACGATTCCACCCTGTTGTCGCTCCAGGGCAGCTGGAGCGATGCGGCCGGGCGCTTTTATGAACTCGCCGTTCATCATGCCACCATCGGCAGCAGCCATTCGGCGGGCGCCAACATCGTCAGCGCCACGCCGGTTATGGTGAACATGGGTGAAGCCGCTGCCCCTCAACGGCGGCACCTTCCGGCTGGACCTGGCCGGCCGTCTTCAGGACGACCAGCCGCGCCCGCACAGCGGCTTCGCGGCGGCGGTCGAGGTGGCGTTACGGGCACCGCTTTAGCGAAACCTAGAGTGTCGCCACCGTCACAGGTACCGCCGGCGCCATGCCCAACTTGTTGCGCAGCGGGAACAGGAAGGCGTCCGCTTCGATCTCAAAGACATCGCCTTGTTGTGTCTTCACGCCGGCGCTGAAGGACAAGGTGGCGGTTCCAAAGAAATGAACATGAACATCGCCGGGCCGGCGGAAGCCTTCATATTTGAAATGATGCGCCTCCAGATTGGCGATGGTGTGGCTCATATTCTCCTCGCCCGACAGGAACGACTGGTCGAAAATGATCTCATTGCCGCGCCGCAGACGTGAGCGGCCGGTGACGGCGCCGGGCAAGGTACCGGTGCGCAGCTCAGGCCCAAAGGAGCATTGCCGCAGTTTGGAATGGGCCAGCCAGAGATAGTTGAACTTCTCAGTGACATGATCGGAGAATTCATTGCCCAGGGCAAAGCCAAGGCGATGCGGCACCCCGTCCGGCCCGATCAGGTACAGGCCCACAATCTCAGGCTCTTCCCCGCCATCCTGCGCGAAGGCGGGCGAGGCGAAAGCCGCTTCCGGCGCCACCACGCAGCCGCCGTCGCCCTTGTAGAACCATTCCGGCTGCGCGCCCTCCTGACCGGCGGAGGGTTTGCCGCCTTCCAGCCCCAGCTTGAACATCTTCATGGAGTCGGTGAGCTTGTCGGAAATATCCTTGTGCATGCTGTCACGGCCTTTCGCCGAACCCAGATGGGTAAGGCCGGTGCCGGTGACGATCAGATGCGCCGGGTCGCTGGGATGATCCAGCGGCGCCAGAACGCGACCCTCCGCCAGCGCGGCGCGGATGTCGACGCTCTCTCCCAGGCCCAGCCTGGCGACCAGCGCCCTGAGTGACGATTTTTCCACGATCGCGCGGCCTGCCAAATCATAGCTGGAGGTGACGTCTTGAATCACCCGGCCATGGGCATCGTTGTCCAGCGCCGCCACGGCGCGGCTTCCATCCTGCGTCCGAAATTGCACCAGTCGCATCTGAAACTCCTTGAGACAATGTTTGATCGCCATCATAGCCGCAAACCTCGCCTTTGCCGCAATCCGGCCTTGTTATCGCGGAAGACGGGCACCATAAGACCTCGCCATGCGAGTTTTTGACACCAAGGCCTTCGACCCGGCCATCAGCTGGGCGCGAAAGCATGAGCGGCAGATCTCCGCTCTGTCGCTGGCGGGCGGTTTTGCTTTCGACAGCGCCACCTTCGGCCGCATCGATCATGCCATTACCCAGGCGGTTTTCATCGTTTACCTGCTGGTGGCCGGCATCGCCATTGCGGTGCTGCATGTGCTGGAATCCCGCCCCGACGGCAGGAAGCCTTCCGACCAGACGCGCACGATCCTGGTGGCCGTCACCCAGTTCGCCCTGGGATGCCTCCTGTCCGGATTTTGCGTTTTCTACATCCGCAGTGCTTCGGTAACTTCCGGCAACGAATATATGCGCCGCTATCACGCGCGGCTGGTGTTCGCCGCCCTGCTGTTCTTCTTCGCCATCTATTCCTATGCCATCCTGCTGGTGCCGCTGGTGATCGGCAACATTGGGCGCATCCCTTTCCTGATCAGCGGCGCCATCGCGGTGGTGATCTTCTTTTTCTACATGCAGGCGCTGGCGCGGCTGGGACATGAGCGCTATCGCGGCGCGCGCATGCAGGTCTTCGTCGGCATGGTGCTGATTACCGTTTTCCTCAACATCGCCTACTTCCTGCGGGTGCTGCCGCCGTTGCCATTGGTGCTGACCGAGGCCGGGGTCTATCACGAGGTCAAGCGAGCCGGCGTGAACTTCCAGGCGGCGCAGGAGGACGAGCCGCCGGAATGGCAGGCGCTGTTCGGCACCCACGCCATCCTGCACGTCCAGAAGGGCGCGAAGCTCTATCTCTACAATGCCGTGTTCGCGCCGCGCGGGCTGCACACAAGCATCCTGCACGAGTGGCAATGGCTGCAGCCGGGGAAAGGCTGGGTCTCCCAGCAGCGCATCCCGGTGGACATCACGGGCGGGCGCGAGGATGGCTATCGCTTCTACACGACCAAGAGCGCGCCTCGCCCCGGCCAGTGGCAGGTCAACATCATGACGGGTGACGGGCGTTCGGTAGGCCGAGTGCGCTTTGCCGTGGAAGAACAGGCGGTACCGCCGGCCACCAGCATCAGGATGCTGAAATAGGGCCTTGCGTCGCCCCGCCTTGCATCAGGGCCGGGTTAGGACTATTTCACAGTTCGTGTCTGGGATACTCAAAATTGTCCACCAGTAAGACTGTTATATCACATCTGCGGCGGTTGGAAGCCGAGAGCATCAACATCATGCGCGAGGTGGCGGCCGAGTTCGCCAATCCGGTGATGCTCTATTCCATCGGCAAGGACAGCAGCGTGATGCTGCATCTAGCCATGAAGGCCTTTTATCCCTCCAAGCCGCCTTTCCCGTTGATGCATGTGGATACGACCTGGAAATTCCGCGAGATGATCCAGTTTCGCGACGAAACCGCAAAACGCCTGGGACTGGATCTGATCGTTCATGTCAACGAGGACGGCGTGAAGCGCGGCATCAATCCTTTCGACAGCGGCTCATCGCTGCACACCCAGGTGATGAAGACCGAAAGCCTGAAACAGGCGCTGGACAAGTATGGTTTTGACGCCGCTTTCGGTGGAGCGCGGCGCGACGAGGAAAAGAGCCGTGCCAAGGAGCGCATTTTTTCCTTCCGCACCGCCAGCCATGCCTGGGATCCCAAGAACCAGCGCCCCGAGCTCTGGCGCGTCTACAACACGCGCATCAACAAGGGCGAAAGCATCCGCGTTTTCCCGCTGTCCAACTGGACCGAGCTCGACATCTGGCAATATATCCTGGCCGAGAATATTCCCATTGTGCCGCTTTACCTCGCCAAAAAACGCCCGGTGGTGGAGCGAGACGGCACGCTGATCATGCGCGATGATGAGCGCATGAAGCTGAAGCCCGGCGAGACGGTGGAAGACCGGCTGGTGCGCTTCCGCACCCTGGGCTGCTATCCCCTGACCGGCGCCATCGAAAGCGATGCCGATAGTCTTGAAGACATCGTCACCGAGATGTTCACCGCGCGCACGTCGGAGCGCCAGGGCCGGCTGATCGACAGCGACGAAAAGGCGTCGATGGAGAAGAAGAAGAAGGAGGGGTACTTTTGATGAAAAATACTCTCTCCATGGCCGGCCTTGAGCCGGCCATCCAGCCGGCGCGCGTCCGCGCGCCGGGAAAGGTACTTGTTGCTCTGGATGGGCGGGTCAAGCCCGCCCATGGTGAGGTGGTGGTATGAACGCGCCTTCTACTGACCTTCAGAAATTTCTCGCCGCCCAGGAAAAAAAAACGCTGCTGCGCTTCCTGACCTGCGGCAGCGTCGATGACGGCAAGTCCACGCTGATCGGGCGTTTGCTGTACGATACGAAATTGCTGTTCGAGGA
>WNFL01307140.1_pt1 | contig 10836 bp, 15 predicted proteins | sample 5400361 | NCBI WGS metagenome assembly WNFL01 (sample SAMN13153351, study PRJNA577476) | soil metagenome | isolation source: 40 cm soil on Douglas fir-dominated hillslope | place: USA:California | collected 2013-09-17 | reverse complement strand
GTGACGTGCGCGCGATACGTCGCGACCTCGGGGCCGAGCAGGGCCTCGCGGAACCGTCGCAGATCGCTCTGCGGGTCGTCCACGACGAGAAAGAGACCGGGGTCCGGCGCGATCCAGCGCGCGGAGCGCGAGACCCGGAGACGGAGCGGAGGCGTCGCGGCGGCGACCGAGATCAGGCGCGTGACGTCGACCAGATCGTCGATCACCGTCACGTGCGACTCGACGGTCATCGCCTGCTGCGGGTCCCAGCGATGCCGGAGCTCGTCGACGCGGTCGCGGAGCGAGCCGGTGAGCTCGGCGATCGCGATGCGGCGCGTCGGGTCGCTGATCAGCCTGGCGTCTGCGCGTCGGTGAGCGCGCGGTAGAAGGCGGTCGCATTCGTCATGGCGAGCTCGCGCAGGCCGCCGCTGATGCGCTCCTCGGCGTGCTCTCCGGCGGACTCCAGGTGGAGCACGCCGTACCCGCGGATGACGCGCAGCGGGAAGGGTCGCGTGAGGCTGGCGTCCTGGATGCGGTCGAGCAGCAGCGCCGCCTGATTGCGGTTGAGCACGCCCCAGCTCGCGATCACGCGGCGATCCGTGAGCACGAACCACTTACGGCTCCACGGGATCCAGCGCACGACGATCCACACGAGGAGCAGGAGGGCGGCGATCATCAGCGAACCGGCGAGCGCTCCGTTCGCCTGACCGGTCGCGTACAGCGCGCCGACCACCAGCAGCAGGAGGAGCAGCACGAGCGGCTCCCACAGGAAGAGCGGACGTGTAGCGACGAGCACGCGCTCGTTCGGCTCGAGGATGATGTCGCCGGGGGCATCGCCGCGTCGTTCGCGATCCGACATTGGCGGGAATCTTAGGCGGAGAGCGTCCCTGCCGCCGCTGGTTCGTCCGCCGCGCCCGTCGCGCTGGCGACGAGTTGATCGAGGAGACGGAGCGGTTCCTGGCTCGCGGCGACGCCGTGAAGAAGGTGCAGCGCGCGAGCGCGGTGCGCGTCGATCTCGCGCTCGAGCAGCGGCCGCACGCCGAGGTCGTCCAGGATCGCGCGAATGCTGTCGACGTTCTCCACGGGTAGCGGCGCCATCGGCGCGAAGAGCTCATCGAGCTGCGCCCGCACCCGCGGTGACGCGCGCTCGAAGGCGAGCACGACCGGCAGCGTCTTCTTGCGCTTCACCAGGTCGTTCATCTCGATCTTTCCGGTGCGCTCTGTCGATGCCCAGATCCCGAGCAGGTCGTCGTGCGCCTGGAACGCCTGCCCGAACTCCTCGCCGAATCGAGCGAGCTGCTCGCGCACCGACGGATCGTCGCTCGCGAGCATCGCGGCACTCTGCGCCGACGCGCCGAACAGCGCCCCCGTCTTTCGCGCGGCCATCACGCGGTAGCGATCCGCCGTCACGTCCGTGCGGGACTCGAAGCTGATGTCAAGGAACTGGCCCTCGCAGACGCGGACGCAGGTCTGATCCATGAGGCTCGCGAAATCGAGGATGCGCTCCGCCGGAAAGCCGAGCTTTCGCAGACGCTGCACCGCGAGCCGCGAGACCGCGTACATGCCGTCCCCGGCGTTGATCGCCTGTGGCACGCCCCACACCGACCACACCGTCGGGCGGTGATGACGGGCCGGGTCCTGATCCTCGATGTCGTCGTGGATCAGCGTGAAGTTGTGAAGCAGCTCGATCGCGGCGGCGGCTGGCAGGGCGCGCTGCGGGACGCCGGCGAGGGCCTCGAACACCAGCAAACAGAGCAGCGGCCTGAGGCGCTTTCCGCCACGCGGCCGCGCCGCGTCCAGGCCGAGGTGGTACAGCATCATCCCGTAGAAAGGCTGCAGCGCGGGCTCGGGCTGCGTCAGCAGCGAGCGGATCTCCTCGTCGATCGTCGCGACGCGTGCCTCGAGAAGCGTTTGTGACGACTGCGTGCCCACCGTGATCGATGATACGTGCGTCGACGTTCACGGAGCGTCACCCAGCGATTAGCATGCGTGCTTGATGGCGTCGCGCACGTACCGCGCCGAGGCGATCGTCCTTCGGACGGTCGATTTCGGAGAGGCCGACCGCATTCTCGTGCTCTTCAGCCGCCACTTCGGGAAGCTCCACGTCGTCGCCAAGGGCATCCGACGTGCGACGAGCCGCATGGCGGGGCACGCGGAGCCGCTGACGCATGCCACCTATCAGCTGGCCCGAGGCCGCGAGCTCGACGTGCTCACCGGCGCGGAGACGCGCGCGGTCTACCCGAGCCTGCGCGATGACCTGATGCGCATTGCCGCGGGCTGGTACGTCGCCGAGCTCACGGACCGTTTCACCAGCGAGCACGAGCCCTCCGCACCGCTCTTCGATCTGCTCGAAACGGCGCTCAGGCACCTCGATGCCGGTCACTCACCGGGCCTGGTGTGCCGCTGGTTCGATCTCCATCTGCTCGATCGCTCGGGCTTCCGGCCGGAGCTGTATGAGTGCGTCTCGTGCCGCGAGGTCCTGCAGGAGCGCCAGAACGCCTGGAGCGCGGCCGCGGGCGGCGCGATCTGCGCGTCGTGCGCGGCGAAGCTGAGTGGCCAGCTTGCTCTCACGGTGCGTGCCCTGAAGTCGCTGCGTTACCTGCTGCAGAGCGACTTCGCCGGCGCCGCGCAGCTCCGGGTCGACGCAGCGCTCGCAAGCGAGCTCGAGCACCACATGCGCTTCTTCGTGCAGCACGTCATCGACCGCGAGATCACGGCGGCACGTCTCCTCGACGAGATCCGCGCGCTGCCTCCGCTCCCGAGCCCCGCGGTCTCGTGACCGCGTCCGATGTAGCGGAGAAGCTCACCTCCCTCGCGAAACGGCGGGGGTTCGTGTTCCCGTCGAGCGAGATCTATGGCGGCGCGGGCGCGACCTGGGACTACGGCCCGCTCGGCGTCGAGCTCAAGAACAACGTGAAGCGCGCCTGGTGGCGCGCCATGGTCCAGCTGCGCGAGGACATGGTCGGTCTCGACGCCGCGATCCTCATGCATCCCAAAGTCTGGGAAGCCTCGGGCCACGTCGAGAACTTCACCGATCCGCTCGTCGAGTGTCGCAACTGCCGGAAGCGCTACCGGATCGACGAGCTGCCGAACGGCGAGCACCTCATGGACGCCTGGCGGTCGAACCAGATCGACGTGAGCAGCGTTGGCTGTCCCAACTGCGGTGAGAAGAAGCTCGCCGACCCGCGGCGCTTCAACCTCATGTTCAAGACGTTCGTTGGGCCGGCAGAGGACACCGCGTCGGTCGCGTGGCTGCGGCCCGAAACGGCGCAGGGCATCTTCGTCAACTTCGAGAACGTGCAGCAGTCCACGCGCCGCCGGCTGCCGTTCGGGATCGCCCAGATCGGCAAGTCGTTCCGCAACGAGATCACGCCGGGCAACTTCATCTTCCGGTCGCGCGAGTTCGAGCAGATGGAGATGCAGTACTTCTGCCGCCCCGATGACGCCCCGCGGTTCTTCGACGAGTGGCTCGCGCGACGCCGTCAGTGGTACGCCGACCTTGGGATCGCGGACGCGGTGCTCCGGTTCCGCGAGCACGCCGAGAACGAGCGCGCGCACTACGCGGCGAAGGCCGTCGACATCGAGTTCGAGTACCCGTTCGGATGGAACGAGACCGAGGGCATCCACAACCGAACGGACTTCGACCTGCGCCGGCACAGCGAGTTCTCCGGGAAGGATCTCCGCTATCACGACGATCTGACCGGGGAGCGCTTCCTCCCGTACGTCGTCGAGACCGCCGTCGGCGCGGATCGCGCCACCTACGCGCTTCTCTGCGCGGCGTACGCCGAGGAGCCTGACAAGGAGGGCGTGCGCGTCGTGCTGCGGCTCCATCCACAGGTCGCGCCGTACAAGGTCGCGGTGCTGCCGCTCTCGAAGAACGAGCGGCTCACGCCACTGGCGCGCGAGGTGTGGGCACAGGTCCGCCCCAACTTCATGAGCACGTACGACGAGACTCAGGCGATCGGCCGCCGCTACCGACGTCAGGACGAGATCGGCACGCCGCTCTGCGTCACCGTCGACTTCGATTCGCTCGAGGACCGAGCGGTCACGATCCGCGATCGGGACAGCATGGCCCAGGTCCGCGTACCGATCGCCGACCTCGTGGCCGCGCTGAAGGAGCGGCTCGGCGCCTAGCGCGGCAGCGCTCGCAGCGCTCCTGTATCTCGCTGCGCACGGCGCGCGCGCGCCGTTCCTCGCGCTTCTGGGACTGCGGCGCCTCCGCAACCTCGTGCTCGTCGTCGCGCCGTACGCGGTGACGGTTCCGCTCGCGCTCGCAGCGTCGGAGCGGCTCGATCCCGCGTTGTCCGCGGGTCTGGTCGCGCTGGCGCTCGCGCCGGGAGCGCTCGTCGCGCCTTCGGTCGTCAACGCGGCCGGCGGACGACGGGCCGACATGGCCGGCGCGCTGCTGCTCGGCACTGTCATCCTCTCGTTCGTGCTCGTCGCGACGCGGCAGGCCTCGATCACCTTGGCGCTCACCGCGGCGCAGGCCTTCGCTATCGCCGCGCTGGCCGCCGGCGCGGTGCCAACGGTGCGCGACCGCCTCCTCGCGCCGCTGCGGTGGGCTGGTCATGTCGCGGGAATCGCCGTGATCGTGCTGGCGGCCGCCAGCGGTCCGCGCGTCGATGCGGCCACGGTCGCTGCCGCGCTCGCCGCGGTCGCTCTGCTCCTCGCTGTCGCCGGCGCCACGGCTCTCGCCCTGCGGCGCGACGTGCTCTCCGCGCTCGCCGCGACAGGAACGCGCGACCCGATCATCGCGACCGCGCTCGCGTGGTCGACCGGCGGCACTGAGGCGACGGGTGTCCCGCTCGTGACTGCCGTAATTCTGGGTATCGTCGCCGCGGCGCTCGTCATCCGCCGCCGCTAGGCTCGCATTCGTGCTCCCGCTCATCACCATCTTCGTGTCTGGCGCGTTCGCCGTGGCGGTGGCGATGCAGTACGCGCGCAAACGACGACCGTCGCAGCTCGCATGGGCCATCGGTCTTTCGCTGTTCACCGTCGCCGCACTCATGGGCTACCTCGCGCGCAGCGGTGGCGCGACCGAAGTCGAGTACCGGCTCTTCTATCTGTTCGGCGCGATCACGAACGTCGCGTGGCTGGCCTTGGGCACCGTCTTCATCGTCGCACCGAAGTACGGCCGCGCCGCGCTCGCGGTGGTGCTCGCGCTGTCCGCCGTCGCCGTCTACGCGGTCTTCGCGTCTCCCGTCGACATCGCGGTGGCGGTCGACACGGGCAAGGGATATCCCGACGGCTCGCTTCCGCGCATCCTCGCCGCCATCGGCAGCGGTGTCGGCAGCATCGTCCTCATCGGCGGCGCACTGTGGTCCGCATGGGTCTTCTTCCGCCGCCGGAATCAGGGCCGCCGTGCGATCGCGAACGCGATCATCGCCGTCGGAGTCTTCATCGTCGCCGCCGGTGGCACCGTCGCTTTCACCGGCGCCTCCGGGATCCTCGAGCTCACGAATCTGCTCGGCGTGTCCGTGATGTTCGTCGGCTTTCTGCTGATCTGAGCCATCGCACTAAACTCGGCCTAATTCCTTCATAAGGAGAGGAGCCATGAGGAAACTCGTGTCGCTCACCGCACTCGCACTCATTCTTTCGGCAACGCAGCCCGCTCTTGCCGCACCTGAGGCCAGCTCCGTGCGGAACTTTGGTCCCGAGCTCAGCGCCACCTGCAATCTTCCCGAAGGCATCGCGGTCGATCCGCGGGGCAATGTGTACGCGTCGTCGCTGAACTTCGGTGCGACCAGCGGTCCCGCGAACATCTGCGTCCTGGATCGGAGCGGCGCGCTCGTCGACGTCATCAGCGTCGCGCCGGTCTCGGGTGGCGTCGCCCGACTCCTCGGGATGCTGTTCGTTCCAGGCGAGGGCCTGTACGTCGGAGATATCGGGGGCGGCCGGGTGCTCCGTATCGACATCGGCACGCATGCCGCGACCACGATCGCGACCGGCTTCGGCGCGCCGAACGCTTTCGCACGTGACCACGCCGGGAACCTCTGGGTCTCCGACTCATTCCCCGGAACGGTGACGAAGATCGCGCCGGACGGGGCGACCACGACCTTCGCGTATCCCGTCGAGCTCGCGCCTCGAGCGGGCGAAACACCGGGCTTCGGTGCGAACGGCTTGGCATTCGATCAGAACGAGCAGTACCTGTACGTCGCCGAGACGTCGCGCGACGAGATCTACCGGATCCGGCACGACGGCGGCAGCCTCGGGCCGATCGACCTGTTCGCTCGCGGGACGGCGGGCGGCGCGCTCGACGGCGCTGACGGCATCGCATTCGATGTGCGCGGGAATCTGTACGTCTGCTCGAATCAATCCGACGAGATCGCGGTGTTGTCGCCAGCGGGTGCCGTGATCGCCGAGTACCGCGGCACCGGCGCCGACGCCTTCAACTCGCCGGCCAGCCTTGTGTTCGGTGGGCGCACCGTGTACGTCGCCAACCTCGCGCTGTTCCATGGGGGCCCGAACAAGGTCAGCGCGTTCACCGCACCCTATCCGGGGAAATAGCGCAATCGTGGGGCCCGGCTCAGGCCGGGCCCCGGGCGCGATCAGCTCTCGGTGGGCAGATCCTCGTCGCCGACGAGACGCGAAGCGAAGCCTCGGGCGACCAAGGTGAGCGCCGCGGTCACGGCGGTGCTTACGGCCTGGAAGATCGCCTGCTGCGCCTTCGGTCCCTGCTCGACCTCGCCGATCTCTTTACGCAGCGTCTCTCGCAGTCGCTTGCGCGCTTTGCCGGTCAGCTTGTCCACACGGCCGCCGAGCCGAGCGATCACGGCGTCGACGTCGGTGTCGGAGCGACGCACCCGCCGCTCGCGCACTCCGCGAGCGATGCCGACCGCACCGATCGCGAGCATCGAGCCAAGCGTGCCGAAGACCGCGGCGGGCTGGCGGCGAACGAGGTTGCGCGGATCCGCATCATCGCGGATGCGGGTCCGCAGCTCGCTCAGATCGACGTCCAAGCTCGCGCGGAGATCAGCTAGCTCGCGCTCCGTCCGAGCAGACGGGCTTTCGCCCAACGCATCGTCTCCTTCAGCGAATTGATGCTCCGCGTGGGACCGCGAAGGTCCAGCTTCTTGTATCCGATGAAACCGGTCAGTGCAGCCAGCGCGATGAACAACGCGAACACGATGAGCGCCGCCGCCCAAAGCGGCAACCAGATCGCGATCACCGCGATCACGAGCACGGTGAGCGCGATCAGAGTGCCCATGACGAACGCGAACGCGATGCCGAACCACATCGCCGCGCGCAGGTTCGCCTGAACGATCTCCGCGATCTCCTGCCGCGGTAGCTCGAGCTGTTTGCGGATGTACAGGCGGACGTTGTTGCGGATGCGGCCGAGGAGCGTGCGGTAACCAGGTCGTTCGTACAAGGAGGGCGAATGTACCGCAGGTGCGGGCATCACGAACGCGAGGAGCACGAAGTCTGCCAGGGTGGCGCGGTTCAGCGCCCGACGGCCAGCACGATCCCGGTGTCCACACCGTCGACGACGAGGCGCCAACAGCTGTCTTCGAATGCGATCGGCTTCCAGCCGATCATGAACGCCGCATCTCCCCAGGGCGTCGCCAGAGGCGCCGCGGTGACGCCGTACGCGACCCACGTCGCGGGCGCGGTCCTGCCTATCTGGTCGAAACGAACTGCGATCTGATCCCCTGTGATGGCGCCGCGACGAACGACATGAGTGCCTCCGTTTAAGAGATCGCCGACCGCGAACGTCTCGCCTACGATGCCGACCCGCCCGTCGTTCGTGATGACGCCGGAGGTGTCGCGCGTGGCTGTCGGCGCGCAACCCGCGACCCCCGTCGGCGAGGGCCTCGCCGTCGGCGAAGATGGCGCGACCGGTGAGGCCGTCGCTATCGGGTGCGCGACGGGAGCGCCGGCTGTCGAGCAGGCAGCGAGGAACAACAGTGCGATTACCGTCAAGACCCGCATGGCATAGATACACCGTCCACGCGAACGGGTTCCGTGCGAATTCTGCGAGAATCGGCACATCCGCCGGGGAGGTACGTGATGCCCGCACGTCGACGCGCGACCGCCAAGAAGAGCCCCGCGAAGGCCAAGAAGTGGGTCTATCTCTTCGTCGACGGCAAAGCCGAGGGCAGCGCAAAGATGCGCGCACTGCTCGGTGGCAAAGGCGCCGGTATCGCGGAGATGACGAACGCCGGCCTCCCCGTTCCACCGGGCTTCACGATCACGACCCAGGCCTGCAACGCGTACTTCGCGGCCGGGAAGAAGCTTGCGCCGGGGCTGTGGGATCAGGTCGAGAGGGCGCTCGCGCGTGTCGAGAAGTCCACCGGCAAGAAGCTCGGCGATACTAGGAACCCGCTCCTCGTTTCTGTCCGCTCGGGGGCGGCGATGTCGATGCCCGGCATGATGGACACGGTCCTCAACCTCGGCCTCAACGACGAGAGCCGCGCCGCGCTCGAGAAGCTCACGAAGAATCCACGCTTCGCATGGGACGCGTACCGACGATTCATCTCGATGTTCGGCCGCATCGTGCAGGACATCCCCGCGGAGAAGTTCGATCGCGCGCTCGACGCGAAGAAGAAGGCCACCGGCGCGAAGAACGACACCGATCTCACGCCAAAGGCGCTGCAGGAGCTCGTGATCGAGTTCAAAGAGATCGTGCGCCGCGAGACGAAGCAGCCGTTCCCGACCGAGCCACTCGAACAGCTCCGCCTCGCGATCGAGGCCGTGTTCGGATCGTGGTTCGGTCGCCGCGCGGTCGACTACCGCAATGCGTTCAAGATCGCGCACGACCTGGGCACTGCCGTGAACGTGCAGTCGATGGTCTTCGGGAACATGGGCGACGACTCCGGTACCGGCGTCGCGTTCACCCGTAACCCGAACACCGGCGCCAGGGAGCTTTACGGCGAGTACCTCGTCAATGCGCAGGGTGAGGACGTCGTCGCAGGCATCCGCACGCCGTCGAAGATCTCGCAGATGAAGCAGGAAATGCCGAAGGTCTACGCGCAGTTCGAGAAGATCGCGCAGCGGCTCGAGAAGCACTACCGCGACGTGCAGGATCTCGAGTTCACGATCGAGCGCGCGAAGCTGTACATGCTCCAGACGCGTAGCGCGAAGCGGACCGCGCGCGCGGCGGTGAAGATCGCGACCGACATGGTGCGTGAGAAGGTCATCAACAAGGACGAGGCACTCCAGCGCGTCGACCCGATGCACGTCGAGCAGCTGCTCCTACCGCGGTTCGACGAGGCCGAGGTCGAGAAGGCGCGCAAGGCGGGACGGTTCCTCGCGAAGGGCCTCAACGCCTCGCCCGGCGCGGCGACCGGGCGCGCCGTGTTCGATGCCGACCGCGCGGTCGAGCTCAAGGGCTCGAAGCAGCTGGTCGTGCTCGTGCGTCCGGCGGGTCGACGAGTCACGCCGCGGTGGTTGCGCGCGGTCTCGGCCTTCCATGCGTCGCCGGCGTCGCGGCGCTCGACATCGACCTCGCGAAACGTCAGATGCGTGTCGGCGACAAGGTGGTGCGCGAGGGCGACGCGATCTCCATCGATGGCACGACCGGCGAGGTCTTCCTCGGCGAGCTCCCCACGATCCTGCCGAACTTCCGCGGAGAGACGGAGCTCATCGAGCTGCTCACGTGGGCGGATGCGCGGCGGACCCTCGGCGTCTGGGTGAACGCCGATACACCCGAGGAGTGCCGGCTGGCGCGCGAGCTGGGCGCGGAGGGCGTCGGGCTCGCGCGAACCGAGCACATGTTCCGGCAGGCCGAGCGCCTCCCGATCGTGCAGGACATGATCATGGCCGACGACGTCCCGGGTCGTAAGGCGGCGCTCGCGAAGCTCCTTCCGTTCCAGCAGGGCGACTTCTTCGAGATGTACAAGGCGATGGACGGTCTGTCCGTCGTCATCCGCCTCATCGACCCACCGCTGCACGAGTTCCTCCGCGAGTACGCGGACGTCGACATCGACATCGCGGTGATAGATCGAGCGGCGCCTGCAGCAGCTCCACGAGGACAACCCGATGCTCGGGCTGCGCGGCTGCCGCCTCCTCCTCGTGTATCCCGAGATCCTCGAGATGCAGATCCGCGCCATCCTCGGGGCAGCCATCGATGCCTCCGAGCAGGGGATCAAGGCGAAGCCGGAGATCATGATGCCGCTCGTCGGTGTGATGGGTGAGCTCGACCGCCTGCAGGAGCAGGTCGTCGCCGTCGCCGAGGCCATCTTCAAGGAGCGTGGCAAGAAGGTCCCGTACAAGTTCGGGACGATGATCGAGATCCCGCGCGCCTGCCTCATCGCGGATGAGATCGCCACGAAGGCCGAGTTCTTTTCCTTCGGGACGAACGATCTCACGCAGACGATCCTCGGCATCTCGCGCGACGACGCGCAGAAGAGCTTCCTCACCAAGTACGTCGAGCAGAAGATCATTCCAGCGGACCCTTTCCAGGTACTTGACCGCGATGGCGTCGGCGCGATGATGCGCATCGCCATCGAACGCGGCCGCAAGACGCGGCCGGGCCTCAAGATCGGCATCTGCGGTGAGCACGGAGGCGATCCTTCGTCGATCGCGTTCTGCCACGAGGTGGGCCTGACCTACGTGTCGCCGTCGACCTATCGCGTGCCGGTCGCGAGGCTCGCGGCGGCGCAGGCCGCGATCGCGGGAGCGGGGGAGAAGGACCGCTAACATCCGGGCCATGGCCACCAAAGTCGAGCGCGCCGCGAAGCTCTCGCGCGATCGCAGCGTCGCCTCATTGCGCATACGCGAGCGGTCCGAGGAGCTTGAGGGCACGACGCTCGCGCCGTACGCGACGAAGAGCGCCGACGGCCGGCGCGACAAGCCGGACGAGCCGTCGCCGACGCGGACGGCGTTCGCGGTGGACCGCGACCGCATCATCCACAGCAA
>WNFL01344512.1_pt1 | contig 10837 bp, 10 predicted proteins | sample 5400361 | NCBI WGS metagenome assembly WNFL01 (sample SAMN13153351, study PRJNA577476) | soil metagenome | isolation source: 40 cm soil on Douglas fir-dominated hillslope | place: USA:California | collected 2013-09-17 | reverse complement strand
AGAACGCAGCCGTAATCGGACAACCCGTCGCCGATGAAAGAACACACCTTGACCGGCAGCAGTCTCTTTCTGTAAAGCGTTTCAACGTACAAGGGCGCGATGCCCACAATTCGAGCATCTTCCTCCGCGATCAACACACGCAATGCCCGATTTCGTCCCAGATGCGCCCACCACCGGGAGACCCAGAGAAAGTTGCTGGCGAGGACTTCTTCCCCTCGGGTGCCGAGCAGTCTGTCCCAGTCATTGGACAGGCTTTGCAGTTCGTCAGCCGTTCTGAGCTCTCGAATCTTCAACAAGGAATGCTCGATTTGATGTTTGACAATCGCCACTGGAGCGCGTCTTCGTCGCCGCGGACGATCGTGAGCGATGGAATGGAGCGCTACATTACCACGTCGACTCCGGCCGTCCTGCGGAACACAACTTAACACGCCGTCTTACCGGTACTCCGAAGATCATCAAAGACCTGCTGCTATCCGGACTAACGAGCGACGTGGGCTTGAAACTACTCGCTCCTTTGCGACCGCGGTGCGCCAGTCTGATTTTCATGCATCGTTTTGCGGTGCCTGATCTCGCAGTCAACGGACATGATCCGGCGGTGTTGTCAGAGCAGCTGGAATACCTCCGTCGCCGCCGCTACCGTCTCATGAGCCTGCAAGGGTTGATCGACTGTCTCGACGAAGGGCTCCCGCTGACCGAGAACGCGCTCGTTTTCACCGTCGACGATGGCTACGCAGACTTCGCCGCGGTCGGTGCACCAGTCTTCGCCGCATACGACTGTCCGGTCACAGTGTTCCTGGTTACCGACTTCGTGTCAGGTCGACTCTGGAATTGGTTCGATCACGTCGAGTGGGCGTTTGTCCATACAGCGCTCCGCAAGCTCGCTTTCGACATGCCCGGCGGTGTGATCCGCCTTCGATGGTTGAACGACGCCGATCGCGTCCGAGCAGGCGAGGAGTTCGTTGAGCGACTCAAACGACTGCCGGACGCCGTCAAGGATGAATTGATCCGGGATCTAGCGCGGCTTCTGGAAGTAGAAATACCAGTCGTCCCCCCCGAGGAATACGCGGCGATGACCTGGGATCAGGTTCGGGCATGCGCTCGCAGCGGCGTAACCTTTGGCCCACATACGGTCAGCCACCCGATTCTGAGCAAGGTCGGGGAAGGTCGATCCGATTACGAAATCGCGGAGTCCTGGCGGGCGGTCGCGTACGAAACGGACGCGGCGGTCCCGGTCTTCTGTTACCCAAACGGCACTTTGTCGGATTTCTCCTCGCGCGAAAAGGCGAGTGTGTCGCGGGCCGGGATGACCGCAGCCCTCTCCACGATCGAGGGTTCTCTGGAGTCTTCTGCCTCCGGCGTGGCTGTTCCCGACAGATTCGCGCTTCCTCGCTTCCCGTATTCCGAGCGCAAGCAAAGGTTCGTGCAGATCGTGAGTGGTTTGGAGGCGACCAAAGCCAAGATGAGGAGTCGGCTGGGACAGGGGTCTCGGTAATCTCTGGACCACTGATCGAGGCAACTGCGCCGTCGCGCACCCGCAACATTATGGTGTCGATGTGCCCCAAGGGTTGATCCCAGGAATCGCCAAAAGTAAAGAGCCGCAACGGGTTAGACCGTATGCGTCAACGGCACATGCAATGCCTTGAATGCGCTCGAGCGAGGCGTGCACGACCGGCGCCTCCGCTCGCCACCACTGTGTAAGCGCATCAGGCGTGCCTCGCAGCGCCTGTTTAGTACAGCAACTCACCCTGTATCGGGCCCTTCTCGAATGTTCGCACTCGCCGTGGCGCTGGCAGCCGCGCCGTTGGTCCTGGGGGTCTACGCGTATGTCGGATATCCGGCTATCGTCTGGACGCTCACTCGAGCACGACGAAAAAACGTGTCGCCGACGAATGCAGCGACGTGGCCGATGGTCACTATCACGGTGCCCGTCTACAACTCGGTGTCGACCATTCGGGCGACACTCGAAGGGCTGATTAAGCTCGACTACCCGCGCGACAAGATTCAGCTGTTGGTCCTCTCCGATGCATCGACGGATGGCACCGACGCGATTGTGCGGCAGTTCGCGCCGCGCGGAGTCGAGCTGTTACGCGCGCCCGAGCGCCGAGGCAAAACCGCCGCTGAGAACGCCGTGATCTCGATCGCACGCGGTGAGATTATCGTGAATGTTGATGCCACGGTCATCGTGCCATCGAACGCTCTAAAGCGACTCGTGCGGGTTTTCGACGATCCCACGATCGGCGTCGCGTCAGGACGGGATATCAGCCTCGGCGGAGAAACGTCCGACAACACGCGCGCCGAGTCGAGCTACGTCGGATACGAGATGTGGCTGCGCGAAATCGAGACTTTAGCAGGATCGATAGTAGGCGCCAGCGGCTGCTTTTACGGGATCCGGCGCTGCATTCATGACCAGCCCATACCGCCGGAACTGAGCTGGGACTTCGCTTCCCCGTTGGTGGCCAAGGCGAAGGGATATCGCTCAGTGAGCGTCAGCGATGCGTCGTGCCTGGTCCCGCGCACGCCACACATTCAGTCGGAGCTGAGGCGAAAGGTCCGGACAATGGCACGGGGAATCCGCACACTCTCTTACCACCGGGCGTTGATGAACCCGTTTCGATACGGCGCGTTCGCTCTCATGCTGATCAGCCATAAGCTCATTCGGTGGCTGCCGTATCTGCTCGCACCGATGTCGATTGGGGCGCTGGCGTACCTGGCAACACAGAGCGTGATCGCAAGGGGCACTCTTGCCCTCGTTGGAGTGGTAATGATCGTCGGAGCCCTCGGCATCCGGTACAAGCGGTTGTCCCGATCCAGACCGGTCGCAGCTTCGGCTTTTCTCGTCGCCGCGTTCGCTGCGGGCTTCCTGGCGTGGTGCGACGTCCTCCGCGGCGTCCGTATGTCGACCTGGGAACCGACACCGAGACCCGATTCGGCGGCGCCAGGGGTGATGTCTGCCGGCTAGCTGCCTGTCGCGACTGCGCAACGCAAGCGTGGCAGTCGGGGCGCAGCAATTCGCAGATACACATGGATAAGAGCAGTTAGCGCAACGACTTAACTATAGAATACGAGAGTACGCGTCTTGCTCGGGGTGTTAACGGAGCTTGGAGTCGCACTCTGGTTTGAGGTAGACATAGTGTCTCAAGTACGTATCGACGAAAGTTTCGATCAGAATTCACGCACGCCTTTGGTTGGAAGGCTGGCTGAGAAGTCCTGGACGGCTGCGGCGTTCAACAAGTTCGTGCCGCGACCGAAGGTCACTGCTGGATTGTCCGTTCGGCGACCAACCCCACGCGTCTCTCTCATACTGGTACTTCCAGAGGATCAAGTCGTCGAGCCTGACCGGCTCGCCCTTCGTTTGTCCGCGGAGCGCCAACAGGATGTGGATGTCACCATCGCCTGCGCCGGCCAGCCGAGCAATCTCGATGCCCTCAGGCGCACGGCCGTGACCGCGAGATTCCTGGTGGCTCCGCGCGGAACGACCACAGAGGATCTCCGGGAACTTGCAATGGAGCAGACGCCGGGGGACATCGTCACTTTGCTCGATGCTTCGTACCTAAGCCGGCCGCTGGAGCGAGACCAGTGGGCGGCGCGCTAGACATCGAGCAGATGCCGGCCCCTATCCCGCTTTCCGTCGTAGTTCCCTCACACAATTCCGTAGCGACGTTGCGAAGAGTGTTGGCCGCAATCCGTGCGAGCGAGCTGCCGCCAGATCGATACGAGTTGATTGTCGTTGACGACGCCAGCGTCGACGCGTCCGCCACGGTGGCCGCCCGTTACGCGGACACTGTCATCCGTTTGACCGGACGTCCAGCTGGTACCGCTTACGCGCGAAACCGCGCCGCCGAGCTCGCGCGGGGAGAGATCGTTGCATTTGTGGACGCCGACATCCTCGTTCGCTCGACTACGCTACCAACCATCCTCTCAATGTTCGGCGAGCATCCGGGAGTCGACGCAGTCTCGGCCTCGCACGATGATGCTCCAGCGGCGCCGAATTTCGTGTCCCAGTACTGGAACTTGTTGCTTCATTTTGGGGAGCAACGATATGTCGGACCTGGAGGAGATCTGGCGTCCGGGTGCACAGCGGTGCGCCGCTCCGTTCTGATGGCGACCGGTATGTATGACGAATGGCGTTTCGGAACGACATCTCTCGAGGGCCTCGATCTGGGGCAGCGCTTTCAGCGCGACGCACGCCGCGTGATGGTTAGCCGGAAGGTGCAGGTCACGCCCCTCCGGCAATGGACGGCGAGATCGATGTGTCGGGAGGTGTGGAGTCGAAGCAGGACGCTCGCCCGCTCCCTCGGTTATAACCAAACCCGCGCCGCGGTCCCGAGTGAAGTGGTGTTCACGCTGAGCAGGGCAATGCCTTCGGCCCTCGCCGTCGTGTCGATCGTCGCTCTCTCCGGTGCATTCCTTCCCGCTCCCGGGTGGATAGAGAAGGGAACGATCGGGATGCTCGGGATCCTTCTCGCAAACCTTCCCGTCTATCGCTTTTTCTCAAGGGCGCGCGGAGTAGCGTTCGCAATCCTCGTAGTCCCATTGCACCTCGTCACGCAAAGTGTCGGTGCGGTCGCTCTCTGCGCAGGATGGGTACAACGAGACACCGTTGGCGATCGAGCGCCAGATGCGGCAACGCAGGCATACGCTGAAGTCGGGCTGGAAATGTGGCCACCCGTGCCGAAGCGGCGATAGGTACTCGGTAGCGAAAGGCCAGCGCTGGGGCTACCAGCCGCCTTTGTTAAAGATCATGACGGGGAGCGTTCGAGCCATGATCAATAGGTCCTCGGCCACGCTCTGACGCTGCAGGTACTCGAGATCATAACGTACTTTCGTACGGACGTCTTCGATGCACGTGTCGTAATTGTGGTTGACCTGCGCCCATCCCGTTATTCCGGGTTTCGCTTGCTGACGCAGCGGATACTCCTCAATGTCGTCGCAGAGGCGCGAGAAGATGCTGGGACGCTCCGGTCGGGGACCCACGATATTCATCTCCCCCCGGATCACGTTGAATAATTGAGGGAGCTCGTCCACCCTGTACTTGCGCATGACGCGCCCAACTGGCGTGACGCGCGCGTCTCCCTTTGTCGCCCACACAGCACCGCTCGGACGTTCAGCATCGGCGCGCATAGTGCGAAACTTGTAAATCATGAACGGATGCCCGCCGATGTTACGCGTGCGGCGGTCATATGGCTTGTGCGCTCCGCGGCGCTCGCTCGCGTCATTAACGGCCTCAACTCTGTCTCGCCGCGTACTGCGCCGATTGACCCCGACGCGTGCCTGCGAATAGAAGATTGGTCCGGGCGAGGTAAGCTTCACCAGCGCCGCAAACACCAACATGATCGGACTGACGAGCACGAGTGCGACTGAAGCAATCGTCAGGTTCATCGCTCGTTGCATGGTCTCCGACCGAGACCTGGGGTCGGCGTGAGAATGCGCGATCAGCGCGCGTGGACCGCTCTCGCGAATGAGCGGGATCTCGACTTCGACTTCGCCCCGGGCAGCCAGTGAGGTCACGGTACTAGCGGTGATGGAGGGCTACGAAGATTGTCATCAGACTGCCAACGACGCCCAATATCCCGATAACCGACGGATTCAGAACTTGACTCTGGCGACCGACTATCAACTCGTCGCCCGCCCTCAGGCCAAACTGGTCGAGCGTCAGTCCGCTGGCGATCGCCGCGCGCGTGTCCTTGGCGGAGCGATACTCTTCGTTCCCTCGCTTGACGACCGACTTTTCGAGATCAGCGGTGACCGACGGCCCGCCGGCGCTCATTATCGCGTCCGTGATCAGAATGTCGGAGGCAAAAGCGAAGTAGCCAGGCCTGGCGACTTCGCCGAGTATGCCGAGTCGCAAGAGCGGCGTCACCACGATCTGTTCCGCTTTCACGTACTTGAGAATTTCGGAGGCAACGTGTTCCTGGAGCTCTGAGCGCAGAACGCCCGTCAGTGGAACTGTCAGCTTGCCGGGCAACTCGAGAACGCGACCAGTCCGGACCACGAGCGTATCCGTGCGTGTGTCGTTAGCAACGACCGTTACCACGACGCGATCGCCGAGCTGAAAATCGCCGTCCCGCAAACGCTGCCGGATCGCCGCCGCAAGCAACGCATTTTTTTGTGGGTCACCGTTTCGGCTTTGTGTCAAACTGATCTCGGCCGCCGTCAGCTCCGCGCGGCTTGTAAGCGCGCCTGGTGCGGATTGGGCGACCGCCATCGTCGCAAGCACACAACCGGCCAGAGGCAAGATCGCGAAGTGTTTGATTGCAGTGGTCGAAGCCACTTTGAACGCCTGATAGTTGAGCATCTAGTATCTCCCGATTGTTTCTTTCGCTGCGTGCTACGGTGAACTGCCCTTGACCTGCATTCTCGGTACGCCGATCCGAATTTGAGCTATCGGCACTGCACGTAATTCGTGTCTAATTCGACCTACGCCCGGAGCACCAATCCTCCGGGTGTTGCGACATCCCCTCCGGGCTCCGCTGGGAGACCGCCGTAGCTGTAATCACTGCCGTAGTACTCGTACGACCTGCCGTCAGGGATGGCGTTCACGACCGCGCCGACTACCCGAATTGGCAGGCGATCGAGAACTTCGAGCTTTGCCGCGGCGAGCTTCCGATCGGTCACCGCCGGCCGCAACACGATGAGCATGCTGCCCGCCGCCGCACCGAGCGCATAGGCGTCCATTCCAGCCACGAGGGGCGGAGAGTCAATGATGATCACATCGAATTTCTCTCTCATTTCGAGGATCAGGCGGCTCATGACTTCCGACACGAGCAGCTCGGGCGAACGGTTTCGCCTGGCGCCTCTCGCAATGACGGAGAGATTGGGCGTGGAAGTCGAGTGCAGGATGGCATCGATGCCCGCGAGGCCGTGCAAATGCTCAACGAGCCCGGGAGTTGGAGGCACGTCGAACGTCGCGTGCAAGCTTCCGCGACGGACATCGCCATCGATCAATAGCGTACGACTTCCCGCACTCGCAAAGGCGAGCGCGAGGTTGGAGGAAACGAGCGACTTCCCATCTCCCGCGGCAGGGCTCGACACGCCAAGGACTATTGGCGCATCGCTCGGGAAGTCGTACGTCAGCGCCAAGCGAAGGCTCCGGAACGACTCGACCGCAAGCGACATCGTCTCGATTCCAAAAACTCCCTTACGGTTCGCTTTGAAGTTCGGCACAGTGCCGGCGATTGTGAGTCCAAGCTCGTGCGTCGCCTGCTCTGGGTAGCGGAATCGCCTGTCGAGTCGATCGTGCAGGAGTGCGATGGCGACGGCGAGTCCCAGGCTGGCCAGAATAGCCATCAGCAGCAAGCGCGGTGCGTCGTTCGAAGTCGGGAAAATTGGCGCTACCGCGAGATCGAGCACGCTTAGATCCGGTGCGGTCTCCGCGTCGGAGAGCGAAACTTCCTCATACCGAGCCTTGAGCGTGTTGTAAAGATTCTCGGTGGCAGCAAGCCGTCTCACTAGCCGCATTTCTTCGGTGGTGCGGGACGGTATTGCGCGCAGCTCGCGTGACTCTTCGCTAATGCGGGTGTTGAGCTCTGGCTCGCGGGCTCGCAGAGATGCAAGCACGCTGAGAGTGATCCGCGGAATCGTCTCTTGCTCGAGGACACGCACGGCCTCTACAAGCTGCTTGATGCGAGGATTGGCGTCCGTCAGATACTGCTGTTCGGTGCGCAGTGCGGCCTGCCGTGACGAGAGCTCTTCGATCGCGGTTCGCAGCTGAGGGGTGTTGTTAAGAATCGACGGCAACATGAGGAATGACTGCGGATTGATCGGTCCTCCGTTGGCGTCAGCAAGTATCCGCTCGAGTGCGAGCCGATCGCTGCGAATGTCGTCGAGCGTCGCTTTCTGCTGAAAGTATCCGCTCGCTACGGGCGACGATGTTGTCGGAGCGGCGGACGCGACGGGCGCGCCCGTTGATGGGAGCGTAATAGTGCTAACCCGAAACGTTTCCAGGTCACTCTCTGCGGCGTGCAACTGTTGCTCCGACACAGCGAGCTGATCGGCAAGAATCTGCTTGAACTGGAGCAGGTGGCGCTTCTTCAGGTCAATGGAAGACGCTACGAATTGCTCGGCCCACGCGTTTAGGGTGCGTGTGGTTCGCTGAGGGTCGGTGCCGGTCAGCGCGATACGAAGGAATTGCCCGTTCTCGGGAAGTGACGCTCGTACGGAGGCGACGAGGCCCATTGCCGCACCTCGGGGCGTGGTGAGGGAGAACTCCACGGTCCGGCCGGGTTTGAAGAGCTGAGGCTCCGGAACCCAGCGAAAGCCCTCTTTCAAACCGATAGTGTCACCCAACGCTCCGCGCTCGAGTACAACCCCTTTTGCCGTTGTGAGCACGAAGTGCTGTCCCGATGCATCGATTTTGAGAATGTACGCGCCGGGATGAAGCGAAGGTCCGGAAGCGAAGTTTCGGAACAAGACAGAGTCGGCGCGCTGCTTGTAGCCCACGTTGAGATTCAGGCGGCGGACGACTTCGTCGACTATCGCAAAACTCTTCAGCAGCTCGACCCACGACGCAGTAGGCAGGAGCTGCTGCGCTCTGATAGGTCCTGCTTGCTGCGCGTTGGCGGTGTTGACCCAAATGGTCGTTTGCGCTTCGTAAGCCAAGGCGGAGCCAAGTCCAGTCAGGACTGCTATAAGCAGCAGGTGGCGCCTGATCACGTCGAAGTAGCGTGCCCACGGAACCCCCTCCGGTTCGCTCCAGTTCTGCGGCTGAGGCCTTTCACCGGTCCAAGCGCCTACACCAGGCGGACCGCCGTAGGAAGGAACCACCGGGTAATTCAGCGGCTGGGATCGTGGGAGATTGACAGGCATGTTCGGCGTCTATCGTGGGATTGGCGAGCGAGCGCAGTGTGACCCGTGCAACACCGCGCTACGCAAATCCCTGCCCATACTTATCACCTTAAACACCAACGGTTTAGGGTGCGCAATTCTCTGCAAGTGTTGCGACCGCGCCACGCCGGAGTAGTAAGATTCACACAGGTGGCCCGGGGATGCTCAGCGATAGCGTCTGTACAGCTCGTCGTTGTCGAGCGTGGCGAAGCCCTCGTCGTTGAGCGTGACGAGCCCATCGATCACACTGACAATGCTCGCGCTAGCTAGCCGAAACCAGCTTCGGAAGGAAGTCGTCGTCGGTTGCGGGCGCGCTTTCGGTGATCGCAAGACCAGAGGTTTCCCCCAGATCGCGCCGGAAGCCATGACGCTCGAGCAGGCGGTACAGAGTCGTCCGGTCGACGCTGGCAAGTCGAGCGGCGCGCGACATGTTCCCCGACGCCCGCGCCACCAGGCGAGTGACGTAGTTCTTCTCGAACGTTGCGAGGACCTGCTCCTTTGCGACGTGGTAGGCGTCGCTGGATGGCAGAATTCCGACACCATTGTTGCTCACGGCACCAAGGTCCACTTCCTGATCGAGCGGGAGATGGTGGATTTGAATCTTTGCCCCGGGTTGCGCGAGAATCGTCACGTGCTCGACGAAGTTCTGCAGCTCACGCACGTTTCCGCGCCACGGACGCGACGAGAGAAAGTCGAGTGTGTCCTCGGTGAACGTCGGTACGGCGTCCTTTGTCGCACGGTGTCGGCCCCAGAATACCCCGAGGAAATGGTTCGCAAGGAGGGGAATGTCCTCCACCCTCTCGCGCAGCGGCGGAATCGTGACCTGCACGACGTTTAGGCGGTAGTATAGGTCCTCGCGAAGCTGCTTGCTGCGAATCGCGTCACGCGGATCGCGGTTTGTCGCCGAGACGAAGCGCACATCGACAATCGCGTCCTCTGCTTCGCTGCCGACGCGCCGAACGATGCCGTCCTGAAGGACGCGCAGCATCTTCGCCTGGAGCGCCATTGACATCTCGGTCAGCTCGTCCAGGAACAGCGTGCCTCCGTTCGCAAGCTCGAGCAGTCCCATCTTCTCGCGATCGGCTCCAGTAAAAGCTCCTTTGCGATGGCCGAACATCTCGGATTCGAGAAGCTGCTCGGGGATCGCGGCGCAATTGATTGGTACAAGGCGCTTTCTGGCACGACGACTGTGTTGGTGGATGTATTGTGCGATGACCTCTTTGCCAGTGCCCGTCTCGCCGACGATCATCACCGATGCGTTCGTCGGCGCGGCTCTCCGCGCCAGTTCGGTTGCGTTCTTGAATGCAGCGGAGGTACCGAGCAGCAGATTTCCGCCTGCCACCAGCGCGTCGCCGCCGGGCGCCTCTAGCTCACGTCTGGCCGTAACGGCGTGGGCGGCGCGACCAACGAGCAGCTGGAGCTGAGTTCCGGAGTACGGTTTGGGCAGATAGTCCCACGCGCCGATTCGCATTGCTTCGATGCTGGAATCGACGCTCGGGTTACCGGTCATGAGTACCACGAGGGTGCTCGGCGAAGTTGCCATTACAGCCTTGAGCACATCGATCCCCGAAACAGGCTCCAGGTAGACGTCAACGAACATGATGTCGAAGCGTGACCGATGGATCATCTGGATCGCTTCCTCGCCGCGGCCTGTGACCTCCACATTGATTCCCTCGGCGCGGAGCACGCTGGCGCATCCTTCCCTCAGCGTCCGGTCGTCATCGACGATCAGGGCTCGCATTTTCTCGCTGACCGGGTTGTACGACGGGGTCTGATCTGAAGCTGCGCGAAAGTCTTTTCGAGCTAGGGCGCTGGTCATTGGTTCCCGGTCGTTCGGAATATTGTGGATAAAGCTGCTGCGCGAAGGTACGTGATAAAGCGGACACAACGATAGCAAACCTGCTGAGTTCGGCAAGGGTGGTCTTTTTCCTCAACAACAACTGCGGCGGCAAGGCAACAATTCCGTTAAGCCACGCTATTGCTGATTAACATCTGTAGTGAAGGGCGAGAACCG
>WNFL01215973.1_pt1 | contig 10837 bp, 6 predicted proteins | sample 5400361 | NCBI WGS metagenome assembly WNFL01 (sample SAMN13153351, study PRJNA577476) | soil metagenome | isolation source: 40 cm soil on Douglas fir-dominated hillslope | place: USA:California | collected 2013-09-17 | reverse complement strand
CACCTGGCGGCGATTTGCCAGCAGCAGGTGCCGACCTACCACATTGCCGATGCGACGTGCATCGATCCCGAGACGGGCGCGATCCGTCACCGGCCCGTGGGCGAACACGAGGAAACGCGCCAGGATCGGTGGCTCCCCGATGGGCCGCTGACGATTGGGGTAACCGCCGGCGCCTCCACGCCGAACAACAAGATCGGGGAGACGATCGAGCGGATCGCCGCCCTGCGTGGGGTTTCTCTTCAGGAGGCGCTCGGCTAGACTTCGGGGTATATTCGGTCCCATGGCGCTCACCGGTTTCCATCCATGCATCCAGCGCTGGTTCGGCGCTCGCTTCGCCGAGCCGACGGAGCCGCAGGCTAACGCCTGGCCCGTGATCCAGCGCGGCGGCGACGTCCTGATCGCCGCGCCGACGGGCTCCGGTAAGACGTTCGCCGCCTTTCTCTCCGCCATCGATTCACTGGTTCGGCAGGGCCTCGCCGGTGAGCTGCGCGACGAGACGCAGGTCCTCTATATCTCGCCGCTGAAAGCGCTCTCGAACGACGTGCAGAAGAATCTGTCCGAGCCCTTGGCGGAAATCCGCGCCGGGCTCCAGTCCGCGGGCCTGCCCGATGTCGCGGTGCGAACACTGCTCCGCACCGGTGACACGCCCCAGGCCGACCGACAGGCGATGGTCAAGCAGCCGCCCCACATCCTCGTCACCACTCCCGAGTCGCTCTACCTGATTCTCACGTCGGAGCGGGCCCGCGAGATGCTGCGCACCGTGCGGACGGTGATCGTGGACGAGATCCACGCCGTCGCCCGCGACAAGCGCGGCAGCCACCTGGCGCTGTCGCTCGCGCGGCTCGACGCCCTGACGGGCAAGCGTGCGCAACGCGTGGGGCTGTCGGCAACGCAGAAGCCCATCGACGAGATCGCCCGCTTCCTAGTCGGGACGAACGCACCGCCCCCTGCCATCATCGACTCAGGGCACGCGCGCAGGCTCGACCTGTCGATCGAGATTCCGGCTTCGCCGCTCGAGGCCGTGATGGCGGGCGAGGTATGGGAGGAAGTGAACACCCGCATCGCGGAGTTGATCGGAGAGCACCGAACGACCCTGGTGTTCGTGAACACGCGGCGCCTGTGCGAGCGGCTCGCGATGCAACTCTCCGAGCGCCTTGGCGCGGAGCAGGTGACGAGCCACCACGGCAGCCTCTCACGGGAGAAGCGGCTCGAAGCCGAGGAGCGGCTCAAGCGCGGCGAGCTCAAGGCCTTGGTCGCCACCGCCTCACTCGAGCTCGGCATCGACATCGGGACCGTGGACCTCGTGATCCAAGTCGGATCCACACGTTCCATCGCGACGCTGCTCCAGCGGGTGGGGCGCTCCGGCCACCGGCTCGCGTCGGTCCCCAAGGGGCGGCTGTTCCCGCTGTCGCGTGACGAGCTGATCGAGTGCGCGGCGCTGGTCCGCGCGACCCGGGAGGGACGGCTCGACCGGCTGATCATTCCCGCTAAACCGCTCGACATCCTGGCGCAACAGATCGTCGCGGCGGCGGCGTGCGAAGAGTGGAGTGAAGACGCGCTCTTCGATCTCGTGCGATCGGCGTATCCCTACCGCGATTTGACCCGGCGTGAATTCGACGACGTCGTCCAGATGCTCGCCGAGGGATTCACCACCCGGCGGGGGCGGCGCGCAGCCCACCTCCACTACGACGGCGTGAACCGCCGCGTCAAAGGCCGTCGCGGCGCGCGGCTCGCGGCCATCACGTCGGGTGGCGCGATCCCCGACCTCGGGGACTATCGAGTGGTGCTGGAGCCGACGGAGACGTTCGTCGGCACGCTGAACGAGGACTTCGCGATCGAGAGCAATCCGGGAGACATCTTCCAGCTCGGGAACACGTCGTACCAGGTGGTAAAAGTCGAGTCGGGCGTGGTGCGCGTCGCCGACGCGAAGGGGCAGCCCCCGACGCTGCCGTTCTGGCTCGGCGAGGCGCCGGGACGGACAATCGAGCTGTCCGAAGAGGTCTCGCGACTGCGCCAGGACGTGAGCGACCGCCTGAGCGATCCGCCGGCAGCGATAGGGTGGTTGCTCGATACGAGCGGTCTCGCCGACGCGGCCGCCCGCCAGATCGTCGAGTACCTGGCGGCCACGAAGCAGATCCTCGGCGTCATCCCGACCCAGGCGTGCCTCGTGTTGGAGCGTTTCTTCGACGAGGCCGGCGGCATGCAGCTGGTGCTGCACGCGCCGTTCGGCAGCCGCATCAACCGCGCGTGGGGGCTGGCGCTGCGCAAGCGATTCTGCCGCAGTTTCAACTTCGAGCTGCAGGCGGCGGCGACCGAAGACGCGATCATCCTCTCGCTCGGCGCGCAGCACAGCTTCCCGCTGGATGAGGTCTTTCAGTACTTGAAGCCCGCGACCGCCGAGACGCTCCTGGTCCAGGCGATGCTCGATGCGCCGGTGTTCGGCACGCGCTGGCGCTGGAACGCGACGCGCGCACTCGCCGTGCTGCGGTTCCGCGGTGGCCGGAAAGTCCCGACGCCGTTGCAACGGATGGACGCCGAGGACCTGGTCGCGGCCGTCTTCCCCGATCAGCTCGCGTGCCCCGAAAACCTCGTGGGCGACCGGGAGATCCCCGACCATCCGCTCGTGAACCAGACGATCGCCGACTGCCTGCTCGAAGCGATGGACTTTCCTGGGCTGAAGCACGTCCTCGAAGGCATGGAAGCGGGCCGCTTCACTTTGGTCGCGCGCGACACGCCGGAGCCGTCGCCGCTGTGCCACGAAGTGCTCAACGCGCGGCCCTACGCCTTCCTCGACGATGCCCCGCTCGAGGAGCGCCGCACCCAGGCCGTGATCACGCGCCGCGGCCTGGACGTGAAGACGGCCGGAGAATTCGGCACGCTCGACGCGGCCGCGATCGAGCGCGTGCGCGACGAGGCGTGGCCCGACGCTCAGGACGCCGACGAGCTGCACGACGCGCTGCTCGTCATGGGGGCGATACCGAACGCGGAAGTCGGAACACGCAATGCGGAATGGCGAGGGCAGTTCGAGAAGCTGGCCGGGGTCGGGCGGGCGACTCTCCTAGACGGCCGGCTCTGGGTGGCCGCGGAGCGCGTTCCGATGCTTGCAGCGGCATTCCCCTGCGGCGTCTTCGAGCCTCAAGTCGCCGTCCCCGAACGCGACCGTGCCAAGACTTGGACGCGGGAAGACGCGATTCGCGAGCTCGTGCGCGGCCGTCTGGAGGTGATCGGCCCGACGACCGCGGCCGAGATCGCGGACACGCTCGGCATCCCGTCGGGAGACATCGACTTCGCGCTTGCGGCGCTCGAGCACGAGGGGTTCGCGCTGCGGGGACGGTTCTCGGCGGGCGTGCGAGGCATTGAGTGGTGCGAGCGGCGCCTCCTGGCGCGCATTCATCGCTACACGCTCGACCGCTTGCGCCGAGAGATTGAGCCGGTCACGGCTGCGGACTTCCTGCGATTCCTCTTCCGGTGGCAGCGCGTCGCGCCGGAGGCCAACGCCGAGGGTCCGGATGGTCTCGCGGCGGTGCTCGATCTGCTCGACGGCTACGAGCTTGCGGCGGCGGCCTGGGAATCGGACGTGCTCCCGGCCCGCCTCGCCGAGTACGATCCGCTGTGGCTCGACGGCCTCTGCCTGTCGGGGGAGACGGCGTGGGGGCGCCTCAGCGCCGCGCCGAATGGAGAGGGCGGAACGCGAAGCAAGTCGGGGCCGATTCGCACGACGCCGATCGCGCTGTTCCGGCGGGAACGGGGAGCGGTGTGGCAGGCCGCCACGCCTGACATCAATCCGGCATCCCTCCCCCTGTCGCATACGGCGCGAGCGCTCCTCCAGACGCTCGATGAGCGCGGGGCGACTTTCTTCGGCGACCTCGTCAACGGCACCGGGCTGCTCCGCACCGAAGTCGAGAAAGGCCTGGGTGAGCTGGTGGCCTGGGGGCTGGTGTCGTCGGACAGTTTCGCCGGGCTCAGGGCGCTGCTCGTCCCGTCCGCGCGACGGAAGCCGATCGGCGGATATCGGCGCCGCGGCAGGGTCGCGGCATTCGGTGTCGAGACGGCGGGGCGGTGGTCGCGGGGGCGGCATCGCTCAGCGCTGCCCGACGAGCAGATCGCCGAGGCGATCGCCTGGCAGCTGCTGCGGCGCTACGGCGTCGTGTTCCGGCGCCTGGTGCAGCGCGAGAGTTTGCTCGCGCCCTGGCGCGACGTGCTGCGCGTGTACCGGCGGCTGGAGGCGCGCGGCGAAGTGCGCGGGGGCCGGTTCGTGGGCGGGTTCTCCGGCGAGCAGTACGCCTTGCCCGAAGCGATCGGCCTGCTGCGCGCGGTGCGGCGGGAGCCAGGGGCTGGCGACCTCGTAGCCGTGTGCGGAGCCGATCCTCTCAACCTCGTGGGGATCCTCACGCCGGACGATGCCGTGCCTGCCGTGGCGACGAACCGGATTCTCTACCGGGACGGCGTGCCCGTTGCCGTCAAAGAGGGAGAAGGGAGAGGGGAGACGTTCCTCTTGGAGGTGAATCCCGCGGAGCGGGAGGTGCTGCGTACGGCACTGGTGCGGCGTCGCGTGGCGCCGCTCGTACGCGCGTATCTGGGGAAAAGCCGCGCGGGCTAGGGCGCCGTCAAATCAACCTTGACGATGGGCAGGTCCCAGTGCGCCAGGAGAATCTCGAAACGCCGCTGCTCCTCGCGCTTGAAGGTCTCCTGGTCGGGGAAGAGACGCCGCAGCGCGCTATCGGGAAAGGCCTCGTGCGGCGCGGCCGCGTTCTTCCACACGAGCGTGATCCGGTAATCCCAACGCCGATCCTCGGTGCCGTGAAACCGCGGCGCCTCGGCCCTCATCTCGAGGATGTTCCCCAGCTCCTTCTGCCGCTGCAACACGGGAAAGTGATTCTTCTTGAACAAGCGGATGAACTCGTCGGCGAACCCCCATCGGGTCGTGTAGTAGTACTCGACGACGAACGGGGTGCTGGAGCCAGCGGGCGGCGCTCCCTGCGCCATCGCGGACGTGGCTGCCCCGACCAGGAGTAGTGCCAGAGCTTTCATTGATGCCTCCGTATCAGGCCTTCAGCTTCGCGAAGTACTTGCTCCGCAGTTTCGCCACTTTGGGTGCGATCACCGCGCGGCAGTAAGGCTGGTTCGCATTGCGCGCGTAGTAGTCCTGATGGTAGCCCTCGGCCGGATAGAACTTTTCCAGCGGCGCGACCTCCGTGACGATCGGATCGTCCCACACCTGCGCGGCCTCCAGCTCCTTGATTGTCCGCTCGGCCTCGGCTCGTTGCTCGGGTGAGTGATAGAAGATCGCGGAGCGGTATTGGGTGCCCTCGTCACCGCCCTGACGGTTGAGCGTGGTGGGATCGTGGATCGTGAAGAAGACATCAAGCAGATCCCGGTACGTGACGCCCGAGGGATCGAACGTGACCTGCGTGACCTCGGCGTGGCCGGTGGCGCCGGTGCAGACGGCCTGGTACGACGGATTGGGCACGCTCCCGCCGCTGTATCCCGACACAACCTTCGTGACACCCCGCAGCTGTTGAAAGACGGCTTCGAGACACCAGAAGCAGCCGCCGGCGAGTGTAGCGATCTCCATGGTATCGACCTCAGTACGGCGCGAAGGTGAGCGGCTGGCGGATGACTGTCCGCACCGCTCGCCCTCCCTGTCGCGCAGGGCGGTACGTCGCGGCAAGGACGACCCGCCGCGCTTCTTCATTAAAGACGGGGTTCGGGCTCTGAACGATCCTGACGCTGCCCGGAATGACTCGGCCCGTGGTATCGAGCGTCGCCTCGACGATCAATGTTCCCCCGATGCGGAGTGCTTGCATTTCTGGGGCGTAGCGAATCGACGGGTGGGTGACGAGCGCGGGTTGCTCGTCGACCCCGGCGGCGCTGGGAGCGCCGAGCCCGGATGGCGCGGATGCGGGAGCGCCACTGCGGCGCCGCGCCAGCCTGACCGAGTCCGCCAGGCGCTTCAGGAACGGCGCCAGATCCACGCCGCGCGCGACGAGATTGCGGTAGCCGGCAGTTCCCGAGTCGAAGGCCACGGAGGCGAGGCTGTCTCGGCCCTTGGCCTTTAAGACGAGCCCCTGTACGAACAGCGCGTAGACTCGCTCCCCGGGTGTCGCGCTCGTGGCAGGGTCGAGTGCCTCAGTGACCAACGCGAGAGCGCTGTCGGGGCGGCGGGCGGCGAGCTGTGTGCGCGCGGCGCTGCTGAGCTGGGTCGCGCTCAACCTGGGCCCCGAAGGGGGTGTGAGATCGAAGCCCAGATTGACGTAACTGCGCACGGCGTGACCGTCCTTGCGCCCCGGTGTGAACGTCGTGGCGAGCAACATCTGCCGCAGCGGCTCGGCGAGCCCGGTATCGGGCGTCTCGAGGATCTGGATCGACTGGGGCTCGACGTGCCCGAGCGAGTCTATCACGAGAGACACGACGGCGTGCCCCGCCACGCCAAGGCGGCGCAATTCCGGCGGGTACACGATCGCGGGACCGGCGCTTCGCCTGGGCGGCTGTTCGAGAGAGCCGATGCCGTAGGCGTGACCACCCCGAATCTCCGCGTCGAACAGGCTCGCCGCCCCGGGCGAGATTAGATCGAGACCCGGCAAACTGATCCGTGCATTGAGGTTCGCGGCCTGTCGGAAACTCACGCGCGCCAGGCTGTCGCTACCGCGGAGATAGGCGAGCACCCCCCACCACCCATAGACGTATGAGCTATCCATCTGGTAGGGGGCGAGGTCGAGGGCCGACCGCAACTCAGCCTCGGCGCTGTCGAGCTGATTAGTCCCGATGTGCTGGCGGGCGGCCCAGAGCAGCTGGTCGCTGCGGGTCTGGGCCGAGGCGCCCACGGACATCGACAGGAGGGCGGCAATGAGCGACACGGCGGTTCTGACGCGCATTCAGTGCGTCGCGAGGTAGCGGAGGACCACCTGGTTATAGTACGCCGGATTCGCAGTGTGCATGGCGTGCCCCGCCCCCGGAATCGTCGCGGTTGAGTCGTTCTGCAGACAGCGCGCCAGCTCGGCCGTGATGGCGTGGAACACGGGCGGACTGCGGTCGCCACTGACGAGGAGGACGCCGGTATGGAGCGCGCCGAGGTCGGCACAGGCGAGGGGCGGCAGGTACTGCTCGCGGCTGGCGAGCATCTCGCGACGCAGCTCGAATGCATACGTCAGCAGCTTCGCGCTGGGCGCGGCGGCGACGCCCTCGCCGCGCAGAAACACGGTCAGGGCTCCAACGGAGTCCCGGCGTGAGAACGCGGCCCGAGCCGGATCGAGGGCCGCCGCGACGTAGTTGCGGCGCAGCGCGTCGCCCTCGGGGGTGCGGGTGAGGAGCGGCATGATCGGAGGCTCGCCCAGGACCACCGATCGCACCAGCTCGGGGTGCTCGAGCGCGAGGACCAGCGCCGTGTACGCGCCGTACGACGACCCGACCACGTGCGCGGGAGCCAGGTCGAGCTGGAGCAGGAGTGCGGCGAGGTCCTCGGCGTGCAGCATCGGCGAGTAGATCTGGTCGTCGTTCAGCGGCGGGTTGGGTGGGTGGTAGCGGCGGCTGTAGACCAACACGCGGTGCGTCTGGGCGAACGTGGCGATCTGGCGGTCCCAGTCGCCCTGGTCAGCGACGCTGCCGTGGACGAAGACGACGGGCGTGCCCGTGTCGCCCACGATGCGGTACGCCAGGATGGTGCCGTTGACTCGGGCGGAGTTGAGGACGACCGGGGCCGCACGAGCAACCGGAGCGCCGCGTCCACCCGCCCCCGGTGCTGGAGCAGGGGGTGGCGGGGCGGAACCACCGCCGCAGGCCGCGAGCAGGCAGAGTCCGGAGATAAACCGCATACCCAAGGTTGGCGACGCCCCGCCGATTCCGCTACCGGGCGCCTAGTGTCCCGGCACGAACTCCCAGCGCGCTTGGACGGACACCTGGACGACGACGTCTTGCGGCGTGATTGCCGGCGCCGCGCGCGCCATGGCCCGGCTGACCGTGACCCCCTGGAGTGCCATCCCATAGCCGAACCCCGGTTGCGTCGAGACCTCAAGGAGCCGGCCGAGCGATCCCCCGCCCGTGGTCGCCAGGGCCTCGGCATCGCTGCGCGCCTTTGCCAGAGCCTCGCCGAGCGCCCGACGTCGGCCGATCTCCACGCTGTCCGACTGGAACGTGATGCTCGACAAGTCGGTCGCACCGGCTCTCAGGACCAAATCGATGATCTCGCCGATGTGCTTCAGGTCATGGACCATGAGGCGGACGGCGGCCGTCGCTTCATAGCCGCTCACCCTGTTCCCGTGCTCATAGTCGATGTTGGGGCCGACCCCAAACGCGACGGTCTGGAGGGACTCGCGTGGGAACCCCGCCCGCCCCAAGGAATCGAGCACGCCCTGGAGGAGCCGCGCGTTGCGGCTCGACGCGTCCGCGGCATTGCCGGCGCGGCTGGTCATCCCAACGCGGAGCTCGGCACGTTGAGGAGACAGAGTCGCCTCGCTCCAACCCGCGGTGACGATCTCTGCGGCGGCCCTGGGGGATGGAGACGGAACCTGGGCAAGGAGCAGGGCAGCGAGGGAAGCAGTAACGGGAGTGAGCATGTGTCCTCCTGGTGAGGGTGTCATCTCCCCAAAGGACGGTTTTGCCGCGGATTGGAACACACTCACCCCCAATCCTTCGAGTCCGGCGCTACTTGTCGCATGGCCTTGAGAAAGGCGCCGCACTGTAATCCCTCCACCTCTTCTGCCAGGACGTTCACCGTCCCGTCGTCCTTGGCCAGCGTGCCGTGCACCCATAGGAACGGCTCGCCCCGCACCGCCGCGCGGTAGCGGTCGTAGACGTCGGGCCGGACGATCACGTTCGACATCCCTCCTTCGTCTTCCAGCAGCACGAATACGAACCCCTTCGCGGTCTCGGGGCGCTGGCGCGCCACCACCAGCCCGGCGACCTGGCACTGGGCCCCTCCCTCGAGATCGGAGAGCCGATTGCTGGCGGTCAAGCCCGGTGGCAGGGCATCGCGCACCAGGCTCAACGGGTGTGCCCCCGCCGAAAACCCGATCGTCGCGTACTCGGCGAGGAGCCGTTCGTGGGCCGCGAGTCCCCCAAACCGCAGGTGCTCGTGGGGGTGATCGAGTGGCAGCTCGAGCTGGCGGCGGCCGCGTCCGTCGCCGCTCTGGTCGGCCTTGGGGGGCAACCACAATCCTACCTGCCAGAGCAGCTCCCGGCGCGTGAGCCCGAAGCCGTCGCAGCCGCCGACCCAGACGAGGGCCTCGATCGCCGTGCGCTTCAGGCCGGGCGGGGCGCGTCGCACGAAGTCGCCTACGCTGCGGAATGGTCCGCGACGCTCGCGCTCAAGGACTGTGGCCGTCGCGGTTTCTTCGCTCCAGTGACGGACGAAGCCGAGGCCTACCCGCAGTTCCCCCGGGGCATGGCCCCGGGGTTCGACCGTGCACCACGCGTCGCTGGCGTTCACATCGGGGGGCAGGATTTTGACTTGGTTGCGTTGCGCGTCTCGGCTCAGGACGTCGAGCGAGTAGAAGCCCATCGGTTGGTTGTTGAAGAGGCCGACGTAGTACTCTGTGGGGTGGTAGTGCCGCAGCCACGCCGACTGGTAGGCGAGCAGGCCGAACGCCGCCGCGTGCGACTTGGGGAAGCCGAACTCGCTGAACGCGATCACTTGGGTGAACACCTTTTCCGCCGTGGCCTCCGGCACGCCGCGGCCGAGCGCTCCGGCGCGGAACTCCTCCCAGAACCCTCCCATCAGGTCGCGCGAGCGGCGCCGGCTCATGGCGCGCCGCAGCGCCTCCGCCTGGCCCGAGGTGAATCCCGCGAGTGCTTGGCAGACCTGAAGGACTTGATCCTGATAGAGAATGACGCCCAAGGTCTCGCCGAGACATTCCCGCAGCAGCGGATGATCGACCGGCGGCTCGTAGGGGCGGCCAGCCTCGCGCGCGTGGCGCTGAGCTTCGCGACGCCGCACGTAGGGATTCACCGCACCGCCCACGATGGGACCGGGCCGCACGATCGCCACTTCGACGGCGAGGTCGCCCAGATCGCGCGGGCGGGTGCGGCGCAGCATCTGGATCTGCGCCCGGCTCTCGATCTGGAACAGGCCGACGGTGTCGCCCGCGCAAATGCGATCGTACACGGCGACGTCGTCGAAGTCGATGCGCGAGAGATCGGGAGGCTGGCCCTCTTTGCGCGCGATCAGCTCGACGCACTCCTCCACGAGCGACAGCGTCCCGAGGGCGAGGAAGTCGATCTTGATGAAGCGCGCGTCGTCGCAGGAGTCCTTGTCCCACTGGCAGACGACTCGATCTTCCATCGCGGCGCGCTCGAGCGGCACGATCTCGACGAGGGGCCGGGACGAGATCACCATTCCGCCGACGTGCTGAGAGACGTGGCGCGGCAGTCCACGGACTTCTTCGGCGAGCTCGCACAGCTCCTTCCAGAGCGGTGCGTCCTTGCGTCCCGCGAAGCCTGGGAGCTGCTCCAACTCCTCCGCCAGGCCCCCCGATCGCCGGTCCGCCAATTTCGCCACCAGCTCGATCTCCCCGAGCGGCAGGTCGAGCGCCTTCCCGATCTCGCGCACCGCCGAGCGCAGCCGGTAGGTGGGGAAGGAACAGACGAGGCCGACGTGTTCGTCGCCGTACCGTTTGTAGACGCGGCGGATCAGCTCCTCGCGGATCTCGCGGGGGAAATCGAGATCGATGTCGGGGACCGAGGCGAGGGTGTCGTTCAAAAAGCGGCCGAGGAAGAGGTGATTGGCGATCGGGTCGATGTGCGACAGGCCGAGCAGGTAGCAGACGATGGACGACACCGACGAGCCGCGCCCCCGGCCGGGGAGGAGATTCCCCGACGCGCGGCGGGAACCGCGACGCACGTC
>WNFL01305195.1_pt2 | contig 10840 bp, 6 predicted proteins | sample 5400361 | NCBI WGS metagenome assembly WNFL01 (sample SAMN13153351, study PRJNA577476) | soil metagenome | isolation source: 40 cm soil on Douglas fir-dominated hillslope | place: USA:California | collected 2013-09-17 | reverse complement strand
ATCGGCACCGTTGAGGCCGCTGGATACCGCCGCCGGTACCGCGATGAGCAATCGCGACGCGGTTGAGTCCCGCCTGCAAAAGGCTCATCCTGCGCCTTCATCACCAGAGACCGCGCCGCGATGACCCTCGCACGCTTCCCGCAGCTTGCCCATTGGGGCGCCTTCACGGCGCTGGTTGAGGATAATCGCGTGGTCGGCTGCGAGCCGTTCGCGCGCGATCCCGCGCCCTCCGACATGCTCGAGGCAATCGCGGCGATGGTGCACTCGCCGCTGCGTATCGCGCGCCCCGCGATCCGCGACGGCTGGCGCGAGGGAAAGGAGCGCACCGGCCACGACCGCTTCCACGAAGTCTCTTGGGATGAAGCGCTCGACGCGGTCGCAGCCGAGCTTGCGCGCGTGCGCGAGACCTTCGGCCACAGCGCAATCTGCGGCGGCTCCTACGGCTGGGCGTCGGCGGGCCACGTGCACGGTGCCCGCAGCCTGCTGCGGCGGTTCCTGTTCCTCGGCGGCGGCTGCGTCGATCAGGTCGCCAATTACAGCTTCGGCGCGGCGCAATATGTATTGCCGCGCGTGATCGGCACCTTCGGGCCGATCGCCCACGGCACGGATTGGCCGTCGATCGTCAAGCACGCGCGGTTGATCCTTGCCTTCGGGGGGCTTCCTCTCAAGAACGGCCAGGTGACCTTCGGCGGCGGTGGCACGCACAGCATGGAGATGTGGCTGCGGCGCGCGAAAGAGGCCGGCATCGACTTCGTGTCCATCAGCCCGCTCAAGTCGGATGCGCCCGACTTTCTCGGCGCGCAATGGGTGCCGATCCGCCCCAATACGGACACCGCGCTGATGCTGGCCATGGCGCACACGCTTCTCACCGAGCAGCGTTACGATGCGGCTTTCATTTCCCGCTACTGCACCGGCTTCGAGCCTTTTCGCCGCTACCTGCTCGGGCTCGACGACGGCGTGGTCAAAGACGCGCAATGGGCGGCGGCGATCACCGGCGTTGCAGCGGATACCATCCGCGAGCTTGCGCGACGCGCGGCTGCGGCGCGCAGCCTGATCAGCTGCGCCTGGTCGCTGCAGCGCGCGCATCACGGCGAGCAGCCCTATTGGGCGGCGGTCGTCCTCTCGGCGATGCTCGGCGGCATCGGATTGCCCGGCGGCGGCTTCGCCTTCGGCTACGGCTCGACCAATGGAATCGGTGTGCCGCGTGTGGAGGTGGCGGGACCCGAGATGCCGCTGCCGCTCAACCCGGCGCGCGCCATGATACCGGTCGCGCGGATTGCCGACATGCTGCTCAATCCCGGCGCGAGCTACGCCTTCAACGGCCGCCGCTACACATTCCCCGATATTCGCCTGGTCTACTGGGCCGGCGGCAATCCCTTCCACCACCACCAAGATCTCAATCGGCTGCGGCGCGCCTGGCAGAAGCCGCAAACGGTCGTCGTGCACGAGAGCTGGTGGACGGCGACCGCGCGTCACGCCGACATCGTGCTTCCCGCCACCACCTTTCTCGAGCGCAACGACATCGGCGGCTCCTCCCGCGACACGTTCATTCTCGCGATGCACCGCGCCATCGATCCCGTCGGAGATGCGAAGAACGACTTCGATATTTTCCGCGCGCTCGCGCAGCGCCTCGGCTATGAGCGCGCGTTCACCGAAGACCGCGACGAGATGGGCTGGTGCCAGTGGGTCTACGATCGCGTCCGCGCGAGCGCCACCGCCAAGGGCGTAACGCTGCCGGGCTTCCAGCAGTTCTGGGCCGAGGGCTTCGTCGAGCTGCCCCAGCCCGAGCGCGACTACGTGCTGTTCGAGGATTTCCGCCGCGACCCGGAACGCCACCCGCTGAAAACTCCTTCCGGACGAATCGAGATCACCTCCGAGGCCGTTGCCGCGTTCGCGGATGCGGACTGCCCGCCCCACCCGACCTGGATGGCGCCGGCGGAATGGCTCGGCAGCGCCACCGCGCAACGCTTCCCGCTGCACCTGGTGACGCACCAGCCGGCGAGCCGCCTGCACGCGCAGATGGACCCCGGCCCCGTGTCGCGCAGGCGCAAGGTTGGCGGGCGCGAGCCGGTGCGCATCAATCCGCAGGACGCGGCGGCGCGCGGCATTCGCGCCGGCGATGTCGTGCGCCTGTTCAACGCCCGTGGCGCGTGTCTCGCCGGCGCCGTCATCGACGCCGAGGTCATGCCAGGCGTGGTGGTGATGGCCACCGGCGCCTGGTTCGACCCGGCGGATGCGGCCGGGGAGCCGGAGCGGCACGGCAATCCCAACGTGCTCACCCTCGACATCGGGACCTCCCCGCTCGCGCAAGGCACGAGCGCGCTCACGGCGCTGGTCGAGATCGAGCGCTGGGATCAGCCGGCGCCGGCGGTTCGCGCCTTCACGCCGCCGGAATTAACCGCCGCGGAGTAGGCCTGCGAACGGCGCGTGGGTAGAACGGCAGCGGCGTGATATGATCGTGAGGATTTGGGCGAGGAGAGTGGAATGTCGACAAAAATGCTGACGGGCTCGTTCGTCGCGCTGATCACGCCTTTCAACAAGGACGGCTCGGTCGACTTCGGTGCGTTCCGCACCTTGCTGAAATTCCAGGAACAGCACGGCACGTCCGCGGTGCTGATCATGGGCTCGACCGGCGAGACGTCGATGCTCGCGCCGGAGGAAAAAAGAGAGATCATAGTCGAGACGGCGAAGATGAAGACGCCGCGCATGCCGATCTTCTTCGGCTGTACCGGCAACAACACCGAGTCGACGATCGCCAATGTCCGCTTCGCCGCGGCGAACGGCGCCGACGGCGCGATTCTCGCAGCACCCGTTTACATTTGTGCGCCAGAAATTGATATCGAACGGTTCTTCCTCGATGTGGCGGACGCAACCGATCTGCCGCTCGGCATCTACAACAATCCGCCGCGAGTGAAGAGCGATTTGCATTGGGAGCATCTGCTGCGCATCTTCCAGCGCCCGAATTACGTCGTGCACAAGGAATCGACCGCGCGTGTGGGACAAGTCGCCCAGGTGCTGGCCGCCAGGCCGAAGGTGTCGGTGATGTGCTGCGACAGCCCCAATCTCGGGCTGGTGGTGCCGACCATGTCGCTCGGCGGCCATGGCACCGCCAATATGACCGGTAATATCGCCCCCGCGGAGCTCGCGACCATCTCCACGCCGTGGTCGAGCTACGTGGAGGCTGAAAATTTCAAGACCACGTATCTCAAGCTCCTCCCGCTGCTGCACTTCACCTATTCGGCGATTAATCCAGTGGCGGTGAAATCGCTGATGAAGGCGCTAGGGCTCCCGGCCGGCGATCTGCGCAAACCGCTGACCAATCTCGAGGGCGAAGCGCTCGCCAAGGGCATTCGCATCGTGCAGGAGCTTGGGCTCGACAAGCAGTACGGGTATAAGCTCGGACCCATTTCCGCCGTCGCGGCGTGAGGAAAGCGTAGTCCGCGGAATTTCCAAGGCACGGCCTCGCGTCCGTCATTGCCGGGCTTGACCCGGCGAGCAATCGTCTTACGAAAAATCGTGGACCCCTGGGGCAAGGCCGGGGGTGACCCCGGCTTGGGATACAGCAATGGATCTCGGAATCCGCGGACGAAAGGCGCTGCTGAGCGGCGCGAGCCGAGGCCTGGGACGGGCCTGCGCCTTGGCGCTTGCGCAAGAAGGCGTGGACGTGACCATCGTTGCGCGCCGGCGCGATGTATTGGAAAAGACCGGCGCGGAGATACGGGCGGCGACGGGCGCCGAGGTGGCGACGGTCGCCGCGGACATCACGACCGCCGTGGGTCGCTCGGCCGCGCTTGCCGCGTGTCCGCAACCCGATATCCTTCTCAACAACGCGGACGGCCCGCTGCCGGGCGATTTCCGCGATTGGTCGCGGGATGATTGGATCACCGCCCTCGATGCGATGATGCTCTCGCCGATCGAGATGATGCGGCTCACCGTCGACGCCATGATGACGCGCGGCTTCGGCCGCATCATCAATATCGTCTCGCGCAGCGTGAAGATGGCGCAACTGGAGCTCGGCCTGTCGAACGGCGCGCGCTCGGGTCTGGTCGGGTTCGTCGCGGGGCTCGCGCGACAGACCGTCGGGCGCAACGTCACCATCAACAATCTCTTGCCCGGGATTTTCGACAGTGACGCTCAGCGCACGCACGTGGGCGCGATGCTGGAGGCGACCGGCAAGACGTTCGAAGAACTCTGGCGCGCGCGTGCCGAGGCTAACCCCGCCAAACGTTACGGTCGGCCGAGCGAACTCGGCGCCTATTGCGCGTTCCTGTGCTCGCAACACGCCGGTTTCATTACCGGACAAAACCTGCTGATCGACGGAGGAAGCTATCCCGGGACTTATTGAAAGGACCGTCCCCATGAAAATCGCGATTACGTCGGCGCTGGCGCTGGCGCTCGTCGGGCCCGCCACTGCGGCTGCGCACGCAGACAATTATCCGTCCCGCACGGTGACGGTGGTGGTGCCGTTTCCGGCTGGCGGATCGGTCGACGGCGTCGCGCGCATCCTGGTCCAGAAGCTCAACGAGACGATGGGCCAACACTTCATCGTCGAGAATCGAGCCGGCGGGGCCTCGGGCATTGTCGGCGCCAACGCGGTCGCCAAGGCGGCCCCCGACGGCTACACGTTGCTGCTCTCGGCGTCGGTGCACGTCATCAACCCTTTCCTGTACAAGAGCGTCCCCTATGACGTCGTGCACGACTTCACGCCGGTGACGCTGTTGGCGGAGGGACCGTTGATCGTCAGCACGACACCAAGCGTGCCGGCGAGCAATCTCAAGGATTTCTTCGCGCTCGTGCGCAAAGATCCGCAGCAATACACCTTCGGCGCGACGACCATTGGATCCGCCAGCCACCTCGCCATCGAGCTGCTCAAGCTCGATGCCGGCCTCGACACATTGGTTGTCGCCTATAAGGGCACGGCGCCTGCGCTCACCGACCTCATGAGCGGCCAGATTCAGCTGCTCGCCGATCCCATGCTCTCCTCGCTGCCGCTGGCGCAAGGCGGCAAGATCAAGGCGCTCGGCCTCACCAGCCTCAAGCGGGCCGCCGCGGCGCCCGACATTCCGACTGTGGCCGAGTCCGGCGTCAAAGGTTTTGCCTTCGTGTCGTGGTACGGATTGTGGGGCCCGAAGAATCTGCCGGTCGACATTTCCGAGAAGCTGCAGGCGGAGATCGCCAAGCTGCTGGCGTTGCCCGATGCGAAGGCGCGCTTGAACGCGCTCGGTTTCGATCCGATCGGAACGGGCGGGGAGCAGTTCGCCCTCTACATTCGCGAGGAGATGGCGAAATACGAGAAGATCATCAAGGACGCCAAGATCAAGCTCGAGTGAGCGCGCCACGCGCTACTTGGTCAAAAGGCCGCGCAAAGTTCCGTTGCGATCCCACGTGATATCGGCGATGCGCCATCCTCCCTTGAGCTTGACCAAAGCGAGGACAACGGTCCGCCGCTCGCCCAGGCTTTTGAATAAAACAGATGCGATCGCCTGGTCAGAGCCGGCGTCACGGACGGCCACATCGACGCTATCGATCTCCCAATCCTGCGCGTCGATAAACGGATCACTACCGAGCTTGCCGACCTCCCCGCGTGCCTCGCGCCGGTCCTTGATGATGAGCGCCGCAAGCTTGGGCTCGAAATAGCGCCGCACGGCCGCGTTGCTGTCGAGCGAAACGCCCTTGCTGTCCTTGCCAATATAGGCGGCGTAGATCGCTTCCACGAACGATTTGGCGGACACGTCGGCCGCGTGCGCACGCACCACAGAAAGGGCGGTGCAAGCACATACTGCCGAAAGCACATGGCGGCGCGCGATCATGCTGGCTCCATCCGTTTCTCTCAGCGATATTTCCATGGACAAAACATCTTCACCACGCATCGGACTAGCGTATCTTGCGAGCGGCCTCCAGTCCCGCGGGCCGCCAGAAAGAGAGGATGTGGCATGGGCGAAGAAATCATTTACAGCGTCGAGGAGAGCATCGCCACGATCACGCTCAATCGGCCCGAGCGGATGAACGCGCTCACGCACGAGCTCGAAGCCGAGCTGCACCGCATCTTCGACCAGGCGGACGCCGATCGTGCCGTGCGCGTGATCATCCTCACCGGCGCCGGCCGCGCGTTCTGCGCCGGCTATGACCAGGGCCAGCCGACGTCCGGCACCAGGCATTCCGATCCGACCGGCAAATCGCTTGCCGATTATATCGAGTTCTGGCAGCGCACCGACGCCGGGCGGGTGGAATACTGGACGCATATGTGGCGGCTGGGGAAGCCGGTCATTGCGGCGGTGAACGGGTGGGCGATGGGCGGCGGTTTTTGGTACCAACTTGCCGCCGATATCACCATCGCATCGGATCAGGCGGTGTTCGCGCAACCCGAGGTGCGCCATATCTCGAACACGACATTTCTCTTCAGCGCGTTGTGCGGTTGGAAGGCCGCCAACCGTTGGGCGCTGACCGGCGACCATTTCGACGCGCAGGAAGCATTGCGCATCGGCATGGTGAACGAAGTAGTCCCGCACGATCAGCTCATGACCGCGGCGCGCGCGCTCGCGAAACGCATCGCATTGGTGCCGGAGCCGTCGGTGCGGCTCAACAAGGCGACCACCATGATGGGCATGCAGGCGGCCGGCGTCTATTCCGGCCTGCTGCTCGAAAGCGCTCTCGGCGCGCTTGCTCACGCGTCTCACAATGAGTTTCGTGAAAAGCTGCTCGAGACCCAGCGCCAGCACGGGCTCAAGGCCTATCTCGACATGCGCGACGGACCGTTCCAACCCGAGCCCATGGGGCCGCGCTCGGCAAAGGGCCGGCAGAAGAACGCGCGGTGATGGCGGCCGCGGCGTCCGGGCCTTCCACTGCGCTATTCGGGCATGCCGGCCTTACGCAGTCCCTCGCTGAGCCGCTCGTACTGCTGGCGGTAGTTCTGGCTCGTGAGCGCGAGCGGGACCGGCGAATGTCGGCGGAAGCTCGAGATCCTCTCACCTGGACGCCTTTCCAGGTAGGCGGCGAGCGCCGCGCGCGCCTGCTCCGATCGGCCGAGGAGCGCGTAGGCCGCCGCGAGGAAAGCGTGTGACGAGACGTTTTTTGGATTGGCGTCGAGCGCGTTTATCAGCGCGCGCACGGCGTCCTCCTCGCGCTCGAGAAGAATGAACGCGTGGCCACGACCGTCGAGCCAGGTCCACCGTCCCGGGTCGCGCGGGCCCATACGGTCAGCTTTCGCGAACCAATCGAGAGCTTGTTCCGGCTTGCCGAGATATAAAGTCGACAAGCCGATCTCCTTGTAGGCCCACGGCTCGCCGGGATTTTCCATGATGATCGCTTCGGCCGCGACGATGGCGTCATCGAATCTGCCTTGCGCGCGCCGCAGCGCGGCGTTCGCTTTCAAGGCCATGAGGTGACGGGGTTCCGTTGCGAGCGCGCGATTGAGCAGCCGTTCCGCTCTGCCCAGCCGCTCGTCGCCACCGGTATCGTAATAGCCATTGAGGAATTCGAAGACGAGCGTCGTGGCGACGCCGGCTAAGCCGTCAACGCTCGCGGGCTCGACCTTGGCCGCCTGCTCGAACAGGCTGCGCGACTCTATCATCGTGGCCGGCGACGATGGCAGATTGAGTGTCGCCTTGCCGCGCATGACGAGATCGATGAGCTCGGCGCTGTCCGGCCGTTCCTGCCAGCTCCGCCGCGCTTCGATGTCGACGACTTGCAAGCCGATCGCGCGCGAGACCCGGCGGACGATCTCGTCTTGAACCTGCAGCATGCTCGTGAGCTCGGTGTCGAAACGTTCCGCCCACAGTTGGCTTGCTTCGCTGGTATCCACGAGGCGCGCGTTCACGCGTATGTGTTCTCCGTCGAGCGCCACGCTGCCCTCCAGCAGATAACGGACCTCGAGATCGCGGCCGATCTGGCGCGCGTCTGCACCCCGACCCTTGTAGGCGAACGCGGTGTCGCGGGAGACGATCGAGATTCCGGGCAGCGCATGCGCGAGATCGCTGATGAGACTGTCGGTAATCCCGTCGGCCAGGTAGTCCCGCTTCGCATCGCCGCTGAGGTTGACCAAAGGAAGAACGACTATGGACGGGACCGGCGTTTTGAACCGGTCCGCGGAGGATAGTGCGTCGCTTGCCAGCGCACCGGCGTCTCGCGTGTGCGGAGGGGCCGATGGAGCAGACGGCGACAGCACCCACCACGCAGCAGAGACGAGCAACGAAGCGAGAGCGAGCACCGCGATGGTGACGAGCACGTTTCGCGCAGTGCCGCGCTCGTTCGGCACCGTCGCTTTCACCTCGGGCGCCGTCCCGACTTCGGGATGAGCCTGCAAAATCGCAGAGCTGCCGGCGGCATCCAGTGCGCGGTCGGCCGCCGCTGTCCGCGGAGCCACGGCGACCGCGAGCCCGAGCGCAACGTCGTCGCCGTCCGGATCGCGGCTTATATTTGCGAATGACAGATCCTCAATCGCAGCCTCGGCGCAGAGGAGCAGCGGTTCGCTGACAGACACGAGTTCCGCCGCATCGTCCCCCGCGTCCTCCGGGGCAAGTCCTGTCCCGATCACAGCACCGGCCGGCGCCGAATCGGCGCCCTCGATGTTGCCGATGAAACGAAAGCCGCGCTTGTGCACGGTGCGAATCAAAGTCTGGTCGTTGCCGCTGTCGCCAAGCACGCGCCGTGCGGCGCTGATGCGAGAGCTCAGCGTTGCTTCCGACACAATGCGGCCCTGCCAAACCGCATCGAACAGCTCGTCCTTGCTGACGATCCTGTCGCGGTGACTAACGAGGTGAACGAGCAAATCGAACACCTGCGGCTCGATATGAAGGATCGCGCCGGCGCGCCGTAACTCATGGCGTGCGACATCGATCTCGAAATTGGCGAAGCGAAAGTTCAAGTGCGCCCCCGGTGCGAACAGCCTTGATCGCCGCAGAGCGGCGACTTGTCAAATAGCGGCCGGCTATTGGACCGCCTGCATTACACCATTTTGAGAAAATCTGAAGCGAATCTGCAGAGAGATTCCAAACAAATTCAAGCTGGGCTGAAGCTCGGCGTCAAGCTTGTCATCCGCACTCCACCTAAGCATCCGCGCAGGCGCTCATGCGCCGATGCGAGCCTTCACGGCTCGCTGTTGCTGGCACCCAACGCCAAACCTTTGTGAGGACTGACATCATGGCTACCAAAGCTCCTATCAAAGCTACCTTTTCTCCCGACGCCGGGTTGCTGTCGGTGTTCGGCGACGATGGCGATAACGTTATCGTGACGAGCCGCGATGCGGCTGGACAAATTCTCGTGAACGGCGGCGCCGTACCCGTCAGCGGAGGCACGGCGACCGTCGCCAACACCGCGACGATCCAGGTGTTCGGCAACGGCGGCAACGACACGATCTCGCTCGACGAATCCAATGGCGCGCTGCCCGCCGCCCAGCTGTTCGGCGGCGCGGGCAACGACGTGCTGACCGGCGGCTCAGGCGCGGATCAGCTGTTCGGCGGCGCCGGCAACGACACCCTCCTTGGCAAAGGCGGCAACGACCTGCTGTTCGGCGGCGACGGCAACGACACGCTGATCGGCGGCACCGGCGACGACCAGGTGTTCGGCGAAGCCGGCAACGACCGCATGATTTGGAATCCCGGCGACGGCACCGATCTGTTCGAAGGCGGCGACGGCGTCGATACCGCCGAGGTCAACGGTGGCAATGGAGCCGAGACATTCTCGATCATTGCCAACGGCACGCGCGTGCGTTTCGATCGCCTCGGCCCCGCGCCGTTCAGCCTCGACATCGGGACGACCGAAAATCTCGTCCTCAACATGAACGGCGGCGACGACACTTTTACGGCCGGAAACGGTCTCGCTGCCCTCATCAACCTGACGGTCGACGGCGGCGCGGGCAACGACACGATCACCGGCGGCGACGGCAACGACACGCTGCTCGGCGGCGATGGCAACGACGTCATCGCGGGCGGCCGCGGCAACGATACGGCACAGCTCGGCGCGGGTGACGACACGTTCGTCTGGAATCCGGGCGATGGTAGCGATGTCGTCGAAGGCCAGGACGGCACCGACACGCTGGTGTTCAACGGGGCCAACGTCAACGAGACCATGAGCATCTCGGCGAATGGCAGCCGCGTGCGCTTCACCCGCGACATCGGTGCCGTGACCATGGACCTCAACGGCATCGAGCACATCCAGCTCAGCGCCAGAGGCGGTGCCGACACTATCGTGGTGGGTGATCTGACCGGCACCGGCGTGACGCAGGTCGCGATCGACTTGGCATCGATCCCCGGCACCGGCGCCGGCGACCTCGCGGCGGACAGCGTGACCGTCAACGGCACCAAGGGCAACGACGTGATCGAAGTGCAGAGCCAGAACGGCGCTCTCGTGGTCACCGGCCTGCCGGAGGTCGTCACCGTCAGCGGGTCGGAGTCAATCGACGCCCTCATCGTCTCCGGCGGCGCCGGCAATGACACCCTCTCGGCTGCGACGCTCCCGGCCGACAATGTGACGCTCACGCTCGATGGCGGTGCCGGCAATGACACCATTATCGGGAGTCAAGGCGCCGATTCCTTGTTCGGTGGCGACGGCAACGACATCGTCACTGGCGGCCGCGGCAACGACACGGCCTTGCTCGGGAACGGCAACGACACTTTCATCTGGAATCCGGGCGACGGCAGCGACCTCGTCGAAGGTCAGGCCGGCACCGATACGCTCGTATTCAACGGCGCCAACATCGGCGAGAACATGGATATCTCCGCCAACGGTGGGCGCGTGCGCCTCACCCGCGATATCGGCGCCGTCACCATGGACCTCAACGGGATCGAGAAGATTCAGGTCAACGCCGCAGGCGGCGCGGACAACATCGCGATCAACGATCTCA
>WNFL01126490.1_pt1 | contig 10842 bp, 9 predicted proteins | sample 5400361 | NCBI WGS metagenome assembly WNFL01 (sample SAMN13153351, study PRJNA577476) | soil metagenome | isolation source: 40 cm soil on Douglas fir-dominated hillslope | place: USA:California | collected 2013-09-17 | reverse complement strand
GGACTCGTTCGCGCACGTCGGCAGCCGCTTCGACGCGGACGGCGACGGCAAGGCGGAGCTCGTGTTCTACAACGGCTTTCGCGCCGGCGAGCACGTGGTCCCTGCGCCCGAGAACAAGGCTTCCGAGCCCTGGGCCCGCTTCGAAGGCACCCAGGCGAAGGCGCTCGGCATCCAGGGCCTCGCCGAGCACGGCGCGCAGGGGCGCGGCGTCCTGATCGATTTGCATCATCACTTCGGACGCAGGAGGCACGCGGTGGGTTTCGATGAATTGATGAAAATACTGGAAATCGACAAGGTCAAAATCGAAAAAGGCGACATGGTCTGCCTCTACACCGGCTTCGCCGACGTGCTGCTCGAGATGGAGAAGAAGCCCGACCCGAAGCTGGTGAACGAGACCTGCACCGGCTTGAACGGACGCGATGCGAAGCTGCTGCAGTGGATCTCGGACTCGGGCCTCGCCTGCCTGCTCGCCGACAACTACGCGGTCGAGCTGATCGCGACCAGCATCACCGAGCCGCTGCCGAAGGCCCAGGCCTGGCTGCCGCTGCACGAGCACTGCCTCTTCAAGAACGGCATTCACCTGGGCGAGCTGTTCTACTTCACGGAGCTCGCGCGCTGGCTGCGCGAGCACAAGCGCAGCCGCTTCCTCTTCACCGCGCCGCCGCTGCGCCTGCCCGGCGCCGTCGGCTCGCCCTCGACACCCATCGCCACCGTATGACGGCGAAGGTCGCGATCGTCACCGGCGGTTCCTCCGGAATCGGCGCGGCGACGGTGAGAGAGCTCTGCAGGCGGGGATGGCGCGTCGCGATCAACTATTCGAGAGATCTGGAAAAAGCAAAAAAGCTGGCGGCCGAATGCAAAGGCGCGTTCGCCGTGCAGGGCGATGTCGCGGAAGACGCCGATTGCAGGCGCGTTGCGAAGGAAGTGCTGGCGGAAGGCGGCCGCATCGACGCGCTCGTGAACAGCGCGGGCACCACCAAGTTCGTGAAGCACGCCGACCTGGAGGGGCTCTCGGCGCAGGATTTCCAGGACATTTTCCGGATCAACCTGATCGGGCCGTTCCAGATGATCCGCGCCTGCGCCGAGGCGCTGAAGGCAAGCCGCGGCGCGGTGGTCAACGTCTCCTCGGTGGCGCACCTCCTCGGCACCGGCTCTTCGGTCGCCTACGCCGCATCGAAAGCCGCGCTGAACACGATGAGCTTCTCGCTCGCGCGGAGCCTCGCTCCGGAGGTGCGCGTCAATGTCGTCGCGCCGGGCTACGTCCAGACGCCGTGGCAGGTGGCCATGCACGGCGAGGCGGGCGCCGCCGAAGCGGCGAAGCGCTATGCCTCGGTCGCGCCGCTCAAGGCGGCATCCGAGCCGGCGGACGTGGCGGAGACGATCGCCTGGCTCATCGAAGGCGCGCGCCAGGCGACCGGGCAGGTCATCTACGTCGACGGCGGCATCCACATCGCCACGCCGCGCTGACGGAAAGCGGTTGGAGCAATTCGATTACATCGTCGTAGGCGCCGGCTCCGCCGGCTGCGTCCTCGCCAACCGCCTCACCGAAAATCCGGCGACGCGGGTCCTGCTCCTCGAAGCCGGCCCGCGCGACACCGATCCGTGGATCCACGTGCCGCTCGGCTACGGCAAGCTCTTCGCGCGCACCGACGTCAACTGGGCCTACGAGTCCGAGCCGGAGCCGGCGCTCGGCGGCCGGCGCATCTTCACGCCGCGCGGCAAGGTGCTGGGCGGCTCCTCCTCGATCAACGGCCTCGTCTACATCCGCGGGCAGCGCGAGGATTTCGACGGCTGGGGAATCCCGGGCTGGAATTTCGACGCGCTGCTTCCGTACTTCAAGAAGGCCGAGGACCAGGAGCGCGGCGCCGATCGCTGGCACGGCGCGGGCGGTCCGCTCTCCGTCTCCGACCTGCCGCGCCACGAGCTCTGCGACGCGTTCATCGACTCCGCCGCGGCGCTCGGCATTCCTCGCAACGCCGATTTCAACGGCGCCTCGCAGGAAGGCACCGGCTACTACCAGGCCACTTCATGCAAAGGCCGGCGCTGCAGCGCCGCGGTGGGGTACCTGCGCCCCGCCGAGAAGCGGCCGAATTTGCGCATCGAGGTAAATGCGCTCGCGACAAAAGTTGTTTTTAATGGGAAACGGGCAGTCGCCGTCGAGTACTTGAAAGACGGAAGAAACGAAAAGGCAAGCGCAGCGGGCGAGGTATTGCTTTCCGGCGGCGCGTTCAATTCCCCTCAGCTCCTCCAGCTCTCCGGCATCGGCGCGGGCGCGCTTCTTCAGAAGCACGGCATCCCCATCGTGCATGACCTTCCTGGCGTAGGGGAAGACCTGCAGGACCATTTCTACGTGCGCGCGTTCTGGCGCTGCACCCGGCCGATCACGCTGAACGACGACATGGCGAGCTGGTGGCGCATGGGCCGCATGGGCCTCGAGTACCTGCTGTTCAAGACCGGCGCGCTTACCGTGAGCGCCGGCCATGCCGCGGCGTTCGTGCGCACGCGAGCGGACCTGAAGCGGCCCGACGCGCAGCTCTACTTCATCAACTTCTCGACCGCGAAGCGCGGCGGCGTGCTGCACACGCATTCGGGTTTCACCGGTGCGGTGTCGCAGCTTCAGGTCGAATCGCGCGGCTCGGTGCGCATCGGCTCGGGCGATCCGGCGGCGCCGCCGCAGATCCGCTACAACTACCTCGCCACCGAGAACGACCGCCGCGTCATGGTCGAGGGCCTGAAGATCCTGCGGTGCATCGTGAACACGGCGCCGATGCGCGACTACGTCCGCGATGAATATTTCCCCGGCGAGAAAGTGCGCAGCGACGAGGACTGGCTCGCCTATTGCCGAGCGAACGGCGAGACGGTGTTCCATCCTTCCTCGACCTGCCGGATCGGCGCCGTCGTGGATGCGAGCCTCAAGGTGATCGGCGTCGAAGGCTTGCGCGTCATCGACGCTTCGGTGATGCCCTCCGTCCCCTCGGGCAACATCAACGCCGCGGTGATCGCGATTGCGGAGAAGGCCGCCGATCTCGTCAAGGCCGGCGGGTAAAATCGCCTCATGTGGGAAGGCGTCGCAATACTCGTGATCGCTGCAGGGATGTTTCTCTGGCTCGACAGCCTGCGCGTGCGCGAGCGGGCGGTGCGGGCGGGGAAGTCGGCGTGCGAGCGCTACAACCTGCAGTTGCTCGACGACACGGTATCGTTCAAGCGCCTGCGGCTCGCGCGCGACGGCGAAGGCCAGCTCAGGCTCGCGCGCACCTATACCTTCGAGTTCTCCGATACCGGGAACAACCGCCGCCACGGCGCGATCATGATGCTCGGGAGCGAGCTCGAGGACCTGCAACTGGAACCGTATCCGGTGCAATGAGCGAAAAGTGGCTTGAAGGGCGCGTGATCGAGAACCGGCGCTGGACCGACGCGCTGTTCTCGCTGCGCGTCCAGGCTCCGCGGCTTTCCTTCGAGGCGGGCCAGTTCGTGCGGATCGCGCTCGACCAGACCCCTGGCGACCCCGCCTCGCGCATCGCGCGGCCGTTCTCGTTCGTCAACGCGCCGCAGGACCCGGTGCTCGAGTTCTACGGCATCGTCGTGCCGGAGGGCCCGCTGTCGCCGCGCCTCGCGCGGCTGGCGCCCGGGGACGCCTTGCACGTCGCGTCCAACCCGGCCGGGTTCCTGGTGCTCTCCGAAGTGCCCGAGGGTGAAGGGCAGGCCCGGTCCATATGGCTCATATCCACAGGCACCGGAATCGCTCCGTTCCTCTCTATGCTGCGCACCGACGCGCCCTGGAAGCGGTTCGAGCACGTGGTGCTGGTGCACGCGGTGCGCCGCGCAGAGGAGCTCGTCTACCAAGAACTCATTCGTGAAACAGGTCTCGAAAGACCGGGCCTCAGGTACGTGACCTTCGTGAGCCGTGAATCTCCTCCAGCGTCTCCTTCCGGCGCGCTGGCCGGGCGCATCCCCGCCGCGATCCGCGATGGCCGCCTCGAGCGCGCCGCCGGGCTTGAGCTCTCGCCCGGGTCCTCGCACGTCATGCTCTGCGGCAATCCCGACATGCTGAAGGACGCCGCCGCGGCGCTCGCCGAGCGCGGCATGCGCAAGCACCGCCGCCGCACCCCGGGCCACGTCAGCATGGAGAGCTTCTGGTGAGCATTTTTTCCGCCGCCCGCCTGCGCACGCTCGCCGTGCTGCTCGCCGCCGCGTGGCTGGTTTCCGGCTGCAACGCGGCGATGCGGCTCGCCTACGAGAACGCTGACACCTTTTTGCACTGGCGCGCGCTGAGCTACGTGCCGCTGAACGGCAAGGCCGCCGACGAGCTCGACGACCGGATCGACAACTTTCTCGCCTGGCACCGGGCAAAAGCCCTGCCGCAGTACGCGCGTCTGTCCGCCGACGCCGCTCGTCGCATGAAGGCCGGACTCTCGCCCGCGGACCTCGTTTGGGGGTACGATTCCTTCAACGCGCAGGCGAGGGAAAGCCTGCGCGAGGCTGCGGTGCAGCTCGCGCCGATGCTGGACCGGCTGACGCCCGAGCAGATCTCGCACCTGGAGAAGCGCCTCGCCGACGACAACCGCAAATTTGCGCGGGACAACCGGGGAAGCGAGAAGGACCGCCGCAACCGGCGCACGCGGCGCATGGTGGATAGCCTGGAGGACTGGGTGGGGAAGCTGTCGAAAGCACAGGTGGAGAGGGTGAGGCAATACGCCGAGCGCGCCCCGATGATGGAGGAGCTGCGCGAGCGCGAGCGCAAGCGCCTGCAGGGCGACGTCCTCGCGATCATCCGCGCCCGCGAGGCGCAGAAGCGCCTGCCCGCGTACCTCGAGAACTGGGACCGCGGCCGCGACCCGGCCATGCTCGCGGCGAACAAGGCCTGGCGCGTGGAGCTCGACAAGCTGCTGCTCGATCTGGACCGGACGCTGACGGCCGAGCAGCGCGCGAAGGCGGTTGCGCGCCTGCACGGCTTCTCGGAGGATTTCTCGGCGCTCGCCGTCGCCGCGTCCGCGCCTGTCTCCGCTCCCGTTCCTGCTCCTCTTCTAACCGCCGGTCCGGACCGCCTCCGGCAGTGAACGACCCCCGCGGCATCGGTCCGCGCGGCGAGCGGTCAGGGCTCGAGCCGCCGGCCGCCAGCTACGCCGGGCGTACCCGCTACACGCAGCTCGAGTACGAGGCGATTCTCGCCAACGCCTCGATCGGCATCGCTTTCACCCGCGAGCGCAAGATCTTCCTGTGCAACCCGCGCTTCGCCGAGATGCTCGGCTATGACCCGGGCGAGCTGATCGGCCAGCCCGGCGAGGTCGTGTACGCCTCGCGCGAGAGCTACGAGGCGCTCGGCCGCATCGCGGTCCCGCTGCTGGTCGCGGGCAAGCAGCTCGACATCGAATGGGAGGTGCGGCGCAAGGACGGCTCCACCTTTCTCGCGCGCATCGTCGCGAAGCCGATCGACGCCCACAACACGCAGCAGGGCACGGTGTGGATCGCCGAGGACATCACCGAGCGCCGGCGCCACGCCGACCAGGTGCAGCACCTCTTGCGCGAGCAGGAGGCGATTCTCGGCACCGCCTCGACCGGCATCGTGTTCCTGAAGGACCGTCACATCGCGCGTTGCAACCGGCGCTACGAGGAAATGTACGGCTACGAGCCCGGCGGGATGGACGGCAAGCACGTCATCGCGCTGTACGCCGATCCCGACGACGAGGCGAAGGCGCAGCAAGCGTACGGGCAGCTCTCCCGCGGTCACACGGCGCGCCGGGTCGAGCTGTGCAGGCGCAAGGACGGCTCGGTTTTCTGGATCCGGGCGGACGGGCGCGCGGTCGATCCGCAGGATCCGCTCAAGGGCTCGGTCTGGATCGTCGAGGACATCACCGAGGAGCGCCGCGCCGAGGAGCAGCTGCAGAGCGTGCTCGCCGAGCAGCAGGCGCTGCTCAACAACGTGGTGGTCGGCATCCAGTTCACGCGCGATCGCAAGACCGTGCGCTGCAACCGCCGCTTCGAGGAGATGTTCGGCTACGCGCCGGGCGCGGCGGTCGGCGCCTCGACGCGCGACTTCTACTTCACCGAGGAGGAGTGGGAGAAGGCGCAGACGCGCGGCTACGACGACATCAACCTCGGGCGCACCTTCACGCGCGAGCAGTGGGCGCGGCGCCAGGACGGCTCGGGCTTCTGGTGCCGCATCAGCGGCCGCGCGGTCGAGGCGGGCGATCCGTCCAAGGGCTACGTCTGGCTGCTCGAGGACATCAGCGAGCGAAAGCGCGCCGACGAGGCGCTCGAGCGGGCGCTCGCCGAGCAGGAGCTGATCCTCGACAACGCCACGGTCGGCATCGCCTTCGTGCGCAACCGCGCGATCCAGCGCTGCAACCGCTATCTCGAGGAGATGGTGGGCGCGGACCCCGGCGAGCTCGTCGGCAACTCGAGCGCGCTGCTGTTCGCTTCCGAGGCCGAGTGGGAGCAGGCCGCGCTGCTCGCCTCCTCGAGCACCGAGCCGGGCGAGACCCACGAGTCGGAGGAGCGCTTCAAGAGGAAGGACGGCTCGATCTTCCGCTGCCGCACGCGCGGGCGGCGCATCGATGCCGGCGACGGCGAGCAGGAATGGATCTGGAGCCTCGAGGACGTCACCGCCGAGCGCGACGCGGAAGCGCGCGCCCGCACCGCGCTCGGCGCGCTCGAGCGCGCCGTCGCCGAGCGCACGGCCGAGCTGAAGGCGGCCAACGAGATGCTCGAGGAGGAGGTGGTCGAGCGCAAGGTCGCCGAGCAGCGCGCGCAGCACCTCGCCGATCACGACGCGCTCACCGGGCTGCCCAACCGCCGCCTGCTGGAAGACCGCCTCACCCAGGCGCTCGCGCTCAGCTACCGCAACCGCAAGCAGACCGCGGTGATGTTCGTCGACCTCGACCGCTTCAAGACGATCAACGACTCCCTCGGCCATTCGGTGGGCGACGTGATGCTGAAGGAGGTCGCGGCGCGCCTCATCAAGCAGCTGCGCGTGGTCGACACCATCTGCCGCACCGGCGGCGACGAGTTCGTGGTGGTGCTGCCCGAGATCAAGCGCTCGGGCGACGCCGCCAACGTGGCGCAGAAGCTGATCGAGAACCTGTCGCAGCCGGTGCGCATCGAGGAGCGCGAGCTCACCGTCACGCCCTCGATCGGCATCTCGGTGTTCCCCGACGACGGCCGCGACGCCGAGACCCTGATCCGCAACGCCGACGCCGCGATGTACCACGCGAAGGAAATGGGGCGCGCCACCTACCAGTTCTTCACCGAGGAGATGACGCTCACGGCCTCGCGCCGCCTCTCGCTCGAGAACGACCTGCGCCGCGCGCTCGCGCGCGACGAGCTGCGCGTGCACTACCAGCCGATCGTCGACGCGAAGAGCGGCAAGGTCGCCGGCCACGAGGCGCTGGTGCGCTGGCAGCATCCCGACCGCGGCCTGGTGTTTCCGGCCGAGTTCATCCAGGTCGCCGAGGACACCGGCCTCATCCTCAAGATCGGCGAGTGGGTGCTGCGCGAAGCCTGCCGCTGGGCGACCTTCATCGGCGTGGAGCGCAACCTGCCGGTGTCGGTGAACCTGTCGGCGCGCCAGTTCAACGACCCGAAGCTGGTGCGCACGGTGTCGAACGCCCTCAAGCAGTCCGGGCTGCCGGCGCACCTCTTGACGCTGGAGATCACCGAGTCCACGGCGATGCAGCAGACCGACATCACGCTCGCGACCCTGCGCAAGCTGAAGGAGCTCGGCGTCTCGATCGCGCTCGACGACTTCGGCACCGGCTATTCGAGCTTCTCGTACCTGAAGCTCTTCCCGGTGAACACGCTGAAGATCGACCGCTCGTTCATCGCCGAGGTCGAGCGCGACGGCGACCACCGCGCGATCGTCGCGGCGATCATCGCGCTCGCGCAGGTGCTCAACCTGAAAGTGGTGGCCGAGGGCGTCGAGACCGAGGGGCAGAAGCAGTTCCTGCGCGGGTTCGGCTGCGAGGAGGTGCAGGGCTACCTGACGGGCAGGCCGGTGGACGCCGACACCGCGGCCAAGGAATTTCTCTAGGCGACCGGTTGTTAGTGGTAGTGTCGCTGCATCCGGAATCGCTCGGGTCCGTATATGGGTCCGTATATGCAGCCGTGACCACTTACGAAAGGCAAACCCCGTGAAAAAGTACCTACTCTCATTCATCCTCGCGCTTTCTTCGCTCCCCGGATTCGCCCTCGCCGCGGATACCGCTCCCGTCCCGCAATCCAAGCCGCAGGACCCGACGCTCGAGCAGGCCCGCGCCGCGATCCAGAAGAAAGACTGGCCCGCCGCCCAATCGATCCTGCGCGACGCCGTGGTGCGCGATTCTTCGAACGCGGACTACCACAACCTGTACGCCTACTCGATCCGCAAGGGCGCGAACCCGGACATGAGCCTCGTGTTCAAGGAGTACAACCAGGCGCTCAGCATCGATCCCAAGCACAAGGGCGCGCACGAGTACCTCGGCGAGGCCTACCTGATGGTCGGCAACGTCGGCAAGGCGAAAGAGCATCTGCAGCAGCTCGACCAGATCTGCTTCTTTCCCTGCCGCGAGTTCAGCGAGCTGAAGACCGCGATCTCCGAGTTCGAGACCAAGCAGGTCGCGCGCTAGCCGGCCGCTCCCGGCAGAAAAGGGAAATCGGGGTCAGGCACCGATTTCCCCGCAGTTCTCCTGTGGCGCTTCTGTATCCTTGCGGGCTCCATGAGCTCCCGCGCCTACCGCAACGCCCCGACCGACTCGACAACGTTCTATCCGCGCCTGATCGGCACGCATGGCGCGGTCGCGGGTAATTCCTACCTGTCGGTCGATGCCGCGGTGGATGTGCTGAAGGCGGGCGGCAACGCGATCGACGCCGCGGTCGCGGCGTGCTTTGTCGAAGGCCTGGTCAACCCGCAGATGCACACGCTCGGCGGCGAATGCCCGATGCTGCTGCACGTAGCGGGGTCTAAATCCGGCGGCGACCGGGTCGTTTCGGTCAACGGCAACATGGCGGCGCCGGCGCGCGCCACGCCGGAGGAATTCCGCCGTCGCGGCCTGGAGCACGTGCCCGACGAGGACATCCTCGCCGCCGGCGTGCCCGCCGCCTTCGGCGCGCTCGTCACGGCGCTCGAGCGCTTCGGCACGATGCCGCTGCGCGAAGTCATCGCACCGGCGATGGCGCTCGCGAAAAACGGCTTCCCGGTCTCCCAGGGTCTCGTCAACCAGGAGAGATACGGCCTGCGCGACCTCGCGCAAAAGCTTTCGGCGTGGCCCGGCAGCAGGAGAATCTACTTTCCCGAGGGCGTTCCGGAAGTCGGCTCGCTGCTGAAGAACGAGCCGCTCGCGCGGGTCTACGACTATCTCGCCCGCGCGAAAGATCCGCAGGCCGCCTTCTACAAGGGCGACATCGCCGCCGAGATCGTCAAATATTCGAAAGAGCGCGACGGGCTGCTCGAGCTCTCCGATTTCACGAGCTTCGAGACGCGGCTCGAGGCGCCGGAGAAAATTTCTTTTGGAGAAGCACAAATCTTCAAATGCGGTTTCTGGTCGCAGGGGCCGGCGATGCTCCAGGCGCTGGCGATCCTCAAGTGCTTCGATCTCAAAAAGCTCGACCCTGGAAGCGCCGATTACCTGCACCTGCTGATCGAGACCATGAAGCTCGCCTTCGCCGACCGCGAGCAGTATTACGGCGATCCTTCGAAGATTCTGGTTCCTGCAGAAGTGCTGCTTTCCGAGCCTTATAGCAAAGCAAGATCCAAATTAATCAATTCGAGGCAGGCGAGCGACGAGCTGCGTCCCGGCGACGCCTGGCGCAACGCGGCGCTGCTGCCGGCCGACGAGCGCTTCACGCCGCAGCCCTGGGGGCCGGGCACGGTGCACGTCGATGTCGTCGACGCCGCGGGCAACATGGCCTCCTTCACGCCGAGCGGCGCCTGGATCAAGTCGGCGCCGGTGATCGAGGCGCTCGGCTTTCCGCTGTCGACCCGGATGATGACGTTCTACCTGGGGCCGAAGAACCATCCCAACGTGGTGGCGCCGGGCAAGCGCCCGCGCACCACGCTCACGCCCTCGCTCGCGTTCCGGCGCGGCAAGCCGTGGATGAGCTTCGGCACCATGGGCGGCGACCAGCAGGAGCAGTGGTCGCTGCAGTTCATCCTCTATCGCGAGGCGTTCGGCATGACGATCCAGCAGGCGATCGAGGCGCCGAAGCTCTCGACCGACCATTTCCCGGGATTCTTCGCCCCGCACGACCACCAGCCGAAGCATGTGCGCATCGAGGCCCGCTTCGGCGATAAAGCCATCCAGGAGCTGCGCCGCCGCGGCCACGACGTCGAGGTCGCGCCCGACTGGACCGAGGGATTTATTTCCGCCGCGGAGCTCCACCCCGACGGGCGGCTCGAGGCCGGCTGCGACCCGCGCGGCTCGAAGTCGGAGACTTTCCCTTCGTTCGCGTACTGCTGGTGAGCTTCTTGCGGGCGAGCGCCGCGCCCGCGCCGAGCGCCTTCAGCTTCGCGATCGCGATCTCCCGGTCCATCGGCGCCATGCCGCAGTTGGTGCACGGGAAGAGGTGCTTCGCCGGGACGAACTTCAGCGCGCGCTGAATGGTTTTCTCGACCTCCTGGGGCGTCTCGACGACGTCGGAGGCCACGTCGATGACGCCGACGAGGATGTCTTTTCCCTTGAGGAGCTTCAGCAGCTCGATCGGCACCCGCGAATGGATGCACTCGAGCGAGATCTGCTTGACGCGGCTTTTCGCGAGCGCCGGAAAGATCTCCTCGTACTGGCGCCATTCCGAGCCGAGGGTCTTCTTCCAGTCGAGGTTGGCCTGGATGCCGTAGCCGTAGCAGATGTGCACGACCGTCGTGCACTTCAG
>WNFL01106611.1_pt2 | contig 10842 bp, 12 predicted proteins | sample 5400361 | NCBI WGS metagenome assembly WNFL01 (sample SAMN13153351, study PRJNA577476) | soil metagenome | isolation source: 40 cm soil on Douglas fir-dominated hillslope | place: USA:California | collected 2013-09-17 | reverse complement strand
ATCGTGGGCGTGTACGCATACGACCCGGCAACAGGCACCACGCTCGGAGCTGATCGGTCTTCCTTCAGTCGCTCGGAGGCATTCGCCGCTGTGGTCGATTGGTCCGGGCTCTCTCCCAACTTGTCCGTGGACGCCCGGTGGTACGACACATTCGGCACCATCGTGGGCCGCGTCGATCCGAGCACGCCGGCCCAGCTCGGCCACTTCTCCACAGTCCCGGTCATCACACCGCAGGGCCTGCGTCACAACCTGCCGGGTCGCTACACGTTCGTGGTCGAACGCCTGCAAGGCGGGGTCCCGGTCGAAGTCGTTGCCCGCCGCTTCGTCCTGGTCGAGCGTTCGTGAGCACGAGCAGCTACACGACCCCGCCCGCGGCCAACCCGCACCCGCGCCTGCGCCCGGGGCGTTACGGCATCGCCATCGCGATCGCCGTGGTCGTCGTGATCACGTTGATCGTCAGCTCGCTTCTCAACTACGTGTATCTCGACACGATCCCCGGACGGACTTCGCTCTACGGGCTGCTTGCGGTCGCGCTCATCGCGCTGGGCACGTACATCGGTGTGAGGGCGTTCACGCGTGATCGGGCGAGCCGCCGCAAGCACCTCATCCGCGCGGGCGTGCTGCTTGGGCTGGGCACGTTGCTCTGGCTGCTGGTCATCGACGTCTTCGTCTTCACCCAGTCGGCCGGACCGTTGGTGGCGGCGATCTGCGCCATCGCATGCCTGCCGACGACGGCCTTTGGACTTTTCGTCGTGCGGCGCATGGACCGCAACGAGAAAGAGCCGTGGCGCCTGGTCCTGGTCGCAGCGGCCTGGGGTGCGATCGTCGCCACGAGCCTGGTCATCTGGGGCGAGACGATCTGGGAACAGACGGCTCAGCGCACGCTGGTCCCGGGTCCTGGGCTGGACGCCTCGACGGCCTTCTCGGCCGGGCTGCTCGAAGAGCTGGCAAAGGGCCTCGCCGTCGTGCTCCTTTTCCTTGTCATGAGGAACGACTTCGACGACGTCGTCGATGGGATTGTGTACGGCGCGGCGGTTGGCCTGGGCTTCAATTTCCTGGAGTCGATCGCGTACATGACGAACCTGTACGCGATCTTCAGCTCCGAGGGGTATGGATGGTACGCGGCGGGTTTGCAGTGGTACGGGAGGCAGGTGCTCGGCCTGTTCTTCGGCCATGCGACCTACACGGCGTTCATCGGAGCGGGGCTTGGGGTCGCGCGCCAGCTGCGGAGCAAGCGACAGAAAGCATTCGCGATCTTGAGCGGTTTTCTCGTCGCGATCGCGGCCCATTTCTCGTGGGACGCGTGGGTCACGTTCTTCCCGATCGACAACACGATCTTTGGGCTGGTGGAGATCCACCTCCGGACGCTGATCATGACGGGACCCTTCACCGCCGCCCTGATCGCGCTGCTGATCTTCGGGATTCGTTACGAGGCGATGGGATTGGTCGACCAGTTTCGAAAGGAGGCAGCCACCGGGTCGGGCGCCATCCTGCCGGAGGAGGTGCCGATCCTGGCCAGTCCATGGCGCCGGCTCAGGCAGCGGCTCCATGCGTTCCGGCGCGACGGTCTGCGCGCCTACCTCGAGGTGGCGCGCCTGCAATCCGCGCAGCTGGACCTCGCCATGGAGCGGTGGCACCGCGAGCGCCAGGAGATCGATACACCGCTGGAGGCTGAGGACGCCTTGCGGCGACGCGTGATCGAGCTGCGCCATTGGGTGCCGGCGGCTTAACCTACGATTCGGCACGCGGCGCCAGGCGTGCGGTTGGTCCGCGGAAAAGGCTCCCTTAGAGCGGCTAGGCCGGCAGGCGGCCCCAGATCACCCTCACCGCCGCCAGCAGCAGGAGCATCGACGCGGCGGCCCAGGTGATCGCCGACACGATCGGGTCGCTGAAGTCCGTTCCGCTGAGCACTGCGTGCAGGAAGAGCAGCGCGAAAGCGACGTAAGCAAGCCGGTGCACCCATAGCCACACGTTCTTGTTCATCCGGCGCTTGAGAAACGCGGTGACGGTGACAAGCACCAGCACGTCCACCGACAGCGCCCCGAGTCCAATCGCGAGCGTGCCGTACGTGGAATGAAAGGGGACGACGAGGTCGAGCAGCCCGATGCGAGCCGTAGTGTCGAGCAGCAGCGACAGCAGGTGCAGGGCGGCGAGCGGGATCCACAAGACGGTCGTGTACTCATGCAGCACACGCAGAGCGCGGTTGCTGCCCAGCCAGTCCAGCACGGCGGTTCGAAGCGCGATGCCCGTGACCATTGCGATTGCCAGGGCCGCGTATGAGCTGAGGCCCGCCACGCGTGCCAGCACCCAAAAAAACTGGTCCATCGTCACGTCAGGGACTCAGCCACCACGCGAGAGCATGGGCCGCGCAGTAGGCAGGCGCCAGCTCCGGCCCGACCAGCAATGCAGTCTTGGCCACGACCTCAGCCTCCGCCCCACTCGTCGCGACGACCGAGACCTCTTCCAGTCCGGTGCGGGCCGGGAGCCCGGTCCGCGGGTCGATCAGATGATGATGCTCGTCGCTCCAGCGGCGGAGGCGCACGCTGCTGGTGGCGGCACCCTGGTCGCGCAGAAGCACAGTCGCGCCGCCGAGGCCGACCGGCCAGCCGGCATCCGCGGGTCCCGACCCAGCCGCCCTCAGGTCCCCGCCGAGGTTCGCAAGCGCGTTCGGTCCCAGGAAATCCACCACCCGGTCGGCCATCCAGCCCTTGGCGATTCCGCCGAGGTCGACACCCGCGCCGGTTTCGAGTCGCGCGGCCCCGGGCCGCACCGCGAGCACGTCCGGCAAAGGAGGCACCGGGTGCACCCGCAGCTCGGTGGCCACCGGCCTGCCCTCGGAAAGCGGCCTCGTGTAACCGGCCGCTTCCATCGACTGCAGGACGGCAACGTTGACGAGGCCGAAGCTCGCCTCGTACGCGCGCATCGACTCGCGCAGCAGTGATTCGAGCTCGGGGCTGACATCCTGCCATCGACCCGCCGAAGCGTTGAAATGCGACAGCTCGCTGTCTGGCGAGAACCGCGTCAGACGGGAACCCAATCGGCGGACGTAAAACTCGGCCTCGAGCAGCGCGCCGCGCGAAGCGCCGACCGCGAACAGGCTGCAGCTGGTGCCGAGCGCCTCGAAATGATGAGCTTCGACCGGGCTAGGAGGCATATGTCGATGTCACCGGCTGCGCCGTGCTCGGCTGGACCGAAGGTCCGAGCGTGAGCGTTCCGCCAGGCGCGGATAGGCTCGAACCTCGTGACGTGCTCAGCACGGCCGGCTGCAGAGGCGCCGCCGGGTTTTTCAGGTGCGACGTCACGTAGAGGGCGGAGAGCGCGGTCGCCGCGACGGTCAGCAGCGTCGCGCCCGCTTTGAGGATGACCGCTCGCATCTCAGACCGAGCTGGAGACCGGCGCTTTCAGAAATGGAACGCTGTCGAATGTCGCCCCCAGGATCTTGCTCGAGTCGGCTCCCAGGTGACCGCCCAGGATTTCCTGGTACACGGAGCGGAAGTCGACCGCGTATTTCAGATTGCCCGTGGCGTCGAGGCTCGTCAGGCTCGGCTCGTCTCCGTACAGGCCTCCCTTGACCGGGTCGCCGATCAGCAGCAACGGCGCGGCGGCGCCGTGGTCGGTGCCACCGCTCGCGTTCTCCTTGGGTCGCCGTCCGAACTCCGACCACGTCGCGATCAGCACCTTGTCCGCCATGCCGTGCGCGGCCAGGTCCTGGTAGAACGCTCCCACCGCGGAATCGAGGTAGCCCATCAGGTCGTCGTGCCGGTTGAGCTCCGTGTAGTGAGTGTCGAATCCGCCCAGCGTGACGTGCAGGAGCTTGACTCCCGTACCCGTCACGATCAATTCCGCCGCCAGCTGCAATGCCGCCGCGAGCTGGTTCTTCGACGAGTAGACGAGCTGCACCTTGTCGCTGTAGTCGGCCATGGGCTGATAGCTCGCGGACGAGGTGCGCAGCGTGGCCATGGTCTCCGTTGCGGTCGCGATCGCGGTGTCAAACAGCGCGCCGTAAATGCCTGGAGTGCCCTTGTAAAGGGCGCCGACCGCGGCTTCGACCTCGCTGCCACCGCTGAAACCGAACGTCTTCTGGTTCTGGATCACGGTCATCGTCGCCTGCAGGTCGCGCAGCGCTCCCGGAATGTCGGTCGCACCGCAGGCGCAACCGGTCAGGGGATGGCCGTTGGAGTCGTACGCGGTCGCCAACGTTCGACCGAGCCACCCGTCCACCTGCCTGCGGGTCGGGTCACCCGTCTCCCAGATGCGGATGGACTCGAAGTGCGAGAAGGTGGGGTTCGGGTAGCCGACGCCCTGGACGATCGCCACCTTGCCCTTCTCCCAGAGCCCTTTCACCTGTCCGAGGTTATGGTTCAAGCCGTACTGGCTGTTCAGCGGCAGAGCTTGCGAGACCATGGGGCCCGCGAGCTTGGGCCGGAGGTCGTGCAGGGACGGGTCCGCCAGCGGCACGAGGGTGCGCAGCCCGTCATTTCCGCCGGCGAGCTGGATCATCACCAGTACGTTGTCGTTGGTCATGCCCTCGCGCTTGGCGGCATAGACGGCGCGAGCGAAAGCGTCTGGCACCGCCGCGTACCCTGCCGCCAATCCGGCAGCTCCCGCGCCGAACACCAGGCCGGCCTTCAGAAAGTCGCGCCGCTTGAGCTGGTTGATGCCGACTTCTCTGGTCATGTCAGATTCACCTACTTGAGCTGAAATTCCGGCGATGCAAGGGCGAGGAACCAGCGCGCGCGATCGTCCGCGGCCTGATTCAAAAGGGTTGCGGTCTGGGGACTGAGAACGCCATCGAGCTGCACGCGCGCTGCGTCCGACGCCGGCGGCAGCGCGGTCTTCATCTGGCTCAGCGCCGCGCTGACGAAGTTCACGCGCTCCACCACGGTGTTCGAGGAAATCCACGACTCGTTGTTCGGCCAGCCGCCGACGTCAGGAGGGTCGAAGAGCGACTGGCCCATCCCCGAACCGGCGGCCGCGATGAGTTTCGAGACATTGCTCGCGCCCAGCGCCCGCGCGGCATGGACCATGAACTCGGTCGGGCTCTTGACCAGGGTCCTGTAGCTTTGCGCAGAGCTGAACTCCGCGCTGGTGAACACGGCCCGCATCAGCGTCTTCATGTCGTAGCTGCTGCGCCGAAAAGAATCCGCGAGGTTCTTGATGAAACCGGCGTCGGGCTGGGCGGCCACGAAATGCTGCGCGACCTTCGTCGCGATGAACTGTGCGGTGGCCGGCTGTGCAAGGATCCGGTCGATCAATCCTTGCGCGTCGAGGGAGCCCGTCTTGCCGAGATAGGTGACGCTTCCCTTGAACGCACGCCGCGGGTTGAACACCCCAGGGCGCTGCGTGCTGTACACGGGCAGGTTTCGGGTGACGCCGGCCGCGACGGTGACCGCCGCGGTCGAGTCCGGCTGTGGGAGCTGCCATCCGGCCAGCGCCTTTGCGCTCTCCCGCACGTCGCCCTCGGTGTAATTGCCCGGACCCATGGTGAACAGCTCCATGAGCTCTCGCGAGTAGTTCTCGTTGGGGCTCTGGCCGGTCGACGTCGCCAGGTCGAGGTAGCGCAGCATCGCCGGGTCGGTCGTGACCTGCATGAGCATCGGCCGCAGGTTCGTGAGCGACATGCGGCGCCAGGTCAGGTTTTGCCAGTACATGAATGTGCTGTCGGCGACTTTGCGGTAGTCGCTGGTGAAGTGCCCGTGCCAGAAAAGCGTCATTCGCTCGGCGAACGGGGTGCTCGTGCTGAGCATGTGGTCCAGCCACCACTGCTGCAGCTGGCCGACGGCAAAACGGCCGCCCGGCGTCGCCGCCGCGCTCAAGGTCGGGGGCTCTACCGGTTTGGTCTCGATGAGCCGGTCGACGGTCTTGGTGAACCCGGCGGATAGTGCCGCTTCGAGCTCGACCGGCGTGTATCCAAAGCTCGTCCGGCGCAGGAGCTGCATCACGCGGGCAGACTCCGAACCCAGCGGCGAAACCCAGTCCGTGCCCGCACGCGCCCTTGGTCCGGCCAGGTTTTGCATCGATCCGCCCAGCAGCCGAACCGCTCCGACGCCGACCCCGGTGGCGAGCGCCGCGGCCAGCGCCTGGCGTCGCGTGATGCCCCGTCGAACCTGGACCTTCGTCGAATCGACATTCTCGGTGCTTGGCGCAAGGCTCATGCTGCAATTCAATCTGGCTCCGCCGCACATGTCGTCAGCCGGATGTGAAGAATTCGTAATCGGTAGGGTGCTTTGGACTTAGACCAGGCGAACGCGACGCGGTGTCATGGCCGGGCCGGCACGTATGAGGCCTGGTACATCACGTTCGCCCACCCGGCCCGGCGGCTTGGTTACTGGATCCGATACACGACGTTTCATCCCGCGCCCGGCGTGCAGGCGGAGGCTCATTCCGCGCTCTGGGCGTTTCGTTTCGATCACGAGGACCCGACCAGGAACTGGGGTGCCCGGGCCACGTTTCCGCTCGAGGCGTTGCAGGTGCAGAAGCGGCCGTTCGTGCTCCGGCTCGAGGATGCGCTGCTCGTCCACAACGGCTGCTCCGGAGAGATCGAAACCGAACGAGGCAGGATGAGCTGGGACCTTCGCTGGGACTCACGCGAGGGCCCCTTCCCTTTCCTGCGCGCGCCGTGGCACTCCCTGTCGTCGGTCTCCAACATCGCCGTCCAGCCGGCGATCAAAATCTCTGGAACGGTCGCGGTCAACGGGGAGGTTGTCCACCTCGAGCATGTGCCGGGTGGCCAGCAGCACACGTGGGGCTCGCGCCACGCCCTCGAGTGGAACTGGGGTTTTGCGTCCGGCGATGACTTCTGGATCGACGGTGCCACTTCGCGCGTGCGTTCCCGATTTGGACGCGAGCTGGTCGGAACCGCGATCGGCGCCCACGCCCGGCAGCAGCGCTTCCTGTTCAATGGGCCGATCCATGTCCTGCGCAGCCAAGGGCCGATCGGCGTCGACTCATGGACTGTGCAGGTGAAACACGGATCTCGTGAGCTGCACGTCGAGGTCACGCCGCGGCGAGCAGACCTGATCGGAGTGACTTACGCCGATCCCCACGGCGGCTCGCGCGTTTGCTACCACACCGAGGTCGCCGACCTCGAGATGCGACTGACGGAGGGCGACGCAATCCTCGCCCGTATCCGCCGGCCGGCTGCCGCGGCCTTCGAATACGCGTCAGAGTCTCCGCTGCCGGGCCTCCCGGTGCTGATCTAGGGGGTCGTGCGCCGCTAGAGCTGGGCTGCGAGGGCGCGGGCGTTGCGAGTTGCGACAGCCATGATCGTGATCTGGGGGTTCACGTAAGTCGAGCCCGGGAGGATGCTCGCGTCCATGATCACCAGGCCGGGCACGTCGTGAGACCGGCCTTGCTCGTTCACCACCGAATCGCGCGGGTCCTCACCCATGCGGCAGGTTCCCATCGGGTGGTAGGCGGACAGCTTGAGGTCCGCCGCCGTCCATGCGCGATCCGTGATGCCGGTCAGTTGGTCGCGCCGGCGCACGGCAGGCATGCCAGGGAGGAGCGTATGGACCTCTTGCGCACCCGCGGCAAGGTAGACATCGGCGGTCAATCGAATTCCCTCGAGCGTCTTGCGCAGATCGTCCCGATGCAGGTCGTATGTGATGAGCAGACCGCCGCCAGGCGTCGTTCGGACCCGCCCGGTGCCGGTGTCGGAGATGATCAAACCGGCGGCGGCCGTCTGCCGGTATCGGGCCAGCATGTCCTTGAGCTCGATTCCCTTTCCGCCGATCCCGCCTGCGCTGTACCCCACGCCGGGCGGCGGATAGGTGGCCTCGACCAGGATCCCATCGCGGAGCTTCTCGTCGACGTAGTAGCTCTGCATCACGCCTTTCCACGCGTAGAGGTCTCGATCGAACACGGCCAGCACACCGCAACCGGGGTGGATCCTGAGGTTGCGCCCGACCTGGCCGCTCGAGTTGGCAAGGCGCTGACGCTGGAGGAGCGCCGGCGTGTAGATGGCGCCGGCGGCCAGCACGCTTCGCGGCGAACCGCCCCCGTCTCCGGATCAAGGCATGATCCCCGAACACCCGTGGCGCGGCCGTTTTCGATCACCAGCTGATCGACCCGGCAGCCGCTGATGATGCGCGCTCCTGCCCTGGCTGCACGCGGAAGGTACGTCAGGTGGGTGCCCAGCTTGGCGTCCAGCGGACAGCCAAACGCGCACACCCCCGACCCGTGGCAGCCGCGGGCGTTGCGGCGGATCGGACCGCCGCTGTAACCGAGCGCACGACGCCCCGCGTCCATCACGTCTCCGTTGGCGCCCATGATGTCGGCCCCGACCGGGCCCACCTCGAGGATGGCCTCGACCTCATCAAAGTAAGGCCCCATCTCGTCACGATCCATCCCCCACGCGTCGAGCACGAAGTCGGGCGTGCGGAAGCACGTGCCGGAGTTGATCAAGGTGGACCCTCCCACGCCGCGACCTATGGGCAACGAGATCGTCGGAACCCCGATCGTGAAGGTGAGGCCGTTGCCGCGATAGAAGCGGCGCAGGCGATCAGGCGGAGGGCCGGTGAAATCGCGGCGGTCGAAATGCTCTCCCTCTTCGAGCACGATGACCTTCAGCCCCGCCTCCGCAAGCTCCTTGGCCGCGACGGCGCCGCCGGCGCCGCTCCCGACCACCACCACGTCGGCCGTTTCGTAAAAACCACGATCGGGCTCCTCAACTCTGAGCTCGACGACGCCCGGGTCGTGGTCCACCTGCTTGAAAGGCTTTCCGTCGTAGCCGATCAGCGGCTGGATGCGAGGGTCCGAGCAGAAGAACATCAGGATGAGGGCCTTCAGCGCGATCAGCGTCTCGCGCCGCTGGCGGATCCGTGACGTCTCGCACGCGAGCACGTACTGCTCGCGCGACCTGGCGGCCAGGAACCGGAACGGCCGCCCGTGCCGGCTTGCGATCGAGGACAGGTTGAACGCCGAGAGCATGAGGTCGACGGTCCGCCGTGTTCCCGGCGCGCAGCGGTCGAGGTAAGACTCCAGCTGGCCCGCGACGTCGACGTCGCCCGCTCCTGGCGCCAGCGCGCCGCCGCGAGGAAGAACGGTGTCGGCAAGGGCCGCCAGCGTCGATCGCCGCGCCGTCGATAGGGACATGCCGTGCGATTATGGCCGCGTGAGCGCGACCAGGCGGTTGCGGCTGCTGCTGCGGGTGTGGGCGGTGATCTTCGCGCTTGGCGCGGTGGATTTCTTTGTCTTCCCGTACCTGACCGTGCGCATCCTCAACTCCGGCGCGCAGGCGCTCGGCATGCACGAGGTGGTCGCCCTCAACGCCGGGCAGGACTTCTGGCTGACCCTCGCCGTGCCGTACATGATCCTGGTGGCGGCCTTCTCCTGGGTCGCCCAGCGAGGGACGAGGATCGCCGCTCAGCCGGTCCAGTTCCTGATCCTGGCCAAAGTCTCGAGCTCGCTGACCTCGCTCCTACTGTTCCTCTTGGGCGGATTTCCGTACGCGTTCCTGGCCAACTTCGCCGTCGACGGCGCCATCGCGCTGATCACCCTGTGGTTCTACCGGGCCGCTCGGCGGGAGCTTGCCTACCCCGCTGATTGACCACTTGCATTCCAGGTTCTGTTACGTCGTAATCTTGTAACACCATGAACGAACCTGCAATCGCGATGCCCACAGAGCGTGAAGCCCTCGATGCCTACTCGACCACCGTCACCTCGGTCGCGGAGCGTGTCCTCCCAGCGGTCGCGAGCCTGCGGGTGGGTCGCGCCGGACGCGGCGGCGCCGGGTCGGCAGTCGTCATCACCCCCGACGGATTCCTGGTCACGTCCGCCCATGTGGTCGCGCAGGGCGGGTCCGCGAGCGCCTCGTTCCTGGACGGCACCGAATACGACGTTGACGTGGTCGGCGCAGATCCCCTGTCGGACCTCGCGATCGCTCGCGCCCGCGGCGCGACGCTCGAGCCGGTGCGGATCGGGAACGCGGACCAGCTTCGCGTCGGCCAGCTCGTCGTCGCCGTGGGCAACCCCCTGGGGTTCTCCGGGTCCGTCACGTCGGGGGTCGTCAGCGGGTTAGGCCGCTCGCTGGCGACCGCAGACGGGAACGGGCACCGGCGGTTCATCGAGGACGTGATCCAGACCGATGCCGCGCTGAACCCCGGCAACTCAGGTGGCGCGCTCGCCGACTGGCAGGCCCGCTTGATCGGGGTGAACACGGCTGTGGCGGGGATGGGCCTCGGCCTGGCGGTTCCGATGAACCGGACCACCGAAGCCATCCTGTCCGCGTTGATGCGGAACGGCCGCGTGCGCCGTGCCTACCTCGGGATCGCGGGCGGCACACGCGCGCTGCCACCGGCAACGGCTCAAAAGCTCGGTCAGAAGGCGGGCGTCGAGGTGCAGGAGGTCGTCACCGGCAGCCCTGCCGCCGGCGCCGCGCTGCGGAGCGGGGACATCATCGTGTCGGTGGACGAGGTCGCGGTCGCGAAAGCCGGCGACCTGCAGCGCCTGATGGTCGAGACGCGGATCGGGTCGAAGCTCGCCCTGAGCGTCCTCAGAGGCGACCACCTGGTCAAGCTCCAGGTCGTTCCCGTGGAGCTCGCCTAGGGCCCTCGGCCAAAACCCTACACTCGGGGCGGTGGCCAGGCAGCGGATTCGAACCTTGCTCCAGGCGGTTCCGAAGGACGGCCGCTTCCGCATGGCGGACGTCGACCCCGAGTCGAAGCCGGGACTGAAGCACCCAAAACGGGTCGCGCGCGACTTCAAGAAACACGGCTTGAAGCTGTTCGATCTCCAGGAGCGGCTGTATGCCGAGCACAAGAGATCGCTCTTGATAGTGCTCCAGGGGATGGACACCAGCGGTAAGGACGGAACGATCACGCACGTGATCGGCGGGATGAA
>WNFL01416455.1_pt1 | contig 10843 bp, 11 predicted proteins | sample 5400361 | NCBI WGS metagenome assembly WNFL01 (sample SAMN13153351, study PRJNA577476) | soil metagenome | isolation source: 40 cm soil on Douglas fir-dominated hillslope | place: USA:California | collected 2013-09-17 | reverse complement strand
AAACCGGCATCGTTCTCCTCCAGTGTCCCAGCTGCAAAAATCGGTAACCAACTTTCTTATCCCTCAGCCCTTGTCTAATCCAATGTGCCGCGTCCGTTTCCCAGCCATTTGATCGCCGATAATATTGGTTGGTTCAAGGAGTCGACCCAAAACGGCATGTTCAAGACCGTCGAAGAATTTCTACGAGCCAGAGGAGAGCTCGTCCAACGTGGAAAAGTCTATGACGATGGCACCATCGAGATTCTCCCAGAGAAGGACAACGACGAACAAGAAGAAAAGCCGTGACAGGACACTCGGCCCGCTTTCATGTTTCATGTCCTGTCGGTCAAGTCTCGGTGTCACCGTCACCGTGTGCTAATGTCAGTGTCAGTGTCGTTAGGTGCTAGCGTGGAATTAAATTATCCAAATCCATATCTCGGCCACTCGTGCTCGTGCGCAGCGCCCAGCCTGCCCATCACCCCATCACCTCGGCTTCGGGTTTACGGTCCGTGAATTCCTAAGCCCGGCCCGTCAGCCCAAACCCGCCACCTCCAAAAATAGATGTACAGGAGTACAGGTTGACTATACTCCTCTACTCTTCCCACTGAACATGCACTAATTCCTCCTGCCAGCACTCCTTCGCACTCGGATCATCCACCCTCCCTGCACAACAATTATCCCGACACGTAAAAACCAGCACTGTCCCCCACTCCATCCCCGTCCTCTCCAGTGCCTTCTCCTTCGCAGTTGGCCCCTCTTTCTCTTTCCCATTCCCCGCCGCCTCCTCGGTCTTCCCCACCAGTGGTTTCACATCTACAGTTTGCTTCGGGCCCAAATCTGTACCCGAAGAGGAAGAGGACTGGAGTACACTTATCAGGTGGGGCACGAGCTGAAACTCAAAGGTCCGCTCCCCACCTGCGCTGCGCGTCGTCGTCGGCCGGCGACAAACAGCGCAGGGCTTAAGCGCCTCTGCGGACGGGTTGTACGCCCTTTTTTGTGATGCACCACCTGAAATCATTGAAGAAGATGAGACGAGCGTATGTCCGCCCGTGACGACGACTTGTGTTCCAGGTGGGATCGTATGCAGGGACTTGTACGTCTCATCTGTCGATTGGTAGAATAATGGAACGGCCCTGCGGTTGTATCTATTCGCACAAATCCCAAATCAGATTTGTAACGAGGAGAATGGAGAACAGAACAGGAAACGGCTCGTACCGGACACACTGTTCTCCCCTCACACCGACCCGTTTTGCAAACCGCTCAAATACCTCGTCCACACCCCGGCTCTCCTCGTACGCCTCATGGCCCCACTCGTTCGCATTGACGCTAGAGTTTGCGCCGCGGCCTTGGTCCACGAGCTTTTTGAGGTTCTTCGGGGTGGTGGGTGCGGGGGGGAGGTACTCCGTTTCTGTGTCGAGGTAGAGAGGTTGATAAGTGGGTATGTTGGACCACGGAGAGGAGAGCGCCGTGCCGGCGAGGGAAGAGGATAGGTCTTCGATCACGTCTTCGTCCTCGTCTTCGTCCTCGTCCCCTTCTGTATCCCCGTCCGATGGAGTGGACGGGGAAGGCTCGTTAGTGGGGCCGATTATTGGGGAGCTGGAGCTGAGGTCGCTAAAGCCGAAACCATCACTCAGTGTATCAGTCTAATGGAATGTTATTTAGTATTCATATGACCATACTGTGATATTTCGAGCGAAACACAAGCGCACCGCAAAAGGATTGAAAGCCGAAGCCGTAATGGGTGCTTTGGGAGCAGCAGCTTTCTCTTTTTCTTCCTTCTGAGCCTCCGCTCGTGCTTTCACTTTTTCCTGCTGTTTTGCTAGTTTCTTCACATATTTTTCGTTGAATCGCAAGGCTCGCCAGGCTCGGATGCTACGGGCAAAGTCAGTGAGCTCACTTGAAGTTCAAAGGAGTAACGGGAGATTGTAAGAGTAACTTGAGCTTAATGGGGTCGAAGAATCGTCAACTTGCCTGCCGTCCTTCTTCTGGCACCCACGCCGTGAGCAGCCCCACACGTAAAGCACCCGATCATAAGGGCTATCCTGTAGAGGGCACCACAATTGAACTAGCAACTCCGAGGGCGACACACAAATTTTGCAATGCGAGGAATCGAGTGGGGGTGGAGATTTCGAAAGGAAAGACTGACGAACAGAGCGCGAAAGGAAAGGTAATGGGTGATATGGGTGTGTGCATAAGGAACAAAGAGATCAAGAGATTAAGTACAGGGTAATTGGATGCAAACAAGCCGTGCAGACGCACAGGAATGCCACCGATGCGCGACACCATAGGGTCCCCCATATCCCCTGTTGATGTAATTTCACCATTGGGTATCCCAAGCTCGACGGCGGTTTCTACGTCGGTCAGAGCACTCCCATTTTCTGAATCGGAATCGGACCAGTCGTCGCTGGCAGACATTTCAGTGTCTAAGGGAACAAGAGAACTCGTCAGTATCGGTTTACTAAAATGGGAGAGGATATAGGGAATGAAGAGGTTCAGGAAGCATGAATGGTAAATTTGAGGTTTGTCGTCAAGTGGAGAGGCATGGCCAGGAAACCTGGCGGCCTCCCGAACATCGGACTCGTCATCTTGTGTTCATCTTGTAACGATGCAGCCAAGGAAAAGCGCCTTACTTTTTTACGGGTGATCGACAGGTCCAAAAGCGGGCTGTTTGGCCGCGCAAACATAACCAAACCAACATCCAACGTCGAATGATGGGCGCGTGGGCGCGTTGGAGTTGATTATATAAGCCTTGAAACCGATCGATGACGTTTAGGGGTACCCAATTCAATTCAAGGAGGCACGGCTGTTAATAAGGAGCTCACATTTGGCCAAACACCTCCTCAGCCTTGGAGCCGATACCTACAGCGTCCCCTCTTCCCCCTTCCTTTCAGGTGAGCTAGTCGTCGTCGCCGTTGTCGCCAGCGAGCCCACCCACTCATTACCGTTTGCAGCGACTGGTTCGCCTTGCGTTTACTCTTCGCGCATCTTTCGTTCGTCGCCTTTCAAGCCTCCGTTGTGACACTATCTTCGTTCCTCTCGTGTGCAACGTACTCCCATCTCTTCCTTTCCAACATGCATCTCTCTCCAAACCTTGCCTCGCTCCTCTCTGCGGTCTGGATCGTCCACACCGTCGGAGCTGCGGTACTTCCTCAAGTCCCACCCAAGGTTCCCCTTGTCTCTGGCGCTCGAGGTGGCCTCCCACTCGACTTGCCGGCCTCCCCAGTAGAAAAGCGCGAGCCTCACTATATCAAAGTGCCTGTCCATGCTCACCATCACGAACATGGCGTCTCCGTCTTCGTCGGCCACCACCATGAGCACCACCACCCTAAGACTGTCATTGTTTCACGCAACTCAAAAGACGAGGGCGTCCTGGTTGCCGACGTGTCTGCCAAGGTTAACCTCCGTCCTATCGATGCCGATGTCCGTGCCAAGCTTGGCGTAACATCAGGCCAAAGCCACAAACGGGTAAGTAATTCATTTGTTGTCCTGCTCTGGCTGACTTTGCCAGCACACGCTCAACGTTCGCCACGACTATGATGACGAGCCCGAGGTGTTTGTCGAGGATGTTGAGCCTGAGGATGTTGAACCTGACGTCGTCGTCGTCGAGGGGGAGGGGGATGATTACGATCACTACGACCATGGACACGAGCACATCGAGATCGACCGCCGTGGACTGCTAGACGGACTCCTCAAAGCGGTCCTGGGCGTCATCGACCTCGTCTCCCCCGATCTTGGCAAGACCCTCGAGGGCGTCCTCAACCCTGTCCTCGGTAGCCTCCTACTCGCCGCTGAACCCAATGCTGCCAATCAGTTCGCGATGCAGGCGAGCACGACGGCCAAGTCGAACATGTACCTCGTCGGGGACAGCACCGCGCCGCCACTGTCTGATGGATCGAGAGTCGTGCTGCTCCAGACACCGGTCTTCGACGAGGTGTCCCAGTCGATGCGCACCTTCTGCGCGACATTTAGTACTGCAGCTAACTCGCCTTCGCCGCTCCTCGCCGCCGAGTGCTCCAAAGCAAACGAAGCCTCACAGCGATTCGGGTACCAACCAAGCACCGGCAGCCTCACCCCGCTGCGCTGGATTGATCCCTCGTCGACCACGCCCTCGTCGCGGCGCGCAGACGGGATGCCCTGCTACGACACGGTCGAGTCCCCTTCAGTGCTAAGCAATGCCACTGCACAGACAATCTCACTCCGGTTCACGCCCAATCCCAAGGCGCAGGTGCCTCATATCAAGGGTGCGTCCATGCCGATTGCGCTCGGGGCAAGTGACGTGGCTCCCACTGCAACCACGACCGATGTGGCCAGCACTGGGACTCCCACATCTACTGTTGAGGTTCCTGCGGACGGGGCTGTGACTCCAATTGATATCGTTCAGGACGTTGAGGGACTCCCGAGTGAGGAACAAGATACAACCGCAACCGTGACCACGACAGGCGATGCTTCGCTTCCTGAGGAGACTCCGGTCGAGGATCCCGCTGTGGCTGCTCCATTGGGTCTAGTGTCAGCGGCTTTCAAGGCGAGCAATCCAGTCGGGCGGCCATTTGGACTTGGGCTTCGTCCTTCTGGTACACCTGTAGCATTTAAACCTTCTTCATTGTAGATGGATGCATGTAATGATGAGATGTTTGAATATTCTTCGTCGAAGTGGACTTTTGTTTGGCCACGCAACAAAGACCCTCTTTCATCTCGCCACCTCGCCACCTCGCCATGTCTCAACACCATGGCCACTCTCACGGCCCACCGCAAATGCAGCAGGTCGCATCTGGGCAGGCCCCTCCACAACAGCCAATGCGTCCCGCCCCAGACCCCGTCCTCCAGGCAGCAATTGAAGCAGACTTTAAACCCATTTCGTTTGATTTCTCGGACAACGAAGGTCGAAAGAACAGTCAAGCTCTTTGCAAGGAGCACAAGCTGCACGTGTGCCAGAAATGTGGGATAGATTGGCAGCCTCTCAATGCGCTGGCGATGATGTTCTCTGGCGCACCTCCAGACGCCATTCTTCCGCCTCCAAACGTCATACAGCCCGCTCGTACACAGGCAGTAAATAAGACCAAGGAAGAGGGAAATGTGAGTGACACGGCCGTCTCTTCCGCCGCCTCGTCATCCTGACATGCACGCCTCCATCTAGAACTGGTACAAGAAGCACCAATATGAAAAGGCAGTGAATCTCTACTCTGCCGCTATGCAAATTGCCAACTCGCGTCCTCCATGGGAAAACTCTGCGCTTGCTCGAGAAGAGATGAGTCTAGTCATCTGCAATCGGAGCGCTGCATTCTATGCTGCTGGGGACTACCTAAGTAGCTTGCTGGATGCCGAGGCGGTTATTGCTATCAAACGGCCGTGGAGTAAGGGCCATTATCGTAAGGGACGCGCGTTGGCTGCTCTGGGCGATTGGCAGAGCGCACATGAGGCTATTCAGCTCGGGCTGCAGTTTGAACCTAATAACACGGTGCGCATTTCCAACTCTGACCGCCCGCGTTGCTTCATCGGACTGATGAGACGGGTTCTGGTGTAGGATTTGGACACCTTTGGTAAGGAGATTCAGGTGGAATTGGCTAAGCAGCAAGCTGCTATCGATAAAAAGGAGAATGGGGCGGTATCCGCGTAGACTAGCTGGCTAGATTCTGCTACATCGGCCTCCGCCTTTTGTTCTTCTAGGGGCTATAGGTCTTTCTGAAGATATGGCACATACATCACGTAATCCAGTTCTATTTATAATCTTGCACGCCAGAGGCAATTTTTGCGGTGAGGCCGTTATCGGTTGACTCGCCAAGTTGTCTCCATATCCTGGTCTCCTCAAAAAATATGACGACTCAGCGCGCCAATAAAAAGAACCTGTGAGCACTCTCGACGGCTATATACAGCGGCATTATTGTGACTGATAATAGATCTAGGGATGCGACCATTGAATCTGGGTTGCTAAGACTGGTGCTGCAATTGGAAAGCCTCTAAAGTGGTATACCGGAAGAGTGGAGTTTGTTGCTTACTCTCCTGATGGACGGTACTTCGTCTCTGGATCTAATGACAGGGGGCATTCAAATATGGGATGCCGAGGCTGGTGCTATCCTCTAGAAGAATGCACCAGGCGTGTACATCCTTTTATTTACACACCCATTTTGGCAGTATATTCACTCTGGACCAGATGGTGATACCACCCATGTGTGGGACACACTTCCACAGGTGTCCAACTAGTATTCTTTCTCTCGCAAACCAATACAAACTGATTTTTGTGTATGTGATGGTTGGGTCCGAGACTTAGATGTGGCCTACTATATTGGGTACCCCCAGACTGCCGTGCGGGCCTGCATTTATCTGCTCTCCTGATAATCCCTCCGATGCCTCATCTTCGATCGGCTTATCTTGATTTTGGTGACTTTGCCTTTGGAACCTCTTGGACCCGAATTCTCAATAGCTCTAGTCTTTCTCTGTACTTGGTGCCTGTAGTATAGTGTTTTGATTACTCTTTGGTTATTGCTGTTCCAGACACACCACTAGCACAACCAGGCTTGACAAAGTGAACCCGATGAAGAGGCTATTCCACTTTAGTGGACATAGAAGGTGAAAGACGACGTCTAATAATGCGCAACAATCGAACTTGAGGCCGCATGTAGTCGATCAAGTAGAGCGCGATTGTTCACAGTTAGAGGCGCGTAGTCACCTTGATCTGCCAGGAGAAGGACAAGCACGTGCGTAGGACGCGGCAATGCATTGGCTCTATAAATGCCGTCTGTTGAGAGACGCGGTCTGCAACAAGGTAAGCAACCGTCCGTTGATCGGCAAGTTGCTAGAGCAACTAGATTTATGCCATCTATTAAGATGGCGAGTCGCAGGTGTGGAGGAAGTAAGATGGGGTCAAAGAATTCGAGTTCCCCTAAAAGCACAGTGGACGCTGCGGGTGTACGGGGGGAATTTCAACTGGAATGGGCCAGAAATCATGTAAAAATCAACTAGATGGTAAAGGTGGGGCTATGAGCAAATTTTTAACATGGACGGGATTATATATCCAGGCGAACATAACAGGCAGTGACACCTACACAAGAAGAATAATGCGAATACATATCAAAAACCATGACACAATAATCTATCAGAACCAGCGATTGAGTGCCATCTGAGCGAAGCGAGGTCGGATTGAGCCTGAGTGCAGCTTGCAGCCTCGCAGCCTCGCAGCATGAAGCGGGATTCGATTGATGCAAAATAAGTTATGTTGTAGTCCTGGTGGTAGGGCTGATGACCGCAATTTTATAATTTGTCCGAATTTTTGAATGGTAAATAACGTTGCAGAACTTGATGCAGAAAGTCACTGCAAAGGATTATCAATCATATGGATATTAACTGACCGGACTTGTTCATTCCCGTCTATACTTCGCTGCGCTGCGACTGCTAAACGTAAACCTTGTTGCCAACACCCACACACCACAACCCCCATCAGATTTAAACGACGAGGGTCCATCTACTAGATCCAAGGCTCCCAAATATCACATGGTTAACTATAGTACAAATATAACGAAGTTTCTTCATTCGCTGTTCTTTGCCAAATTGTTTTGTCGCTGTCGGCGTTCTCAGTGGGTCCGCCATCCATACGACTCGCTTTATAGGTACACCGTGTGCCCCACGGACGCGTGAGTCATAATCTCGACGTGATTCTATCGTCGTGTCGGCCTTACCGTTCGGCAATCGCGGACGCACCCCCCGCGTTGGACACCGTTCCTTTGTCATGGTCAGGTGAAATAGGTGTAACACGTCCTTTGCCAAACGACCTTGATGTGAACAAGGCTGCCCTTGCGGTGTGTTGACTGACTACTGCATAAGGCACTCCTACCGCTGTCCCTGACCACCAGAGGGGTCTTTGCTCACCAAGGTCAACACATTCGACTTGGCAAGCCTCTCAATGGCTCAATCAGGTGAACCCATAGCCTGATGTGTGAGGTTATATTGATTGCCGCCTTCAGATACCTTCATGGCCACCCCTGTTGACCAACGATGATTAAGGACCAACGGTCACACCCACATGGACTGGTCAGTACGATGCTATGCGTTCTGTTGGCATAGGTATGTTATGATACTCTTCATGCCCTAAGGTGAGGGTCCTGCGAGCAGCCACAGCTTCCATTTGTGGCACCTATAGCTCTTTGGAAATCATGTCATACCCACACTGATGGTTGTCCTCGGCTTCTCTTCAATTCCTTCACGCCCACGGAATTCAATTTCAATCTATTAGACCAAATAATAAAAAGCCGTGTGCGTTAACATTCTCTTCTTCTGAATTTGCTGCTGCTACCTCTGCTACCTCTGCGTCGATCAAGCCAAATGAACGTGGAAATATGGAAAGCCTGAGGAAAAGGAGGAGGGTGAGATGTTGAAGGAGCGTGTGACGAGGTTACTGGGATCCACGGTGTGAATGTGGTACCAAAGTCCGGAAGGGCAAGGAAGGAAGGGATGCCATCTAGGGAGAGACAAACGGCCAGTCGAATTATCCGTATCTCAAACCTCTGGTCCGCTCCAGATGAAAAGGTTGTTCGTTGCAGCAATCTATATCGTCGTTCTTCGTCAGCATCTCTTCTCTCTTTTCGCATTGGTGTAGGAGAGACGATACTTACAGCGAAAGTATTTTCAATCGGGTGCCAGCTGCCATGTAGGATCTTTTTCGAAAAGTCGACCGCATCGGAGGGTAGAGCGGGTTTCGCGCCCAGCCCATTTGCCTTCTGTGGGGAGCCTTTCCCACCTGTGCCGATTTTCTTAGCGGTCTTGAAGGCCGACTTGTCCGCCTGGAGAATTACATCGTCCTTCCCGTCCGTGTCATATATGCGGAAGTAATTATGGTACGAGCCCGTCATGACTTGCCTACCAAACGGGGGAATGGTTAGGAGCTCTTCATTGTGGCACGCATACATATGGGAGAAGGCGGGAGAGTCTTGGAGAAAGGTGGGATGCGTACTGTCCATCACCGCTGAATGTGCACTCAAATTTGTCGAAGATGCAGTCGTTCTCATACAGGTCGCACAGCTTTCCGCGCAAGTGGTCGTGAATTTGGATCGTCCGGATCGGTCTCGAGTCCATGTTGATGTCCCAGATCTTGAGCGAGAGATAATCCCGCGAGAGCATGTATCGCCCGTCGTGGCTGAACTTGACGTCCGATATGGAGGAGATGATTTCGGAGAAGAAGGATCGGTTAGAGGGGTCTTCCTCCTCTTCGAATTCTGTCACAATGATTAATTCAGTCAAAGATTCTCTTTAGTGGCCCGGGAGAACACGCACGCTTGGCATGTCGGTCACAAAGAGCGGAATCACGCATGTCTGCTAGCTTGATGGTACCCTTGGAACTCGAGTACATGAACAGATTGCAGTGTATGGGGTGAAACTCAGCCGCGGTAATGACTTCCGTCAGTTCCTCCATGTTCACAGGTTTGATGTCCACGATATCTGCCAAAATTCACGTATGAAGTTTCCTGCATTTGCGCAGAAAATCAAGGGAGGACACGTACTGAAGCTCTCGTTGGATATTCCGAGGTTCCAGAGGTTGACCCTCAAGTCATCAGCAGAGATGTAGGTTTCACCGTCTGAGTTGATTGAGATGGAGTTGATATGATAGGCGTGGGCGTTAGCGTAGACTTTTCGTGGAGTGGCGGCGATGATGTTGTCCTGCTGCTGCAAACGGGGTAACCGCAGGAGATCGCGAGATGTCGGAGGTGGGAGGGGTCGTTGGCCATCGTGGAGGTTGTTCTCTGATACGACGCGCAACGACTTTTCAAACACTTTCCATAATTTAATGGTCTTGTCTGTTTACCGGGAACCACGAGGGGCTGGTGAGTACTTGTACAGAAGAGCTTGAAAGAAGCGCGAACCGTTTGTGGAGAGAATAAAGTGGGCTGCATTTTGGCGTGGACACCATTTGATCTGGTTAATCTTCTCCTCTATTTCGAGGGATTTGAGGTAATCGAATTCGGGCTCATGCGATTGGAATTCGGTGTAGAACTTGTATTCACAGCCTTTCTTCTGAAGATATGAGTACAGTGGATATTATTTGGCATGTTTGCAGTGATGTATGGGTGAGGTTGACCGGGGGAGAAGGAGGCAGGCCGAACCAGACAGGGTAGCGTCATGGGAGAGGCAGATCGCAATGTCAGAGCAGAATAGTAGTCATACGAGGGGTCCAGCATCATGAGGGAGCTGCCAACTAACCGATTGATTTCGTTCGAAGAGGACCACGCGCCCACCCTTGTCACCGGTGGCGAGATAGTCGCCCGTGTGGTTGAACTCGACCGTTGAAATGATATCGGCTGGAAGTAGTAGCCATCAGCAGACCATATGAGATATTGGTGATAGAAAGAGCGGGGCAGTGGAACAAATGGGTTGCACACTGACCCTCGGTGATGTCCTCAACGTCGCCTTTGTCGCCAAAGCATTGAGCAAAGCGCCATCCACCAGAGGAAGAGGGGTCATCCATGCTAGGGGTGTTATCTTGCTAATCTGCGACGGGGATAGTGGTGGGTGTGTCCAAGGTTCAACTTGGAACTGAACCCAACACAACGTGGTCTCCTCGCACGCGGGATTGTCAACTTCTGCACTCGAAAGTGAGGTTTCTCTTATATTTATCTCCCGTTATCACATCAAAAACGCCCACGATTGTCGACACCACCGGTCCAGAGCCCGTGCTGGTTGCCCCCAAGACATCCCTTTCCTCCGTGGCTGAACCCGTTCGATAGCGTCTCTGTGGGTCTAATTGGTTGCTTGGTTGCTTACTCGCCCACCCGGTCGAGCCCCCCCCGCTACGGCCGCGTCGCAGCCACGCTGATGACTTGCAGCCACCATGCCTTTCTTCCAGTCTCGTAGCGGGTACAATTTAGTCAAGCGGGGCTTT
>WNFL01379359.1_pt1 | contig 10844 bp, 8 predicted proteins | sample 5400361 | NCBI WGS metagenome assembly WNFL01 (sample SAMN13153351, study PRJNA577476) | soil metagenome | isolation source: 40 cm soil on Douglas fir-dominated hillslope | place: USA:California | collected 2013-09-17 | reverse complement strand
CCGCCTGTCGGCTGATCCCAAAACACGCGTGCTGCTGCTGGAAGCGGGCGGGCAGGACGACTGGATCTGGTTTCACATTCCCGTCGGCTATCTGTACCTGATCGGCAATCCGCGCAGCGACTGGATGTTCGAGACCGTGGCCGAGCCGGGGCTTAATGGCCGCCGCCTCTCCTACCCGCGCGGCAAAGCGTTGGGCGGCTCCTCCTCCATCAATGCCATGATTTCCATGCGCGGCCAGGCGGGCGACTATGACCATTGGCGGCAATTGGGATTGACCGGCTGGGGCTGGGACGACGTCAGGCCGGTGTTCCGCCAACTCGACCGGCATTTTCTTGGCGACAGCGAGCATCACAGCGCGGGCGGCGAACTGAGCGTGGAGGCGCCCAGGGTGCGCTGGAAGATCCTGGATGCGATCGCCGATGCGGCGGAAGAAATGGGCATTCCCAAGACGCCGGATTTCAATACCGGCGACAATACGGGAAGCTGCTATTTCCACGTCAACCAGAAGCGCGGGCGGCGCTGGTCAGCGGCGCGCGGTTTCCTCAAGCCCGTGCTGGGCCGGCCAAATCTGCGGCTGGAAACGAATGTCCTGGTCGAGAAAATCCTGTTCGATGGCAGGCGCGCAAGAGGCGTGCGTTTGCAGCGAGGCGGTGAAACTATTGAAGCCCGCGCCAGGGGCGAGGTGATCCTTTGCGCCGGCGCGATCGGTTCGGTGCAGCTGTTGCAGCGTTCCGGCATCGGACCGGGTGCGTGGCTGAACGAACTGGGCATCCCCGTGGTTCAGCCGAGTGAGGGCGTGGGCCGCAACCTTCAGGATCATCTGCAATTGCGGGCCATGTATCGGGTCAGCGGCGTGAAGACCCTGAATGAGATTTATTATTCGCCGCTGGGCCGCCCGCTGATGGGCTTGCAATATGCCCTGCTGCGGCGCGGGCCGATGACCATGGCGGCATCGCAGCTGGGCATTTTCACCAAATCCGATCCCGCCCAGGACCGCGCCAACATCCAGTTCCATGTCCAGCCGCTGTCGCTGGACCGCTTCGGCACCCCGTTGCACCGCTTTCCGGCCATCACCGTCAGTCCCTGCAATCTGCGCCCCAGTTCGCGCGGTACGGTGCGGCTGACGTCGGCGGACCTCGCCACCGCGCCGGAAATCCGGCCGAACTATCTTTCCACCGATGAGGATCGCCGTATTGCCGCCGATGCCATCCGTCTCACCCGCCGCCTGATGCGCCAGCCGGCGCTGGCGCGGTATCGGCCGGATGAATTTCGTCCCGGTCCCGCGGTAGCGGACCGCGACGCCGAACTGATTCATGCGGCAGGCGATATCGGCACCACCATCTTCCATCCCGTCGGCACGGCCAAGATGGGGCTGGTCAGCGATCCGCTTGCCGTGGTGGATGAACGGCTGCGGGTGCATGGCCTGGAAGGTCTGCGGGTGATCGACGCGTCGGTGATGCCGACCATTACATCGGGCAATACCAACACACCGACCATCATGATCGCGGCCAAGGGCGCGGCGATGGTGCTGGAAGACGCCCGAAAAGCTTAGGTAACGGGTGCCGGGTTAAAGAGCGTCAGGTCGTTGTGCAGGCCCCAGCGGTCGGCCCACACCTGCTTGCGTCCGCTGGCCACGTCCAGCATCAGCCGAAACAGCTTCCAGCCGATATCTTCGATGGTGGCTTCGCCGGTGGCGATGGGGCCCGCATCCAGGTCGATCAGGTCGTTCCAGCGCTTTGCCAGCTCGCTGCGGGTTGAGACTTTGATTACCGGCACCGCCGCCAGCCCGTAAGGCGTGCCGCGCCCGGTGGTAAAGACGTGCAGGTTCATGCCCGACGCCATTTGCAGGGTGCCGCAGACAAAATCGCTGGCCGGGGTGGCGGCGAACACCAGCCCGCGGCTGCGCACCTTTTCGCCCGGCGCCAGCACGGCATTGATGGCGCTGGTGCCGGATTTGGCCACCGAGCCCAGGGATTTTTCGATGATGTTCGACAGGCCGCCCTTCTTGTTGCCGGGGGTGGTATTGGCGCCGCGATCCACTCCGCCCTTGTCGAGATAGTCGTCGTACCAGCGCATCTCCCGCACCAGCGCCTCCGCCACGTCTTTGGTGGCGGCGCGCGGGGTGAGCAGATGAATCGCGTCGCGCACTTCCGTCACTTCCGAGAACATCACGGTGGCGCCGGCGCGCACCAGCAGATCGGCGCAGAACCCCAGTGCCGGGTTGGCGGTGAGGCCTGAGAAAGCGTCGCTGCCGCCGCATTGCATGCCCACGATCAGTTCGGCGGCCGGCACGGTCTCGCGCCTGCGCTGGTTCAAGATCTTCAGCCGCTCTTCGACCTTCTCCATGATGCCGTCGATCATGGCGCCGAAGCCGACATAGGCCTCGTCCTGCAGCCGCAGGGTACGGGTCTCCTGGCCCCCCTCTGATGCTTTGGGTGGCAGCAGCCGTTCGGGCGCAAGTTTTTCGCAGCCCAGTCCCACCACCAGAACCTCGCCGCCGAAATTGGGATTGTTGGCCAGGTTCTGCAGGGTGCGGATCGGCACAATCGCCTGCGGCGCGTTGATCGCCACGCCGCAGCCATAGGCATGGGTCAGCGCCACCACATCGTCCACATTGGGATATTTGGGCAGCAGTTCGGCCTTGATGCGCTTGAGCGCGAATTCCATCGTCCCGGATACGCATTGCACGCTGGTGGAAACCGCCAGGATGTTCTTGGTGCCGACCGTGCCGTCGGCATTGCGATAGCCTTCGAAACTATAACCGGTCAGGGGTTCGGGCCTGGGCGGCGGGCGGGTCGCCATCTCCAACTGATCCAGCGGCGGGGCAGCGCCCATCACCACATTGTCTTCATTGACCCAGTCGCCGCGCCTGATGCCGCCCTTCGCCGTGCCGATCACCTCACTGTAGCGGACAATGTCGCCGCCATCAGCGATGTCGGACAGCGCCACCTTGTGGCCCTGGGGCACGAAATGGTTCAGCACCAGCCCATCGGAAAATTCCGTGCCTGCCGGCAGGCCCAGGCTGTTGACGATGATCGCCACATTGTCTCCGGGCGCCACCTGGATGCGGCGCGGCGGTTCATGCGGGGCTTTGGACTGGATGTTCATGGCTGCGTTTATAGCACCCCTCACCGGACCAGGCAGGGCTTCTTTGGATCGAATTTCCAGCCCGGAATCAGGAACTGCATGCCCATGGCATCGTCGCGCGCGCCATCGCCCAGCGTCTTGTAGAGGACATGCGCTTTTTCGACCTCGGCCATGTCGATCTCGACTCCCAGGCCGCCGCGCGTGGGAACCTGCACCAGGCCGCCTTTGATCTGGAACGGCTCGCGCGTCAGGCGCTGGCCATCCTGCCAGATCCAGTGGGTGTCGATGGCGGTAATGTTGCCAGGGGCGGCGGCGGCGACATGGGTGAACATGGCCAGCGAGACATCGAAATGATTGTTGGAATGCGAACCCCAGCGCAGGTCGCGGTCGGCGCACATCTGCGCCACCCGCACGGACCCGCGCATGGTCCAGAAATGCGGATCGGCGAGGGGAATATCCACCGAACCCAGGTCCACCGAATGCACCATCTGGCGCCAGTCGGTGGCGACCATGTTGGTGGCGGTGGGGAGCCCGGTGGCGCGGCGGAATTCCGCCATGATCTCGCGTCCGGAAAAGCCGTCTTCCGCGCCGCAAGGGTCTTCGGCATAGGCCAGCACATCGCCGCGTCCCTTGCACAGGCCGATCGCTTCTTTCAGCGACCAGGCGCCGTTGGGATCGAGCGTAATCCGGGCTTTGGGAAAGCGCTTGGCCAGCGCCTCGACCGCCTTCATTTCTTCGGCGCCGGCCAGTACGCCGCCTTTGAGCTTGAAGTCATTGAAGCCGTAGCGCGCATAGGCCGCTTCCGCCGTGCGCACAATCGCATCGGGCGTCAGGGCTTCCTCGTCGCGCAGCCTGATCCAGTCGTCGCCCCCACTTCCACTAGAAGAGTGGTTGGCGCGATAAGGTAGATTGGTTTTATTGCGATCGCCGATGAAGAAGAGATAGCCCAGCAGTTCCACCGCATCGCGTTGCTGGCCTTCGCCCAGCAGGGCGCAAACCGGCACGTCCAGATGTTGTCCCAGCAGATCGAGCAGCGCACATTCCAGCGCAGCCTGGCAATGCACGGTGATGCGCAGGTCGAAAGTCTGAAGCCCTCGCCCGCCCGCGTCGCGATCGGCGAAGCGGCGGCCCACCTTGCTCAACACATTGTTCCAAGTGCCCAGGGTTTTTCCGACCACCAGATCGCGCGCTTCCTCCAGGGTCCGGCGAATTTTCTCGCCGCCCGGCACTTCGCCCACCCCGGTATTGCCGGCGCTGTCGGTCAGGATCACCAGATTGCGCGTGAAATACGGAGCATGCGCGCCCGACAGGTTAAGCAGCATGCTGTCCTGCCCGGCGACAGGAATGACCTTCATCTCGGTCACGTGCGGCGCGCCGGTCTTGTCCTTTGTCATGGAAATCCTCAGGCTGTTCTCAGCACCACGCGCTTGATCGTGCCGGCGATGAACAGATAGCTGACCATTGCGATGATGGAATGAGCGAACACGAAGAGCAGCGCCATGTCCCAGCTGTTGCCGCTGGCGGCCAGGATGTAGCCGATGCCGATGGGGGTGAAGATGCCGGCGGCGTTGCCGAACAGGTTGAAGATGCTGCCCGACAGGCCGGTGGCTTCGCGTGGCGCGGCATCGCTCATCACCGCCCAGCCCAGCGCCGCCACGCCCTTGCCGAAAAAGGCGATCGCCATAAAGGTCATGATCAGCGCCTGGGAGTCGGTGTAGTTGCACAAGAGGATGGCGCAGGAAATCACCAGGCCGATGATGATGGGGATCTTGCGTGCCGGCGATAGCGCCATCCCCTTTTTCAGCAGCAGATCCGACAGCACGCCGCCCAGCACCCCGCCGACAAAGCCGGCAATCGCCGGTCCGGCCGAAGCCAACCCGGCATGCGCCAGGGACATGTGACGCGCCTTGATCAGGTAGATGGGAAACCATGTGGCATAAAAATAGGTCAGGGCTGTGATGCAGTATTGCGCCAGGTAAATTCCCAACAGCATGCGGTTGGCCAGTAGCTGGCCGATGATGCCCCAACGGATCTGCTGCGCGGCGGCGGCGGGCCGGTCCAGATTCACCAGTGCGCCGCCTGCTTCGATATAGTCATACTCGCGCTTGCTGATGGCCTTGTGTCGCGACGGCGACTGCACCACGGCCCAGAAAAGTGCCGCGCCCAACAATCCAATGCCGCCCATCGCCAGGAACACGCTGCGCCAGCCATATTCCTGTGCCAGCCAGCCCATCAGCGGCGCGAAGGCGACCAGCGAGAAATATTGCGAGGCGTTGAAAATGGCGCTGGCGGTGCCGCGCTCGGCGTTTGGAAACCAGTTGGCGACGATGCGGGCATTGGCCGGGAAGGAAGGGCTTTCCGCAAATCCCAGCGCAAAGCGCAGGGCGAACAGGCTGATAAAGACTGGAATGAAGGCCAGGGATGAAACGAAGGCCTGGGCGGCGGTAAAAATCGCCCAGAGGGTGATGGACCAGAGATAGACCGGGCGCGAGCCATAGCGGTCCAGCAGGGCGCCGCCTGGAATCTGCCCGATCACATAAGACCAGCCGAAGGCCGAAAAGATGTAGCCGAGCTGGACAGTGGAGATCTGAATCTCCCTGGACAGCGGCACGGCGGCGAAGGAAAGCGTGGCGCGGCTGGCATAGTTGATGGACGAGACGATGAAAAGAACGGCGATAATCCAGAAGCGGATACGGGAATTGCCCGTGTCGGTACCAGCACTCGTCATGGTCGCATCCTGGGTTCGCCGCCATTTCGGGGCGTTATTGGCCAAAATAGGCCGGATCAGCTTGGCCGGTCCAAGCCAAAGGTTCAAGCGATCAATGCCGGAATCGTATCAATCCACTGCTGCACCGGCATCCAGAGCTTGCGGATTTTCATCGCTGCGCAGCAGGTCCAGAAAGCCTGCCAGCGCGGGATTGTCATTGTCGCTGCGCCAGGCGGCGAACAACTCCACCGGATCTTCCGGTATGGTCCGCACCGGGCGGAAATGGACATCGTCGAAATGCAGCGACTGAGCCGCTTCCGGCACCAGCGCCGCGCCGATTCCGGCTCGCACCAGGGCCAGCATGGAATGAATCTGGCTGAGCGACTGGATGGCGATGGGCGCGGCTCCCTCGGTTTCGAACAGACCCGCCAGCATATCGTGGAAATAGCGCGCGCCATCTGCGGCATACATGATCAGCGGCTGGCGGTCGAAATGCTTGAGCGTCAACGTGGCCTCATTCAGGCGCGGATCGCCCACCGGCAGCGCCGCCACCAATCGCTCGCTGGCCACTTTCAATGTGGTGAATTCGCTGCGGGCGATGGGCGGCCGCAACAACCCGACATCAATGCGGCCGGTGAGAAGGCTCTCCATCTGCTCGGTCGAGACCATTTCCTTCAGCGCCACGTCTATGTTGGGCGCGTGGGAGGCACGTTGCAGCAACAGGCGGGGCAAAAAACTGTAGCCGCTGGCGGCGGTGAAACCCAGGGTAATGGTGCCGGCTTCGCCGCTGGCGATGCGCCGTGTCGCCAGCGCGGCGCTTTCGGTAAGGCGCAGGATACGCCGCGCCTCCAGCAGAAACACGCGGCCTGCCGGGGTCAGCTTGACGGCGCGGCTGGTGCGATCCAGCAGTCTGACCCCCAGCACATGCTCCAGCAGCTGGATCTGCCGCGACAAGGGCGGCTGGGTCATGTTCATGCGCGCGGCGGCGCGGCCGAAATGCAGTTCCTCGGCGGCGGCGACGAAACAGCGAAGCTGCCGAAGCTCGAACTGCGACCAGAAGGATGGGCCCGTCATGGCCGCACCCTATAGCGGGAAAGGCCGGCCTATTAAACCGGCTTGGCCGTGTCGATCAGCCGTTTCAGCCGCGAGACCTGGTCCGGGCTCAACTCCGTCAGGGGCGGACGCACCGGACCGGCGCCGCGGCCGATGGCGGTCATTCCCGCCTTGACGATGGAGACGGCATAGCCCCTGTTTTCGTTGCGGATGGCGATATAGGGCAGCACGAATTCCTTCAACCCCTTCATCACCTTGGCGTGGTCTTTGGCGCGCACCGCGTCATAGAAACTGAGCGCCCATTCCGGCATGAAATTGTAGATGGCGGAGGAATAGGTGGTGACGCCCATCTCCAGATAGGGAAGGGCGAAGGTTTCCGCCGTGGGCAGGCCGCCGACATAGGTCAGGCGATCGCCCAGCTTGGCATAGACCCGCGTCATCTTTTCGATGTCGCCGACACCGTCCTTGAAGCCCACCAGGTTGGGGTTGCGGTCGCACAGTTTCGCCAGGCTGTCTTCGTTCAGCACGGCATTGTCGCGATTGTAGACGATCACGCCGATCGAGGTCGCCTTGCACACCGCTTCGACATGCGCGATCAGGCCTTCCTGCGACGGCACCATCAGATAGGGCGGCAGCAGCAGCAAACCATCAGCGCCTGCCTGCTCGGCCGACTTGGCCAGCTCCACCGCGGTGGCGGTGCCATAGCCGGCGCCCGCGATCACCGGGGTCTGGCCGTTGGTCTCTTTCACCGCGGCCGCCACGACCGCGCCCACTTCCGCGGGCGTGAGGGAGAAAAACTCGCCAGTGCCACCCGCCGCAAAAAGCCCGGTCAGGCGCTTGAAGCCCAGCAGCCAGGCGCAGTGTTCGCGGTAGGGGCCTTCCTGGAACTGGAAGTCCTTGTCGAAATGGGTCACGGGAAAGGACAGCAGGCCCTTTGCCAGAATAGTTGCCATTTCCTGCGGTGACAATTTACTCATGGACAGCTCCTAGACTTTGGAAATTGCGGCGAAACTAGTGGCGGGCGTTTGGCGGGTCCAGGCCAAACTGGCTATTAAACGATGCGCTTTTTGGGACGGGCCCATAACTCGGGGGGAAAACCGGATGAACCGCAGGAATATGCTGAAAGCCACGGGGGCCGCCATGATCGCCAGCCAGTTGCCCGCTCAAGCTGCCGCCGGAAGCTGGGACCGCGCCAAGCTGGACCAGGCGGCCGGACTGATGGAAAGCTGGATCGCCGATGGGCGGGTGCAGGGCGCCTCCATCCTGGTGACGCAAGGCGCGCGCCAATTCGCGCGCAATCTTGGCACCGCCAAAGGCGCCGAGCCGGTGTTCCTGCTGGCCTCCATCACCAAGCCGATGACGGCGGCGGCGGTGATGATCCTGGTGGATGCGGGTCAACTCAGCCTGGATGACAAGGCGGTCAAATTCTTCCCGGCCTTCACCGGAGAAGGACGCGAGACCATCACTATCCGCAATCTTTTGACCCATACCGGCGGCTTGCCCGACATGCTGGCCGATGACGAAATGCTGCGCGAGCATCATGCGCCCCTGGCCGAATACGCTGCGGGCGCGCTGAAGGCGCCATTGAAGTTCGCGCCGGGTTCGAAATATTCCTATTCCAGCATGGGTATCCTGCTGTCGGCGGAAATCGCCCAGAAGATCACCGGCAAATCCATTGCCGATATCGTGGAAGAGCGGGTGTTCAAGCCGCTGGGCATGCGCCGTACCGGCTATGGCCTGCGTAGCCGTGCCAACACCACCACCGTGGCCAGCCAACCCGCGCCCGCCATGAGTGAAGCCGGCAAGAAAAGCTGGGAGAGCTGGAACTGGAACAGCGAGTATTGGCGCAACCTGGGAGCACCCTGGGGCGGGGCGTTGGGCTCGGCCGCCGATATTGCCCGCTTCTATCGCGAGTTTCTGGAGCAGCGCGGCCGCATTCTCAAGCCCGCCACCGAACAGATGATGATCGTCAATCAAAGCCCGCCTGGTGTGAAGCCGAGCGGATTGGGCTTTGACCTGCCGCCCAGCGTGGGAGCCCCTGCCTGCGGTCCGCGCACCTTCGGTCACAATGGCTCGACCGGCACCTATTCCTGGGCCGATCCCGACAGCGGCACCGTCTGCGTGGTGCTGACCACGCTGTACGAGGCGGCGGTGCGGCCCCATCCCACCCATCTGGTGGGCAATCTGGTGGCGGAAGCGGTGGCTAAGGCCTGATTACTTCTTCGAAGTCTTCTCCCGCGACGCGATGTATTCCTGAACCGCGGCGCGGTTGACCGGCAGCTTGTCGATATTGTCCTTCATCCACTGGTTGAAGTCCGCGTCGATTTCCGGCGTCCATTCCCGGTCGATCTGGCCGGCGGTGTATTTCTGTTCTCTCAGCCGCTGATGCCCAAACAGGTCGCGCAGGCGGGTGTGTTCGGAATCCTGCACCACCTTTTCCGCCAGTTGCGGCGGAATAAAAATCACTCCGCCATCGCGGCCCAGCACCACATCGCCCGGCATCACCGCGGCATGCCCGATGCGGGTGGGACTGTTGATGGCAACCATGGTGGAATTCAGCGGCCGGCCCTCGTCGCCGATCCGGCCGAAATGATGCGAGGGATCGTAGGCGCGCACAAAGGCGATGAAGTTGGGCAGTTCTTTGAGGCCGTTGATGTCGCGTATCGCGCCGTCATAGACGATGCCGTTGCCGGAGCGGGCATAGATGGCGTTGCCGACATTGTCGCCGATGGAAGGCCCGTTCACCTTCAGCCCGAAATGATCGCTGACATAGACATCGCGCGGCTGCAGCATGTCCGCCGGCCAGGCATTGGGCCCGCCCTTGCGGCCTTCCACTTTGCCGTCGGCCTCGATCACCCGCTGCAGGTCCAGCCGGCCGGGTATCCAGGTCGAGGTCAGCGCCCGGCCCACCAAAATCTTGTCGGGATAAAGGGTGAACCAGCCGTCTTCATACTGCTGCTCATAACCCGCGAAACGCAGCGTGGCCCAGGCTTCCTCCAGGGTGACGCTTTTCATCCGCTCCAGGATGGCGTCGGGCACTTTGGGGCGGCCGTCGGCGAAGCGCTCGCCCTTCCATTCCGGCGTGTCATGGATCACTTCTTGCCGCGGCAGGAAGCCTTCATGCGCCATTGCCGGTGTTGCAATTGCGAAGGCGAGCGCCGTGGCATGCATCAGAGTTTTCATCGTGACTCCCCGTCCGTTCCCGAGGGAATAATCACCGGGGCCAACAGCGGCGCAAGCAAAATCGTTAGCGCTACCAAATACCCTATGCTTTAGTCACGCCCGCGATCACGGGAGGGGTTGATGGACCGCCGTTCTTTTCTGGGCGCGGCCTTTTATGCCGCGCTGCTGGCTGACGCCAAGGCCGCGGGCACCAGCCGGGCGCCAAAGCTCAAAATCCGCGAAGTCCGCGCCATCCGCCTGCGCAACGGTTTCAACAGCCGGTTCCTGCGCGTCTATACCGAAGAGGGGCTCACCGGTACCGGCGAGTGTGTCGACTCCATCGGCACCGAATACATCATCAACAACAACTTCAATGTGATGCTCAAGGGCCGCGATCCGCTGGATATCCAGGGGATTCTGGCCGACTTCTGGGGTTATCACAAAATCAATCTGGGCGGTGCGCCATCGGTGATGTTCGTGCATGGCCAGGGCGGGCCCTATCTGACCGCGGTCAGCGGCGTGGAGATGGCGCTGTGGGACCTGGCTGGCAAGGCGTTCGGCCTGCCGATCCATCACCTGATGGGCGGCAAGATGCGCGACCGCGTGCCGGTTTATCTCCATGCCGCCAATCCCGACATTGCGAAAAAGGTTCTCAGTGAGACCAAGACCAAGGTACTCAAGGTCGGTCTGGATTATTCCGACGACAGTTGGTCGATCCGGAAGGGCTATGAGCCGTCCCGTCCCTATCACCTGCACATGACCAACAATCAGGTGGATGATGTGGTCAATTTCTTCGCCGGCTTCCGCAAGGCGCTGGGCAAGGATGTCGAGATCG
>WNFL01322070.1_pt2 | contig 10844 bp, 7 predicted proteins | sample 5400361 | NCBI WGS metagenome assembly WNFL01 (sample SAMN13153351, study PRJNA577476) | soil metagenome | isolation source: 40 cm soil on Douglas fir-dominated hillslope | place: USA:California | collected 2013-09-17 | reverse complement strand
TAATAAACAGTTTTGCGTCCGGCAAATCCATAGTCTTCCCATCCATTCTTAGCACTAAGCACATTCAATAACTGCTGCCAACCAATTTCTTTGCCAGGATTAGCCTTTTGAATCGCTTTTAAACGGCTTTCCCAGATTGCCATCACGACAGGAGCATTGGCGGTAGCAGGGCTGTTCGCTAGGTCAAAGAGATCGCGTCCAGTTTGATAGTTTGCCAACGCCAGCCAATGGCTTACGGACGGTTCAAAAATAGTGGGGCGTTCCACATTGGAATTGTTTGGTGCAATGAGAGCGTTCACAATGCCTTGCATGACTGTACCCGATGAACCACTTTTGCCCGTTACATAAATCGGTTTTTCATTAGCGGCAAGCGCCGCGCCAGTAATGGGATTTTTTCCGCTGGCATAGGCTTGGTTGAAGTTATTAATCGCATCCTTCAAATATGAGTCGGATTCTGGCGCATAAATGATACTGATTTGTATCGCATTTGCGCTTGCCCCGGCGGTGGGCGCTCCAGCAGGTGTCGCCGATTGTTTTGTATCACAAGCTGAAAGCAAGATAGCCAGCATTAAGGTAAACGCAAGTGGGAACCTGATAAACCGCAACATAGAATCTCTCCTGGGTTAAGATGACCGTATCGATTTAAACCAACTGAGTAGCCCAAGTATGCTATTTCGTGAGGTAGGAGCATTTACCACTATGCCGGGCGGATTATCTATTACAATCCCAGCATCCGCCGCGGCGGAAAATAGCGATAGGTCAGCATCACTCAGCTTGATCTGAATAGGCCGTAATCCAAATGCCGCCGCACGCTTTTGAGCAGTTGCTTGTGTCAAAAAATCAGCAAACTGCTTTGCGCCGCTCCGCTGTGCTGATGTCGTATCACTTCCTGACCAAATGGCGAACGGCATGTCAAAGACGACTTTGTAGGCTGGATAGAAGAATTTTACCTGTTGGCGAGCGTTAATTTGATTGAAGGACTGAAGCCACTCACTTTCGGGGAGCATCGCAAAATCGGCGGCAGAAGCTCCACGCGAAGCGAGTATTGTAATTGGGCGCTGCCCCAATGAAGTAAAACTTGGTACTGCCTCGATAACTGGGCGGAGCCATTCCTGAAAGTTCCTGTCACTAATATTTTGAGGCGTCAGGCTGGCATTCTTTGCAAAATCGGCTGCCGCAGAAAGCAACACGCCGAAGCCTGATGTATTGCGCTCTGGCAGTGCAAAGGCTGGTTTAACAAAGCCCCAGCCACTATCACCGCCCAGAGCACTCCATGAGCCTTTGTTGGTTGCGTCCTGAAGGTTAGGCCAGTCTACTGGCGGGATGATATGCCCAGCGCGATCTGCAAAAACGCCCCAAATGAGTGAAGTGCTGGCGACTGAAGATGTTAATGCTTCGTAGTGAGCACCTGTATCTGCCGCATAATTCAGGCTGAATGTTGCTTCGGGTATCCAGGCTACCGGGTGATTTGCGGTAGACCATAATCCCCCAGTCTGCCACACATCAATGCCATCCCGCTGCGTAACTTGGATTTGCAACGGTTGACCTTCCGCCTGTGGCTGCTGTAGATTAAATTTTGCCGCTTGCTCTGAAACCCAATCATAGGCAAGCGGATTTACAGCAACTTCAATTTGCAAAGCTGGGAGTGGCGTTGGTGTTGGGGCAACTGGCAAGCGTTGGACAATCTGCCCGACCGCAACCAACAAGATTGCAGCAAGGATAATGAGCAAGAATACAACTCGTGAACGCGACCTAAATAAACGATACGTGTTAGCAACCAAGCAGGTTGCACGATAATTGTAAATTCTAAGTGTACTCGGCTACCTAAAAAATCACATCTATCATATAGCAATTGAATTTCTGGAAATGCTGAGTCACGGTGAGTATAGGAAAAGGCTGTTCTTGCCCCCACAATAAACAACGAAATCCTGCCTCGTATTTATTGGCTACCTAATATATCCCAGTAAAAATGGCGGGAAAGTCAAAATCGTAAATTGCGAGCGCTCTGAAGGCTGCATGAAGTCTAACAGGTAGAAGTAATAGTCAAAGATTCTAAATTGAGGACAAAATATACTCAGCGGGAGCGACGGGCCTCGATCAAGCGTGTGTATATTGGTTATTGTGTTCATTCCCCGACGTTTTACAATCAGCGACCTCACCCACAAAACATCTCGCAGAAAACCAACAGCAGCGGACTTTATATGGCCTTCTCAGGATATTCGGCGCATTCATCAGTACGAATGTTGATATGGACTTAGATGCAGAGCATGGCTAAGGTAAACGGAATACCCAGGTTTTAATTCAGCAGGAGGTCAGATGGGAAAGCATCACGTCTTGCCTAGCCTCCTGTTCAGATGCTTCTTTCTACGAAGTCTACTCTTTGCCACTGACAGTCTTGTGGTAACGTGGAAATCAATTCCGATGTCGCGAGTAGAACCATTGTCATTTACTGAGCATAGGCGATTCCTGCCGTTTGTATCTCCGCTCATAAACGAGATTTACTTTATCCTTCTACCCACTGTATGATGAATTGGAGAATTCCCATCTAGATCAGTCTTCTCCAACAAATCTCATCATACTGGAGGGTGATTATGTCATCTTTTGATTGATGTTCGGCGTCAGAGGGCGTGAGACAGATTGAGGGCTAAAATTAGGAGACACATTCCCATCTGAAGAGAAGCAAACAAACAGAAGGAGCGATCAGATGGCTAGCACGACGAAGGTGTCAAGCGCAGAAGAAACAATCAAAGATATACGTCGAGAAAAATTAGCCCAAACTTAAGCGCCGCCCGTACCAGGCCAGGGACATCATGAACGCCTAGCTTCGACATCATACTCGCCCGGTGCTTCTCGATTGTTTTAACGCTTACGGTCAGAAACGCTGCAATTTCATTATTGGTATGGCCTTCCGCCACGAGCTTGAGCACTTCACGTTCACGGGGCGACAAGTGTTCAAGCAGCGTTGTATCGTCTGGTTCTCTCGGTGCAGACAAGAGATCCGATACCACGATGCTAGAAATCGCAGGACTAAGGTAGGTATTGCCCTGACTTGCTGCACGGATCGCCCCAAGTAATTCCTCGGTGACCGAACTTTTGAGAAGGTAGCCTCTGGCACCGTTTCGTAGCGCTTGACGTACCAGGGTTTGATCCCCATATACTGAAAGAATCATAACCTGCGTTGAGACAGCCAACGCACGAATTTGTTCTGCGGCCTGGATCCCGCTCAGTCCTGGCATTGAGATATCTATTACCAATATGTCCGGAACCAGTTGCTCAACCAGTTTGACTGCCTGATAACCGTTTTCAGCCTCACCGACGACTTTCAGGTCATCGCATCTGTCAATCAAAGCCCTGATACCCTGCCGCACCAGATGATGGTCATCCGCTAGGATTACGCGTATCATACAGTTTCCTTTCCAGGTAAATGAGCGACCAGACGAGTTCCCTGACCAGGCGACGAAACAAGCTCTAACCGACCACCTAACAAACTCAGACGCTCCTGCATCATCGACAGGCCAAAATGCGGCGTTTTATCTTCTGCACCAGTTTCGAGGTTCGGGTTAAATCCTCGTCCGTCATCCTCAATCGACAGACTAACTTTATTGGCTTCGTCGCTTAGTCGAACCCAAACACGGCTGGCCTGAGCGTGTTTGAGAACATTCGTCAGGGCTTCCTGCAAAAAGCGGTACAAATAGGTCTTGGCAGTGTCACCGAGCAGTATCGCTGTTGTTCCTCTATAGTCAACGGGAATACGCGTCAGATTGGCAAAATGCTCACAATAGTTTTGCAGCACCGCATCGAGTCCGGTCAGATCAAGTTCCAGTGGTCGCAAGTTCATGATAAGTTCACGAATATGCTGCATGGTCTTATCGATCAGGGCTTCAAAGTCAGTGATCTGGCGTCGAATATGCTGAAAATCCGCTGGTAGATCGGCTGCTATCAGATGCAGATTGATTTTTAGAACAGTCAGCGATTGGCCCGCTTCATCATGCAGTTCACGCGAAATACGCCCACGCTCGCCTTCCTGGGCCTCGATAACCTGCTGACCAAGCTGACGCGCCCGCTCTCGCTCTGCAATGACCTGTTCAAATAAGCGAACATTCTGAATAGCGGTGATAGCATGTACTGCGAGCGTTTGAAGCCACTGCGAATTCTCGTCGTCAAATGCATATCTTTTTGAGGTGTTCGTAGCTATCAGGACACCCAATGACTTGCCATCTACTGGTAAAGGTAATCCCAACATGGAACCCTGTAGTTGCCACCAATACACAAGCATCGGTTGGCGAGACATATCGCCAACGATTTGCAGGTTGCCACTCTGGTAAATGAGTTCAGCCAAACGAGTATGGTATAGGACAGTAGCGCTATCAACCTGGCCTTCGCCGTGGGAGGCCCATCCACGAAAAATCAATCGTCCCAGGTGCTCATCGAACAAGAATACGGATACGGCTTCAGCAGCCAGTAAGATATCCAGTGTAGAACGAGCCAGCGAAATAAGTAAGCTGGTCATGTTAATCTGACCAATAGACTGCTCGCTAAATTTCAGTAAGATTTCCAGCCGTCGATTTTGCTCTTTGATCTTTTCTTCGGCCTGCTTGCGCTCAGTAATATCTTGCACGAGGGCAACAAAATGCATCACCTTCGTCGCACCATCGCGCAGGCAGCGGCAAATCATGATAACATTGATTGTACGCCCATCCTTACGAATAAAGCGTTTGTCTATCGAGTAGCCATCAATCTCTCCTGCTATTACCCGGTTGAATTGTGCTACATCCGCAGCCAGATCATCAAGATGGGTGATGTCGGGCCATGAAAGGTTGAGCATTTCTTCGCGGCTGTAGCCCAGCATTTCGCACAATTTGTCATTCACCAGAATTACGCCCTTGTCGATGGCAGTGATTGCCATCCCAACCAGGGATTGTTCAAAAAAGCTGCGGAAGCGTCCCTCGCTCTCACGCAAATCCTCTTCAGCTTGCTTTTGCTCAGTGATGTCCCGAAAATTGCCGACGATACCCTTGACACTTGGATCATCTAGCAAATTGTGCGAAATCCGTTCAATCCACCGCCACGAACCATCCTTGTGGCGAACCCGCTGCTCAGTCTTGACTACCTTGCCCGGTTCCCGAAGTAATTCATCCCACTCTCGCTGAACCAACTCTCGATCATCAGGATGAACCAGATCATTACGCTTCATTCCATAATATTCTTCAAGGCTATAGCCCAATAGGCGGGTGACCGACGGGCTGACGAATAGAGCACTTCTATCCGCACTGTTGATAGCAATGCCATCGGCACTGTTTTCAACAAGCGCTCGGAAGCGTTGTTCGCTTTTTCGCAGTGCTTCCTGGGCCTGCTTGCGCTCAGTGATGTCCTTGGAAACGGTCACTATACCGATCTGTTGACCATTGGTGTCCCGAAGGGGCGTAGCAGCGACAAAGACCGGGAATGTAGTCCCATCCTGGCGTCGTTCAAGGTATTCGCTCGATAGACACTCGTCGTTGGCGAGGTTGGATATAGCCTCATTATCCTGTTGTCGCCATGTATCGGCTGAATTGACATCAACAATATTGCGACCCATTACGTCCGGCGTTGACCAGCCGTAAAGTGTTTCAGCGAAGCGGTTCCAATAGATGATTGCTCCGTCAAGATCGGTGGCGATAATCGCCTGTCCGGCCGCGTCAAGCAGTTGCTTCTCAAATCCTGTGCTATCCTCTGCCTTTTTAGACTTGGTGACATCATTGAAGGTCAGAAGGATGAATGGCACAACGTTGTCTTGTGAATGAATACGAGTCGTACTGACCATAATGTTCCGGTGACCAATTACCGGAAAATCGCTTTGGATCTCCAAATCTTCGATTTGAGTATCTTCAAAAAATGCCTTTTGCAACTGCATTCTTAGCGCTGCGATGTTCCACTCACCATTTCCAACGCCAAAGATGAATCGATCCTCTATCCCTTCTAGCGGCACATGAAACGTCTGGTTGAAAGACCGATTTGCAATCTGGACACGTAATTCTGAATCCAGAATTAGAAGGGGGTACGGCATGAGATCGACGATGTCATGTGATAAGCCGTTCGGGAGGTTTTTCATGCTGCACCGCCTCACCGGACAATATCAAAAAACTTCAGAATAAACAGACAAACTTGATATTGATGTGACCAAGACGGGTATCTTAATGAGGATATTTTACTTTTCGAGTATACCCGCATTAGCCTGACCGATGCTACCGCCAGTTTTCCTCACTAATGGGGTATCTATTTTAGAAAAAGTAGGGCGATACCCCATAGGCTGCACGATCTCTTCATGCAATACTGTGACCAATTCGGCTTGATTAACTCTCTGAATAGGGCAAAGCTGATAGATATTGGGCGCGTTCGGCGGATAGCAACAACGCCATTCATAGGGATGAGTTACAACACACAATTTAATCCGTCAACCTCGCATCGTCGGTGAGGGTTATCGAAACCGAGTCGCAGCGAAATGAGGGCCACGATATAAGCCGAAGATGTTAATTCCTGGGTTGGCCGACTACTTCGGCCATATAGAGCTAAAGGAGTGGTTTGATATGGCTACAGCTACACGCACAAAAACCGATACTGAAATTCAACGCGACGTTTTGGATGAGCTCAAGTGGGAACCGAGTGTCAATGCGAACGAGATCGGGGTCGCCGTCAAAGACGGTATCGTCACGTTGACGGGCTACGTAGACAGCTACTTTGAGAAGCGAGCGGCGGAGCGTGCCGCAGATCGTGTCGCAGGCGTCAAAGCAGTGGTCCAGGAGATCGAGGTGCGGTTGCCAGGCTCCAGCCAGCGTACTGACGCCGATATTGCCCAGGCCGCGCTGAATGCCCTCCGGTGGGATATTGCAGTGCCACATGACCGCGTCAAGGTCAAAGTTGAAAATGGTTGGGTCACGCTCGAAGGTGACGTGGACTGGCAATATCAAAAAATGGCCGCTGCACGGGCTGTTCAGAACCTCATCGGGGTGAAGGGAGTCAGCAACCTTATCACCGTAAAACCAAGAGTGACGCCGACAGACGTTAAGGCCAAGATCGAGGACTCGTTTAAGCGCCAGGCCGAGATCGACGCCAGCAATATCAAGGTCGATGTTCAGGGCAGCAAAGTAACCTTGAGTGGCACGGTTCGCTCATGGGCGGAACGAGATGCAGCCTGGCGGGCCGCCTGGGCCGCATCGGGCATCACCGAGGTTGTGGATAAGCTGACGGTTAGGGTCTAGTCAATATCTATTGACTTGATCCAGGTTCTTTGGATACGAGGATAGTGCATCATTAGTATCGGCACGTCTACAAGGAGTTGCTAGTATGGCAACTTGATAAGGATTCAGCCCCACCCCAAACCCCTCCCCCCATGAAGAGGGAGGGGCTTAGCCTACAGGTTTTTCCCTTCCCCTCTTTACGGGGGGAAGGGTAGGGTTAGGAGGATTTCTCACCAAGTTGAAACACTAGCTAGGAACACTATCCTCGGCAATTTTTGGCTAAGCGTAGCGGGTAAATCATTTCAGGCTTTCGGGCCAGCAGGAGTTGCTGATTTTTCCCTCGCCCGCTATTCCCTCTCCACAAACGGAGTGAGAGAAGCCACAACTCGCGATAGATATTATTCAAGGAGAATATGAAGATGCGCAATAGTCTTAAAGTTGGCCGTGTATTCGGCGTAGATATCTATGTCGATTGGAGCTGGCTATTCATTTTCTTTCTCATCACCTGGGACCTGGGCACCACCTTTATGCTGCTGCAACCTACATGGGGAATTGGCCGAATATGGGTGATAGCGATACTTGCTGCTTTGTTGTTCTTTGTATCAGTCCTGATCCATGAATTGGCGCATTCGCTTGTGGCTAAGGCACAGGGAATTCCTGTGCGGAGCATTACCCTGTTCTTATTCGGTGGTGTATCGAACATTCAGCGTGAGCCAACTTCTCCGGCGGCTGAATTTCTAATCGCAATTGTTGGCCCGATCACGAGTTTTGTAATCGCCGTAGTGCTGTTGTTTTTGGCAGGCATAAACGTAGCGCCGATAGATACCATGACGGGCACCGCGAAAATTATTGCGAGTCTTAGCCCTCTCGTTATGCTGCTGCTGTGGCTAGGTTCGACAAATCTCCTGCTTGCCATCTTTAATTTGCTGCCAGCGTTCCCACTCGATGGCGGGCGTGTGCTGCGCTCAATATTATGGGCAGTATCCGGCAATCTCCGGCTGGCGACCCGTTGGGCATCCGCCATTGGTCAGGTCATTGCGTGGCTTCTCATTTTTGCCGGGATCATGATGGTCTTCGGCGTGTATATACCCATTCTTGGCACAGGCTTGGTCAATGGACTCTGGGTGGCGTTTATTGGCTGGTTTCTGTACAGCGCCGCCATTGAGAGCTACAAACAACTGGTTATCCACGATATTTTACACGATGTGCCAGTTGCTCGCGTCATGCGGCCAAATCCGCCGACTGTGCCACCAAATCTTTCGATCAGTAGCCTAGTCTATGATTATGTTATGAAATCGGACGATTATGCCTTCCCGGTGGTTGATAATGGACAGCTTGTAGGCATTGTAACGCTGGAAGATGTCCGTGCGCTTCCCCATGATACCTGGGATAGTAAGACTGTCCGTGAGATTATGACTCCTGCGAATAAACTCGTCATGGCGACGCCTGAAGAGGACGCCGCCGAGGCTTTAGACAAGATCATGCAACAGGATGTGCAGCAACTTCCAGTTGTACGTGAAGGGAAATTGGCCGGCTTGCTGCGCCGCCGCGACGTTGTGAAATGGCTGCAACTTGGCTCGGACATGCAAATAGCCTGACGTGCAATCAAGGACGGAGATAATGAGATGCTAGTATCTGATCATGCAGACAGAATCTCCCCTCATATGTCGAACCAGTGTGTCCTCGTGGTTGACGATGATATCCATGTCATCTCACTGATCCGCGCGACACTGGGGCTGGATGGTTACCGAATTTTAGATGCCCGTAGTGGCCCGGAAGCGTTAAAGAGCATCCAGATTCAACCGCCGGACGCCGTGCTCCTTGATGTGCTGATGCCGGGCCTGGATGGCTTCGAGACGCTGTACCGTCTGCGAGAGTTTTCTGCTGTTCCTGTAATTATGCTCACCGGAAAGTCGGAGGAGCAGGACAAGGTATTCGCGCTGCGACTGGGCGCAGATGACTATTTGACAAAGCCCTTCAGCGTCCGCGAGTTGTCTATGCGTGTGCTAGCGTTATTGCGCCGCGCTCAGATGCCCAATGCACCTCAGCGAATCAACCTGATAATTGATGAGCGCCTGAGTATTAACTTTGATCGCCATGAAGTTGTGGTTGAGGGTCGATCCGTCAAGCTGCGTCCCACCGAGCATCGTTTGCTTTACCATCTTGTTGAGAACGCTGGCTGGACCGTATCGCACGATTTGTTGCTGACAAAAGTATGGGGATACGAGTATCCACCTGAACCGCAATGCGTTCGCGTTTACATTGACTATCTCCGTAAGAAGATTGAAGCAGACCCATCGCATCCTCACTACATCCAAAATGAACGCGGCATCGGATACCGATTCGTGAGTTTTCACAATACGCAGGGCGCTCAGCGCAATATGTGAACCTGGCGTGGGGCAATGGCGTCTTTCGCCCCTCCCCGGTCAACTACCAATCTCCGAAACCACATGTTCACTTTCTCAATAAGTGTAGACGGATTTCCGCGAATCTTCCGGAGGTTATGATGGTTTACCCTTCACCGGAGACAGTATTAAACCCGGTCTTTGTGTTTACTTTAGGTAGTGGCCTTATGTGCTTAGTGATGCTGGTGGCTCTGCTTGGCTTCGTGGCCCTGCTGTCCTATCGTTACCCCATTCGATCTGCGGCGGATTCAAAAATCGCAGATACTCCCGTCGGGCGTCAACGTGGTCGAAAAATCAGGCGTGATGTGCCATCAATGCATCCAGTCGGCTAGGTGACTATTTTGCTACATCAGACTTAACGGAAACAAGAGGCAGAATATGGTCGCAGATTTGACTGATCCAGCGGGTGATGAGGCGAACATTGTTTTTGAGGATATTGTCTCCAGAAAGCCAGAGGTTGAAGCGGCTTCGGAGGACACAAAAGCTTCTACCATCAGCCGAATATTGCAGGCGCTTGGTCCAGGTCTCATCACGGGAGCTTCCGACGATGACCCGTCCGCAATTGGGACGTACGCTGTGGCTGGCGCTTCCACAGGCTTCGCAACGCTCTGGACAGCATTATTTACGTTTCCTCTCATGGCCGCCGTGCAATTTATCTGTGCCAAGATTGGTCTGGTGACAGGTAAGGGTTTGACTGGCATCCTGCGAGATCATTATCCCAGAAGTGTGTTGTACCCGGTTGTCATGGGATTACTTGTCGTTAATACGATTAGTGCAGGAGTAGATATAGGCGCAATTGCTGCTGGTGTTAATTTAGTAGTACCGATATCACCCCGGCTGATAATGGTTCTCATCACGCTCATAATCCTGGCAATCCAAATCTGGGGTTCATATAAGCTGGCGACGCGCATCTTTAAATGGCTAACCCTGGCGTTGTTTGCCTATATTCTGGCGGCGTTTTTTGTCAAGCCCGATCTCAGTCAGGTGCTCCTTCACACCTTTGTTCCGACACTCAGGTTTGATACTACTTTCTTGCTGATACTTGTCGCACTTCTGGGAACGACAATCTCACCCTATCTGTTCTTCTGGCAATCTGATCTGGAAGCAGAGGAGAATAAGATTATCCAGCGCGAGACTCCGCTATGGACACACCGTAACATTGCAGACACCGCGCTGCGCTACGCCTTCTGGGATACTACGATTGGAATGTTCTTCTCCAACC